>Ga0163153_10008482_pt1 | contig 10663 bp, 7 predicted proteins | sample OliLakLV19MP6IB1_FD_148629 | JGI IMG/M metagenome (GOLD analysis project Ga0163153, IMG submission 148629) | Freshwater microbial mat bacterial communities from Lake Vanda, McMurdo Dry Valleys, Antarctica - Oligotrophic Lake LV.19.MP6.IB-1 | ecosystem: Environmental > Aquatic > Freshwater > Lake...
GCCGTCGCGCGACCGCGCGACGGCTCCCGTCCGACGGCGGATCGGGGCCGCTCCCGACCTGCGTCCCATTGCGTATGGCTGCGGGCCGCCGTGCGTGGACCATGCGTGCGTGCACACCTCGGCCGCCCACCGCCGACCGAGAACCCGCCGGGCGACCGCGAAGTTCTCGACCACTCCGCGTCCGGATCGCGCGATCGCCAGGGCGGGAGCGGCGTACGCCCCGCGCACCGTGGCACGCGCGGGCGAGCCTCGAACGGGCGCGAGGGCACAGCCTCGGCTCGCAGCGCGGCTCGCCGACCTACGTACTGCGGCGGGTCTCTGCGTAAGCTGTAGGAAGCCGCAACGTCTCCTCGTTGGGCACTCACGGCCATGGAACTCCCGTTGGAGCGCTCGTCCCGCAGTCCGCTCGGCGACTCCGCCCAACCGGCTCACGTGCCGCGCGCCGCGGCCGTGCCGCCCCGCCAATCGCGGATCCATGGTGAAGCCGAGCCCGGAGCGGTGCTGCCCGGGTGGACGGAGGACCAGGTCCTGCGCCGCTTCCGCGATGTGACCGAGGACATCGGACTCGTACTGGATCACGACGGGCGCATCGTCTGGTCGAATCCGGCGGCGAACTGGCTCTCCACCTCCCACGAGGGGACCGCCGGCCCGTCGCGCACCCTCCTCGAGGGAGTGCTCGCCGAGGATCGGCCGCTCGTCGCCGCGGCCCTCGGCCGCATCGCGGCGCGTACAACTTTGGAGTCCGAGCGCATCGAGGTTCGCCACACGGGCGGCGAAGGCCGGATCCGAAGCGTGCAGTGGGCCCTCCACTCGTTGTGCGACGAGCAGGGGCGGATGGTCGGCTACTCCGGCTGCGGGCGCGAGGTGACCGAGCAACGGCGCATCGAAACAGCGATCCAGCGCAGTGACGCGCGCACGAGCGCGGTCCTGGCATCCGTGCTCGACCCGATGGTCTCGATCGACGCCTTCGGGACGATCTCGTCGGCCAGCGATTCGGTCGAGCGCGTGTTCGGGTACACGCCCGCGGAACTGGTCGGGCAGAACATCCGGGTCCTCATGACCGAGCCGCACCGCTCGGCCCACGACGGATACCTGGCGAAGTACCGGCGCACGAACGAGGCCGGCATCATCGGCCGCACGCGCGAGTTCGAGGTCGTACGCAAGGACGGCCAAATCCTCGTGTGCGCCCTGTCGGTGTCGCGCGCGGATCCCTGCGACGGTCAGGACGCGATCTTCACCGGTATCTTCCGCGACGTCACCGACCTGAAGCGCGCCACGCAGGCCCTCGTCGAGAGCGAGCGGCGCTTTCACGCGATCTTCGACGGGGCGTTCCAGTTGACCGGTCTGCTCGCGCCGGACGGGGTGGTCCTCGAGGTGAACCGACCCGCGCTGGAGGCGATCGGCGTTCGCCGCGAGGACGTCGTCGGCGTGCCGTTCGCCGATACGCTCTGGTGGTCCAGCTCGCCCGAGATGCGGGCGCGCATGCAGGCAGCCATCACGGACGCGGCGCGCGGCGAGTTCGTGCGGTTCGAGGCGCGCAGCGTCGCGCACGACGGCTCGCTGCGCGACATCGACTTCTCTTTGAAGCCCGTGAAGGACGAGAACGGCCGGGTCGTGCTCCTCATCCCCGAGGGGCGCGACATCAGCGAGCTCAAGCGCGCCCAGCGCGCCGAGGTGGCGATGTTGCGTGCGTTCGCCGCGATCGGCGAGTCGGCGGCGCTCCTCGCCCACGAGATCAAGAACCCGATCACGGCGGTGAACGTCGCGCTGCGTGCGGTCGCGTCGGAACTCGGCGAGGACCACCGCGTCATCCTCGAGGAGCTCGTGACGCGCATGCAGCGCATCGAGCAGATGATGCGTCGCACGCTGTCGTTCACGAAACCGCTGGACCTGCGGGTGTGCCATTGCGGCGCGTCCGAGCTGCTCCCCGCGGTGGAGAAGCACTTGCACGACGCCATCGCGCGCGCGGACGCCGTGATCCGCATCGAGGTGCCGCGCGACGACGTGGACATCCTGTGCGATCGCCAACTCCTGCACGACGTCCTCGCCAACATCGTGACCAACGCGCTGGAGGCGAAGGGACGCGGCGTGACCGTCACCATGTCCGCCGTTCGCGGTCAAGACGGCGGCGCGGTGATCGCAGTCGAGGACGACGGCCCGGGCATCCCCGACTCCCTGATCGAGGCCCTGTTCCGGCCCTTCGTCACCACGAAGCGCAACGGCAACGGTCTCGGCCTGGCGATCTGCCGCAAGATCGTCGAAGAGCACGGCGGCACGATCGCCGCCGAGCGCGGGCGGGCGAGCGGCGCGCGCTTCGAGATCCGACTGCCCCCTGAACAGAAGTTGGCGTGAACGCAACGATGGAAACAGCAGCCCCGATCCGTGTCTTCCTGGTGGACGACCAGACCATGATCCGTGCCGGCTTCAGGAGCCTGCTCGGCCGCGACCCGCGCTTCACCGTCCTGGGCGACATGGGGGATCCGCGCGAGGCGATCGCCGTGATCGCCGAACTCAAGCCGGACGTCGTCCTGCTCGACATCTCGATGCCGGGGCTCTCGGGTATCGACGCGCTCCCGCTGATCCGCAAGGGGCATCCGCGGGTCAAGGTCGTGATGTTGACGCACCACGAGGGCGAAACGTTCGTGGAGCAAGCGCTGCGCGCGGGGGCCGACGGATACCTCTCCAAGGATTCCGATCCCGTGGAACTCGTCCTGGCGCTGCAGTCGGTGCACCAGGGCAAGATGTACCTGTCGCCGCGCGTCGCCGGGACCGTGCTGCAGCGCAATCGCGCGAGCGGGCTGGCGGCCGCCACCGGGGCCCAGATGCTGCAGGGCAAGCTCGAGTCCCTGACGCCGCGCGAGCGAGAAGTCTTCCAGCTCCTCGCGCTCGGGAAGTGCAACAAGGAGATCGCGCGCACCCTCGCGATCACGCTCGGGACCACCAAGAAGCACCGCGAGAACCTGCAGCGGAAACTCGACTGCCACTCCGCCGCCGAGATGGCGCTGCTCGCCATCCGCGAGGGGCTGATGGTGCCCTGAAGCCCGACCTCGTCGCGCGGGGCGACCGCCTGCAACTCGCCGACCCGCACTTCCGCCGGGAGCTCGCGATCGAGACTGCATGAGCGTGTGCGTGTGCTCCATCGAATCCCTCCTTCCGATAGGACGCGCGGTGAACGGTCGGGTCGTCGAAAATCACGAGGAAACAAGCATCGATCGACGACTGTCCCCAACGCGGGATTCGATTCCACGGTTATTCGAAGCGCTGTGCACCACACGTCGCGGCCGACCGACGTGCTCGAGTGCGAGGAGTCGAGGCCGGAGGGCTCGGCTCGAGCACCCGCGAGACCGCGCGATGATTCCGCGCACATTCCGTGAGAGTGTCCGGTGAGGTCGGCGTCGGTTCGTCCGACGAGCAACGTTCGTTCGATGGCTGGTTGCGTCGATCGGACGTGGATCGAGAACGTTCGTGAGGACGAGCTGGGTCTTGTGCAGGGCATTCCGCCTCGCACTCGCGCTCGCACGCGGCACTCCGCACTCCGCACTCCGCACTCGGCACGTGGCACGTGGCACGTGGCACTCGGCACTCGGCACTCGGCACGCGGCACGCGCACGCGCACGCGCACGCGGCATGCGGCATGCGGCACTCGCACTCCGCACTCGGCACGCGGCACGCGGCACGCGCACGCGCACGCGCACGCGGCATGCGGCACTCGCACTCCGCACTCGGCACTCGGCACTCGGCACTCAACCTCGGTCGTCGCACCGTCGGATCGACGAAAACATGTCGACACCAGTTCGTTCGTCCCGAGCGATCGACCGAGAACGCCGCAACCGGCCTCGAGAGGTTCGGTGCCTGTCGCACAGTTGAGTCGCGCCGATGATTCCGCGCACATCCGCCCCACGTATCGCCCCGCGGCCGAACGCGGGCAGGACGGGCGTTCGGAACACCTGGATCCCTGCTCACGGAAACTCCGAGCCGCTCACGGGGCCTTGAGCTGCTCAGAGAGACTTCGAGCTGCTCAAGGGTCCGCCGTCGGCACCTCGACCGCGCGGTTCGCCGGCCGGCCGACGACCGGGCGGGGCACAGGATGGAGCGCCGGTGCGCGCGGCGCCGGAATCGAGGCGCGCGCGTCCGAGGGGAGATTCCGTGCGATCGGGTTCAACATGAGCGGGACCGGTCCCCGGACGGATGCATCCGGGGTTCCGACCTCAGGCGCAAACGGGGGCCGAAACCCTTCAGGAATCCGGCGGCCTGTTCCTGCCGGACCGCGATTGCACGGCTAGGCTGGTCTTCGTCGGGCCATGCGGCTCGTGTTCGGAGCCTTCCGAGCGTTGGAATTGTCCCGGCTGTCCTACCTGCATGCTGGCGATCACGCAGATTCTGCAAGACGTGCAGGCCGGCCGGCCCGGCGCTCCCGAGGAACTCGCGGCGGCGCTCTACGAGGAGTTGCGCACCGTGGCGCGACGCGACCTGGCGGGCGAGCGGGTGGGACACACGCTCCAGCCGACCGCGCTCGTGAACGAGGCCTGGATGCGCCTCTTCGCCGGCCAACCGACCGCGTTCGAGAATCGCGCGCACTTCTTCTCTGCGGCGGCGACGGCGATCCGGCGCGTCCTCGCGGACCACGCGCGTCGACGCCAGGCCGAGAAGCGCGGCGGCGATCCCGGACGCGTGCCACTCGAAGAGGTCGAGGCGGGCGGTGCCGTGCGTGCCGAGGACGTGCTGGCCCTCGACGGGGCGCTCGCGCGGCTCGAGAAGTTCGCGCCTCTGCAATCGCGGATCGTCGAGATGCGCTTCTTCGGCGGCTTGACGACGCCCGAGCTCGCGCTGGCACTCGAGATGTCGGAATCGACGGTGGAGCGCAATTGGAGGCTCGCGCGAGCTTGGCTGAGGGCCGAGTTGGATCGCCGCGATGAATCCTGAACGCTGGACGACGGTCGAGCGCCTGTTCCACCGCGCCTTGGAACTCGAGAGCGCGGAGCGCCGTGCCTTCCTGGCGGAGGAGTGCGTCGACGATGTCGATCTGCGTCGCGAGGTGGACCGCTTGCTCGCGGCCGACGAGCATCCGCACGAGCTCGTCGCGCGGTTGGACGGCGGCGCGCTGCTGCCCGTCGTGGATCCGATGGTCGGCCGCGAGATCGGCGCGTACAGCCTGACCGCACGCATCGCTTCAGGCGGCATGGGTGTCGTCTACCGCGCCGAACGCCGTGACGGCCTGTTCCAACACGCGGTCGCGATCAAGCTGATTCGCATCGAGCTCGCGACCGAGAGTCTCGTGCGCCGGTTCGAGTCCGAACGACGCACGTTGGCTGCGCTGCACCATCCGAACATCGCGGCGCTGACGGACGGCGGTACGACGACGGACGGCCGCCCGTACCTCGTGATGGAACTCGTCCTGGGGGTCCCCATCGATCGCTACTGCGACGAGAAAAACGCTTCGATCGTCGAGCGTTTGCGCCTCTTCGTGCAGGTCTGTCGCGCCGTCCACTTCGCGCACCAGAACCTGGTCGTCCACCGCGACCTCAAGCCGGGCAACATCCTGATCGACGCGACCGGCAACCCGAAGCTCCTCGACTTCGGCATCGCGCGCGTTCTCGACGGCGGCCTGCAGGCGAGTGGGCTGTCCGCGACGATGACGCTGAGTCAAGCGTTGACGCCCGACTATGCGAGTCCGGAACAGCTCACGCTCGGCCCCGTGACAACGGCGATGGACGTGTACTCACTCGGGGTGGTGCTCTACGAGTCTCTCACCGGACGCCGCCCGTTTTCGAGCGAGAATCAAAGCCCGATCGACTGGCAACGCGCCGTGATCGAGCGTCCGCCGACTCGACCCAGCACGACGGCGTTGCGGCCGGACGCCGCGCTCGCGATCGCTGCGCTCGCGCCGCGCGAGGCCCCGAAGGTCCTCGCGTCACGCCGCGGCATGACACCCAAGGCGCTGCGTCGTCGCCTGCGAGGCGATCTCGACCGCATCGTGCTGATGGCGCTGCGCAAGGAGCCCATCCGTCGCTATGCATCGGCCAACGACCTGGCGGACGACGTCGAGAGACATCTCGCAGGCCATCCCGTGCAGGCGCGCGGCGACTCCTTCGCGTACCGGAGCTCGAAGTTCATCCGCCGGAACCGCATCGCGGTCGGGTCCGCTGTCGCGCTCGTCCTGGCCCTCGCGTTCGGCGTCATCGCCAAGACTCGCGGCGAGTCCCGAGCGCTCGAGCAGGCGATGCACGCCCGCGTCGAGGCCCAATCGTTCCAGGCCATCGCGGCGTTCCTCATGGACGCGTTCCTGACTTCTTCCGCGTCGATGGACGAAGTCCAACGCGAGTCGCAACGACGTCGGATCCTCCTGCACGCCGATCGCGTGCGCCGCGAGTACGCGGACCAGGATCACCTGCGCGCGAACCTCCTCGATTCCCTGGGAAAAGTGGCCGAACGCCTCGGGCTCGGTGACGGGGCCGAGGCGCTCGCTTCCGAAGCGGCGGACATCCGTCTGCGGACGTTCGGCGCGGACGACCTCGAGTACTCGCTTTCGTTGCGCACGCTGGGAAACCTGCGTTACGCGCGGGGCGAGCTGGCCCTCGCGGCCGAGCACTTCGCGCGCGCGCTCGAGATCCACCGTGCGCACGGCACCGAGACGCACACGGACATCGCGTCCATGGCCAACGACCTCGCCGCTTGCTTGCGCGGACTGGGCCGGCTGGACGAGGCCGAGGCGTTGCACCTCGAAGCGTTGGCGCTGCGAAAAGCGGGCGATCCAGCGTCGTTGGCCGTCTCGGAGAGTCTGAACAACCTCGCCGCCATCCAGCTGGACCGCGGCGACCTGACCGCGTCCGTGGGGCGTCTCGAGGAGTCGCTCGCGATCCGTCGTCGCATCTTGGGCGTCGAGGATCCGCTCACGCTCCAATCGATGTCGAACCTGGCGACGACCTTGTGGCGCGCCGGCCGGCGGGAGCGGGCTCACGAACTACTCGAAGAGGTCGAGCACGGCTACCGCGCGCTGCAAGTCGACGGCGAGGAGGAGCTGGCGTACATCCTGTCGAACCGGGCCGGCATGCTGATCGCCGAGAAGGCTTACACGGCCGCCGAATCGAAGCTGGACGAGGCGCTGCTGCTGCAGATGCGACGCTTGGGCGAGATGCACCCTTCGGTCGCGACGACGCTCGCGCGGCGGGCCGAAATCCTCGAAGCGCTCGGCCGTTCCGCCGAAGCGCGCGAGAGTTGGGAGCGCGTGCTCGCGATCCGCCGCGAACCCGGTTCGTCGCCGCGTTATCTCGCGCAGGCGTTGTACGGCTACGGGGTGTTCCTGTGGACCGTGAAGGCGCGCGACGAAGCTCTCCCGGCGTTTCGCGAAGCCGTCGAGGTCATGCGCTCCAGCGGAACCTCGCGCGGTTCTCCTTTGGCGCTGGCGGAACTCATGCTCGGCGAGGCCCTCCTCGCGAGCGGAGACACGGACTCCGCCCGCGCGCATCTCGACGGGGCGATCACGTTGATCGAACGGGATCCCGCAGGCCAGGACGACGTGCTCGCTCGCATCCGGGCGTCGCGGAAGCGCTGCGATTCCCCCAGCGACGGATGAGGGCTTCGCGACGAGAGAGGGTGCCGGGACCCCTCGCCCCGGCACCCTCGGCAGCTCTCACTCGTACTCGGGCCGGACTAGCCGCGCGCGCAAAAGCGGCAACAGGAGGATTGCCGTCCGTCGAGCGCGTCTCGTCCGATCCAGAGCGCGCGATCAGGAGTCGTCGCGTGCTGCGGACAAGATCCCCGAGAGCCCGCGCGCCCTGCTCCGAACGCCTCGTTTCGACTTCCCGTCGTTAGACTCTTCGGCCCTCGTTGTGCGGGACAGAGGAGCGACGATCGTGACGGAAACCAGTTTGCAAGACTTGCGGATCGAGCGCGGCCCGAGCGGGCGCACGCAACGACGCACGCGTCCGTGGTGGATCAAGTGGGTGGTCCTGATCGCGATCCTGGCCATCGTCGCGTTCTGGAAGCGCGACGCCCTGACCGAGCTGTCGCTAACGGTCGTCCTGGTCGAGCGCGTGCAGGAACGCGACGCTTCGGCCGTCGCTGCGGCCACGGGAGCCTCCGCGAACGGTTACATCGTCGCGCGCACGCGCGCCGCGCTCTCCGCCGACACGCCGGGGCGCATCGTCGAGCTCAACGTCAGCGAAGGTTCGGTCGTGAAGAAGGGCGACGTCGTCGCGCGGCTTTTCGCCGACGAATACGCCGCCGCGGTGCGTCGCGCCGAGGCCGACGTCGTCGTCCTGGAACGCGGTGTCGACGCGCGATCGCGAAATGCCGCTTCCGCGCGCAGCGAAATCGACACGTTGCGCGCGAACGTCGAATCCGTGCGCTCGGAGGGCGATTCCGCGGCGGCGTCGCTGGGGCTGGCCCGCCTCACTTTCGACCGCGCGGTGAAGCTGCTCGAGAGCGGCGTGGACACGGCGGACCGCCGCGACCGCGCGCAACGCGACCTGCTCGACGCGCAAGCGATGCAGCAGGGTGCGAGTTCCCGCCTCGTGGCCGCGGAGAAGAGCTTGCTGCAAGGCGAAGCGCGCCTCGCCGCGTCGGAGAGTTCGGTGCCCGAGTCGAAAGCGCGCGTGGACTCCGCGAACGCGGCGCGCGAGTTGGCGCAGGCGACGCTCGACAAGACCGCGGTGCGCGCGCCGTTCGACGGCATCGTCGTGCTGAAGGACGCCGAGGTCGGCGAAGTCGTCAGCCCGAACTCGCAAGGCGGATCGAACGCGCGCGGATCGGTCGTCACGATGGTCGACTTCGAGACGCTCGAAGTGCAGGCCGAAGTGCCCGAGACCTCGCTCGCGTCCGTCGTGCTCGGCGCCGAAGCGCGCATCTACCTCGACGCGTTCCCGTCGAAGTTCTATCCCGGCCGCGTCGATCGCATCTGGCCGACGGCGAACCGCACGAAGGCGACGGTCGAAGTGCGCGTCGCGTTCCTCGAGCGCGACGACAAGCTGCGGCCCGAGATGGGCGTGCGCGTCGTGTTCGCGTCCGCCGCGGATCCGAAGAAGCCGGCGCAAGACGGCGCGCTGCCACAAGAAGCGCGCATCCTCGTCTCGCAGGATTGCATCGTGCGCACGTCGGGAAAGCCCGCGCTCTTCGTCCACGAGAACGGCGTCGTGCGCCGGCGCGAGATCGAGCTCGGGCCCGAGCGGGCCGGCCGCGTCGTCGTGCTGAAAGGCGTCGTCGCGGGCGAGGAAGTCGTCCGCCGGCCGGCCGCCGAACTCGAGGATGGAACCCGCGTTCGCCTGGAAAAGAAGACCCCATGAAACTGCGATCGCCGACGGAGCGGAATCCAGCCGCAGGACGAGGAACATGAGCACGAATTCGATGATCCGGCTGCGCGGAGTGACGAAGCGCTACGCGCGCGGCGGCGAGACGCTCACGGTGCTCGACGCGCTCGACCTCGACATGGAACAGGGCGGCTTCTACGCGCTCATGGGCCCGTCGGGATCCGGCAAGACGACTCTTCTCAATCTGATCGGCGGCCTCGACAAGAGCGAAGCGGGTCAGGTGATGATCGGGGAGGAGAACATCTCCGCGATGAGCGGCCCCGAGCTCGCCGCGTGGCGCGCGGAGACGATCGGATTCGTGTTCCAGGGCTTCAACCTGATCCCCGTGCTGACCGCGCAGGAGAACGTCGAGTTGCCGCTCCTGCTCACGAAATTGTCGCGCAGCGAGCGACGCGAGCACGCGCGCCTGGCGCTCGAACTCGTTGGCCTCTTGGATCGGCGCGGACACCGACCGTCGCAACTCTCCGGCGGTCAAGAGCAGCGCGTCGCGATCGCGCGCGCGTTCGTGACGGATCCGAAGATCATCCTGGCCGACGAGCCGACGGGCGATCTGGACCGCAAATCGGCCGATGAAGTCCTGGGTCTCCTCCAACGGCTGAATCGCGAGTTCGGCAAGACGATCCTCATGGTCACCCACGACCCCGAGGCCGCTCAGCGAGCGCGCGCGATCGTCCACATGGAGAAGGGCGGCTCGATCGGGCGCATCGAGCGGCTCGACGGCAAGGACGCCGTCGCAACACCCGCGCAGCAGAAGTCGGCGCGGGGCGCTCCGTGATCCCCGTCCGCCTCGTCACGAAGAACCTCGCGCAGCACAAGCTGCGGTTCGTGCTGACCGTGCTGTCGCTCGCCGTCGCGATCTTCCTCCTGTGCGTGCTGCGCTCGCTCGTCGTCGCGCTGAACGCGGGTGTCGTCGACGCCGCGGCCAACCGGATCATCGTGCAATCGAAGGTCAGCCTCTTCGTGCTGATGCCGCAGTCGTACGGTCCGAAACTGGCTCAGGTGGACGGCGTCGAGTCGATCGTGCGCTGGAACTGGTTCGGCGGGTACTACCAGGAGCAAGCGAACTTCTTCGCGCAGTTCGCCACCGATCCCAAGGAACTCTTCGACGTCTATCCCGAGCTCTACATCGTCGAGGGTTCGAAGGAGACGTTCCTCACGAACCGCAACTCGTGCTTGGTCGGCGCGGAAACGGCCGCGAAGTACGGCTTCGACGTGGGCGACACGGTGCCCATCATCAGCCCTCTCTACCCGAAGGCCGACGGCGGCGCGTGGGACTACCAAGTCGCGGGCATCTACCGCTCGAAGAAGAAGTCGCTCGACGAGAACACGCTGTTCTTCCCGTACGAGTACCTCGAGAA
>Ga0163153_10008484_pt1 | contig 10662 bp, 10 predicted proteins | sample OliLakLV19MP6IB1_FD_148629 | JGI IMG/M metagenome (GOLD analysis project Ga0163153, IMG submission 148629) | Freshwater microbial mat bacterial communities from Lake Vanda, McMurdo Dry Valleys, Antarctica - Oligotrophic Lake LV.19.MP6.IB-1 | ecosystem: Environmental > Aquatic > Freshwater >...
GTGCCACCGTATTCGATCGCGTCGCGGTCGCGGTTGCCGTGTGCGTCGGCGACGCGCTCGGGACCTGGGTTGCAGTGCCGGTCGAAGCGGGCGTAGCGGTCGACTCCCCCACTGCGGTGGCGGTGCTCGTCGGCAGCGGGGTAGCCGTCGATACTTCCGTGCTGGTCGCGCTCGCAGTCTGCGTCGGGCTTTGCGTCCGCGTGAACGTAGCCGTCGCGACCGTGGTCGGCGTCGAGGTGACGGTCGGCAGCAGCGGCGTATCCGTCACGGTCGCCGACGGCGGAAAGGTTGCGATTGCGGTCGCGACCGGTGTCGGCGTCGTGGGCGCGAGCGCGACCAGTGTGTCGGCGGCGACGATCTGGGCCAGCGGCACGAACAGGGCGAGTCGTGTGCCGGTGCGGTTGAAGCCGACGACCTGGCCCAGCACCTCCACGGTTCCGGTGGCGGGAAACTGATTGGCGTCCTCGGGGTAGAGCAACAACTCGTTCGCGCCTTGCAACGCGGCAGCAGACACCCGCGCGGCGATGCTCACCAAGCCGTCGCCGGCGACGAAGTCGTTGAGCCGGGTACCGGAGGGATTGGCGACGACGAGGTTGCGGTTGAGGATCTCTTCAGGGAGACGGCCGCGGTCACGGACCTGGAAGTCGCAGGTGTAGAGCACCGTGCTCGGGATCGGGTTGCCGTTCGGCACCGCCGTGGCGGCGATGATCGCGCGAAACCTGCTCGTGGTCGCGCGGGCGCCCTCGGGGCAACCGTCGGGCTGCGGCACACTGCCGCACTGGACGAGGTTGCGGGCGAGTGTCTTGCAAGGCGCGGTGATGAACTCGGGGTCCTCCTCGCAATTCGGCAGACGGTCGCCGATGGCGGGGTTGATTCGGCAACTCGAGGCGGCGGCGAGTTCGAGAATCGTATTGTCGAACAGCAGATCGTTCTGCATGCCGCCGACGAGGTTGCCGCCGCTGGCGAGGGTGACGTCGACGACGGCGATGTCGTCGGCGCGCACGAACGCCCGCGCAACGTTGATCTGCGCGCCGGTGGGAGTGGGTGTCGGCGGGATGGCCAAGGTCGATGTCGCCGTAGCTGTCGCCGTTGGAGTCGGTGGTACTTCGACAGGCGTCTCCGTGACCGTGGGCGTAAACAGGGTCGGCGCGGTGTTGGTCGGCGCCGGAGTGCTGGTTGGCGCCGTCGGAAACGTGCGCGTAGCGGTCGGCGGCAGGGTCGTGGTGCGACTGAGCGTGGCCGTCGGCAACGGCTCCGCTGGCCGGCTGACGTCCGAGCTATCGCAACCAGCAACGAGCACCAGACTGGCAAACACGAACACGGCGAGGGTTCGGGGGACGATCATCGACTTCTTCTCCACTGCGGCATCCATGTTTCATTCCACAGGACGCGCGTGAATGAAACGACAACCTGCGCCGGCCGCCGGTGGCGCCTATGCCTCCATCTCGGCGCGGGCGACATCGCACTTCGCAGCGAAGATGAAGTCGCTCTCGGTCAGGCCGTCGATCTTGTGTGTCCAGATCGTCACGCCGACCCTGCCCCAAGCGAGGGCGATGTCAGGGTGGTGGTTCTGCGCCTCGGCGATGGCGCCGATGCGGTTCACGAGTTCGAGCGCCGCGGCGAAGTTGCGCAGCTCGAACGCCTTTTCGAGGTGGTGATCGTTGCCGACTCGCCAACCATCGAGTTGCTCGAGCAGCGGCCGGATCTCCGCGGCGGTGAGCGGCGGCACGCCACCCTTACACGGTACACAGTTGCGATCGGCAAGCCTGGTCATCACGTACTCCCTTTGCGGCACCCGAGTCGGCGCCTTCGCCAACGTACCCGCATCCGCGCCTGCCTCCAAGCCGCTGCACGCGGTCGATTCCCACCGCGACCCGGGGATGCTATCCGGATGGCATGCTCAACGAACCGTGGTCGGCACCGGCATTGATGGGGCTCGGTCTCGTCTTCGGGCTCAAGCACGCCCTCGACGCCGACCATCTCGCCGCGGTAGCGACGATCACGAGCGAGAAGCGCACGCTGCTGCAGTCCGGAATCGTCGGCGCCGTGTGGGGGTTCGGCCACACGATTGCATTGCTCGTCGTCGGCATCGTCGTGCTCTTGCTGCGCCTCGAGATCAGCGACCGACTGGCCGCAGGTCTCGAGTTCTGTGTCGCCCTGATGCTCGTCTATCTCGGCGGGCGCGCACTGTGGCGCCTCGCCGGCGGCGTGCGGATCCATGTGCACGTCCACGATCACGACGGCCACGTCCACGTTCACCCGCACGTCCACGACGCGACCGAAACCAGCCATGCGCACGATAGCCACCGGCGGCCGTTCGCCGTCGGCATGATTCACGGGCTCGCCGGTAGCGCGGCGCTGATGCTGCTGATTGCCGCGTCGACACCATCGCCTTGGATCGGCCTGGCCTACATCGTCAGCTTCGGCGTCGGCTCGATCGGCGGCATGGTCGCGATGAGCGCGCTGGTGACGGTTCCGTCCGTACTCGCGGCCGACCGGTTCGCCGGCGTGAACACTGTCGTTCGCGGCGTCGCCGGCGCGCTGAGCATCGGCGTCGGGCTCGCGCTCGGCTACGAGATCTGGAACTCGCCGGAGTTGTTTTGATGGGCGCGAGCCCCGTCAGCTACGCCGCGGGATTGCGCCCCCAGATCGAAGCGTGCGCAGCTCAGATCGAGTCGGCACGTCGCCTGCCGCCTGCGCTCGTCGCGGCGCTCGCCGACGGCGGCCTGTTTCGCCTGTGTGTACCGGCGACGCTCGGCGGTCTCGAAGCCGATCCCGCAACCGTCATCGAGACGATTGAAACCGTCGCTCGCGCCGACGGCGCAGCCGGGTGGTGCGTGATGATCGGCGCCACCACCGGGGTGGTCAGCGCCTATCTCGACGACGTGACCGCACGCTCCATTTACACAGCCGATCCCGCGCTGGTGACCGGCGGGGTATTCGCGCCGCGCGGCAAGGCGGTGGTCGCCGACGGTGGCTACCGCGTGACTGGCCGCTGGCCGTTCGCCAGCGGCTGTGAACATTGCGGCTGGCTGATGGGCGGCTGCATCGTACTCGAGGACGGCAAGCCGCGGCTACAGGCGAACGGCATGCCCGATCCGGTGATGATGTTGTTCCCCGCGCGCGCAGCGACGATCCACGACACCTGGGACGTCGCCGGCCTGCGCGGCACCGGCAGTCACGACATCGAAGTGCGCGATCTCTTCGTCCCCCGCGAGCACGCGGTTGCGTTGGTGACGACAGGACCGCAGGCGCCCGGCGCGCTCTACAAGTTTCCCGTCTTTGGCCTGCTCGCGCTCGGCATCGCGGCCGTCGCACTCGGCATCGCGCGCACCGCAATCGACGATCTCGTCGCCCTCGCCTCTAGCAAGCAACCGGGCGGCAGCCGGCGCACGCTCGCCGATCGCGGCGCGACCCAGAGTGCCGTCGCCAAGGCCGAAGCGCAGTGGCGTGCGGCGCGAGCGTTTCTCCATGCGACGGTCGCGGAGACCTGGGAGCAAGTGCAGCGAGCCGATTCGATGCCGGTTGCAGGACGTGCCCTGCTGCGCCTCGCGGCCACGCATGCGACGGAAACATCGGCGGCCGTGGTCGATGCGATGTATCTCCTCGGGGGCGGCAGCTCGATCTACGCAACGTCGCGCCTGCAACGCTGCTTCCGCGATGTTCACGTAGCGACCCAGCACATGATGGTGGCGCCGCCGACGTACGAACTGAGCGGGCGCTTCCTGCTCGGCCTCGACGCCGACACCGCGCAGCTCTAGGGGGGCGGTGCCTCGGCTCAACCCGACAGTACATGTATGTTCCCGAGAGATTCGGACGTTTGATTTGGTGCCAAGCATAGAATCCCCTCGCGCGCATTTCAGCGCTGACCCGTACCCACCAATGCGCAAGGTAGATTTCGTTTCTTGGATTCTCCGCCAAGCATTCCGCTCGCCCGCATTTTCGCGGGAGAGGGTGCAGGGTGAGGGTTCATTCGACGAGGTCGAGTCGAATACGTTCGAGCGCGGCATCCAATGCACCAAACACCTCGGAGTTCCAGAAGCGCAGCACGCGATATCCGCGGGCTTGGAGATAGCGCGTGCGAACCGCGTCCTCGTTCTGTCGTTCGCAATGCTGGCCGCCATCCAATTCGACGATCAATCTGCGTTCCGGGCAGCAGAAATCGACGAAGTACGGGCCGACGGGAAATTGCCTGCGGAACTTGTATCCTGCCATCCGTCTATCCCGCATGTGGTACCATAGTCGTTGCTCCGCGACGGTGGCATTACGGCGCAGTTCGCGCGCTCGCGAGTGGATCGATAGAATTCTAACAGTAGCGTCGGCTCACGCGACAGTGGAGCCCTCACCCTGCCCCCTCTCCCACGAAGGTGTGGGAGAGGGGGACTCTTGGCTTTGTTACGCGAGTCATACGACAGTCCCAAATTGTGGGAGGGGGGATTCCCGGGGCGTCATCCTAGTCTTTCGATATGGCCGCCTGAGACCTTGACTCATGTGCTACAAACCTGTCGATTCTAAAACGCTAGAGACTCGTTCATGCACCAGCGCGACTTCAGCACCCTGCAGATCGAAACCGTCGGGACGGTTCTCGTGGTGACGATCGCGCACCCGACGAGTCCACTGAACGCCGTCGACCACGCGCTGCACAGCGACCTGACCCGGTTGTTTTCCGAACTCCGGCGCGAGACGCAAGCGCGCGCCGTGCTGCTCACCGGACGCGGCAAGGCGTTTTCCGCCGGTGGCGATTTCAACTGGTTCCCCGAGTTGCAGGAACCCGCGCGCATGGAGGCCCTGCGGCGCGATGCCAAGCAGCTCATCTGGGATCTGCTCGACTGCGAGATCCCCATCGTCGCCGCGGTCAATGGCCACGCGATGGGCCTGGGAGCGTCGATCGCGCTGCTCTGCGACGTGATCTTCATGGCCGCTACTGCGACCATCGGCGACCCGCACGTGCGGGTCGGCATCGTCGCCGGCGACGGCGGCGTGGCGATATGGCCGCTCGCAGTCGGTCCGGCGCGGGCGAAGCAATATCTGCTGACGGGCGATCCGGTGGCAGCCGTGGAAGCCGAGCGCATCGGCTTGGTGAATCGGGTCGTCGCGGCAGACGCTCTCCACGGCGAGGCACTCGCCTTCGCGCAGCGCCTCGCCGACGGCGCTCCGCTCGCGGTGCGCTACACCAAGCTATCGGTCAACAAGCTCATCAAGGACGCCTTGAACATCGCCTTCGACACCTCGACGGCGCTCGAGTTGGTGACGTTCAAAAGCGAGGACCACCAAGAAGCGCTCGCTGCACTGAAGGCGAAGCGCAGGCCCGAGTTCAAGGGAAGGTAGTTCGCCCCCTCACGTCCGTGCCGCGCGTCGCTGCTCGTAGGCGGCGCGCACGATCTCGACATCACGCAGGTAGGGCACGAGTTCATTCATGAGCAGTGCCTGCGGACCATCGCACAGGGCTTCCTCCGGATGCGGGTGGAAGTCGACCAGGACCATGTTGGCGCCGGCGATCACGCCTTGCGCGGTGGCGTGCTCGATGTCGAGCAGACCATCGGGAGCCTGCGCCTTCTTGCCGACCGAGTGTGACGGGTCGATGCACACCGGCAGCCGGGTGAGCCGCTTGACGACGGGCACGTGGCCGAAGTCGACCAGGTTGCGGTGCGGGTCGCCGTATTGGGTCTTCATGCCCCTCAGGCAGAAGACGATCTTGTAGTTACCGCTGGCAGCGAGGTACTCGCAGGCGTTGAGCGATTCATCGAGGCTGATGCCCATGCCGCGTTTGAACAGCACCGGCAGCTCGTGTTGCTGGCCGACGACTTTGAGCAGTTCGAAGTTCTGCGCATTACGGGTGCCGATCTGCAGCATCACGCCGGTCGCCTGGCCGCTGGCGGCGAGAGCGGCGAAGATCTCATCGACCTGTGCACCGCTCGTCACCTCCATCGCGACTACCTTGATGCCGTACTTACCCGCGAGTTCGAAGACGTAGGGCAAGCATTCCTTACCGTATCCTTGAAAGTCGTACGGGCTGGTGCGTGGCTTGTAGGCGCCGGCACGCGCGGTCTGCAGGCCCACGCCTTGCAGCGCCTTAAACATCACCTCGACATTCGTGCGGTTGTCGACGGCGCACAGCCCGGCGAAGACGTGCAGGTTTTCTTGGGTGAAGGCGACGCCGTTGTACTCGAAGCCCAGCGACTCGGCCTGGCCCTCGTGGCGGCCGATCGAGCGGTAGCGTTCGCGGATACGGATGGCCTTCTCGACCGCGGGGAACTCCTCGAAGATGTCGACCGGGACGTTGCCCGTCGAGCCGAGGAGGTAGACCTCGGTCAGCACCCGGGTGGCGCCCTGGATCTTGCGCACCTCGGCGTGCACGTCGGGGTAGCGCTCGGCCATCTGCACGACCAAGGCAGTCTCAGGGGACTCGGGCAGGATGTCGGCCTTCATTACGATGATCATGGGGGCTCCGGTTCACGAATGCGGCGGCGCCGGGCGGCGCCTGCCGGGCGCTCGATTCTACAATGCGCCTTCTTGGCGCAGCTCGCGCGGTAGGGGGAAGTAGACGTTCTCCTCGGCGGTGCGGAGGTTTTCGATGCTCCCGCAGCCGAGCTCCTGGAGCCGCGCGACGACTTGCTGCACCAACTCCTCGGGAGTCGATGCGCCGGCCGTCAGCCCGACCGCGGCGGCGCCCGCCAGCATCGGCGCGCCAACGTCGGCGGCATCCTCGATCAAGTGCGCCGTCGCACCCGCATTGCGGGCCACCTCGACGAGTCGGTTGGCGTTGCTCGACGTCGGCGAGCCGATGACGAATACGGTGTCGACCCGCCGCGCCAGCTCCTTCACTGCCGTCTGGCGGTTTTGGGTCGCGTAGCAGATGTCGTCCTTCTTCGGAGTGATGACCTTGGGGAAGCGGGTCCGGATCGCGTCGATGATGGCGTGGGTATCGTCGACGGAAAGCGTCGTCTGGGTGACGACGGCAACCCGTTCGGGATCGCGAACCTGGACTTTTGCGACGTCGTCGACAGTCTCGACGAGGAACATCTGCTCAGGCGCATGGCCGAGCGTGCCGACGACCTCGACGTGGCCGCGGTGGCCGACGACGAGAATGTCGTAGTCTTCGCGGGCGAACTTGAGCGCCTCGAGGTGGACCTTGGTGACCAGCGGGCAGGTGGCGTCGATGACGCGCAAGCCGCGCGCCTCGGCATCGGCGCGCACCGTCGGCGCGACGCCGTGGGCGCTGAAAATCAGCAAGCTACCCGCGGGAACGGCGGCGAGGTCTTCGACGAACCGTGCGCCCTTGGCGCGCAGTTCCTCGCAGACGTGGCGGTTGTGAACGATCTCGTGGCGGACATAGACGGGCGGCCCGTGACGCTCGAGCACGAGATTGACGATCTCGATGGCGTACGAGACCCCGGCGCAAAAGCCACGCGGGCTGGCGACGACGAGCGCGCGCTCCGCAGCGTCCGACATGATCTCCATGCCAACTCTTCTACCGGGCCGGGCGCCGCGGGACAACGGCCGTTGCCGGTCATGGATCGCGAGACTCTCGACGAGCGTCGCTCAGAGCCCGTGCTGTCCCGCGGGGATGCGGCGCAGGATCATCATCTGCGTCGCGATCGCCAGCAGGCGGCCGGCGTCGTCCCAGATGTGCGCGGTCGCACTGGCGTAGCCGGCACGGGCGCGGCTCGCGTGCACGTCGGTGAGCAGCCACTGCGAGCGCGTGTCCTCGAGGAAGTGGATCGTCAGATCGAGGCTCGGCGCGTGGAACGGCTCGCGGCCGGGACCGAGCTTCTGCACCAACGCAGGCGGCATCGTGTCGGCAATCGGCGGGATCGCCAGCGGATCCAAGCGACCGTCGCTCAAACGCTGCGGGATGCGGTAGCGGAACCAGCGCGCCATCCGCGCCGGGCCGGCTTGCCAGTCGCGCGTCCACCACGGATTGCCGCACGCCAGCCGCTGGTCGAAGTTCGCAAAGAAGCGCGGCTCGCTCGCGGCGCCGAGCATGATCGGCCGGTCGATCGCAGCGAGTTCGTCGGGCTGCGGCAGCGCGGGACGGTCGACATCGATCACGTCGACGCCGTCGCGGTCGCGCCCGAAGGTCGCACTGACCTCGAGCCCGGGTCCAGGCATGGTCGTCGACGACAGCTGCGCGCGCAGCTGCGCGGCAGCGCCGCCCTGGCGCAGCACCTCGACCCGGATCGCGAGGGGACCTGCCGGCACCGGCGAGCAGAAGTGGGTGTTCGCCGAGACCGGGCGGAAATCGGGATTGTCGAGTTCCGCCTGCATCGCCCGCATGGCGATCGCCATCAGCACGCCGCCCGACGGCGAGCGGAAGTCCCACTCGCTGCCGAGTTCGGCCGTATACCAGCCCGGCGCCGCTTGCAGCTTGGTGATCGCCGTGTCGGCGGCAAGGTCGCGCGGCTGCGCGGTCGTGGTCATCGCAACAACGTCCTAGTCAGTCGAAGAGAAAACGCGAGACCATGTCGGAGGTGGCGACGACGGCGCGGTCGATCGCCTCTTCGTCGCCGCTGAGCACCAGGCGCGAGGCGGTCCACTCGACCGAGCTGTAGATGACGAACGCGGCAGTGGCGCCGTCGCCGATGCGCAACGGACCGCCGGCGCGCAGGGCATTGAAGAGCTGCATGAGCGCGGCGATGACGCGCTGCTCGATCTGCTGGACGGCGGCGCGGAACTCGGGGTCTTTGAAATAACGCTCCCACAGGATGCGCTGCATACCGGGGTGGATACGGCGCGTGTGAAAGAGCGCGTCGATCAACGCGCGCACGTGGTCGCGCGGGTCGCCCTTCTGCCACTTGACGGGATCGAGCGCTTCGATGGCGTAGTTGGCGATTTCGTTGACGGTGCCCTCGAGCAGTTCGAGGAGGATGGCGCGCTTGTCGCGGAAGTAGCCGTAAAGGGTGCCGACGCCGATCCGGCCGCGGCGCGCGATTTCCGCGGTGTTGGTCTCGTCGTAGCCGAGTTCCTCGAAGCACTCGATGGCGGCGCGCAGGGCGCGGGCGCGGGTCTTGCGGCTGCGCGCCTGCTGCGGCACGCGGATCTCGCGGATAAGGGGTCTTTTCTTCACGCTCGCCATCGTTGCAAGGAGACTGTTAGCACAGACTGTCGGTCGGAAACAAAAATACGAAGCCGATGTCGGGTTCTATTGACTCACCGGCACCCGCCCCCTACTCTGCGGCCATCGAAGTTTCGCAATATCGCCGTTCACCAAGGAGACCATTCATGGCCGAAGCCGCCCTCGCACTCGCCCCCGAACGCCAACGCCTCGAGCTCGTCAACGAGATCGAAACGGTCCTCGCCGCCTATGATACCCACTACTCCTGGAACTACGGCAGCGTCAAAGAAGGCCTCACCGAGTTGTACGAGAAGGCCAAGCGCAATCAGTGGAACGCCACCGACCAACTCGCCTGGGATACCCAAGTCGACCCCGAAGCGCAGATCATCCCCGAGATCTACAACCCGCTCGAGAACTACGGTCCCTACAAGGCTCTCAACGAGCGCGAACTGCGCAACCTGCGCCACGCCCAGATCTCCTGGCAGCTCTCGCAGTTCCTCCACGGCGAACAGGGCGCGCTCATCGTCGCCTCGCAGCTCACCGGCGCGGTGCCGTGGATGGACGCCAAGTTCTACGCCGCCACCCAGACGATGGACGAGGCCCGCCACGTCGAGGTCTTCAGCCGCTACTTGAACGAGAAGCTCGAGTGGCAGTGGCCGATCAATCCCAACCTCAAGACCCTGCTCGACATGATCATCACCGACTCGCGCTGGGACTTCAAATATCTGGGGATGCAGATCCTCGTCGAAGGCCTCGCCATGGCCGCCTTCGCCAGCCTCTACCAAATGGCCCAGGAGCCGCTCGTCAAGGATCTCGTCCACTACGTCATGAAGGACGAGTCGCGCCACGTCGCCTTCGGCGTCATCTCGCTGCGCGACTACTACACCGACATGCCCGAGAACGAGCTGCGCGATCGCGAGGAATTCGTCATCGAGGGCTGCCAGTTGATGCGTGACCGCCTGCTCGCCGAGGACATCAGCCGCTACATGGGCTTCAACGTCGGCGAGGTGCGCGACATCGTGCTTGCCTCCGACGTGATGAAGATGTTCCGCCGCATGCTGTTCTCGCGCATCGTGCCGAACGTCAAGAAACTTGGCCTGCTCACCCCGCGCGTGCGCGCTGCCTTCGAGGAACTCGAGATCATCGAGTTCGAAAACCACGATCCGGAAGCCCACGACCGAGAACTCGGATTGGCGTGAGTTGAGGAAGGGCCAAGGGCCAAGGTGGGATTCTTGGCCCTTGTACCTTGGCCCTTACGTACCCACCGTCTCCAACCGATCGATCGCGTGCACCGGGGCACCGTCGCCCTTCATCAAATCGGCGATCGCCGCGAGCACCAACTGTTGCTGGCGCATCCGCGTCTTGCCGGCGAACTCCGCCGACACGACCTTGATCTGGAAATGACCGGGGCTGTTCTTACCCACCTCCACCAGCGCGTCCGGTAGCGCTGCCGTGATCGCGGCGTGCATGCGCTGGACGATGGGGTCGGCGTCGTTCATCATCGGAATCGTCATGCGGCCTGTGTACCGACGCCCCCCGCCGCACGCAACAACCGTGGCGGCACTCGTCGGCCTGCTCGCCGCCGCGCTCGCCCTCCCCGCCCGTGC
>Ga0163153_10008485_pt1 | contig 10660 bp, 11 predicted proteins | sample OliLakLV19MP6IB1_FD_148629 | JGI IMG/M metagenome (GOLD analysis project Ga0163153, IMG submission 148629) | Freshwater microbial mat bacterial communities from Lake Vanda, McMurdo Dry Valleys, Antarctica - Oligotrophic Lake LV.19.MP6.IB-1 | ecosystem: Environmental > Aquatic > Freshwater >...
CGGCGGGCCCCTTCAGGATCAGGCGAAGCCTGCAAAAAAAATCAGCCGCTGAGGGCCGCGGTATGCTCCTCCACCGCGACCCGCAGCGGCCCTCACCTCTTCAGGATCAGGCGAAGCCTGCAGAAAAAATCAGGCGCTGAGGGCCGCGGTATGCTCCTCCACCGCGACCCGCAGCGGCCCTCACCTCTTCAGGATCAGGCGAAGCCTGCAGAAAAAATCAGCCGCTGAGGGCCGCGGTATGCTCCTCCACCGCGGCCCTCAGCGGCCCTCAGCGGCCCATCGACTCGAGCGCTTGCCGGGCGGCTTCTTGCTCCGCGGCCTTCTTCGTCGAGGCTGTGCCGATTCCGACCTGTTCGCCGGCGATCACCGCGACACAGACGAAACGTCGATCGTGTGGCGGGCCCTCTACGTTGAGAACGCTGTACAGCACCTGATTCCCCGAACGGGCGAGCGCCTCCTGCAGCTCCGTCTTGTTGTCGACGTGACCGGTGCGGGCGAACTCGATCCGGGAGTCGAACGCGTCGACGACAGCGATCTCCGCCTGCTCGAATCCGTGCTCGAGGTAGACGGCCGCGATCGCAGCCTCGAGGAGGGCCGCGAGAACGTTGCGGCTTCGCGCGATGCGCTGGAGCTCGGCCTCGGGCACATCCTGCGCCTGCTCGAGCAGGAACCGTCCGAGGTCGAGCTCCTTCGCGACATCCGCGCAGCTGTGCCGCGAGACGACGTGGGCCCGAATTTTCGCGAGCCGCCCTTCAGACGCATCGGGGAACCGGTCGTACAGCGCCTTTGCGATCGACAGCTCGAGCACCGAGTCGCCGAGGAACTCGAGGCGCTCGTACGAGGACGCGCGGTCAGGCGCCCAGGACGTATGCGTGAAAACGTGATCGCGACGCTCGGGGGGAAGGGCTTCGATCAGGCGCGCAAGCACGCGCCCGTCCCCTTCCCCCGAGCGGTCGCTGCTACTGGTGCGCGACGACGTAGTCGACAGCCTGGCCGACGGTCGTGATCTTCTGTGCGTCCTCGTCGGAGATCTTGATTCCGAACTGATCCTCGAGCTCCATGATGAGCTCGACGAGATCGAGGGAGTCAGCGTCGAGGTCCTCCTGGAACGAGGCCTCCTCCGAGAGATCGCCTTCATCTGCACCGAGTTGCTCGGTAAGGACGGCCTTGACGCGCTCGGATACTTCTTCTCGGGATAGTGCCACTGGTCTTCAACCTCTCGTTGTGCCGGACGGGTTCGATGAGCGCGCCGACTCTACCACGCGCTCCGGAAGAGCTTCGCGCATACGGCCGACGACATCGTGGTCGATTCCGCGGGCGGCCATTCGGACGGCATTCTCGATCGCGAACCGAGAGCTCGAACCGTGGGCGATCACGACCAGCCCGCGAAGGCCCAGCAGGTACCCGCCGCCGGTCGTCTCGGGGTCGAGCCGCGCCCGCAGGCGGGCTGCCGCCGGCCGGATCAGGAACCCACCCACCTTCCCACGCGTTGTCTCCACGATCTCGGCGCGAAGCGCGATGAGCAGGCTGCGCACCGTTCCCTCGAGCGTCTTGAGGGCCACGTTACCCGTGAACCCGTCGCAGACGATCACGTCGGTCTGACCCTCGAGGAGCGTGCGCCCCTCGGTGTTGCCGGCGAACCGGAGCGAGCTTTCCGCGAGCAGCGCATGTGCCTCGAGAGTCAGCTGATTGCCCTTCTCCGGCTCCTCGCCGATCGAGAGGAGCGAGACCCTGGGACGTTCGATCCCGAGCACCTCCTGGGCGAAGATCGAACCCATGTGGCCGAACTGCAGAAGGTGCTCCGGCTTCGCGTCGGCGGTCGCGCCCGCGTCGATGAGCACGCAAGGCCCGTGATCCGTGGGAATCACGACCGCGATGCCGGGACGGAAGACACCGGGTAGCCGTCGGACGTGAAGCAGGCTGGCTGCGAGCACTGCACCCGTATTCCCCGCAGAGACGACGGCGTCGGCCTGGCCGTCGCCGACGGCCCGAACGGCCCGCACAAGTGAGGAATCCTGCTTGTTGCGCACGGCGTCGGCAGGCTTGTCGTCCATCTCGACCATTCCCTGCGTGACGACGTGGTCGAGGCCGTGCGTGTCGAGATCGGCTGGACCGTAGATGATCGGTCGAACCTCGGCCGCTACGGCAGCGAGGGCTCCGGCAACGATCTCCGCCGGCTCACGATCACCCCCGAGGGCGTCCACCGCGACGCGGACGCGCATACCCTAAGGAGCGGGGGTTCCGAGCGGCTGCACGTCGCGCCCTCGGTACGTCTTGCACGTCGGACAGGCGTGGTGTGAACGCGTCGGCGAGCCGCAATTCGCGCAGACGTTCACGCTCGGCGCCGAGATGCCGTGCTGTGCGCGACGCTTGTCGCGACGGGCCTTCGATGTCTTTCGCTTGGGGACTGCCATGAGCGGCTGCAGAGTGTACCGGAACCCGCCTCAGGCGGGTTCCGGTAGAGAGGGCGATCAGGCGGGAGCTTCTTCCCGTGCGACCCGGCAGGGGCTCTCAGCCTCGATCCACCGTTTTGAGCGGGCGTTGCATCTCGTCGGGTTCAGCCAGGCTCAGATCGCAAGCAGATCGCCGAGGGCACGTGGTCTGATGTCCAGGCCGCGGAGCCCCTCGAGCGGAATCCAGACCGGCTCGTGGGTTCCGCTCTTCTCCCGCTCGCGATCGGTCAGAAGCGCGTGGTCGGGCCAGCTGCCGGTGCCGAAGCTGCCGCCGACGATCCACGCGTCGTAGTAGAAGAAGATCGTGCCTCCGAACGACTCCTCGTGGACGAGTGGCCCGAGCTCGACCTCGACGCCGAGCTCCTCGAACGCCTCGCGACGCGCAGCGTCCTGTGGTGTCTCGCCGTCCTCCACCCCGCCTCCGGGAAAAAGGTAGTACGTCCGTCCATCGCGTACGCGCTTGATCAGCGCGAGGCGGCCATGGTCGACGAGCACGATTCTGGCGCGAGGCGTCAGCTCCGTCATTCGTCGCGCAGTGCCTCGAGCGCCGCCCAGCGAGGGTCGGACACCGTCTCCTCGTGGGTGTGCGGCTCGATGTTGAGGTCCTTGCCGCAGACCATGCACAGTCCGGCGCAGTCCCGCCGGCAGAGGATCTGGGACGGAAGGGCCGTCGCGATCGAATCGCGCGCCCACTGCGACAGCTGTAGCTCTCCGTCGACGACGTACTCGGACCGCATGTCCTTCGGTGCTCCCTCGGCCGTCTCGTGATACTCGCGGGCGTCGATCCTGACATCGGCGACAGCATCTTGCAGGCAGCGCATGCACGCGCCGTGGAGCCGCGACTCGAAGAGGAGTCGGAACACGTCACCGCTCACCGCGCGCTGCACCTCGAAGGTCGCGTCGGCCTGCGCCGGAACCGGCAGGTATCGCTCGCCCCCGAGGTCGAACGGCTGCAACTCAATCGCGACGGTTTCGCGATGTTCGTCGCCGAGCCGCAGCCTCAAGCGGCGGAGTGGGTACGTGGTCATCTCGCAAGCGTAGCTCCGGCATCGGCGTCGAGAGGGTCGAGCGGATTTGTAATGAGGGGGTTCGGATTTGGTTGGTCATGCGCTCCCGCGGGTAGACCAGGGGCACAGCCACCCCACGAAGGGAGCAACGAATGAGCATCCGGACCCAGAAGCGAAAGGTCGCTGCACCGATCGCGTTTGTCATCTTCGCGCTCGGTGCGTCGGCCATCCTCGGTCTCGGCGCGACATCGATCACCGCGGCCCAGTCGCAATATGCGCCCAAGAACACGACCCCGCCTACGATCAGCGGCACGGCACGTCAGAACGAAACGCTGACTGCGAACGTTGGGGTCTGGACAGGCGACCAGCCGCTCGTCTTCGAGTTCGTCTGGCAGCGATGCAACGCCGGCGGCCAGAATTGTGTCCAGCTCTCGAACGCAACACAGCAGTCGTATGTGGTCGTCAAGGCGGACGTCGATCAGACCATGCGCGTCCGGGTAACCTCCCGGAACAGTCAGGGCACGGCCGAGGCGACCTCGAGCCAGACGGCGAAGGTGGCGGCGCCCGCCGGGCCGAGCGGAGCGATTCAGTTGCCGGGTGGGCTGATCTCGATCCCGGTGGCGAGCGTGCCAGCCGATCAGAGGCTGATCGTCGAATCGGTGGGCTTCGTACCCAACCCCGTGCGCTCGCGCTCGACTCCGATAACCGCGACGATCCGGATCAAGGACACCCGCGGTTACGTCGTCCGTGACGCGACGGTCTTTTTCCGGTCGACGCCGATCGTGACCACCGAGGCACCCGAAGCGAGAACGGGTCAGGACGGGATCATTCGCTACACGGTGAATCCGAAGTCGAACTTCCCGATTCGGAACGGATACAACGTGCAGTTCTTCGTCAAGGCCTACCGGCAGGGCGACAACCCGCTGGCAGGGGTTGCCGGCTACCGACTGGTGCAGGTGGCGACAGCCCGTTGAGCAGCCACTCCCGCGCCGAGCGGGTCGAGGGCGCACACGCGTTCCTCGGCCCGCCGCCGCGCAACCCCGGTTGAGAGGCGGGCCGCTGCGCGCCACACCTCCACGTCGCTCGGGTCGAGATCTACAGCCGAGGCGAGCGCCTGCTCTGCCTCCACTCGGTCGCCGCAGCGGGCGGCCGCCTCAGCCCGCGTCAGGAGAGGGGCCGATGCCCATGGTTGGAGCCTGGCGCCGACCGCGGCCCAGCGAGCGGCCCCACACCAATCGCCCTGGACAAGCAAGCGTGAGGCGCGATCACCCATGAGTGTCCCGCCGAGCAGCAGAGCGACGCCAACCCCGGCAAGGGTGGCGGCAGCCACGACCGCGTTGGCGGGGAGCAAGCGCGCCCGGCTCTCGTCACGCGCGGCGACGACGACGGCCGCGGCACAGAAGAGTCCCACCGCCGTCGCTGACGGAATCTGCCAGTGCCAGTCAACTGCAACATGGACGGCGAACGCCGCAACGACCCCTGTAGCGCCTGCGGCCTCGACCGACGGCGAGGCGCGCACAGCAGCGGCGAGAGGTACGAGGAAGACCATCAGAACGAGAGCGAGACCGACAAGCCCGAGCTCGGAGAGGGTCTCGAGCGGAAGGGAGTGAGCGTTCCGTGCGGCGAGAGGCGCATCGCGATGCTGGAGCCATTCGGCATGCCAGGTGCCGCTTCCCGTGCCGAGCTCCGGTTCTGCACGAACGATGCTCGCCGTCACACTCCAGTAGCTCCGCCGCTCCTCGCTCCCCAAGAGCCCAAGGGCGAAAACGACGGCGAGGCCCACGACGACCACGCCCCCGAGCAGAACGCCTCGGTGCCTTGCTCCGGATGCGACGACTGCCGAGGCAGCAAGCCCAACGACGAGGGAGGGCCAGGCGGCCCGGCTTTCCGCCACGAAGATGACGACCAGCAGCGGCCCCGAGCCGACAACCCCGAGGATCAAACCGCGCCGGGTGCGGGGCGCGAGCGCCGGAATCAAGACGAGGCCCGCGACCGCGATGGCGGCGAGAGCGTTCGCGTAGCCGATCGGCCGTGCCGTATCACCGGTCGCACTCCCGGCAAAAGGGAGCGAGGCGAGGTTCCAGCAGGCAACGATGACGGTCGCCGCGGCGACACCGAGGAGCGCGGGTCGTACGTCCACCGGGCGCAGCGCTGTAACGACTGCGACGACCGTGACCGCGTACAGAAACGTGCGTTGCGACTCGAGGGTGGACGATGGGATCGAGCGGGTCCAGACCAGCGAGGCAAGCTGCCAGGCACCGAGAGCCGCGAGCGCCCCAGGAAGCAGGAGGTCGAGTCGTCCCACACGCGCCCCGCGTCGCGCCGAAAGCCCGATCAGGGCGAGCGCGCCAATCGTCGCGAACCCCCATGCAGCCGGGGCGTAACCTCCGTTCGCAGCAGCGAGCAGGACGAGCGCCGACGCCACCGAAACCGTGACGGCAGCCGGCGGATGTCGCTGCAACGGAGCCTTACACGTACGAGTCTTCGTTGCCGTCAGGGCTGATCGGGTCGATCGGCCCGATTCCAGACATGACCGACTCCTGTGAGCGCTCGTGCAGCCGCTCACGGCCACGGCGAACGGCGACGAGGAACTTGTCGAGGTTGACCTCGAGCGTCGAGAGAATCCCGTCCGCCCAGTCCTCCATCTCGAGTCGCGTCTCGCGCGCCTGCCGGCGGGCGTCGTCGACGATGTCCTGCGCCTGGCGCTCGGCGAGCTTGACGATCTCCGTCTGCGACGCCTCGCGGACTGCCTGCTCGCGCGCCTCACCGATCAGACGGTCGCATTCGCGCTTCGCCTCGGCCAGCATCTCCTGTCGCTCCTTGACGATCCACCGGGCCTGCTTGATCTCCTCGGGGATCGTGGCGCGCATCTGGTCGAGGATGTCGTAGATCTCCTCACGGTCGATCCGCACCTGATCGGTGAGTGGCACGGCCTTCGAGTTGTGTACGAGATCGTCGAGCTTGTCGATAAGTACGAGAACGTCCATAACGGGATCTTACTCCTGTGGACTCAGAGGGGCGCCGGGTCGACCGTTCGGGAACATCTCCCGGAAACGGCGCGCCACGGCCTCGGGCACGAGTTCGTCAACCTTTCCGCCGAACGACGCGATCTCCTTCACGCCACTCGACGAGATGAAGCTGTACTGCGGGCTCGCCATCACGTACATCGTCTCGATCTCCGGCGCGAGCAGCCGATTGAGGTGGTTCATCTGCGCTTCCCACTCGAAGTCGGCGATCACACGGAGGCCCTTGACCATCGTCTTCGCGTCGTGCTTGCGCGCGAAGTCGACGACGAGCTCGTGAAAGACGTCGACGGTGACATTTGCGAGGGGCTCGAGAGCCTCCTCGAGGAACGCGACGCGCTCATCGAGCGAGAACATCGTCGCCTTGTGGTGAGGATCACGCACGACACCGACGACGATCCGGTCGAAGATCGAGGCGGCCCGACGGATCACGTCGATATGGCCGTTTGTGACCGGGTCGTACGTGCCTGGGTAGATAGCGGTGATCATCGCGTGAACAGGGTAATGCGCGCGGAGCCGTAGCGTCGGCTCGTGACGAGATCGAGCGGGAGTTCCGGCTCGACTCTCGCGGCCGTCTCGACGACCAGCAAGCCGTCCGGGGCGAGCATCGCCGGGAGCGCCTCGGCGAGGCGCAGCTCGAGGTCGGGCCAGGAGCCGTACGGCGGATCGACGAGGACGAGGTCGTAGGTGCGACCTCGTTCTTCCCGCAGGGCCTGGAACGCGTCCTTCTGGAGGACGAACGCCCCGGTGAACCGGAGCTTCTCGAGGTTCTCCTGGATCACCCTGGACGCGGCTCGGTCAGACTCGACGAAGACGCACCGGCGCGCCCCACGGGAGAGCGCCTCGAGTCCCATGGCGCCCGAGCCCGCGAAGAGGTCGAGGACAACCGCGTCCTCGACCGGGCCGATCAGATTGTAGGCGGCCTCGCGGACGCGATCGCTCGTGGGGCGGGTCGTATCACCCTTGGGGGCAGTGATCTTCGAACCGCGGCGGTCACCGGCGATGATCCTCATCGGTCGGCACGCCGTCCATTTCCTTCCACCGTCTCGGAGCTCGGATTCTCCCGATCCGAAACGACGATACGCGTGAGCGCGGCGCGCGAGTGGATGTCGAGCTTCCGAAACGTGTTCGAGAGGTGGTACTCGACGGTCTTGGCGCTGAGGAACATCGATGCCGCGATCTCCTTGTTGGTCTTGCCTTCCGCAACGAGCAATGCGATATGGAGCTCCTGTGGGGTGAGATCAGGGAGTGGAGCGCTCGAGCGCGCGATCGCCTCACCGGTCGCGCGGAGCTCCGTCGCTGCCCGCTCCAGCCAGGGCACGGCCGCTACAGCCGCGAATGCCTCATGGGCCGCCCGGAGATGCGGCCTCGCGTCGCGCCGCCTTCCCTCACGACGAAGACGCTCACCGTACGCGAGTTGCGTGCGCGCCAACTCGAGCCGGTACGGTGAGCGCTCGAGCAGCTCGAGCGAGCGCTGGAAGTGGAGATCGAACGCATCGCCTCCTGCGAGCAGCCCCTCGCACCGCGCACAGGTCGCAAGTGCCCATGTGCTCCCGGCGTTGTACGCGATCGCGCTGAACGCGTCGAGCCAACCGCGCGCCTCCGCCGTTGCTCTGGCCTGAGCGTGCGCTTCGATGAGGTCGGGAACGAAGGGAACGACACCGGGCTCGACAACGCTGCTCTCGGCCCACCGCCGGGCGAACGGCTCGAGGACGAAGACCGCCTCGTCCGGGTCGCCTCCGCCGAGCGCGAGGAGGGCGATGGACTGATTCGCAAGGGACTCCTGGTACAGGTCGCCCGTGGAAACAGCAGCCGCGATCGCGGTCCGAGCCCCCTCCCTGCAGGGCTCCACCTGACCGCGCCAGGCGTGAACGCCCGCGAGAGCCGCAGACGCGATTCCCACGAGAACAGGTGTCCCAATCGTCTGCCCGAGCGGAATCGCCTCGGCCGCGGCGGCGGCCGACGCGTTCAACCGACCCAGGCGAAGCTCGAGATGGGCGGCGCCACTCTGATTCCAGGCGATCCGGAGCAGATGCCCGGTCGCCCGTCCTTCACGAAGTGTCTCGGTCAGCGCTGATCGGAGCTCGTCGTACCACTCGAGCGCCATGTAGTCGTGCGGGAAAACTGCCGGGATCGCTGGATTCGTCACGAGCTCGCGGAAGAGCACCGTCGCTCGTTCGCGTTCACCCGCAACCAGGTACGCAGCCGCCGCACACGCGAGAGCCCGCGACCCCCACCAGGGCCCGGCACCGCGCGCCGCGACCTCGAGCCGCGGAGCGAACTCGAGTGCCCCTGTCGCGTCGAAGGCGTCGAGTCGAAGCTTGACGACCTGATAGACCAGCTTCGCCGTTCGCTCCTCGTCCAGCTCGGCGCTCTCGAGCGCCTGAAGGTACATCGACTCGGCCTCCGTGCCGCTCGTGCCATGAAACTCGCCGATCGAGCCGATCTGAACGATCAGGTCGGCGCGCAGGAGCGGATCGTCCGCCAGCGAGAGAGCAGCCTCGGCGAGGTCGAGCGCACGCCCGGCGTCCCCCGCCCAGAAGGCCGTGCGAGACGCCCCGTAGAGCCGCCGCGCTCCGTCGGAGCGGTTCGGCGAGAGTTGCCCTGCGCGCTCGAGTGCTCGGGCGGCCGCGACCTGGCCGCCGCGTGCGGTTGCCCGCTCGGCGGTCTGCTCGAGCAGGTCCGCGATCTCCTCGTCGGGTGAGGTTGCAGCCGCCGCGAGGTGCCATGCTGCGCGGTCGCGGTCGCCTTCGCCCGGAAGAGCCTCAGCAAGCGCGCGGTGGGCCGTACTACGATCGCTCACCGGAGCAGTGGCGTAGACCAGAGACCGCACGACGGGGTGGCGGAATACGATCCTCTCGCCCTCGGTACGCATGAGACCGGCGGTCTCGGCCGGTCCCAGGGGATCGAGGAGCTCGAGCGTCGCGGCAGCACGAGAGACAGCGGTGGCATCGGGCTCCGCGGCCGCTAGGAGGAGGCCGAATCTGCCGGAGCCGGGAAGATCGTCCAACCGCAGCGAGAATGCCCGAGAGAGTCGATCACCGGGCGTCGCGGAGACAGGCAGCTCGCGCGCCAGATCCACGGGCAACTCGAGAAGGACGAGCGGGTTTCCCGCCGCTGCAGCGATGAAACGCGACTCGTCGGCGGGCGGCACGGGCTCCGAGCGCGCGCCGAGAAGCCGTCGCGCGTCGGCCTCGCCGAGCGGTCCGAGCTCGAGTCGAGGCATGAAGTCGAACTCGGGCAGTAGACCGGGACGCACGGCGGCGAGCACTGCGACCTCCTCGCCCGTCAGGCGACGCACGGCGAAGACGAGCGCCTCGACCGAGGCACGGTCGAGCCAGTGGGCGTCGTCGAGGACGACCAACACGGGGTTCCGCTCGGCCGCTTCGACGAAGAGCGAGAGCGTGCCGGCACCGACGGCCAGGGCATCCGGTTCGCCGTCCTCGAGCGCGAGCGCCGCCGCGAGCGCACGTGCCTGGGACTCCGGGATCTGCGGCAGCAGCTCGAGGAGCGGCCGTAGGAGCTCGTGGAGACTCGAGAACGGGAGCTCGGACTCGGACTCGACCCCGGTCGCGGAAAGCAGCCGCAGGTTGACCGCTCGGAGCCGCGCTTCTGCGAGCAATGCGGTCTTGCCCACACCGGCCTCACCCACGACCACGAGCGCGCCACTCCGACCACGCCGCGCCTCGTCGACGACGTCGAGCAGACGTCGGAGCTCCTGCTCGCGTCCGATCAGCATGTTCTGACCGTACTCGACGGGCACGACTAGGGAAACACCCGAGGCGGAGGCTGCGGGTAGAGGAGCATGCTCGTTCGGATGCAACTTGACGAAACGAGGAGGCAATGAAACGTCCATGGCTTCGTGCCAGTCTCACGGTCGTCGCTCTCGTCGGGAACGTCGCCTGGGCGGCGGTGCGCCCGGGCGGATCAGACGACCCGAGGAAGCGCCGGCGAGTCCGGCTGGCCCAACCCTGATGCAGCATGTCGCGTTCTCGATGCAGTTCCGGGGCCACTCAACGGCCCTCTCCCCCGGGGTGGTCACCGCACGCGCGACAGCACCGAGCTCCGCGCTCGTGACCGAGATCGACCAGGCAGGCGTCCACGCCCGCCACGAACCACGACCCGGACAGGAAGCACACCTCGAGTGCCGCCTCACCTTTCACAACGACACCAGCTT
>Ga0163153_10008486_pt1 | contig 10660 bp, 12 predicted proteins | sample OliLakLV19MP6IB1_FD_148629 | JGI IMG/M metagenome (GOLD analysis project Ga0163153, IMG submission 148629) | Freshwater microbial mat bacterial communities from Lake Vanda, McMurdo Dry Valleys, Antarctica - Oligotrophic Lake LV.19.MP6.IB-1 | ecosystem: Environmental > Aquatic > Freshwater >...
TGCAAAAGAAGAAGCCGGCCTGGCGGCCGGCCTTTTCTTTTTGCCGGGCGAGCGGGTCGGACCTGCTGCGCCCTGGATACCGACAGGCTGCTAGGCCTTTTTCATCTCCAGCATGGTGCCGGTGCATTTGGCGGCGCCGCACAGGCATTTCCAGATTTTCTGCAAGCGCTTGGTGTGCGGTTCCTCAAGCGTGATGAAATAAGAGTAGGTCAGTTCTTCGCCGGCCTTGATGTCCTTGATGGCGTCGATATAGACGCGCTCGCGTTCGGGGTGGCCGTCGTCGTCTTCCTCGCAGATCGATCCGCAGTTGGGCGCGCAGCCATGGTTGATCCAGCGCGCCGGGTTGCCGCCCTGATTGGCGTCGATGACGTAATAGTCGTTGAGCGTGAACAGGAAAGTGTGCCCGGTTTCCGAGGTGCCGCCGTACAGTCGGTCGGCTTCCTTGTGGGTCAGGCGCCGGCCCTTGTATTCGATGACGCGGGTGCCCTTCTTGATCGCCTTGGCGGCGAACACGCCGCGGCCGTGAATCAGCGAGTTGCGAACTTCAACAAGTTTTTCTGTCATGGCGGTTGGAAACCGGCGCAGTGGGTGCGGCGCGTGGATGATGGATCGGAGCGACGGATCAAGCGTGTTTGCGGATAAAGGCGGCGATTTTCGGGTAAATCATCTCGCGCCAGCGGCGCCCGGCAAAAATTCCGTAATGGCCGCACTTGGGTGCGGTGAAATGCTGCTTCCTGGCTTTAGGAATGCTTAAGCACAAGCCGTGCGCCGCCTCGGTCTGCCCGCTGCCTGAAATGTCGTCGAGTTCGCCCTCGATGGTGAAAAGCGCCGTCTTGCGGATCGCCGCTGGTTCCACCTTGCGCCGCTGCAAGGTGGCGCCGGTGACCCAGGTGCCGTTGGGCAGGGCGTGCTGCTGGAACACCAACCTGATGGTGTCCAGGTAATAGTCGGCATCCATGTCGAGCACGGCGTTGTATTCGTCGTAAAACGCGCGATGCTGGCCGGCAGATTCGCCGTCGCCTTCGATCAGGTGCTTGTAGAAATCCCAGTGGCTGTCGACATGCCGGTCCGGATTCATCGCCACGAAGCCGGCATGCTGCAGGAAGCCCGGATAGACACGACGCATGTAGCCCGGGTAATTGGAGGGCACGCGGTAGATCACGTGGTTCTCGAACCAGGAAAACGACTTGGTCATCGCCAGCGTGTTGACCTCGGTGGGATTGCGGCGCGTATCGATCGGCCCGCCCATCATGGTCATGCTGCGCGGGCTTTTCGGGTCGTTCTCGGCGGCCATCAGTGAAATGGCCACCAGCGCCGGCACGGTGGGCTGGCATACCGAGATCACATGCACATCCGGCCCCAGCAGACGGATGAATTCGATCACGTAGGCGACGTAATCGTCCAGATGAAACTTGCCCTCACCCAATGGCACCATGCGGGCATCGACCCAGTCGGTGACGTAGACGTCATGCTCGGTGATCAGCTGGCGCACGGTGTCGCGCAAGAGCGTCGAGTGATGGCCCGAAAGTGGGGCGCACAGCAGCACTTTCGGGTCGCGCGCCTTGGTCGCCCGGGCGAAGCGCTTGAGCACGCAAAACGGCTTGACTGCGACCGCTTCCTCGGTGACCGCCACCTTCACCCCGCGCACGGTGGTTTCGCTGATGCCGAATTCGGGCTTTTCGTAATCTTTGCCCAGGCGATGCAGAAGAGCGTAGCCAGCCGAGATTTCGCGCGAAAACGGCAGGTAAGACAGCGGACTGGCGGGACTTGTATAGAGGGATGCGGCGCCCTCGGCGAATGTGGTGATCGGGTTGAGCAGCCGGCGCTGCAGTTCATGCAATTGGTAGAGCATCGATGGTTCTTTCTCGCACCCAGGGGCACGCCGCTCACCCGGACAAATCAGGGAATTCAGGTTGTATTGCATTGCATCAAAAGCGGCGCGATTCTACACGGGATGAGGTGGCGCCCACCCATGGAACAAGGGTCAAAAAGTGTCACGCACGGGGTCATGGCGCAAAAAGCCCGGGCCGGTACCGGCATTGCGGTCGGGCTGGGCTACACTGCGGAAATCCAAACAAGCTGCGCGCAAAGGCGAGGGGCCGGCGATGTTTCGTGAAATCACCGTCAGCAAGCAGGCCAATGAAGGTCCGAAACGGCGCTGGTACCAAAGCGACTATTTCGATCTGTTCATTTTCTATTTTCGCCACAGCGAACGCGCCGACGTCAAGGCTGATCGCGAGTTCGTCGGCATGCAGCTGTGCTACGACATCCGGCGCAAGCAGCGCTCCCTCGAATGGAAAAAGGACGGCGGTTTTTCGCACCATCGGGTGGTCAAGGGCGGCGACACCATGGCCGACCACGGGGCGTCTGCGGCATTGCTGGAGCAGGGCGGTGATTTCGATGCCCACAGCGTGGTGGATCGCTTCATGCGTGAATCGTCGGGTTCATTGCCGCCCATCATCCGTCAGTTTGTGCTGCAGAAGCTGGCAGAGTACGCGCAGGCAAACGGCTCGGGCAGGGTGGATTCGCCGATTTCGGTGCCAGGCGCGCAATAGGCCTGCGCAGTGCCGTCAGGACATGGGCTACAGGCTGCTAGAGCACCTCGGCGGCGTGATCCGCCAGCCGCGAGCGCTCGCCGCGCTGCAGCGTCACATGTCCGCTGTGCACCCAGCCCTTGAAACGATCGACCACGAAGGTCAGGCCTGAAGAGCCTTCGGTCAGGTAGGGTGTGTCGATCTGCGCGATGTTGCCCAGGCACACCACCTTGGTGCCGGGGCCGGCACGCGTGATCAGGGTCTTCATCTGCTTGGGCGTCAGGTTTTGCGCCTCGTCGATGATCAGGAACTTGTTGATGAAGGTGCGCCCGCGCATGAAATTGAGCGACTTCACCTTGATGCGGCTCCTGATCAGGTCGCGGGTGGCGGCGCGGCCCCAGTCGCCGGCCTCGTCATCGGTCTTGTTGAGCACATCGAGGTTATCTTCCAGCGCGCCCATCCAGGGCGTCATCTTCTCTTCCTCGGTGCCGGGCAAGAAGCCGATGTCCTCGCCGATCGGCACGGTCACGCGGGTCATGATGATCTCGGAGTAGATCTTTTCCTCGAGGGTCTGCATCAGGCCGGCTGCCAGGGTTAGCAGCGTCTTGCCGGTGCCGGCCTGGCCCAGGAGGGTGATGAAGTCGATGGCCGGATCCATCAGCAGGTTGAGGGCGAAATTCTGCTCGCGGTTGCGCGCCGTGATGCCCCATACCGAATGCTTGTGGTGGGTGAAATCGCGCAGCACCTTGAGCACCGCGGTCTTGCCGCTGGTTTCGGTGACCTGCGCATGAAACGCCGCGGCGGCCGGGCGGTCGTCGCCTTCGAGATAGACGAACTCATTGACCAGCCAGTCGCGGCACAAGGGGCCGCGCACCCGGTAGAAGGTGTTCTCGCCCTGCTTCCAGCTCTCCACCCCCTTGCCGTGGGTATCCCAGAAATCCGCCGGCAGCGCCGACAGGCCGGTGTAGAGGAGGTCGGTGTCTTCCAGCACCTTGTCGTTGAAGTAGTCCTCGGCCGGCAGGCCCAGCGCGCGCGCCTTGATGCGCATGTTGATGTCTTTGGAGACCAGGATGACCTGGCGGCCCGGGTACTTCTGGGTTTGGTGGAAGACCACCGCGAGAATCTGGTTGTCTGCCTTGCCGGCCGGCAACGAGGCCGGCAGCACATGGGTGATCGCCTCGGTCTGCAGGAACAGGCGCCCGGTGGCGTAGTTGGCATTGGCGGCATTGAGCGCGATGCCTTCCTCGATCGAGGCCTCGACGCCGCTCACCATCTCGTCCAAGTAGCGGCTGGCCTGGCGCGCGTTGCGCGCCACCTCGGTCATGCCCTTTTTGTTGTTGTCGAGCTCTTCCAGCGTCGCCATCGGCAGGAAGATGTCGTGCTCCTCGAAACGAAACAGGCTGGTCGGATCATGCATCAGCACGTTGGTGTCGAGCACGAACAACTTGGTCGCGGGGGTGCGCAGCCTGGTGACGGTGGCGGACTTGCGATTAAGCGGCTTTTTCGCGGCGGGCAACTTGGTGACGTTGGCGTTCAACGGGCTCTCCTGGAAATGAACAAAGTGGTGGGAAAGTAATGCGGGCGAAAGGCACGGGCACTGTGTCGGTTGAGCACCACGTCCGGCACGTAATTCCGGGGCCGCAAAGCGGAACCCGGAATCCGCAGACGCTTGGCGATTTCCCTGGATTCCGGGCTCCGCCCAAAGGGCAGCCCCGCAATGACAGCCATCGGCGCAGCATGCATCGGCAAGGCTGGCCTCATGGTCAGTCAGGGTTTCCTGGAAACAAAAAAGCCGCTTGTCTCGGGGGACAAACGGCCTGGATTCGAAGCAGTCGCGAATCTGCGGGTGGCGTGAGCAGCGCGCGCTGTCATCCCTGTGCGCCTGCCCTCTGGTTCAACGGTGAGTCCTTCATGCGCCCTTGACAGCCTCCAGCACCGCATCCACATGCCCTGCCACCTTGACAGCGCGCCACTCGCGCGCCACGTGGCCCTGGGCATCGATCAAAAACGTGCTGCGCTCGACACCCCGCACCTGTTTACCGTACATGTTTTTCAGCTTCATGACATCGAACATCAGGCACAGCTTCTCGTCGGGGTCGGAAATCAGCTCGAACGGAAAGCCCATCTTCGCCTTGAAGCCGGCATGCGATTTCAGGCTGTCACGCGAAACACCGAAAACCTCGGCGTCGGCGGCCTGAAATTCGGCATGGCGATCGCGGAAGTTTTGACCTTCGGTGGTACAGCCGGGGGTGTTGTCCTTGGGGTAGAAGTACAGCACGACCTTTTTGCCGCGCAGCGCGGAGAGCTTGAAAGGAGCGCCGGTGGTGGCCGCATCGAAATCGGGAACCGGCAAGCCGAAGATGGACGGAGGTGTCATTTAGGAGTCGGTTGGACGCAACGGACTCAAGGTTAGCGCAAAAGGCCGCGCGCCGTGGTTGTCGGCGAGCCGGACGGAGGGCCTGATGCCAGCTTGGGACCGCGCTAAGGTCGTGGGTTCGATGCACGGGGGCAGGCGCGTATCGTGAACATACTTGAGCGCTATACCGACCTGCCGCTGGACTACGCCTTGCGACATTGCTGGTATCGCAGATCTCATCCTCACAGAAGAAACTCCGAACCCTGGGTCGCCAAGAGCCCACTGCGCCCCGGCACTTCTGCCCATACGATGGTGTGGCGCGGCAGGCTCGCCCGATCAAGCCCCGCGGCGATCGTATCGGTGCCGACCAGTTGCACGCCTTGCGCCTGCCAGGCGTCCAGAAGGCGCTCGAACACCGGCAAGAGGCGCATGCCTTCGAGTTCGGCATGCAGGGTGTACACGTGACCCTGCGGTGCCGGTCGTTGCGCCGCAGCCAGCACATGCTGGTGTACGTTGTCCGGCGTGATGTCGCCGATCCCGATCAATTCGTCGAGCGTGGGCAAGGTGGTGGGAATCTGCGGGCACAGCGTGACCTCGGCGTTGACCACCGGCATGAACGGGTGGCTGCCGCGCATGTCGCTGGCGTAGGCGAAACCCAGGCGCTGCGTCATGCGGATGGCATGCGGGTTCATTTGCCAGCCGGCGGCACCGTGGGTCAAGGCCGGCGTAGCGAAGATTTCCTCAAAGCGCCGGCAGGCCAGGCGCATCTGGTGTTCGGTCCATGCGTTGCCTGCGTGCGTAGCGCCGGTGCCGACGCCATCCTGCCATTTCACGTGGTCCCAGGTATGGATGCCGACTTCATGGCCGGCGTCGCGTACCGCGCGCATCAGCGCCGCGCAGCGGCGGCCGATGTCGGGGCCGGGCAAGAGCGTGCCGTTGAGCAGGGTGCGGATGCCGTAGTGCGCAACCACCGAGGTGCGTGCGACCTTGCCGAAAAAGCCCGGCCGGAACACGCGCTTGATGGCGCGGCCGGTGTGGTCGGGCCCCAGGCTGAACAGAAAGGTGGCGCGCGCCTGGTGGCGCTTGAGCGCATCGAGCAAGCGCGGAACGCCGCAGGCGGTGCCGCGATAGGTGTCGACGTCGACCTTGAGCGCGACACGCATCGCTGTCGATCAGTCGTTCAGGTGCCGCGCCTGTTCAACATCGCCACGATAGGCCTCGAAGATGTTCGTAAGCGCCGCGTCCATTTTCACCTTGGGCGCCCAGCCCAGGTCCTTCATGGTGTTGCTGATCTTCGGCACCCGGTTCTGCACGTCCTGGTAGCCGCTGCCGTAATAGCGCCCTGAAGTGGTCTTGACCAGCTTCACCTTGCGCGCGTTTTCGCGGTACTCGGGGATCGATTTGGCCAGCACAAGCATCATCTCGGCCAGTTCGCGCACCGCGAAGTTGTTCCTGGGGTTGCCGATGTTGTAGATCTGGCTGTCGGCCACGCCATCACGATTCTCGATGATCTTCATCAGCGCTGCGATGCCATCGTCGACATAGGTGAAGGCCCGCTTTTGCGCGCCGCCGTCGACCAACTGAATGTTCTCGCCGCGTACGATATGGCCCAGGAACTGGGTGATCACGCGCGAGCTGCCTTCCTTCGGAGTGTGGATCGAATCCAGGCCCGGGCCGATCCAGTTGAACGGGCGAAACAGTGTGTACTTGAGCCCTTCCTGCATGCCGTAGGCGTGGATCACACGATCCATCAACTGCTTGGCGCAGGAGTAAATCCAGCGCGGCTTGTTGATCGGGCCTAACACCAGGTTCGATTTTTCCGGGTCGAATTCGGCGTCCGCGCTCATGCCGTATACCTCGGAGGTCGAGGGGAAGACTACCCGCTTGCCATAGCGCACACAGGCGCGCACGATCGGCAGGTTGGCCTCGAAATCGAGCTCGAACACCCGCAGGGGTTCCTTCACATAAGTGGCCGGGGTTGCAATGGCCACCAGCGGCAGCACCACATCGCATTTCTTGACGTGATACTCGATCCACTCGCGGTTGATCGTGATGTCGCCTTCAAAAAAATGAAAGCGCGGCTCCGGCAGCAGGTCGGCGATGCGTTCGGACGCCATGTCCATGCCGTACACCTCCCAATCCGTCTCGGCGATGATGCGCTTGGAAAGATGGTGGCCGATGAAGCCGTTGACGCCGAGTATGAGTATTTTTTTCATGTGCTGAACGACATGGGCGCCGGGTTCGGCGCGCGGACGCCCAGAGAGGGAGGCAGCGTATCAGTTTACGCGAGTTCAATGGCCGATCCGCCGAATACGCGACTGAAATCGCCGGCTGCGAGCGCGATCCCGTCGCACTCAAGGCCCAGCACCTGCAAAGCGGAGCCGTCGCGACATTCGAGCCGGATTGCCTCTCCAGTAGCGACCAGGCGGGCGGGCGTGGTGGCGTCCGCGGGTGACTGCGTGCTTGTGCTCAGGGTGCGCCAAAACACCAGGCGGTGGCCGTTGACATCGGCGAATGCCCCCGGATAGGGGTGCGTCAACGCCCGCACGAAATTGTGGATGCGCAGGGCGGGCCAGTTGAAATCGATGCGCCCGTCTTCCGGCTTGCGCCCGCCGAAATAGCTGCCTTCGCCCGGGTTTTGCGCAAAGTGCGGCGCGCGGCCGGCCACAAGCGCCGGCAAGGCGCTGTCAAGCGCTGCGGCCGCCGCTTCGGTAACGCGGTCGAATACCTGCCTTGCGGTATCGTCAGCCCCGATCGGCACCGCCTTTTGAATCACGATCGCTCCGCGGTCGGGCCTCTCGGTCATGGCGTGCAGGCTGGCGCCGGTTTCGGTTTCACCGTGAATGATGGCCCAGTTCACCGGCACCCGCCCACGATACCTGGGCAACAGCGAGCCGTGCATGTTGTAGGCGCCGCGTGTGGGCACCAGCAACAATTCGCGCTTGAGCATCAGGCGGTAATAAAACGAGAAAAGGAAATCCGGCGCTGCGGCACGCACCTGCGCCACGACGTCCGGCGTGTTGGGATCGTCAGGCATGATCACCGCGATTCCGCGCGAACGCGCCAGCTCGGCAACGCTTGAGAACCAGATGGTTTCGTCCGGATTGTCGGCGTGCGTCAGCACCAGCCGCACGTCGACGCCGTGATCGAGCAATACCTGCAGACAACGCACGCCGACGTTGTGATAGGCGAACACGACCGCGCGCGTCAAACCACCACCTTCTTCGAGACCGGCAGGTCCGATTCGATCGCCTCATGTTCGAGCACCGCGGCGATCAGGTAGCGCGGGCGCGAACGCACCTGCTGATAGATGCGGCCCACATACTCGCCCAGGAGGCCGATGCCGAACAAGGTCGCGCCGATCAGGAAGAAGGCTATGCCGAACAGCGTGAACAGTCCTTCCGCCTCGGGACCGACCAGGAACAGACGACGGATCGCGAGGTAGGCGACGAAGAAAAAGCTCAAGGCGGCGATGGCGATGCCGGCAAGCGAAAACAATTGCAGCGGCACCACCGAAAAAGCGGTCATCAGGTCGAAATTGAGGCGCACCAGCGAATACAGCGAATACTTCGATTCGCCGGCGAAGCGCTCTTCATGTGCCACCTCGATCTCGACCGGTTTTTGCGCGAATGTAAAGGCCAGCGCGGGGATGAAAGTGTTGATCTCGTGACAGGAATTGATCGCATCGACAATGGCGCGCGAGTAGGCGCGCAGCATGCAGCCCTGGTCGGTCATCTTGATGCGGGTGATGCGTTCACGGATGCCGTTCATCCAGCGCGAAGCGACACGACGGAACCAGCTGTCCTGGCGCAGGCGGCGGATGGTGCCGACATAATCGTAGCCTTCGCGCATCTTGGCCACCAGGTTGCCGATTTCCTCGGGCGGGTTCTGCAAATCGGCGTCGAGGGTGACGATGATCTCGCCGCGGCTGGCCTCGAAGCCCGCCATGATGGCCATGTGCTGGCCGAAATTGCCGTTGAAAAGTATCACCCGCGTGACCTCCGGCCGGCGCGCGAACTGCTCGCGCAGGATCGCCGCGGAGCGGTCGCGCGAGCCGTCGTTGATGAACACGATCTCGTAGGGTTCGGCCAGCAGGTCGAGCGCGGGATAGAGCCGCGCGAAAAGGGCTTCCAGGCCTGGTTCCTCGTTGTAGACCGGGACGATGACGGAAATGGCTGGTTTCATGCGGGGACCGTGCCGTGTGTCATGCGTTCTGGCGCAGGCCGGCGATCGATTCGGTGACGCTATCGCATACCCGTTCGACATCGGATTCAAGCATCGCCGCAAACAGCGGCAGGGTGACGATGGCGCGACCGACGCGTTCGGCGTGCGGGAACATGCCTTCGCAAAAACCAAGCGCGCGATACAGTTTGAACAGGTGGATCACCGGGTAATGCACGCCGGTGCCGACACCGCGTTCCTTCATGGCGGCCATGAAGGCGGCGCGCGGCACATCGGCCGGCAGAACGATCTGGAACATGTGCCAGTTGCTGTTTTCGAAATCCATCACCGGCAGGTCGCAGCCGAGCGCGCTGTCGAAGCAGTCGAAATAATGGCGCGCCAGCAGGCGCCGGCGCACGGTGAATTCGTCCAGGCGTGCCAGTTGCCCCAGCCCGACCCGTGCGGCCACGTCGGTCAGGTTGAACTTGCCGCCCAGGACATCGACTTCCATGCCGTCAAAGCCGCTGCGCGCCACACCCTGCAGGCGGTAGCGTTCGACAAGCCCGGGATCCATATCGATCGGCAGCACCAGCGCGCCGCCCTCGATCGAGGTGACGTTCTTGTTGGCGTGGAAGCTAAATGAGACGAAATCGCCGAAGCTGCCGATCGGACGACCCGCCCAGGAGGCGCCAAAGGATTGCGCGGCGTCCTCGACTACCCGCAATCGATGGCTGGCGGCGATCGCGTACAAGCGCTCGCGGTCCACCGGCAGCCCCGCCAGATCGACCGGGATGATCGCGCGCGTCGCCGGCGTTACCGCGGTTGCGATGCGGTTCAAGTCGATGTTGCGGGTGGCCGGATCGATATCGACGAACACCGGCCGGGCGCCGGTTTGGAGAATCACGTTGGCCGTGGCCACCCACGACAAGGGGGTGGTGATGACCTCATGACCGGCACCGATACCGGCGGCGCGCAGCGCAACTTCCATGGTCGCGGTGCCGCTGTTGAAGGCGCGCACTGCTCGTCCACCGCAGTGGGCCGACAACGCGGCCTCGAATGCCTGCACCTGCGGGCCGGAGGTGATCCAGCCTGAGCGCAGCACCGCGGCGACACCGGCGATGGTGTCCTCGTCGATCGACGGGCGGGTGAGGGGCAGGAAAGGGGTGTTCATGGGCATTGGGTTATGTGGAAATGCGCAGTGAAGGCGGTGAACCGGGTGTCGCTCGGGCGCCGCCCTGATATCGACTTGCTTGCCTCAGGTGCGCGCGATCAACCACACACCGATGATGATGAAGCCGATGCCGGCGATCTTCGTCAATGTGATGCTCTCGCCGAACAGCCACCATGCCGCCAGGACGTTCACCACGTAGCCGATCGACAGCATTGGATAGGCCACGCTGACCGGCACGCGCGACAGGCCCACGATCCACACTGCGAGACTCAGCACATAGCAGGCCATGCCGCCCATGATGTGCGGCTCGGTCGCCAGCCGCCAGCCGATGGGAGCAATATTGGCCGCGGCGAATTCAAAACGTCCGACCGCATTGGTGCCCGCCTTGAGCAAAAGCTGGGCGGCGGCGTTCAGAAGGACGCCGGTGAGCAGCATGGC
>Ga0163153_10008488_pt1 | contig 10656 bp, 6 predicted proteins | sample OliLakLV19MP6IB1_FD_148629 | JGI IMG/M metagenome (GOLD analysis project Ga0163153, IMG submission 148629) | Freshwater microbial mat bacterial communities from Lake Vanda, McMurdo Dry Valleys, Antarctica - Oligotrophic Lake LV.19.MP6.IB-1 | ecosystem: Environmental > Aquatic > Freshwater > Lake...
TCAACAAACCAGAAGACTTCATCCTGGCGATCGTCGAGTTCCTGGACGACGAGCGACATGAGGTCCACTACCTGCGAGAGCCGTTCACGCGTGAACCGGATTTCGGGGCGGCAAGCGTGAATTACCACCTATCTGACCTCATCTCGCGGGCTGGGGCACCGTGGTGACAGGGGGTTCTATCACTCTGGGAAGGACGATTCCAGCGATAATTGTCCTTCCAAGAAGGATAATTCACCTAACTGATTGTGTATCAGTATGTTACGGCTCTAGGATATGTGCAGACCACCAAGGTGGCAGGTATGATAGATATACTATGCCTGGCGTTATATCGCTTGCAAAGATATAACGACTATTGTATTGTACTTGGATGGAAGAGCTCCATTCCCCGTATCGCGAACACCTGCGCCAACTCGGTCGAGTGGGCAGAGCGGGCATTGTGACGGTCGCGCGGGCGGCTGAGGCGTGGGGGGAATCCACGCGGGCGGCAGCATTGCGGCTGGGACGACTCAAGCGAAGCGGGTGGGTTCGGCAGATCCGACGGGGGGTATACCACCTGCCCCCGATAGAGGCCGGCCCCAGTACGGTTGTGGCTGACCCCTGGGTACTGGCTGACGAACTGTTCGGCCCTTGTTATATCGCAGGATGGAGTGCTGCGGAGTATTGGAGCCTGACCGAGCAGCTGTTCCAGAGCACGTTTGTGGCAACGGCAGCATCCGTTCGACGTAGTGAGGTTGAGCTGGCCGGAACTCGATTCAGACTTGCCGTCATACCCCGCTCCCGGTTGAATGGGTTCGTAGAGGTTTGGCGCGGCACGACAAGAGTGGGAGTTTCGACCCCTGAGCGAACTATCGTCGACACCCTGAGGCACCCAGCATGGGTGGGCGGCATCCGGCATCTGGGAGAGATCCTGCGAAGCTTCAAAGACTCGACCCCCGATGCGGAAGGCAAACTCCTGCACGAACTGATCCGGAGCGGCAACGGCGCAGCACATAAGCGGGCGGGGTACCTCGCCGAGACACTCTGGCCAGGAGCCACCAACCTGATCGAGGTGGCGCGATGTGGCAGCACCAAGGGAGTTGTAAAACTGGACCCCGCCAATAGAGATCGAGGAACGATGCTTACGAGGTGGGGGTTGTGGGTGAATGCCGGGGTGGGCGGGGATCAGACATGATCACGAAGAACGACATCCTGGAACGCGCAGGCGAATGGCACCTCGCGCCACATGTCGTGGAGAAGGACTATGTACTCGGTTGGCTTCTCGCAGCCATCGGAGCCGATTCGGAAATCGGCGAACACTGGGTGTTCAAGGGTGGTACCTGCCTCAAAAAGTGCTACCTGGAGACCTATCGGTTTTCGGAGGACCTGGACTTCTCACTTCGACCGGGGGCTCCATACGACCCGGAGAGTCTCAAGGCAAGCCTTGGGCGGATTGGCGCTGCCGCGACAACGCTGAGTGGGGTCCGGTTTGCCACAGAGGATCTGGTTGTCCACTCTCGCGAGAACAAAGCGGGTCAACACACGTTCGAGATCCGCCTTGGCTACGCCGGACCCTTGGGGGTACCGGGGCCGCCGAAAGTGAAGCTGGACTTGACGATACACGAAGAGATCGTGATGTCGACCGAGCGGCGCCCGATCTATCACGCGTACCCGGACGCGCTCCCCACCGGAGCAACGGTAGCCGCGTACCCGCTGGCGGAGCTTCTGGCTGAAAAGCTTCGGGCGTTGATCGAACGCACTCGCCCGCGCGACCTATATGACGTAGTGTACGTGCTGGACAACCAGGCAGATCACCTGGACCTCTCCCAGCTGCGGACGGTCTTCGTTCGCAAGTGTCGCCACAAGGAAGTGGCTGTACCAACAGCAGCGGGCCTTGATGCCCTGGTCCGCGGGAACGGTGAGCTGGCCTCCGAGTGGGACAGCATGCTGAGGCATCAGTTGCCGGCGCTGCCACCTCTGGACGATGTCATCAGCCGGCTGGCAGCACTGTGCCGGTGGCTGGATCCGCAGGTGCGGGAGGTACCGTCCAGGACGCGGCTCGAGTCGGCCCCTCGTGGGAGGGAACCGGCTCCACTAGCGACCTCGCGTGGCGGGCGGTATTGGGGCATGGGCGCGCCGATTGAGGTGATCCGGTTTGCCGGGGCCAACCGGCTGGTGTTGTCGTTCAATTACCACAGCAAACATCGCCTGGTCGAGCCCTACTCGCTTCGACAGCCCGCGGACAACCTGCTCCTCTACGGATGGGAGCGCCAATCTGGCCAGATCAAGGCCTTCAAGGTCGCGGAGATGCAAGGGGCAGAAACAACGCAGCAGACTTTCAACCCCCGCTACCGGGTGGAGTTCTTTGGATGACCGTAACCCGCAAGAAACTCATCGAAGTGGCCCTCCCGCTCGAGGCGATCAACACCGCCTCGGTGCGGGAGAAGTCCATTCGTCACGGCCACCCCTCCACCCTGCACCTCTGGTGGGCCAGGCGGCCGCTGGCAGCAGCTCGAGCGGTGATCTTCTCACAGATGGTGGACGACCCTTCAACCTACGTCGATACCCTGCGGGCGGACCCGAAGCTTCGGAAAAAAGCCGAGACCGAGCTCAAGAAAAAGCACACGCTGTGGGAAGAGGCGCAGGCGTTGTCGGAGAAGGTCAAGGGTAGTGGGGTGCAAGCTCCAGAGCCCGGCCCAGAGCCTACGCTTGATGACGTCCTAGCTGAGAAGGAGCGCCAGCGGCTGTTCAGGATCATCGAAGACCTGGTGCTCTGGAAGAACACCACCAATGAAACAGTGCTCCAGGCAGCGCGGGAGGAGATCTGGCAGAGCTGGCGGCGCACCTGCCTGGACAATGTGGACCATCCCCGGGCCAAGGAGCTCTTCGACCGGCACAAGCTCCCGGCGTTTCACGACCCCTTTGCCGGTGGTGGCGCGCTGCCGCTGGAGGCCCAGCGGCTGGGGCTGGAGGCACATGCCAGCGACCTCAACCCAGTGGCGGTGCTGATCAATAAGGCGATGATCGAGATTCCGCCCAAATTCGGAAGACAACCGCCGGTAAACGCCGAATCTCGAAAGGACCCTGGCTTTATCGAGCGGGAGTGGAACGGTGCCCAGGGGATGGCGGAGGACGTTCGGCACTACGGCAAGTGGATGCGGGATGAAGCCGACAAACGGATTGGCCACCTGTATCCGACAGTCGAGGTCACCACGGAGATGGTGGCCGAGCGGCCTGACCTCAAGAAGTACTTAGGCCGGAAGCTGACTGTGATTGCCTGGCTCTGGGCGCGCACCGTGAAGAGTCCGAACCCGGCCTTTGCGAATGTGGACGTGCCACTTGTTTCGACCTTCATGCTCTCCATGAAGGCAGGAAAGGAAGCATATGTCGAACCTATTGTCGAAAGCGGCGGCTATCGCTTCACGGTCAGGATGGGTAACCCCAAAAACGCGGCGGCGGCTAGGCTTGGAACTACTGCAGGCAAACGGAATGCGTTCAAATGCCTAATGTCTGGCGTGCCCGTGACCTACCAGCATATCCGGAATGAGGGGCAAGCCGGCCGGATGGGGTCACAGTTGATGGCAATCGTTGCAGAGGGGGACCGAGAAAGGGTCTTTCTCAACCCGATGGCCGAGCAAGAGCACACTGCCAAGCAGGCGACACCGGAATGGAAGCCGGACACCGACTTGCCCTCGAACCCAAGGGATTACAAGACGCCGAACTACGGTCTCACAACTTTCGCGGACCTCTTCACACCACGCCAGCTCGTCGCGCTGAAGACCTTCTCCGACCTTGTGAGCGAAGTCCGTGATCGCGTCTACCGCGACGCACTTGCAGCCAGCCTACCGGATGTTCCTAATCCACGGCACGGCGGGCGCTCAAACGCCACTGCTTACGCCGACGCAGTGAAGGTCTACTCGGCGTTCGCCCTTGATCGGGTGATCGAACGTCACACCTCTGTCGTGATCTGGGATGCCAGTCCTACCAAATTGCAGCTTGCGAACACGTTCCGTCGCCAAGCAGTACAAATGACTTGGGACTTCGCAGAAGGAAACCCATTCTGTATGTCGTCGGGCACTTGGACTCCTAGCATAGACTGGGTTGCTCGGGCCATGGATTTCCTGCCTGCTAACTCGGCTGGTGTGGCATGCCAAGCTGATGCGTCATCACAGAACATTTCACAGGACCGCTTAGTCTCCACGGATCCGCCCTATTACGACAATATAGGGTATGCAGACCTGTCAGATTTCTTCTATGTCTGGCTGCGGCGATCACTTCGTGTAACCTTCCCTGATCTTTTCGCCACGCTCGTCGTGCCCAAGGAAGAGGAGCTAGTCGCGACCCCTTACCGCCACGGCGGCAAGGAACAGGCTGAGGAGTTCTTCCTGAGTGGCATGACCGAGGCAATGCATCGTCTAGTCGAGCAGTCGCACCCCGCCTTTCCGGTCACGATCTACTACGCCTTCAAACAATCCGAAACCACGAGTGAATCAGGCACCGCCAGTACGGGATGGGAAACCTTTCTCGATGCAGTCATTCGGTCCGGGTTCGGGATCAGTGGAACGTGGCCGATGCGGACGGAGCTCACCTCTGCCTTGAAGAAGAATGTCGCGGCCCTTGCCTCAAGCATTGTCCTTGTTTGCCGAGAGCGCAGCGCCACTGCCCCCACCGCCACGCGGCGGGAGTTCCACTCCGCGCTCAGTTCGGAGCTCCCACTGGCGCTTGCCCATCTCCAACGCGGCAATATTGCTCCAGTGGACTTGGCGCAGGCAGCTATTGGCCCGGGGATGGAGATCTACACCCGATTCGCGAAGGTGATTGACGCCGAGGGCAAGCCGCTCTCCGTACGCGAGGCACTGGCGCTCATCAACCAGACCCTCGACGAGGCGCTGGCAGAGCAGGAGGGTGACTTCGATGCCGACAGCCGGTGGGCGGTGACGTGGTTTGATCAGTGCGGATTCGATGAAGGGGAATACGGGGTGGCTGAAACGCTGTCGAAGGCCAAGGCCACGAGTGTAGCTGGGATGGAGAAGGCGGGGATCCTGGTTTCCAAGGGTGGCAAGGTTAGGCTCCTGCGGCCGGAAGAACTGCCGGCGGACTGGGATCCAACTACCGACCCTCGGCTTACGGCTTGGGAGGTTGTTCACCACCTGGTCCGGGTGCTGGAAGCGGGCGGTGAAACGGGTGCAGCCGTCCTTGCGTCCAAACTTGGGGTCAAGGCAGAGCTTGCCCGAGAGCTGGCATACCGGCTCTATACGATCTGCGAGCGCAAGAAGCGGGCGCAAGAAGCGTTGAGCTACAATGCCCTGGTTCAGAGTTGGCCTGAGATTGTACGGTTGGCGCAGACGGAAAAGGTACAGAAGGTGAAGCAGGCAGACGCATTCGAAACAGAGGAGTAACGAGTGGCCATCACGAACCATGAGCGTGTCGGCAAAGCCCTCGATCTCCTTCGCGATGGGTTGCGGCCCTTTGTTGAACGAGAACTCAAAGCCAAACACGGCCCCAAGTGGGAAACCGAGCTTCGGGCCCTCCTGTCGGACCGGAAGCTTGGCAAGGAGCCCGCCGCGGCCCTGGATGATGTGGCAGTTCTCCTCTTTGTGATGGATAAACAGTGGGGAGTGGTCTTCGGTGCGATCCTCGGCAAGGCCGAGCGCAATTTCGCTCTTGAGCTTATGGATGCTCGCAACCGCTGGGCCCATCAGGGTTCCTTCTCCACCGATGACACGTACCGGGTCATTGACTCGGCCTGCCGGCTCCTGACCTCGGTCTCCGCTCCGCAGGCAGAGGAGGTCGAGAAGATTCGGATGGAGCTGCTCAGAGTCCGGTATGACGATCAGGTCCGCGGCGAGAAGCGAAAGAGCGCCGGTACGGCCATTGAGTCCACTGCCACCGGACTCAAGCCCTGGCGAGAGATTGTCACACCGCACAAGGACGTGGCAAGCGGCAAGTACCAGCAGGCGGAGTTCGCGGCCGACCTCTGGCAGGTGCACATCGGGGAGGGGACGGAGGAGTATCGGGATCCGACCGAGTTCTTCCGGCGAACTTACCTGACCGAGAGCCTCAAGGGCCTGCTGGTCAACGCGGTCCAGCGGGTGAGTGGGAGCGGAGGGGACCCCGTGGTGCAGTTGCAGACCAACTTCGGAGGTGGCAAGACCCACTCGATGCTGGCGTTGTACCATCTCTTCTCCGGTACGGCACCGGGGGAGCTGGCCGGGGTGGACGCTCTCTTGGAGGAGGCGGGCGTCAGCAAGCTCCCCAAGGTCAAGCGGGTCGTGCTGGTCGGCAACAAGCTTCGCCCCGGCAACCGTACTACCAAGCCAGACGGCACAGAGGTCAGCACGCTCTGGGGTGAGCTTGCATGGCAGCTCGGTGGCAAAAAAGCATATGACCGCCTCAAGAGCGACGACCGAAACGCCACCAACCCCGGGGACCTCCTCAGAGAGTTGTTTGTGGAGTACGGCCCCTGCCTGATTCTGATTGACGAGTGGGTGGCCTACGCGCGTCAGCTTCATGATCAGAGCGACTTGCCGGCTGGGGGATTCGAGACTCAGTTCACGTTTGCCCAGGCGCTGACGGAGTCGGCCAAGCTGGCCAAGAACTGCCTCCTGGTCATCAGCTTGCCTGCATCAGACACTACTGGGTCCCCGCACACTCATGCGGATGATGTGGAGGTGGGTGGTGAACGGGGGCGGGCCGCGCTGGACCGGCTTCGCAACGTTGTCGGACGAGTGGAGTCTTCCTGGCGGCCAGCCACCGCGGAGGAGGGGTTTGAGATCGTGCGGAGGCGGCTGTTTGAGCCCTTGATCGAATCCTCCCAGTTCAAGGACCGCGACGTCACCGCCCGGGCGTTTTCCGAGCTGTACCGAAGCCAGCAGGCGGAATTTCCGCCGGAATGTCGGACGCCGGATTACGAGAAACGGATCCAGGCGGCGTTCCCGATTCACCCGGAAATCTTTGATCGCCTGTACACCGACTGGTCCACGCTGGTGAAGTTCCAGCGGACGCGCGGAGTTCTGCGCCTCATGGCCGCGGTGATCTACAGCCTTTGGGAGAAGGGAGATCGCAATCCACTCATCATGCCTGCCCACCTTCCGATTGATGACCCGCGAGTTCAGTCAGAATTGACCCGATACTTGCCGGATCACTGGCCGCCGGTCATCGAGAAGGACGTAGATGGCCCCAACTCGTTGCCGCTCCGGATTGACAGCGAGAAGCCAGGCACCCTTGGCAAGTTCCAGGCGGCAAGGCGCGTGGCACGCACCATTTACCTCGGATCCGCGCCCTCCAGCGGGGCAGCCCATCGGGGACTGGAGGACCGGCAGATCAGGCTGGGGTGCGTCATGCCTGGAGAGTCGCCCGCCGTGTTCGGAGATGCCATGAAGCACCTGACCAGCGCCGCTACCTACCTCTATCAGGATGGAACCCGGTACTGGTACTCCACTCAGCCGACCGTGACCAAGCTGGCGGAGGACCGCGCCGAGCAGCTCAAGCGGGATCCCGACAAGGTGTCGAACGAGCTGGAAGCTCGACTTCGAGCCGATCTCAAACGAACGGGCGACTTTGGACGGCTGCATCCGCTCCCCTCCTCCAGCGGGGACGTTCCGGATGATTTGGATGCGCGACTGGTAGTGCTCGGCATGGACCACGCCTACAGCAAGGATTCTGGCAACGCAGCAGAGTCAGAGGCTCAGGCGATCTTGGAGTCTCGCGGGAACTCTCCGCGACTATTTCGGAACACTCTGGTGTTTCTTGTGCCCGATCGGAACCGGCTGCAGGACCTGCAGGAGGCCATCCGACGGTACCTGGCCTGGGAGTCGATCCTGAATGACAGGATCCCGCTGGACATGACCCCGTTTCAGGTTCGCCAAGCGGAAACCCAGCGTGCGGGGGCGGACAGCGCGGTGCTGGCTCGCCTGCCGGAGACATACCAATGGCTTCTGGTGCCGACCCAAAAGACGCCGAGCTCCCCGATTGCCTGGGAAGCGCTCAAGTTGGGCGGGCAGGACGCGCTGGCCATCCGAGCCAGCAAGAAGCTCAAGAGTGAGGAGCTGCTCATCGGTACCCTGGCGGGCACTCGCCTCCGGATGGAGTTGGACCGGATTCCATTGTGGCGCGACAACCACGTCTCAGTGCGGCAGCTGGTGGAGGACTTTGCTACTTACACCTATCTGCCTCGCGTAGCCGACGGGGCTGTCATCGCCGCCGCGGTTCGCAGTGGGGCAGCCCTGCTGACGTGGGAGCAGGACAGCTTTGCTGTTGCGGATAGCTATGACGAGGCGGCGGGGAGGTACTGCGGGTTACGCAGTACACAAACCATTGAGGCTTCGGCGGATAGTAGCGTTCTGCTGGTAAAGCCAGTGGTGGCCAAGGTCCAGTTGGACGCGGACGCGAAGGAGCGAGCGGCTGCGGCTGGGGCAGACTCTGCGTTGCCTGCAATCACGGGCGACGGCCTAGCGACGATCACATTGACCGCGTCGGGCACAGGGACCCTTGAGCCAAAGCCGACCAGGCCAACGCGCTTTCACGGTAGCATCGCACTCGACCCCACGCGGGTTGGGCGGGATGCGGGGAAGATCGCCGAGGAGGTGATCTCGCACCTGAGCGGGCTGGTGGGGGCCGAAGTGGAGATCACGCTGGAGATCAGCGCGGTGGTTCGCGAGGGTGTGCCAGAGAGTATCGTCCGCACGGTGACGGAGAATGCCCGGACGCTGAAGTTTACGAGTCAAGGGTTTGAGGGGGAGTAAGAGAGATGAGCACTACCTGGTCTGGGTGTCAGGTCAATCTGGCTACTGTCAAGAAGGCCATAGCGGCGTCATACGACACAGCGCGCTAACAAAGGGCTTGTTGCGGGGCGGGGCTGACGGCCTTGGCGTTCGGGTCGTAGCTTCCCAACAATGCGATGGTCGTACCTGGCCGCGTCGCAGAACCGCAGGTCGTTATGCAGCAGGAGGAGTGTTGGATCGGACCATCCTAAACCTGACGTCGCTCATTCTCGGCGGGACCGGCCTTCTAGCTGCTCTAACCGAGTTCAGCGTACCCGAGCTGCGTCGCGCATACTGGGGTGAGAACCCGTTTCAGGTCAAGCGCGATGCAATCGCTGAGGCCATGAGCTGGATCTTCGGAGGGCTGGCCGTCGTTGCGCTCTTGCTGCAGGTGGGGGCTGAAATATGGGCGCCGGACCTTCCCGAGAGGCTCTATACGACCGGCAGCTACCTGCGCGTTGTTGCAGTGAGCCTCGCCGCCACCGCCGTCATCGTCTGGTTGGCCACCCGCCTTGGGCACTGGATTGCTCAACGCCGGTGGCGGCCCCAGGTGTTGGCGCGCCATCGCGGAATGCTTGTTAGCGCATCCTTCATATTGTCTCACGACGGTCTCGCCGAGCACCAGTATTCCGAGGGAGGCCGGATGAGCGCAGATGAAGCGGAGAGGCACAGGGAACACAATTTCGAGGAGTGTGACAAGCATCTGGCCCAGATGGAGAAAATCCTTGATCTCACCCCTTTGGCCGATCGAACGGTCAGGGTGGGGCGACTACAGCGCGTATTCGCGCAACATGATCGGGGGCTGGCCGTACCCGAGGACGAGTGAGGGGGCATGGGAGAACTCAGAGAACGCTTCGCTGATGCACACAATTTGCTCTCAGCAAGAGTGGATCGCTTTTTCCTGTGGGATGTACAGGTCATTCCGGACCTGTTGTTCTACCACCTCGCTCTGGACGTGCTGGAGCAAGGGCGGGCTGTTGCAGTTCTCACCGACGGAAAGGTGGGTCGGCCAGGATACGCCAATTCCAGAGCTGCATTCGAGGCCGCTATGGATATGGTACTGCTTGTTGCCAGCCCAGAGGCCTATTGCGCAATGGGCGCAAAGGCTAGGGCCTGGGAGCTAGTGGATGTCGAGCGACTCCAAGCGCGGCGTGACACAACAGATTCAATCTTGGGCCTGGAACCAGAGGAGCCGCTGCCGAGCCCCGAGCAAGTCGTTGAGGACGAAGCAACGGTCTGGGATGGATACTCTCCCGGCCGCGGGCAGCTCCTAAGAGATGCTTTGTCTGGCGCTCGCGCTCTCCGCCTTGGCTCCCACTGGTCTGGTCTCACACGAGCCAAAGTGCGGGAGCGGGTGGAATCAATTGCTGGCGAGCCGTCGGGGGTGAAGGAGATGCTCGACACGTTCTACGGCATGCAGTCGATTCATACGCATCCGGGGTCCCGCTTGGGCTTACGCGACACCACGATCCGCGAGGATGGCTCCCTGTTCGTAGCGCCTCGGGAAATGGACCTCCTGGGGCCCATGGCGTTCTCAACGATGGCCGCAGACCTCGCAAACATCGCTATCGCCCGTCGTCCGGCTCCGGCAGATACCCGTGCTGCATGAACACTAGCTATGCAGCGTGGATGCCCACTTCCCGGCCGCCTCATGGCACAACAACCGTGAAGCGTCTTTGGCGGCGACCAGTTTGGGAGTCAGCGAGCTTCGGCAACCAATGCAGTCGGGGGGCCTCGCTTCTCCCAACGAGACGGTATCCTAGGTCTTTGACCGCATGAATATTTGCTTAACACATTTGGCGATTGGCATTGGCATCTCTATATTGGGGGATGCCACGACCTCCTCTGCGGTTTCAACTGAAGGCGTCCGATGTCGCGACGTTGGACGCGTTGGTGCACGGCGGTGTCCAGCCGGTCC
>Ga0163153_10008489_pt1 | contig 10655 bp, 9 predicted proteins | sample OliLakLV19MP6IB1_FD_148629 | JGI IMG/M metagenome (GOLD analysis project Ga0163153, IMG submission 148629) | Freshwater microbial mat bacterial communities from Lake Vanda, McMurdo Dry Valleys, Antarctica - Oligotrophic Lake LV.19.MP6.IB-1 | ecosystem: Environmental > Aquatic > Freshwater > Lake...
GTCCCATTGCGGGCTGTCCTTCAGCGCGTTGTGCACTTTCGCCACGAACTCCTCGGCGACCAGCACGCTGCCCCGATGGTGATAGTCGTTTGACGTGCCGTTGTCCTCGGCGGCATCGGTGTAGTCGGGGTCGACGAACACGACATTGGCGAGCGAGCCCGCGCGCGCGTCTTCCCAGAACCGGTCGATGGAATACGAGATCCAGTCGTACTTCCTGCTCTTGAAGAGCCCGGTCATCGGCTCGCCGTGGGAGTAATACCTGGCCGTCAGTCCGGCATCGAGCACGCGATCGAAGATGGCGGTCTGGATGGTGCAGGGCCGCTCGGCGTCGGTCCTCGGGAAATGGTCGAGGGACCTGTCCATGCCGACCTGCGTCGTGCCGGTGAGCTGGTAGAGACGGTTCTCCCAGGTCGGCCCCATCATTGACGAGAAGTAGTTGTCGAACGTCGTGTAGCCGGTCGCGAGGGCGGCAAGAATCGGCAGGTCGGCGCGGCCGTAGTAGCCGATCGGAAACGTATCAAAGGGCAGTTCGGGGTCGTCCCTCGTCTTGAGGAAACCGTCGCAGCGGCCGCCGGCGTACTGGATCGCAATGCCCTCCCAATTGTGGTCCGGGTCCTGATACTGGCATCCCTGGAAGTCCGGGGCGAGCGGCCAGGTCGTGTGCAAGTCCCCCGCCTCGTCGGCGTAGGTCAGACCCTGCTGGCGGCCGTTCGCGCCGGGAAGCCAGCCCAGCATGTGATCGAACGAGCGGTTTTCCATCATCAACACGACGACGGTGTCGAAGGGCGCGCATTCCGCGGCGGGCAAAGCGCAGGCCAGCCCGTCTTGATCATTGACGCGACCACTGTTCGAACCCAGGCATCCCTGCAAACCGAGGGTCATCGCGCCGGCCGAGGTTGCGAGAAATTTGCGCCGCGTGAGCTTGTCCGACATGCCAGCACCTTTCCGCCATCAACGAGGAGCGTCGATTGTACCTACGCGGGCAGAACCAAGGCGACGGTGCGCAACGTGAGATCCGCCCGGCTGCGGGGATCGCCAGGCATGATCAACGCGTGCCGAGCGGCCTAAACGACCTCGACCGTCTGCATCATCCCCATGTCTTCATGGGCCAGCATGTGGCAGTGCATCACATACGCGCCCTTGAAGTCGATAAAGCGCGATCGAAATGTGATCGACCCCGGATTCTTCGGCGTTCCGGACGGCAGGGCCATCGTGTCGGCCCAGTAGGGATCGATCGGCTTGTCGTTGATCCTGACCACCCAGCATGGATTGACGTGAATGTGAAACGGATGCTTGATGAAGTTCATGTTGAAGATCGTCCATTCCTCGACGCTGCCGAGTGGCACGATCTGCTTGGTTGCCCGTGTCGACTGAAAGGGAATGATCTCCATCAGCTCGCCCGGCGGGACGGGATTGGGTGATGCCAGCGTGCTCGCGCTGCCGACACCGAGCACGGTGTTGGCAAGTGGTGTGTTGTCCTGCTGATAGATCCAGTCGTTCAGTTCGTCACCGGGGTGCACGATGTCGCTGGCCGGCGGAAGAGTGATCGGCAGCTTGACGGGCAGACCTTGAAAGCTGGCGTTGGAATCCGGATTGTTGACCGCTCGAAATACGATCATGCGCTTGTGTCCACCGGCAGCCGCCAGTTCCTGATCGGTGATCGGCGCCAACGCTGCGGGCACGGGCAGCGGGCCGGGCGGCAGATTCATCGGCCGCGGCTCGTCGATGACGATCACTTCGGCCACGATGTCTTCCAGCAAACCCGCACCGGTGATGAACGTTGGCGGCGCCGGCGGTTTCCCCGAGTCGCCGATCAGGACATTCAATGTACGCAGCAGGTAAGTCCCCGGCGCGCCAGCCTTGACCAGCACACTGGCGCGATTTCCCGGCGCGAGCACGATACCTTCCAGCTTGAAGGATTGGGGGTCGGGCGTAATCGGTCCGACCGGCTTCAACTGGCCGAGCGTATTGCCATCGAGACTGTAGATGTGGAGGGGGTGGCCGTCGAGGCTCAGGTTCAGGAAATTGAAAATCGCGGTGTTGAGGAAATGCCAGTTCTGCACTTCGCCGCGGCGCATGACAAGGCGCGGGCGCCGCACGCCATTGATCAGGAACGGCGGCTCGCCGGTTGGAACCGACGCATTCGGCGCGGCAATCCCACCGTTGTCGGCGACCTGCGAAAAGGATTCGAGCGTGCCCGTGGCGTTGAATATGGGTGCCTGAAAGACGAATACGCGCTCCCGCGCGGCGGCAATTTCCGGAACCTGGTCGATCGCGCCCTTGATCAACAACGCGCCGGCCATCCCGCTGCCGATCTGCATCGCGGTCGAGCCATGCAGGTGCGGGTGATACCAGTACGCACCCGGCGGGTGATCAGGGCGGATCGTGTATTGGTGCTGCCGGGTGGTTCCCGGCTTGATGCCCAACTCCGGGTCGTCCATTACAAAGTCACCGTAGACCTTCGGGTTCTCCGACACCAGACCGGGCGTCACGTGGAGTCCATGCGTATGCAGATTCATGCTGTTGGGAAAGCGCAGGTGCTTGACCGGTCCGGTTCCGGTCTCCTTGTTCGGGGGCAGGCGGTTGTCCACCAGGACCCGGAGCGTATCCCCGACATTCACGCGCAGTGTTGGCGCGGGAATGCTGCCGAACAAGCTGCGTAAATTGACTTCCCTGCCATCGAGCATCGTCTTCAGATACGCGACCGTCATCGTCACGTCGAGCCGGCGGTTGCGCGATGCCAGTACCTGCGGCTCGACAAACGTTTCGGTCGGCACGGGTGTGCCGGAATCGTCACTGCTCAAGCAACCGTAAAGCGCTGGCGGCAATGCGACGCCTGCGGCAACAGTCCAACTGAGCCGCAGAAAATCACGCCGGGAGTAGTCGTTTTTATCGGTGGTCGACATGTTGGTCTCCATCACGCCAGCGCAAAGAATGGTGTCGGCAAAAGTTGCTTGTGCGCGGCCATGCCGATCTGGCCGGTTGAATTGCTGCCCCATCCGATCAACGCGCCCGCAGTCAATGCCGCGGCATGCGTCTCGCCTGCGGCGATCGCCTGCACGCGCGGTAGCCCCGGAACACGCACCGCCGCGCGGCGGTCTGCGCTGTCGTTCAATCCCAATTGGCCGTGGCCATTCCAGCCCCACGCGTAGACGTTCCCGGATTCGGCGAGCGCCAGTGAGAAGTGCATGCCGGCTGCGACGGACTGGATGGTTTCCGGCAACGCCACCGGCATTGGCACCGTTGCGTAAGGGACATCCGTACGTCCGAGTTGACCATGGTGATTGCTGCCCCAGGCCAGCACCTTGCCCTTGGGGGTCACCGCCATGGCGTGCGTGGCACCGGCCGCGATCGATCGAATCGCGTCACGCAGGCGCAAAGGCTCGGGCGTGGCGACCGACTTGAGGTGCCCGACGCCGAGCTGGCCGGCGGCATTGGTGCCCCAGCCGAACAACGTTCCGTCCCGCGTCAGCGCCAGCATGTAGCCCTTGCCCAATGCCAGCCCGCTTGCCGGCGGAAGCTTGGCCACGGGTCCTGGCCCCGCATTGAACTCATCCGTTGGCCTGCCCAGTGCGCCTTCGCTGTTAAGTCCCCATGTATGCACGCGTCCAGCGGTGTCGATGGCGCCGAAAATGAATTCGCCCGCAAGGACGACACGCGCGCCAGGCAGGTCGGCCAGCAATTGCGGCGTCGCGAGCGCAATGGCGTCGTGCCGTCCACCAATGCCCGCGACATTGGCACCCCAGATGGTGACCTCGTTGCGCACGGTAATGCCGAGGCTCACGCCATACCCCGCCGTGACCGCGACGAGCGGCTGCGGCAGAATGACCTCGACTGCACGGGTCGGCGCCTTGAACGTACTGCAATATCCGGGCGTATCCGGCGCAACCCTGCCGCTTCCGTCGCCGCCCCACCCGATGACCTTACCGTTGGCAAGCAATGCAAGCGTGTGGTCCCGTCCGCAACCTAGTGACGTGACGACATAGGTGTCTGCGGCAGATGCATTCATGGCAGCCCTTTGGCAGTGCGATCGACGCGGTGTGCGTAAACCCAAGTGATTACGGCCGGAACTCTAGATGACGAGCCAGGCAACTGCAACAAATGAACGATGCGCCCTGTCGGCAACTGTGAACTGCTCGAATGCGTCTAGCCCCTCAATGCTAGCGTGCCAGCGATGCGGTGATCCTGGTTGATGGCCATCAGGCCGCAAGAGTCCGGCGTCTGAGTTTGCGAGCGGCGAAGGACTCTGGCGATAGCCAAGCGCACATTCAAGGCTGAGGACCGTCGTAGCCCTCGACGATGACCAGATCGGCGGTTGACACGGGTTCACGAAGCCTGATTGCGGCCTGGTACTCGGGGGAATGCCAGCATTGGACCGCTTGTTCGTAGCTCGGAAACTCGATGACCGCGTTGCGCTCCCGGCTTGTCCCTTCGACGTTTTCAAACTTGCCGCCGCGCACGAGAAATTTCGCCCCATACTTTTTCAATGGATCCGCGTTTGCGGCAATATAGGACTTGTATGTCTCCATATCCTTGATGTCGACGCGAACGATCCAGAATCCCGTTGCCATGGTGAAATCCTCCGGTAGTTTCGAATTTCCGTCGCCGCCTGCCAGACTGGCTATTCCGTCTCTGCCCGTTCTTGTTGAACGACGGGTGAGGCCTCAACCAGCAGCGTCATTGAAGATTGATTTCGCCGTCAAAGTTCACGTTCAGCTTCAGTCCGGCGACGTCGAGGGTCACTTTGGCCGGAAGGGACACCCGCCTGATGGCAACAACCACGTCGGTCTGCGGATTCCGGTACGATACCAAGTGTGCGCCAAGTGCCGCACACCGGCCGTACCGCCTCAATTGACAGGAGCGTCTGCACCCATGAACTCCACACGATATTCCCGATTCCTGCGGCGGTTGGTTGCGGCGTTGCCGCTCATTGCGGCGGCGCTGATGGTGGTGACGCCCGTCGCCAATGCCCAACCCGATTGGCCCACGAAGCCGGTGCGCATCATCGTCCCCTTCGCCCCCGGCGGCGCGACGGATGTGGTGGCGCGCCAATTGGGGCAGAAACTTTCCGTGCTGTGGGGCCAGCCTGTTGTCGTCGAGAACCGGGCCGGTGCGGGCGGCAACATCGGTGCCGATGCCGCCGCCAAGTCCGCGGCCGACGGCTACACCCTGCTCATGACCTCCGGCAGCATCGTCACGGCCAACCCACATCTCTACAAGGCCATGCCCTTCGATCCCGCCAAGGACCTTGTGGCCATCACCAATGTCGCCAGTGGACCGCAGGTCATCGTGGTCCATCCCGGCGTCCCGGCCAGGACGCTTGCGGAATTGATCGCGCTGGCAAAGGCTAAGCCCGGCTCCCTCAACTTCGGCTCTGCCGGGATGGGGACGCAAACCCATCTTGCGGCGGAAAATTTTGCGGCGGCGGCTGCCATCGACCTCACGCACGTGCCATACAAGGGCGAGGGCCCGGCCATTGCCGACTTGATCGCGGGCCAGATTCAGCTTGCCACACCGAATCTTGGCGCGGCCTTGCCGCAAATCCAGGGGGGGCGATTGCGGGCGCTTGCAGTTACCACGCGGGGACGCAACCCGCAGCTACCCGAGGTTCCAGCGGTTGCGGAAATACTGCCGGGCTTCGAAAACGTGGGCTGGTTCGGCTTGATGGCCCCAGCCGGGACGCCGACAGCGGTGGTTGAGAAAATCTACGTCGATACCGCGAAGGTTTTGAACGATCCCGAGATGAAGGCACGGCTCGATGCAATCGGCATGGTAGCGGTAGGAAACAGCCCCATTGCCTTCGCGCGCGCCATCGCAGACGAATCCAAGGTCTGGGCCGATGTCGTGCAAAAGCGCAAGCTCGTGGTCAACTGACGACGCGTTTGCAAAAAAGGGTGCGCAGACACTCCCCACCGTGTTGCATTGAACGGCATTGATGGTCGCGGAATGGACGAACTCGACGTAACGGTATGGCGGGGGGGTGCGCAGGGCAAACTCGAACTGTTTCGGGTGCCTCGCCACGAGCACCAGACGGTGCTGGACGTGGTGACCCATATCCAGCGCCATCTCGATCCAACGCTCGCCTATCGGTTTGCCTGCCGCGTGGGTATGTGTGGCTCTTGTGCGATGACGGTCGACGGGGTGGCGCGTTGGACCTGTCGCACACGGGTGGACAAGGTCGTGCGCAACAATGCTCTCGAACTCCGGCCGCTCGCCAACCTGCCGGTGATTCGTGACCTTGCATGCGACATGCGCGAATTTTTCGACAAGTGGGCGCGTGCGCGCGGTCAATTTGTCGGAACCGCCACGCGCGCCGACGATTTCGCGCGGGTTCGACCGGATTCCAACGAGCGCCGCGCGGCCGACGCGAGTCTCGACTGCATCGGGTGCGGCGTCTGCTATGCCTCCTGCGATGTGGTCACGGCCCGGCCGGATTATCTTGGTCCCGCCGCATTGCAGCGTGCATGGACGCTGGTCAATGACCTGCGCGATGGCGACTCGGCCAACCGGCTCGCCGCGGTTGCCGGTGACCCCGGGTGTCATGCCTGCCATACGCACATGAGTTGCACCGAGCGCTGTCCCAAGGCGCTCGCGCCAACGGCTGCCATTGCCGGATTGAAGCGCAGGGTGGCGGGCGCATTGTTGCGCGGAGAGCTCGCATGAGCCTCGCCGGCCTCGAGAACTCAGGTGGCGCGGCGGCAAACACGGATCGACTTGGCGCGTGGCTTTGGGTCGCCCAGCGTGGGAGCGCCGGCGTGCTCGCACTGTGCGTGCTGATACATCTCGCGACGATCCAGTACGCATCTCAAGGCGGGCTCAGCGCGGCAGAAGTGCTCGCCCGCACGCGCGGGCACGCCGGACTCCTGGCGTTCTACGGTCTGTTCACGCTGGCGGTGGCCGTGCATGTGCCGATCGGACTGCGGACCGTTGCCGCGGAATGGTTGCACTGGCGTGGGCGCAGTATCGACGTCAGCATACTGCTATTGGCGCTGGCTCTGCTTGCCGGTGGCTGGCGCGCCGCATGGGCGCTCTACCGGTGAGCGACGCATGGCGCAGTCGCGGCCACGCCTCGTCGCGTGTGGCGTTGGCCCACCGGCTTTCCGGCCTGGCGCTGGCGCTGTTCCTTCCCTTGCATTTCTGGGCGCTTGGCACCGCGCTCGACGGTGGCAACGCACTCGACGCAACACTCGCATGGACCGCGACGCCGTATGTAAAGGCCGCGGAATGGGGATTGGTGGTGATGCTTGCGTTGCACCTGTCGCTGGGGTTACGCGTACTTGCCCTAGAATTCCTGCCGTGGCACGCCGGCCAGCGCGGCCTCGCGGTTGCGGCGATGGCGGCGACCACATTGTGCGGCCTGGCCTACGCCATTACGCTCATCGGACTTGCATGAACCTCATGGCACTGCCAACGCCAACGGAATCGGCATGAAAGTCAGTCCGGAAGCCATCGAGATTGCGGCAATGGAACTCTATGTGCGGGCGTTGAAGATCCTGCCGCCCGACGTCAAGGCTGGATTCGCGCGTCTTGCTGCCGCAGAAAGCGATGCCACCGCCCGCGCGATCCTGGGCACCATGGTGCGCAACATCGCCGTGGCGGAGGATCGTGACAATCTGCTCTGCCAGGACACCGGCATCCCGATCTACAACGTGACCATCGGCCGTGGCGTCGAAGTGGACGGCCCGGCACTGAAGGACGCGATTCGTCGGGGCTGCGCTCGGGCCACCCGTGAACACCCCCTGCGCTCGTCGATCGTGCATCCATTGACGCGCGTCAATGAGCAAACGTCCTGCGGCCGCGGCGTGCCTGTCATTCACATCGACTTCGACGACACGGTCGAAACGCTCGCCATCGAGATGGTGCCCAAGGGCTCGGGCTCGGAAAACAATTCCTGGCTGCGAATGGCGCTGCCCGCCGATGGCGTGGCCGCCGTGAAGACCTTCGTCATCGATTGCGTACTCGACGCCGGCGGCAAGACGTGCCCGCCAACCATTGTCGGCGTCGGCGTCGGCGGGACAGCCGACCTGTGCGTGCATCTCGCGAAGCTCGCCGCCACGCGGGCGCTGGGCACCGCCTGTACCGACCCGGAAGGCGCCGTGCTCGAAACAGAACTCACGCGCGCGGTCAACACGCTGGGCGTCGGCCCGCAAGGCCTGGGCGGGGACGCCACCGCCTTTGCAGTTCATGTCGAGGTTGCGGCCACCCACATCACGATGAATCCGGTGGCGGTCAACATGCAGTGTCACTCCGCACGGCGCGCGCGGGCCACCTTCCGCGCGGATGGCATGACCTACGGCTTCTGACCATGGCCCACCACGACATCGATCTGCCGGTCGACGAAGCAAAGGTGCGCGCACTTCGGGTCGGCGACACGGTGACGCTGCAACGCACCCTGTTCGGAATTCGTGATGCAACACAGATTCATATGTTCGATCATGGCCGCGCCACGCGCTTCGACCTTGCTGGCCATGCCGTCATTCACACGGCGCCCAATGTCCGCCGGGTGCCGCCCACGCGGGAATATCCCGCCGGGTTTGCGGCGGTGTGTGTCGGCACCACCACGTCGCAGCGGATGGAGCGCTTCACGCGGCCGCTGCTCGAACGCTGCGGCGTGCGCATCATCATCGGCAAGGGCGGCCTTGGCCCTGCATCGCAGGCCGTGTTCAGCGAACTCGGCGGAGTCTACCTCGCCATCATTGGCGGCACCGCTGCGCTCGAGACCACTTGGATCGAGGCGATTGAGGACGTCGATCTGCTCGACCTCGATCCCGAGTGCCTCTGGCGCTTTCGGATCCGGGACTTCGGGCCACTGCTGGTGGGCATGGACAGCGTCGGCGGCAGCTTGCATGCCGACGTGGCCGCTGCGGCGCTGGGGCGGCGTGCCGATGCGCTGAAACTGCTCGGCCTGCCTTGACAACACCTCCTGTCGAGTCGCTTCGCACCGACCTGCTCGTGCTGGGCAGCGGCGGAGCCGGCCTTTTCGCAGCACTGCATGCGCATGCGGCGAATCCTTCGCTTGCGATCACGATCGCCGTCAAGGGCCTGCTCGGCAAGTCAGGCTGCACGCGCATGGTTCAAGGCGGCTATAACGTCGCGTTGGCGCAAGGCGACTCCGTCGAACGCCACTTCATGGACACCATCGAAGGCGGCAAGTGGCTGTCGCATCAGGACCTCGCGTGGCGACTGGTGACTGGCGCGGTCGAGCGCGTACGTGAGCTGGAAAACGAGATCGGCTGCTTTTTCGACCGCAATGCCGATGGCACCCTGCATCAAAAGGCCTTTGCCGGTCAGAGCTTTGATCGCACCGTGCACAAGGGCGATCTGACGGGCATCGAGATCGTCGGCCGTCTGGCCGAGCAGGTTTGGGCCCGTGGCATTGCGCGGCTGGAGGAGCATCGCGCACTGGAACTCGTGCGCTCCGCGGACGGCACGCGCCTTGCCGGCGTCTTGATGGTCGACATGCGCACCGGCAACTTCGTGTTCGTGCAGGCGAAGGCGGTCGTTCTCGCCACGGGAGGCGGGCCGACCATGTACAAATACCATACGCCTTCCGGCGACAAGAGCTGTGATGGACTGGCGATGGCGTTGCGCGCGGGCCTTCCATTGCGTGATATGGAGATGGTGCAGTTTCACCCGACGGGGTTGCTGGCAGGACACGATACCCGCATGACCGGAACGGTAATCGAGGAAGGACTGCGCGGGGCCGGCGGCTACCTGTTGAACGGCGCGGGTGAACGCTTCATGCTGGCTTGCGATCCGCATGCCGAGCGCGCGACGCGTGACGTGGTGTCCCGTGCCATGTATGCGGAGATGCGTGCCGGTCGAACCACACCGCATGGCGGCATCTACATCGAGATGGCCCATCTCGGCGCCGCCAATGTGCGCCGTCAGTTCCGCGGCATGGTCGAGCGCTGCGCCGACTGTGGATTCGACCTGGCAGGTGGTCGCGTCGAGGTGGTGCCGACCGCGCATTACATGATGGGGGGTGTCGAGTTCGACCTCGACTGCGCGACCGAACTGCCCGGCCTGTTTGCTGCGGGGGAGGATACGGGAGGCGTGCATGGCGCCAATCGCCTCGGTGGCAATGGCGTTGCCAACTCCACCGTGTTCGGCGGCATCGCCGGCGACACCGTGGCCGAATGGATTCCTGCGCATGGACGCTTTGTCGATGGCGATCGCGGTGCCATCAACGCGGCAATTGCGCGCGCTTTGACCCCCTTCAATGTCGGCTCACGCGCTACCGCGTCGGGCGATGTCAATGCGGTGCGCGAAGCGCTCTGGGATTGCATGTGGGACGACGTGGGCATCCTGCGCGACGCCGCAGGGCTCGCGCGAGCCGGAGCATTGCTCGATCGTTTGAGCGCGGAACTCGACGCGGCAGCGATCGGTACTGCAGATCGGGCCTTCAACCTGTCCTGGCACGATTGGCTCAATCTGGACAATCTGCTCACCGTGAGCCGCGCCATCGTGGTGGCCGCACAGGGGCGTGACGATTCACGCGGAGCCCACTACAGGCTCGATCATCCGCAGACCAGCGATCTTGCCACGTCGGCTTTCTCCCGGGTGCGCTTGACCGTAGAGGGTCCCACACTGGAATTTGTTCCGGTGGCGTTCACCCGCGTGCGCCCCGGCGAATCGCTGCTCGGCACCGTTGC
>Ga0163153_10008493_pt1 | contig 10652 bp, 8 predicted proteins | sample OliLakLV19MP6IB1_FD_148629 | JGI IMG/M metagenome (GOLD analysis project Ga0163153, IMG submission 148629) | Freshwater microbial mat bacterial communities from Lake Vanda, McMurdo Dry Valleys, Antarctica - Oligotrophic Lake LV.19.MP6.IB-1 | ecosystem: Environmental > Aquatic > Freshwater > Lake...
CTGCATATTTCATGGCCGAGTTGGCTGGAGCAGGGCGGCGAAGCCGGTAGCGCAGACCTCCGGTCTGCCGTATCGCCGATTTCCAATCGGCAGAGTGTTCCCGGCCCAGCGGGCGTCCGCAGGTTGCAAACCTGCGATACGGCAGACCGGAGGTCTGCGCTACGCCTCCGGCACGGCGGACGCCTATGAAATATCCGGGCTAAGCCCGGACAGCCTCGTGCTTGAACACCACGATGCTCAAGGGCGGAAGCGTGAGCACCGCTGAGCAAGGCTGGTTGTGCATGCGCTGCGGCTGGGCATGGACTCCACCCAGGTTGCCCTGATTGCCGCCGCCGTAGGCTGAAGCGTCGCTGTTCAGGGCTTCCTTCCAGAAGCCGGATTCCGGCAGGCCGATCCGATAGTTGCTCTGAAGCACGGGCGTCAGGTTGAGCACGATGAGCAGAAGACTTTTGCGGTCGGGACTCTGACGGACGAAGGACATCACGCTGTGCTCCTGATCCGAGCAGTCCATCCAGTAGAAGCCTTCCATGTCGTAGTCGCTCTCCCAGAGCGCCGCCTCCGCCTTGTAAAAGCGGTTCAAGTCCTCGACGAACGTGAGCGTGCCGCGATGATACGGGCCTTGATCGAGCAATCCCCAGTCAAGCTCCGCATTCGCGTTCCATTCCCTGCTCTGTCCGAACTCGCCGCCCATGATGAGCAGCTTCTTGCCGGGGAAAACCCACTGGTAGCCGAGCAGCACGCGCAGGTTCGCGAAGCGCTGCCATTCATCACCCGGCATGCGTCCGAGCAGCGAGCTTTTGCCATGCACCACTTCATCGTGCGAGAGCGGCAGCACGAAGTTTTCGTTGTGATGATAGAGCATCGCGAATGTGAGATCGTTCTGATGATACTTGCGATAGACCGGGTCGCGCTTGAAGTAGTCCAGCGTGTCGTGCATCCAGCCCATGTTCCACTTCAGGCTGAAGCCCAGCCCTCCCAGATACGGTGGCCGCGTGACGAGCCCCCATGCGGTGGATTCCTCCGCGATGGTCACCACGCCGGGATGTTCCGTATGCACGACGTGATTGAAGTGACGGAGGAACTCGACCGCCTCCAGGTTCTCGCGTCCGCCAAACTGGTTGGGAATCCACTCGCCTTCCTTGCGCGAGTAATCGAGATAAAGCATGGACGCGACGGCATCCACGCGCAGCCCGTCGATGTGGAACCGCTCGCACCAAAAGAGCGCGTTCGCGGTGAGAAAATTCTTAACCTCATGCCGGCCGAAATTGAAGATGAGCGTGCCCCAGTCCTGATGCGCGCCCTTGCGCGGATCCTCGTGCTCGTAGAGCGCAGTGCCGTCGAAACGCGCCAGCGCCCATTCGTCGCGCGGGAAATGCGCCGGCACCCAGTCGATGATCACGCCGATGCCGCCTTCGTGCAGCGCGTTGACGAGGAATTGAAAGTCGTCCGGCGTACCGAAGCGGTTCGTGACGCCGAAGAAGCCCGTGACCTGATAACCCCAGGACGGATAGAACGCGTGCTCCGCAACAGGCAGGAACTCGACGTGTGTGAAGCCGGTCTGCCTGAGGTGCTCCACCAGCGGCCCGGCGAGTTCGCGATACGAGAGCGACTCGAAGGCGTTCTTCTTCCGCCAGGAGCCGATGTGAATTTCGTAAATGCTCATCGCGGATCGGAGCGGGTTGCGCTTCGCGCGCGCCGCCATCCACTTCTCATCCGTCCACTTGAACTTCGTGTTGTTCCACACCACGGACGCCGTCTTCGGCGCGGACTCGAAGAGGAAGCCGAACGGATCGGTCTTCAGCATCGGAGCGCCCTGCGCGCCCTTGATTTCAAACTTGTAGAGCGTTCCCTCCCCCAGGCCGGGCACGAACAGCTCCCACACACCGGAAGCGCCGAGTGACCGCATCGGATGATATCGCCCATCCCAGTTGTTGAACTCGCCGACCAGGCTCACGCGCTGGGCGTTCGGCGCCCACACGGCAAAGCTCGTTCCGGCGACGCCGTCAATCGTCCGCAACTGCGCGCCAAACTTCTCATACGCGCGACGGTCATTGCCTTCGTTGAACAGATGGAGATCGGTCTCGCCCAGCGTCGGAAGAAAGGAATAGCCGTCGCGGTTCCGGCGCGTGCTGCCCTGGTAATCCGTGACCACCAGATCATACGCGTAAACCTTGGCGGAACCCTTGATGACGCCTTCAAAGACTCCGCTCTCATGGATGCGTTCCAGGACGATCTTGGGGCGCGTCTTTTCGCTGACGGCCACCGCCTCGACTTTCGCAGCGTTGTGAAGATAAGCGCGCACCACCACGCCGCTGCCATCTCCGAGCGGATGCATCCCGAGCAATTGGTGAGGGTGACGGTGCTGAGCCTGGGTCAGGCTGTCCAGCTCTGGCTGCGTGAGAATCATGCCGGGAGTGATGCTGCCACGTTGCCGCGCCGATGGTCACCAAAAAACCAACCGGCAAGATTTCGCGCGTCAGAAAATGCTTGAGTCAAAATCCCCCCTGCCCTGCACAACTGTGAATCAAAATGTCCCACGTCATTCCTTCCAAATGCCGGGCATCCTCATGATTCGGCCAAAACTGGACGATCTGGTTTCGGCATTTGAATAGCTTGACGCTTTCCTGTAGCAGTGTGTATCGAAACACGGACTGCGTTCTGAACAATTGAACTGAGAAACGACTATGATGGAAGCAATGCTGATTTTGGACAAGTGGTGGTGGATGATCATTCCAGGCATCCTGCTGGGCCTCTATGCACAGATGAGGCTGACCTCCACTTATAACCGTTACTCGCGCGTGCCTACGAATTCCGGCATGAGCGGCGCACAGGCCGCCCGCGAGATTCTCGACAGCGCCGGCCTGCACTCCATGGCGATCAACGAAGTCCCCGGCCACCTCACCGATCACTACGATCCGAGAAAAAAGGCGCTGTTCCTCTCCGGCGAGAACTACCACGGCCGCACCATCGCCGCCGTCGGCGTGGCTGCACACGAAGCCGGCCACGCGCTCCAGCATCAGGCCGCCTACGCGCCGCTGAACCTCCGCATGGCGCTCGTGCCCATCACCGGCATCGCCAGCAACGCCGCGATGTGGATCGCCATGGGCGGAATGTTCTTCGGCATCGCCAAGCTCGCCTGGGCCGGCGTGATCGTCTTCGGCATCCTCTTCCTGTTCCAGCTCATCACTCTCCCCGTCGAGTATGACGCCAGCAGCCGCGCCAAGAAACAGTTGCTGTCGCTCGGCCTCATTGACGGCAGCGAACGCGCCGGCGTCAGCAGCGTGCTCGGAGCCGCCGCGCTCACCTACGTTGCGGGCATGGTCGCCGCGTTCTTCACCGTGCTGCATTTCATCATGATCCTGCGCGGCAGCAGCAATGAGAGGGACTAAGCTCTGTCCTGGTAAAATCATTGCCGGACCAGAGAGCGGGTATTGTCTGTTTTGGCGGTCAGATGATCGTCGCGCTTTGCCCTCTCTCCCCGACATCTCCTCCAAGTGAGGGGGGACGTCGTTGCCTAGACCTGCCATCTCATCGTGCTGGACCGGCGCATCGCCGTCCATGACGGAGTTCAAGCAGATCATCGGGCGCGGCACCCGCATCAACGAGGACTACAACAAACTGTCTTCACCATCATGGATTTTAAACAGGCCATCGCACTGTTTGCGGACCCGGCCTTCGATGGCGATCCGGTGCAGATTCTACGAGCCCGGCCCGGACCACCCGCCAGTCCCGCCCGATGATTTCCGTGTCCCGCAAAGAGACGCCGCACCATCGCCAACGGCGAAAGTGGCCCCGTGCCAATCAAAGCGAACGCGTTGAACGACCTCGCCGTGCCATTCGAGGGCACGGACGCCGTCATCCGCCGCAAATTGAGTTTGCCCAACGTCGAACGCAGCTTCCTCATCCGCCGCGCCCTCAGCGCCGGTTTTACCATCGAGGAGGTTTTCCACCTCACAAAGATTGACCGCTGGTTTCTGGTGCAGATCAAAGAGATTGTGGATTTTGAGGAAGAACTGGCGGGGGCGAAGAATTGAATTGCCGCGCCCTTCTGCTGGGATGGATTGAATTGCAATGTTCCAGGTCACGGGCGTCGCAGGCGGAAGAAGCGGTTGATGTTTCCTCCTGCGTTGGTTTGCTGGACGACGTTCGTCAGGCCGTTGAGGCAAACCGCCTCAGTCGTGTTGCTCCACACAGACCGGATGCAGCGCGCCTGGGATTGAAGTTCGCTGGAGTTTTTCATCATTCAGTTTTGAAGGTGACTACAGGATTAACCGGTAGAACTTCTGCGTTTCGGAAACTGGATTGGTCACGGAATGCTGCCCGCTGACCACGTCTGGCACGGGTGAAACGGTGGTCCAGACCGTCGGGGAAAGAAGGTTGGTGGTGGATTGCAGGGTGAATGAGAGTCCAGCGGAGTTGGTCGGCCATTGCACCACGGCATTGGGTCCGACGAGAGCGATGGCCAGTGCGGGCGGTGTTAGCAGCGTCAGCGAGGTGATGCGGAACCTTGCGGTCGCGTAATCGGGTTCGCCGTTGCCGTCCGAGATGAAGATCGCACCAGAACGCTCGGAAAACGCGGCGAGATTGAGCGGCATGAGCGGCAGTGCGACCGAGTTGAGCGCGTTGCTGGTTGGATCATACAAGCGGAGATTCGCGATGGGCAGGGGATACAAAAATCCGTCCGGGTCCGCGACGGGATCACCCGTAAAATCGCGCCAGAAATCGGGGAAGCCGATGGCGGAGGTGACTCCATAGCCGTCGCCCGCCCCAGGAAAGCTCTGCGCGGAATCGTTCCAAATTGGAATCCAGAAAAAATCCCAGCCAAAGAGTGATGTGTCCTTCCGGATCTCCCGATCTCCGGCCTTCAGCCGAAAATCCGGTTTGGTCAGGGGCACTCCAGGAAAATTGGGTTTGAAGTAATACTGGTAGGTTGCCGTGTGGTCCGGATCGGAAAAAGCTACCGCTTTCAGATAGTTGGTGTCGAAAAACGTGTAAGAGCCGGTGACGATGGCCCCCACCTCGTAGGTATTCTGAAACCAGCCGAGCGCGTCATCCACCCAAGTGATGACGCCGGTGAAATTGAACGTGATCGAGTTGTGCGCCTTGACGGAAGGCGTGGCCGACGCCAGCGCGAGCAGGCAGAGGATGAGTGATAGGAATTTGCTTTTGACGCGCCGCGCGGAGGGCGGTGCCACATGGGCCCCGGCGGCACGATCCGTCATTTCAGGACACGGCTTGAAAGGGCCGTCAGCAGTTTTGGTTTTCATTGGTGTCTTTGGTCTGTTTGTTTCGTTTGAATCGAGCCATTGATCGTCTTCACCCCGTCATGAGCCAAATCCCGGCAAAAAGGCTGATGCGGTCTTTTTTATTTTCGCGGGGAGCCACGGCTACGGCTTGCGCAGGCGGTAGAAGCGCATCGAGCCATTGATGTTGTTGCTCACGACATTGTTCGTTCCGCTGACCGAGGGCGCAGGCAGCACAGCGCTCCAGATGTTCGCGTTGAGGTTGGTGTTCGACTCCAGCGTGAAGCCGGTGGCGTTCGTCGCCCACGACAGCACCATATTCGCGGGCGCGCTGCGTTGAATGTTCAAGCGCGGCGGCGGCGGCGGCGCCAGAAACGCATTCCGCACCGATTCCTGGATGCTCTGCGAGCCGTTCTGGTGGCCGCTGCCAAAGTAACCTCGCGCCCGAAGGTAGAGGTTCTGCCCGGTCGCAAGATTTAGTCCGGCCAGGATCCAATTGCTGCCGGACGGCGTGCCGTTGCCCAAGGACGTGTAGTTCACATTGTTGGTGGACGACTCAAAGGTCACGCGCGTGAATTGCTGGCTCGCTCCGCCGCGGGCCCAGGTGACATGGGTGGGCGTGGCCGTCAGGTTTTGCAGGGCCGCCGTATCGTTGCTCAAACGAGCCACGAGCGCGCGCGGCTGCCCACCGATGTTGCTGAAATAGCCGCCCACTAAAATCTTTCCGTCCGCCTGCAAAGCAATTGATAGCACATAGAAGCTCGCGTTCGGGTTGAACGAATCAGCCAAGCCGGTCGTGGCATCGAGCCGGGCGATGCGATTGCGCGCCTGCCCGCCGACCTTGGTGAAGAAGCCGCCCGCCAGAATCTTGCCGTCCGCCTGCACCGCGATGGAAAAGACCGCATTGTCCGCGTTCGGGTTGAACGAATCAGCCAAGCCGGTGGCGGCATCAAGCCGGGCGAGGTTGGTGCGCGCCTGTCCGCCGATGGTCGTGAAAACGCCTCCCACCAGAATCTTGCCGTCCGTCTGCACGACCATCGTAATGACCTCACTACCAATATTCGGGTTCGGGTTGAACGCGTCCGCCAGGCCAGTCGTGGCATTGAGCCGGGCGAGGTTGGTGCGCGACTGTCCGCCGATACGGGTGAACAGGCCTCCCACCAGAATCTTGCCGTCCGTCTGCACGACCATCGTAATGACCTCACTACCAATATTCGGGTTCGGGTTGAACGCGTCCGCCAGGCCAGTCGTGGCATTGAGCCGGGCGATGGCGTTGCGGGTCTGTCCGCCGATGCTGGTAAAAATACCGCCTGCCAAAATCTTGCCATCTGACTGCACGGTGATGGAGCGGACATAGCCGAACGCGCTCATGTTCGCGTTGAATGAATCAGCCAATCCGGTGGTGGCATCAAGCCGGGCGAGGCCGGTGCGCGACTGCCCGCCGATGGTGGAGAAGTAGCCACCCACCAGAATCTTGCCGTCGGCCTGGACCGCTACGCAGCTGAAAGAGTTGTTCGCGCTTGAGCTGAAGGAATCAGCCAAGCCGGTGATGCCATCAAGCCGGGCGATGAAAAGGCGCGCCTGCCCGCCAATAATCCCGAACCCTCCTACTACAACAATCTTGCCGTCTGCCTGCACCGCCAGGGCGCTGACCTGACCATTGGGGTTCGGGTCGAAAGCGGTGTCGAGCGTGCCGTCCGTGTTCAACCGGGCGATGCCGTTGCGAGTGACGCCCAGAACGGTGGTGAAATCGCCGGTGATGATAATCTTCCCGTCGGTCTGGACAAAGGTGGTGATAACCTGGCCACCCAACTGGTCAGCACCAATCGGATTGAGCGTCCGGTCCAGCCTGCCATCCCGCTCCAGTCGGGCGAGGCGATTGCGCGTCTCCGCCGGTCCACCGCTCGGCGCGAGCGAAGTGAAACCGCCGCCCGCCAGGATTTTGCCATCCGCCTGCACGGCGATGAACAGGACCACATCATTCGCGTTCGGGCTGAAGACAGGGTCAACCAAACCGTCGGGATTCAGCCGGGCCAGACTGGTGCGCGTGACCGCGCTTCCGCCGTTGGGTGCGAGCGTGCTGAAAGCGCCGCCGGCTAAAATCTTGCCGTCCGCCTGCACCGCCAGGGTATAGACGTTGTCGCTCGCGTTCGGGTCGAACGAGTCCGCCAAGCCGGTCGTGGCATCCAGCCGGGCGATGCGGTTGCGCGTCTGACCGCCGACGCTGTTCGCGCCGCTGAAATTACCGGCCACCAAAACTTTGCCGTCCGCCTGCAGCGCGAGGGCATAGACAACGGCGTTCGCGTTCGGGTCGAACGGATCCGCGCGGCCCGTGGTGGCGTCGAGCCGGGCGATGCGGTTGCGCGCCTGTCCGCCGATCTGGGTGAAAGTGCCGGCCACTAAAATCCGTCCGTCGGGCTGCACCACGATGGCATAGACATTCCCGGTCGCGTTCGGGTCGAAGGCGTCAGCCAATCCGGTGACGCCATCAAGCCGGGCGATGCCGTTGCGCATCTGTCCGCCGATGCTGTTGGGGCCGTTGAATGCGCCTCCCACGAGAATCTTGCCGTCCGCCAGCACGGAGAAAGCATCCACCTCCCCGTTCGCGCTCGGGTTGAACGAATCAGCCAGGCCGGTGACGGGGTCGAGCCGGGCGATGTTGGTGCGCGACTGCCCGCCGATGCTGGTGAAGATGCCGCCGGCCAAAATCTTGCCGGCCGGCTGCAACGCGACGGCGTAGAGCGTGCCGTTCGCGTTCGGGTTGAAGGCGGCATCCAGCGAGCCGTCCGGATTCAGCCGGGCGATGTGATTACGCGTCACCGTGGCTCCGCCGTTGGGCGCGAGCGTGGTAAAATTGCCGGCGATGATAAGCTTGCCGTCCGGTTGGACGACGACGACCTGAACCGGGGCGTTGGCGTTCGGATCGAAGCCGTCGAGCGCGGATTGCCCGCGCACCACCGTCGCGCCGCCCGCCAGCAGCACGGCCGCGAAAAACAGCAAGAGCGCAGCCTTCCTCGCGGCAGATCCGAAAACTACTTTTCGGAGTTGGGTTGAGGGTGGCCGTTCCGTTGTGTGTGTGAATGATTTCATAGCGGCTACTCCGGTTGGTGTTTTTCTCTCGGTAAATTTTTCGTGATAATTGGGTTTCGATTTCTCCACCTGTGAATGCACGCCATTCTCACGGCCGGCGTAGTCGGAAGAAGCGGTTGGTGTTTCCTCCGGCGATGGGTTGCTGGACGACGTTCGTCTGGCCGGAGACGGAGACTGAATCGGTAGTGTTGCTCCACCCGGTAGAGGTGCCGAGCGCGTCGGTTTGCTGAAGGCCAAGCCCGGTCTCGGGCGTGGTCCACCTCAGGGAAACCGTGGAACCGTTCCGCGCGATGCTCAAAGGCGGATAAGGCAGCGCGAATAAATACGCCGCACCGGCATCCGTCGCGCCCGTGTTGTCGGAGAACGCACCGACGAGCACCTGATCTTTCCCCACCGCCGCCACGGACCAGCCGAACACGTCGCCCACCGCCGGGGTGGGATTGGTGATGGTGGTGATCAGCGCACCATTGGTGCTGAACAGATACGCAGCACCGGTATTTAACGCGCCTGTGTCGTCAGAATTCGCACCAATGAGCACCCGGCTGGTGCCCACCGCCGCGACCGACTGGCCGAAATTGTCGCCAGACGCCGGAGTGGGATTGGTGAAGGTGGTGATCAGCGTGCCATTGGTGCTGAAGAGGTAAGCCGTCCCCCCATTCGCCCCGTCAATCTCGCTGATGAGGATGCGATCCGTTCCTACGGTGGCCACGGCCCAGCCGAAATGGGCATTCGCCACCGGAACGGGATTGGTGAAGGTGGTCAACAGGGTTCCGTTGGTGTTGAACAAATACGCTGCTCCCGCCTGGGAGGCGCCTATGTTGCCGAAATAGGCTCCCGCGACCACCCTGTCATTCCCGAGCGCCGCCACTGTCTGGCCGAACCCGTTGAACGTCGCCGCCGGTGCGGGATTGGTAAAGGTGGTCAGCAAGGTGCCGTTGGTCCGGAACAAATAAATCTCCCCGCGATAAGGCGCGCCCTTGTTGACGTCCGCTGGGCCGGCAATCAGCACGCGGTCGTTGCCAAGGGCCGCCACACTCACGCCGAACGCCTGCACCCGTGCCGGATTGGGATTGGTAAAGGTGGTCAGTAACGTGCCGTTGGTGCTAAACAGGTAGGCTCTGCCGTTTTGCGCGGTTGTTCCGTAGCTGAAGGCGCTGACAACGACGCGATCACCGACCGCCACGACCGGGTAACCAAATCCGACGGCCGCCGGGTCGGAAACGGTGAAGTTGCGCAGCAGCGTGCCGCTGGTGTTGTAAAGATAAGCCACGCCTCCCTCCGAACCCAGGAGCACCCGATCGTTTCCAAACGCTGCCACCGATGCACCGAAATAGTCGCTTTGCGTGGGCGTGGGGTTGGTGAAGGAGGTCAACAAAATGTGGCTCTGGGCGAAGAGCGCCGAGGGCGACAGCGTGAGTGCGAGGAGAATTGTCTGGATGAAGGTTCTTTTCATAAATTTTTACTGGCTCAACCGATAAAATTTCTGCGCGCCCGCGATGGGATTAGTGACGGTGTTCTGGCCGCTCACCAGAACGGGCGAGGGCGAGACGGTTGTCCAATTCGTGGGTGCGACGAGATTGGTGCTGGCTTGCAGCGTGAAGGTGAGCCTGGCGGAATTGGTCGGCCATTTCAGAACCACGTTCGGGCCGGAACGAGTTATGGCGACTGGCGGCGGCGGCGGGAGATCGAGGCGGTAAGCGGTGCCGAAACCAAAACTTCCTCCGTTGATGGCGGTGCCATAAAGCGTGTTCCCGAAGACGGACAGCCCATACGAAACCAACCCGGTGCTGTTAGTATTGGCCGGCGAAGCGGGCGCAGAAAAATTCAGCAGAGTCACAAAGCCGCTTCCGTCAAGTTTCATGGCGAAGATGGTTCCACGTCCCGCGCTTCCTCCACCGAGGGTCGTCCCGAAGACCGTGTTGCCGGATAAAGTCAGACTGCTGGGATGACTGCCGCCGCTGTTGGTTTGAGGACCCGGCGGATGGCCTACATCGGCAAAGTTGTGCAGGATCGCAAAACCTGTTCCATCCGTGTTGATGGCGAAAAGCGTGCCCGAACCAAAACGACCACCTTCGTCCGCCGTGCCCAACAACGTGTTGCCCGAGCGGACCAATTGGCTGCTCGGCCGCACGCCGTCGCTGTTGGTCCGCCCCAAAGTGGACGGCGAGGATATTGACGGCGTGAAGTTGTGCAGGTTCGTAAAGCCCGAGCCATCGGTCTCAGCACTTCTCATTATGCAGGCTGGGGTTGGGAGAGGGTGATTGGGGTGGGGTGAAAATGGGGGACAAACCCGGGGTGTTGGAAGTATTCCATCGCACG
>Ga0163153_10008494_pt1 | contig 10652 bp, 8 predicted proteins | sample OliLakLV19MP6IB1_FD_148629 | JGI IMG/M metagenome (GOLD analysis project Ga0163153, IMG submission 148629) | Freshwater microbial mat bacterial communities from Lake Vanda, McMurdo Dry Valleys, Antarctica - Oligotrophic Lake LV.19.MP6.IB-1 | ecosystem: Environmental > Aquatic > Freshwater > Lake...
GCGTAGAATTCCGCCGGGTTCGCCCGCCTAACGGCTCTTGCGAGGTCAGGCCATGTCCGCCCGTCCGACGTCTTCCCAAGCCGGCAACGCCTCCGACGCTTCCTGGTCGAATGTGCGGCGGCTCTCCCCCCGCCGTAAGAGCACTGAAGCTCACGATGTCGCCGGGCTGGTCGCCGAGCAATTGGCTCACTTCGGCATCGACGCCGCCGGCGAGTACGGCAAGACCCTCGCGGACGTTGCCCGCCGGCTGTACGAGTCCGAAGCCGACATCCAGCGGCTCTGGCGAATTACCGCCGAAACGCTCTCCGGGCTCGATCGCCGCGACCGCATCGCCTACTTCAACGCCAAAAAATTCCTCTCCTTCCAACTGGCGAAGCTGCTCGACTGCAGAACCCGTCGCGTCGCAGTTACCAGAAGCTCGACTACAGTCCGGCGACGGTCGCCGCCAAGGGGCCGTATGCCGTGTTCGACAACGTCACGGCCCTTTTTTCGGCCACGCCCGTGATCGCCCGCACGGCGACGTACATCTACGCCTGCGCCGAGTGGATCGAAGACGCGTTCCAAGGGAAGGAACTGCTGCTGGAGATTTACTCCCGGCTCTTGAACCCGACCTCCGTCGCACTGGCGAATCATATCGTCGACCTGGAAGCCGGCCCGCTGGCCGATCAGTACATGGCCTGGAACTTCAACAGCGGCATGGCGGCGATCGACGGCGTGCTGTCGCATGTGTTGGGACGCGACGACGTGCTGATCACGAGCCGGCATATCTACGGCGGGGCGCACCAACTGATTCACGATTGGTACGGTAAGAGTTCGAACCTCGAGATCGGCATCGTCTCGTTTGACGGTTACGGCGTCGACGATTTTACGGCGGCCTATGATCGGGCTACGGTTCAGTACGCCGATCGGCTCGCGGCCGGCCGGAAGATTTATCTGTACCTCGAGAGCCCCTGCAATCCGCATGGCTACGTGCTCGACATGCCGCGGATCTCACGTGCCGCTCACGAGCGGGGCGTGCGAGTGATGCTCGACGCCACGGTAGGCACGCCGTTTCTGTATCGCCCGTTGCAACGGATCGACCCTGCCGAGAGGCCCGACTTCGTCATCCATAGCTACACGAAAGATCTCTCCGGCACCGGATCGGTCATCGCCGGCGTGGTTATCGGTCGGAACGAGGATATGTTCATTCCGAAGGGAGAAACCGTCGCCGGCCGGGCCTGGAACGAGACCCTGTTTTGGAACGTGTTCTACGTCAAAGGAGCGTTCTTGAACGCCGATGCGGCGTTTGAAGTCCTCGGCGGATTACATACGCTCGAGTTGCGGATGCTGGCCAAATGCGTGAACACCGAGATCCTTGCCCGTTACTTAGCGGCGCATCCCTCGATCCGAGTGAACTGCCATGCTTTGGAGGACGACGCGAATTCGGCGCTTCGGGCCGAGCAAATGTTTTTGGGGCTTCCCGCCCCGCTCTTCACGATCGATATCGAGGGGGTGCCTCGCGACGCCTTCCAGCGTTTCTTCGATAATCTGTCGCCGACGTTCGGGCATATGATTTCGCTCGGGCAAACGAACACGATCGTGAGCTGCCCGGCCCTGACCACCCACTCGGAATTGTCACCCGAACAGTTGGCCGAAGCCGATATTTCGCCGACCACCATCCGGTTCGCCGTCGGCCACGAAAACCCACTCGACTTAGCGGCCCATTTCCGGGCGGCCGCGGAACTGACGCTCGACGATGCGGTGCCCGGTTTCAGCTCGCAGTTTCTTTCGACGGAAGCGACGCGCGACCTGGTGCGGACCTGTTACACGGCGGCCCATGCTCGCTATATTGAAGCGGAGACCTCGCGGCCCGACGGCGCCGCGCTTGCCCACTGATTTTCGAAATTTCCGACTCGCGAGATTTCTGAGACGCGAAACCGATGGCGCGGTTCGACGAAACGCCTTCCGCGATCGATCCGCTCGACGAAGCGTATTCACTCGCTCCGCCTGCGGTCGAACTCCCTCCGTCCCGCGAGTCGTATTCACCTCCTGAGGAAAACGCCTCGGCCGAGGGAATCGCCCTGGGCGAGCAACAAGGGCCGCTCGTCGCTCGTTCGCTGCCGCTCCACACGAACCGTTTCTCTCGCCAGGCGTTCGAAGCGCCCGGCGAGGTGGAGCCGGCCCGGCTAAGCGATCCGGCCCGCTTCACGCTTCGCAATTTGCTTTGGGTCATCACGATGGCTTCGATCGTGCTGGCCGTCGGCGTTCGGTTCCCCCGACCGTACTTCGCCGGCGCGGCCGGGCTGGCCGCGCTGGCGACGGCGGTTTCGGCCTCCTGGCTGCGCCACAGCGGCGCCGTCATGCAGCTGGCCTGGTGGACCCTGTTGGGCATCTACCTCATGGCCTGCGGCTTCGCGATCGTCGGGATGTAGCGGACACCAATCCTACCCCTTCAGTTTCGCCAGCATGGCGGCCAGGCGTTCCATCGGCAGGCCGACGACGTTCGACTCGCTCCCCTCGATAACGCGGAGCCACGGAAAACCGTCCTGATAGCCGAACGCCCCGGCCTTCCCTTCCCATAGACCAGTCTCCAGGTAATCGTCGATCTGCTTGGTCGAGAGCGTATCCATCCGGAGCGTCGTTCGGTCGACCTCGACGAGCGGCTCCCCCTCGGGAACTTTCCAGAGGCAGAGGCCGCTGTAGACCGAGTGTTCGCGCCCGGAAAGAAGCGTGAGCATCTCGCGGGCGTGCTGCTCGTCGTGCGGTTTGCCGAGGAGTTGGCCTCGGCACTCGGCCATCGTATCGCAAGCGACGATCAGGCTCGGGCCGACGCGTGTCGAGACGTCAGCCGCTTTCTGATACGCCAGTCGGGCGACCAATTCGGGCGGGCTCTCGCCGCTGCAGACGCCACATTCCGCCTCTTCCGAAGGAATGACGATTTCGAACGTATACCCGGCTTCGGTAAGCAGTTGCCGCCTTCGCGGCGAGCCGCTGGCCAATATGAACTTCGCTAAGTCGGTCATCCGCTCGGTCCACCATCGATTGTGAGTACGAAGTCGAAGTATACTCGACGGTCTCGTCCTACCAAATCGCGCCCCCAGTTCCCCATGCAGCCCCGCGTTCTCTACGAAGACAATCACCTCCTCGTGATCGACAAGCCCCCGGGCATGTCGTCGCAGGGGGCGCTGCCGGGCGAGCCGAGCGCGGTCGAGTGGGCCAAGCGTTACCTGAAAGAGCGGTACCAAAAGCCGGGGAACGTATTCGTCGGCGTCGTCAGTCGGCTCGATCGCGACGTTTCCGGCGTATTGATTCTGGCGCGAACGTCGAAAGGGGCCGCTCGGTTGAGCGAGCAGTTCCGCCTTCGCACCGTCGAGAAAACTTACTGGGCGGTCGTCGAAGGAAAACTGTCGGCGCCGCTTGTCTGTGTCGACCATTTGGCGGAAAACGAGGCCCGCAAGATTATGGCCGTCGTCGGTCCGAAGGAACCTGGAGCTCTTGAAGCGCGCCTCACGGCCACTCCGCTGCGCGCCGTGAAAGCCGGAACGCTCGTGGAAATCTCGCTCGAAACCGGACGCAAGCACCAGATCCGCGTTCAACTGGCCTCCCGCGATCTGCCGGTCATCGGCGATCGGAAATACGGCAGCCGACGAAAGTTCGAGCCCGGTATCGCCCTGCACGGCCGTCGGCTCACCTGCGAGCATCCCACGCGGAAAGAACGCATGACGTTCGAAGCGCCCGTGCCTGCAAGCTGGAAATGTCTAATGACGAATGACGAATGACGAAAGAAGCACGAATGATCAAATGACGAATGCGTTGGGAGTTGATTCCGTCGTTGAGTCATTCGACATTCGTCATTCCGTCGTCATTCCGTCGTCATTCGTGCTTAGGCACTCGTCATTTACTCGGGAAACGTCGGCGTCAGGTCCACGGCGAGTTTTCGGAAGTCCTTGATGCGGTGGAAAGTCGCCATGTCGACATCGTGCTGATTGCCCGAATTGCGGCCGGTGCGTGAAACCAGGATCAGATCGTCGCCGTCGATGAGCATAACCGGATAATGAAACGACTGCGTCCAGCCCTGGGCCCGCGCCACCCAACCTGCCGGAAACCAGTTCAACGAATCCAGGGAATACCACAACGTGAGCGAGCGGCGGTCCGATTTGGATGCGTTAAGCTCGCGGGCCTTACGCCAAGCTTCGTCGTCGACCAGAAACGCGGGATTGGCGGAAAGATTCGACGCCATCCAATACAGGCGCGAGGCGGCGTCGTATTGGATGAAGAACTTCAACTGCCCGCCGGGGATCGGATTAAGCTGAAGGAACCGCAGTCGAAGCGGCTCATCCGGCCGGTCGAGTATTTCAAAAACCGCACCCATGTTGGCCGTGCCGCCGCCGTTAATAATCGCACGGGCGATGATCAAGAGCCGACCCGAGACCTCGACCACGTTCCCTTCCAGTACTCGCATGGGCGTGACGCCCTTGAACGATTCGTAGGCAAGTTCGGCCGGAATCGGCAGGTCGACCATCTCGGAGATTCGCCAGGCTTCAGGGTTGAGAATGCCTTGGTCCAGCCGGCAGGAAGCGACTCCCATTTTTTCGAACTGGTGGGAGACGGACAGATAAAGCCTTCCGTCGCGGATCGCCATGGCCGTTTGACCGCCCGTGTTGAGCACCGTTGCGGGCTCGCCGGGTGCGGCCGGGCCTTCGATCACGCGCTTGATCGGCGACCACGTCGCTCCCTCGTCGTCGCTCACCGAGGCCCACAGTCCCCATTTGCCGTCGCGGGGAAAGTTCGAGCGCTGGGGTTTGGCGTTGTTTCCGTTGGGAGTGACGAGCAGGTAAAGCCTCTCCTTGTAAACGAGGAGATTCGGCTCGCACGAGTCGTGCGGCAACTCGCTCACCTGCTTCCAGGTCAGGCCCCGGTCGGTGCTCCGGAAGAATCGGAGCGAGCGGAGAGACTTGCCGCCGTCGGGATAGGTTTGCCCGTGAGGGACGGCGGCAATCAGATTGCCGCCGGCGAGTTTGGCCAGCGACGGGGCCATGAAGAATCCCTCGGCATTAGTGGGCGGCAATTGCGCGACGATGCCGTAATCGGGCGCAAGGTAACCCCCTTTCGGTTCGACCGGTTCGGCGGCACCGAGCGAAAGTAAGGGCGTGAAGAGTAGAGCGGCGACAGACGCAAAGGCGCGTTTCATAACGGGTTATCCAGATTTTGCCGGCTGTTTTCCGCCGAAAGCTTGGCGCGTCGATTGGCGGCTCGTTATTTTGTAGAGTAGGAAACTTCGTCGTTTCGTCGAGCAGAGCCTCGGCGGGGCGACCTATCGCGTGAGAGCTGCGTCGCCTGAAGCCATGTCCGCCAAATCGGTACTCCAACGAACGGCCGTCTCGAGCGGCTTGATCAGTCAAGAAGACTTGAATCAAGTCCTGGCGGAACTGCGCGCTAATCCTCCGGAAGCCGCAACCTCGTCGGCGAACGCCAAGGGAGAAGCGTCGACTCACATCGCGACGCACATCTCCGACGAAGTATTGAGCGAGCGCCTGGTTTCTCTCGGCAAGCTCAACGCCTGGCAAGTCGAGCAACTTCGCAACGGCCGCACCAAGTTCACGCTCGGTCGCTACCATGCCATCGACTCGATCGGCAAGGGCGGGATGGGGGAAGTTTACAAGGCGGAAGACTCCATCATGGGGCGCGTCGTCGCGGTGAAGGTGCTGCCGCGTCACCGTTCTACGCCGGAGGCCGTCGCCAGTTTTCATCGCGAGATCCGCACGCAAGCGCAGCTCGACCACGACAACCTGGTGCGGGCCTACGATGCGGGTCACGAAGGCAACGTTCACTTTTTGGTGACCGAGTTCGTGCCGGGGACCGACTTGCGCCGCTTGATTCGCGGCGCGGGCGTGCTGTCGATGCAGCAGGCCGCGTCGGTCGCCAGCCAGGCGGCACGCGGCCTCGCCCACGCGCATCAGCGGGGCTTGATCCACCGCGACATCAAGCCGGCCAACCTGATCGTCACTCCGGACGGACGCGTGAAGGTGCTCGACTTGGGTTTGGCGGGGTTCTTCAACGATCCGGAGATTGTAGACCAATACGGCGGCAAGGTCGTCGGGACGGCCGACTACATGGCCCCCGAATCGATCTTGCAGCCCGACAAGCTCGACAAGCGGAGCGACATCTACTCGCTCGGCTGCACGTTGTATTACGCCGTGACCGGCAAGGTCCCGTTTCCGGGCGGCGATCTTCGCGATAAGGCCCGCAATCACTGCACGGTTACGCCGATCGATCCGCGCCGCTTCAATTCGGAATTGAGCGAAGACTTCGTGGAAGTGATCGCCGACATGATGGCGAAGAAGCCGGATAAGCGGTTGGCCTCCGGCGAAGAAGTGATCGCTCGGCTGGCGCCGTGGGCCGACGAGAGCCGAACCACCACGCTCGTGGCCGAGCCGATTTTGCCGACCTTGATGGCGTCGCTGCGCAAGCTCGCGCCGTCGCCGATGTCGGAAACGGAGCCCTACTTCCTCGTCGAGCCGTCGGCCGATCCGCAGGCCGAAAGCTCGAGCAGCCAGATGTCGTTGGGTACGCATCCGGTTTCTGCGGGGGACGAAACGTTTCCCTCGTTCCGCAGCCGGTCGAACGTTTTTCCGCAGGGCTACCATCGCGGGTCGAAAGACAATTCGAAATGGGTCCTGATCATCGGTGCGATGATCGTCGCCGTCGTTCTTTCGGCGGTGGCCGTCAAGATGATCGTGGAGATGCTGCCGTAGTGGGGCGTTCATCGCTTGGCTTCCGGCCGGATTACTTCGCTTCGGGAGGGGTCACTTCGCTTCGGTCAGCCGCTTTTGCAGTTCGGCCAGCGCCTGCCGATCGTCGACGGCCCGCATCGCTCGCACCGCCTCGGAATAGAGGCGGTCGATCAGCCGGTCGGAAACCGAGGGGCCGAGTTCGAGTCCTCGGCGCCGTACCTCGAGCTGGTCGGCGAACTCGGTCGTGGTTCCCGTCTGGCCGAGTCGTAGGATCGTCGCGGCCGCCCCGGCTTTATTGCCGCGCTCCAATTGAGTCGCCGCGGTTATCGCCAGCACGCGCCGTAGCACCAGGGTGTCGGTGAACTCCGATTGCAGGTTCGAGAGTCGTCGCTCGGCTTCGAACAGCCGGACGTCGACCGGCAGCGGCGCCGATGCCTCGGCATCGAGACCGCCGATCAGCGGGAGCCGGGCCAACGGCAGGTACCGTCCCGAGATAACGAGCGTTCGGACTCGACCCCCGTCGGCTCCGATGGTGATCCGCCCGTGCTCGTCAGTCGTTCCCAAAAGTTTAGAGGCCTCGCCGGCGACGAAGTCGTAGACCGCTGCGCCCGGAAGCGGAGCCCCGCCGGTACCGGCCGTGACGGTCAGCGCGGTGACGCCGGTCGGCTTTCCGGCGGCTATCGCAACCGCCTCCACGCGGCCGCGGCGCCGGCCGGCCAAGGGGCTGCGCATACCGCTGGAGATCACGGCCTTCAGCGGCCCCGCGGCCGCGTCGCGGATGGAAAGAATCGTCCACGGTACTCGCTCGACCGAGACGACCCGTCCGTCTCGATCGCGTCGACGAAGCATGGGGACGAAACCGTCGCCTATTTCGCAGAGGGCCGCACGGGTCTCGATCGGCAACAAGGGTTCGCCGCGCAGGTGCAGCGCGGCCCCGTCTTGGCGGATATCTTCGATGCGGGCCGTCGGCCGATAGGCGGCCGTAACGGCCTCGGCCGCCGCTTCGCCGACCTGCTCGCGCTGGCGTACCATGCGCCGCACGATCGGCCCGGTCGAGCGGAGGGCGAGGTCGGTTTCGCGAGCTTCGACGACGTAATCGCCGGCACGCCGCGCGAGCGTGACGAGAATTTGTTTCTCGTCGATCTCATCGGTCGCTTCGATCTCGTCGGCCTCTTTGGCTTCGCCGGCGACGACCGCCGTCGCGGCGACGGCCGGTTGCGGGGCGGCAGGGCGTTTTTCGGCCGATTCGCGGGTTGCCGCGGAAGCCGGCGGTTGGGGCGAGGTCTCGAATCGATCGACGAAACGCAACTTCCAGCCCGCGCCGAACGTGGCTTGGGTTTGCAGTAAGATCGCTTCGCGCACCTCGCGCACCAATCCGGGCGAGAGGGCCGGATCGCCTGCGGTCTCGACGGCGATCGCCACGGGCTGCGGGGTCCAGCTCCAGGACGATTCGTCGGCGGGCGCCGATCGGACGGCCGTCGGCCAAACAACGGCGACGATCGCCGACAGCAACGCCGCGGGCAAGCTTGCGGTTCTCCCCCGTCGCTCGATGGCGCGGCTCTCGTTCATGGCTGCGGCAAGCTCACTTTCGGGACGACTCGCCACTTTTCGACAAATTGGTAAAGCGTCGTGGGAGCGAACTCCGTCGGACCGATGGTTACGCGGCCGCGGTGCGCGGAGTACGCGTTCAATTGCCAAAGTGGAATGACGAGCGATTCCTCGCTCGCCGCCTGCTGCAACTCGGTGAGCCGGCGGCGCACCGCGGCGAACGATTCGGCCTCGCCGACGCGCCGCAAGGCGTCGGCCGTCGCCGAATCGGCCGGAACGAAACGGGCGTCGCCGAAACAATCCACGGCCGCCGCCAACGGCTCGCTCGTGTGGAGGACGACATAGGCAACGTCGGCATCATCGTCCGCGGCCGAGTCGGTGGAGCGACGACGAAGCTCGACCTCGATGCCGACGTTTCGCCAGTAATTCTGCAAACGGCGGCACGCCTTCTCGGCGGCCGCGCCGGGAGGATACGAGACGACGATCGGCGGATCGGCCGGGCCTCCCTCGCCGGCCGTGCGAGCGAGAACATAGGCTTGTTGCGGATCGTGTTTACGGACTCGCAATCCGAGCGATCCGCCGTAGCCGAGCGGATCGTCGAGCGCACGGCCCAGGGGCATGATCGAACCGGTGGTCCGGACCCCGCGATCGTCCGACATCGGGCGCATTTCGTTTTTGAGGATCCAATCGCGGTCGATTGCATACTCGAGCGCTCGACGAAACGAAGCCCGCCGCATCGGACCACGCTCGGGGTTCAACCGCAGGTAGTGAACCAGCGCGGGGCCGTAGCGGCGGAGCACGACGTCGGGTTGATTGCCGAGCTTCGCCGCTTGCCACGGCGCGATCCGGTCGACGACGTCGACCGTGCCGTCGAGCAGTGCGGCGACGGCCGCTTCTTCGTCGTCGAAGCGGCGCTCGACGATCTCGATCGGCGCGCCGGCTGCGCCGGAAGTTCCGGCGGCAAAATACGAAGTCGATTCGCCGGCCGGCCCGTCGTCGGGCCGTCGCACGTAGCGGGCCGGCGCCGCGGCCGGTACGCGAGTCGCGGCGGCATCGTCCAGCAACCGGGATACGAGCGCTTCGGGCCGGGGATGCGGACGGGACAATCGAAGTTCCAGCCGTGTCGGCGAGGCGACGGCCAGCCGAACCTCGAGCCCCGCCCAATCGGAGCGATAGGTCGGCGCGCCCGGCGTGGCGGCTTGCGAAAGCCAGGCGGCCGCATCGTATGCGGAAGGCCCTGCGGCGGGCGTCTGGAGGCGGGCCGTCTCGGTATCGACGTCGTCGAGCGACCAACTTCCCCAACCCGAAACGTAACGCACGCTCGGAGTTTCACCCGTGCCGACGATGCAATCGAGCGTCGGAAGGCGCAACAGCGCCGCCAGGCGGGACCCCGACCAATCATCGGGCCGAGCCGCGCCGCGGTCGGGGCCGGCGACCACGCCGACCACCACGCGCGGATGTTCGGCGACCAGCCGCCGATACAGATCCAGCGCCGGCGACGAATCGGGCTCGAGCTGCAAGACTTCGCGGACGCGATCTTGGGCTTCCCCTTTGCGGCCGGCCGCGCCGGCCTCTTCGGCCCGCCGCACGAGGTCGGCCGCCCCGTCGATGATCTGCTTCCGTAGCCGCGTGACGATCGGGTGCTGCGGATATTTCGCCGCCATTTGATCGACGGCCATTCGGGCGGCCGTCGGCTTTCCGTCAAGCAAACGTCGCTTCACGATTTCTTCGGTCGCTCGGCCGAACATCGCGGGAAGCTCCGCCAGGCGTGAGCCCCGTGTAAGCAGCCGCAAACTGCCGGCGAGCGCTTTTTCGGGTTCGCCTCGCGCGAGGTCGTGCTCGACCTCCGCGCGAGAATACTCTTCTTCGGCCTCGGCCAGGCCTACAGGCGGCGCCGCCGCGGCGTGCAGCATTTTGAAATAATCGAAGGCCTCGTCGAAGCGGCCGGCCGCGACGAGCCGCCGAGCTTCTTCGAGCAGCATGTTTTCGAACAGGCGCACTTCGGCGATGTCGCCCCAGCGGACGTCAAACTCTTGCTCCGGAGAATTCCAGAGACGAATGCGGAGTAGGTCGTCGTCCTTGGGAGCCACGGGAACCCGGCGCCCGGGAATCGAGAGCGGCAACACCTTCTCGACGGTCCGTTCCTTGTCTTTGAGAGTGACCAGATCGAACGGCTCTTGATCCAAGAGCCGGGCTCCCGCAGCGGGCGCGGTTGCCGCAGGGGCGGCCGAAGCCGGCGTTTGCCCCTCCGCCCGGTCCGCCGACACGGTTGCCGCCAGGAGGAGCACAGCCAGTAGGAGCACGGCCGGAACGAGCGCCGTTTGAAAGAATGCCGCCGGCTGCAGCGACCGGAGCCGTGTCGGCGGACCGGGCGGAGGGGCAAACGCCGGC
>Ga0163153_10008495_pt1 | contig 10651 bp, 23 predicted proteins | sample OliLakLV19MP6IB1_FD_148629 | JGI IMG/M metagenome (GOLD analysis project Ga0163153, IMG submission 148629) | Freshwater microbial mat bacterial communities from Lake Vanda, McMurdo Dry Valleys, Antarctica - Oligotrophic Lake LV.19.MP6.IB-1 | ecosystem: Environmental > Aquatic > Freshwater >...
TTGCCGCCCTTACGGACGAAACTGGAACCGGCGCTGCCGTCTTTGCCACGTCTCCAACACTTGTGACGCCTCTGCTCGGCACCCCGACAAGCGGCACCCTTACCAATGCGACCGGCCTTCCTATCTCGACAGGCGTCTCGGGTTTAGCGGCGGGTGTTGCCACGGCCCTTGCCACACCTTCTTCCGCAAACTTGCGATCCGCCCTGACCGATGAAGTCGGCACAGGGGCCGCAATGTTTGGTTTGATCTCGACAATGGCCGATGATCTTTCTTGCACGGCATCTCAGATTGTCGCGCGAAATTCCGACGACACAGCGTTCGCATGCGTCACTGCTGCCGGTGGCGGCAATGCACAGACTGCTGATCCATTATCGCAGTTCGCAGCGACAACATCGGCACAATTTGCGGGCGTCATTTCCGATGAAACCGGGACTGGCATTGTGGTCCTTGCCACTGATCCCGCGCTGGCCGGAAACCCAACTGCACCAACTGCTTCTGCCGGCGACTCCGACACTTCAATTGCCACGACCGCATTTGTTAAAACCAAGACCGAAAGTTTATGCGTTGCGCTTTCCGACGAAACAACAAATCTCACGACTGGAACGGCAAAAGTTACATGGCGCATGCCGTACGCGTTCACCGTCACCGACGTACGATTGAGCGTGAACACGGCGCCCACCGGCGGCACCTTGCTTGCTGTAGATATCAATGAAGGCGCGGGCGCGGGAACAACTATCATTAGCACCAAGCTCACCCTGGACGCTTCCGAATTGACCTCAACTACGGCAGCCACGCCGCGCGTAATTTCAGACACCGCACTGGCTGACGATGCCAACATGACTGCTGATATTGATGCGGTCGGTTCCACGATCACGGGCAAGGGGGCAAAGGTTTGCCTTATTGGCTATCAGTCATGAGAACCCTAGCCCGCATTCTTTCCCTCATCGCCGCGCTGACATTCGGCGTTCAGCCTGCGCTTGCCGGGTTTGTAATAAATTCATTCTCATTTGCGAAGGTTGCCGCAACCATCTCATTCGTCAGTTGCACAACATCTGACGCAAATTTGACCACCTATACTTTTACCGCCCATGCAACCGGAACGGCGGGAACACGGAAAACAATTGTCGGCGTCTCAGGCGAAGATGGCACGCCAGATTTCAGCGTCGCCAGCATGACAGTGGGAGGCGTGTCTGCATCAGAGGTGGTGGACTCGGCCAATGCCTCGTCCCCAATTCAATCAGCCCTCTATATTATCGACAACCCTTCGGGCACGACGGCTGACATCGTGGTTACGTTTTCGGAAACCGTAAGATCCTCAGCGGTTTGCGTCTTTGCTGCCTACGATATTTCCTCGGAGACTGCTGTTGCAACAGCGTCGCAATATCAGGCGGTGGCGGAAAACATAGTGTTGTCCCTCAATGTCAGCGCGGACGGAGTAGCGGTCGGGCAATCGGCGACCGAGGACGAGACGCGAACAACCACATGGGCGGGCCTTGTGGAAAATGCTCCTGAAAGTTGCTCGGCAGAGATATGCGCGTCGAGCGCGCATTACACTGAAGATGCGACAGCAAGCTCCCCCCTGACGGCAGGAAGCGACTGGACAGGCAGCATCGATGCCATCGGCGTGAGCGCGTCATTCAGATGACCGACACCCTCTGGCACGTTTTGCTCGGGCTTGTTCTGGCGAACCTGTTTGCCGCCGTTGTCCTTCTGACCGGACCTCATCTCGGAGCCGCGATCCTTGCCGCCTTCTGGCTGTTCACGCGCGAAGTCACGCAGAAGCAGGCTGACTATGGCAACGACATTCGCAAGGGCTGGGACTTCTGGAACTGGTCGCGCTCCAAGAACCTTGAGACATGGGTGCCGGTCGGTTGCGTTCTGGCGTTCGGGTTTGGCAGTGCTTTTTTAAGGTGATGCAAATGGAACCGAAACTTTCCAAGCAAAACGAGATACTCCTCGCGCACCTTCGTGAAGGCAATAGCCTTTTGACGGCTGAACACTATCAGCTTCTTCGCAAGGCGCTGCTGCTGCAGGAAAGCCTCGGTATCATGTCTAGGTTCATCATCACAGCGGCAGGCTTTGTCGGCGCGGTCATGGCAATCCTCACCTTCTGGCCGTGGAGTGGCAAATGAAACTTACCCGCGTTGATGCCTATGCCTTTCTGTTCGGCACTGTTTTTCTAGCGATCTGGTTTGGCCTTTCCGCCAAGTGGAAAGACGCCGCTCCCTCGACTGACTTCTTTGAAGTGAACCGACTTTACGTTGTGGACTTCGTGCAGGGTGATGACCCGATTCTCTCTTACGACCGGACAATCAAGCAGAAGTTCTTCGGAACTTGGGCGGCTGAGATTTACGATGCCACGTTGAAAGAAAGAACTATCCCCGCATGTTTTGGCGATGGCTCGCGCATCTATGACACCAGCGACGAACTGCCAGTTCCGGTGACGCTAAAGTGGTTTATAGACAAGGACTGCCACCTTGGGCCGGGGCAGTACATTGTTGAAGTCGTCTGGAAAATTCAGCCGGAAGGCTATCCGGTCAAGGAATACAAAACGAACTCAAACATATTCAATGTCATTCCGATGGGCGGCAAACTTTATGTTGATCCGCTGATCCTGGAGCAGCTTGAGAATCAACAAGAGCTTTTAGACAATCAAATACCGGCAGTGGGCGAACGATGAAAAGGAAACCACATGCTTAATAATCTTTTGATCTACCGCTTGGTCATATTCAATTTTCTTTGCGGCGCTGGACTTGCCTGGGCATGGCAGCGCGGCTTTGTGGCCGATATGTTCCTACGCGATGAATCGCACATGACCTATGTGGCGACGATCCTGTTTTTTATTGGAACGTTCTCTCTTTTCTGGCGATCTATCAAGGTGGGTTCGGCCCTCAATCGTATCAAAGCCGGAGCCAGATTGCATGTGTGCGCGGCCAAGTTTACCGAGAAAAACGCGCACCTTGATGATATTGGCGATCTGATTGTGACGGCTGGACTAGTTGGCACCGCCATCGGCGTAGTAATCATGCTGCACAGCTTCAATCCTGAAAGCCTCAGCGACCCATCTAAAGTTGTCGAAACAGCAACTATGCTTGGAAACGGCATCGGAACGGCATTTCGCGCAACAATCGTAAGCGCGATTATATGGATGGTTCATATCGTCAACTTGCGGATGCTCAAGACAGCGACGGTTTTAATGATTGAGGAATCCAAATGAAGCGCACAGGTCCGGCCACCGTATTTCGTGACGTGCTTGTAGGGACTATTGGAATAATCGTTTTCGCGTGGTTTATTTCATTGGTGCAGATTAGCCAAAACAAAAAGAAAGATGACGGCACTAAGCCGCCTGGCAATGTCACGGTGTTTATCACATGGCCCGAAGGCGACACGGACATTGATCTCTGGGTGACTGGACCGGGAGAGCCTTATCCGGTCGGCTATTCAAACAAAGGCGGGGTTCTGTGGAACCTCTTGCGCGATGATCTCGGCACCTTCCCCGACCTTTCCGGCATCAACATGGAAAGCAGTTATTCGCGGGGAAGCCCGGCGGGTGAATATATCATCAATTTGCATTGTTTCCGCTGCGCCGTGCTGCCGCAAAAGGTGAATGTCGAGGTGGGCCTGAGCGCCAACGCAGAGACTGGCAAAGGCACGATGACGCTGGCCACGGCTACAGTAGAACTCAAGGCCAACGGGCAGGAGCGTACCGCCATCCGGTTCAAACTAGACGGCAAGAGCGGTCTTGTCCCCGGCTCGATAAGTTCTGTGTTTCAGGAACTCCGCGCCGCAGGAAAGCAAGGCGGAGGCTTCGGTCAATGAGCACTGTGGCGTTTCTCTTCTTTATCATCACCGCTGTATTCGGACTTCTGGCTTGGCTCGCCATTTGGTCGAGATGGGCGGACCGGGGGCGTTTTGCAGCAATCGGCCTGTTCATACTGAGCCTGCCGTTGCTTGCCGGAGCTGCCCTTGAAAGCCTGTCATGGTCAAGGCCGATCTGGGCCATGTGGAACCTGAATGGCGACTACCGGGTGCTTGGGGCCAAGATGATCAAGGATGAGGCAATTTACCTTTACGTCGATCAGGACGGGGAACCCCGCTCGGTGCGCCTGCCTTGGGATGACCGCCAGGCCGAGAGACTGCAAGACCTCTTTGCCGATCCCAACAACGGCGGCCAGGCCATGATGAAATTCGAGTGGTCATGGGATATTGCCCGCCCGCCCAATTTTTATCCGATTCCGCAACCACCGGCGATTCCCGACAAGCTGGGCGAACCTGAAGCCCCTCATTTGGAACTGTGAAACAGGAGATTGATACATGACGCCTTCACTCAAGGCACTTCTCGACGCCATTGGCAAACATGAAGCCCCAAAAGGCTATGGCCAGATTTACGGCGGGGCCAAGGGCGTTCCGAAAAACACCGATGTTTCCAAGATGACCCTTGCGGGCGTTCAGGATTTGCAGCGCCGGATGCTGGCCGCTGGTTCGAAATCAACCGCCTGTGGACGGTATCAGTTTATCCGCAAGACGCTCGCCGCCACGATTAACAGCATGGGCCTCAATGGATCCGAACGATGGGACGCGGCGCTACAGGACCGCATGGCGATCTTTCTCATGGAGGCGCGTGGGCTGTCAAAGTTTGTGATCGGTTCAATCAGCCGGGAAGCCTTCGCCAACAGCCTCGCTAGGGAATGGGCGTCGCTGCCCGTGGTGAGCGTCATCCGCGGCGCGAACCGCATCTTAGAACCGGGCCAGAGCTACTACGCGGGCGACGGACTAAATAAGGCTTTCCACAAGCCGGAAGCCATCCTTGCGCTACTGGACGCCATAAAGCGGCCCGTACAGCCAGTTCCCCATATCCCGGCCCCTATGGCCCCGCGCGTTGTGCCAAGCCAGCCCACGGCTACGGCTGTTAATATATTCCCGGCCCCTGAGCCTCCTGTTACCTGGTGGCAGTGGCTGTTTAACCGTGCCTCAACCTCGAACCTGAAAGGAAATACATTTATGGAATCTGGAAAAGAAATTGCAGTCGTCAGCACACCAGGCTGGTCCAAGATCAACTGGGCAGCCGGCATCGCCTTCCTGGCGGCACTTGCCGCAGTGTTTGGTCTCGACATTTCGCAGGAAACTCAAGACACGATCTTGAAGGTTATTTCCTTCGGCTTGCCGGTCGTGGTCGGCATCCTGCGCACATGGTTTACCAACAAGAGCCCGTCAGTAGGCTGATGCTCACCGCCATCTTCACGCTGCTCAAGCTCGTAAATCTTCTGGCGGGATGGGCGCGTGACAAGGGCCTGATGAACCAAGGCGCCCAGTTGGAGATTGCCAGAAACCTCAAGGCAATCTCCGACCGGGTTGGCATCGCCAGGCAGATCGAGGCCAAAACCGCAAAGATGACGCCGGAAGAAATTCTGCGTGATCTTGAGCAGTCAGAGGAGTTGAGAGATTGAATATTTGCCTCATAGCAATTCTTGGCACCGGCTTGCTTTGCAGCGGCGGCGACAAGGCTGAAACCGTTTCGGAGTATTGCCAGACGGCCCGTATCATCATTGCCTCGCGTCAGGACACGGCTGAGACGCTGAAACAGATCAGGGCTGAGAATGCTAAAATTAGGAAGCTTTGCCGAAAGGTGAGTTAAACCCAGCCAGCATCGCCTCAACCGCGATTGATACTGGCCCTGATATTGGCGTGTGTCCGCGCTCCCAATCGCGCACAGATGCGCCCGGATCGCGGCCAGACAGCCTCAAGGCCCTGCCCATCTCCGACATATGCAAAGGCCGCCCTAGGCCCCACATGGAGCCTAGAACGGCGCGTGCGTCTCTTAGTTGGTCAGGTGTCATTAACACTGCACGGCCTGTACTACGCCACCGATAACAACGAATTTCCTGTCTGCACCATGGCTTGAATGATGTAGTATTTCCTCAACCTTACGGCCCCGCCGTGCAGCAAAGGATACGGCTTTATCTGGTGCCCAATGACCGCGCAGCCCGTAGGTTTTCATGTTTTCCAGTAGCCATTTGTAGAGGGCCAATCCGCCGTCTGTTTTCGGCGCGGGCTTTACTGGGGCACTAGACTTGATCGAGGTGATATAAGTTGTTTTGGTCATCTTCGTCTCCTTTGAGTGGGGCGCTGCCCCGTTGCTGATGATCTAGATATAGGTACTTAACCTGTAACAGTCAAGCATTATTCGCGTAATATTATTGCTGAATTCCGGCCCCGTGCCGGGATAAACCAGCCTGCCTCCGGTTGGTTTTTTGCTGTCCCCGCAGCGCGAGCCCGTCAGTCCTTAATTGGGCTGGCGGGCTTTTTCGCGTTTTATGGCTTTGGCTCCTGTGGTGGTGGTGGGCTGAGTGCGGCAGGGTTTCCACCTGCGACCTCCAAGCAACGGCATGGCGCTCTCATTTCTAGCCGCTGGTGCCGTTTTCTGGCTAGCACCTTCAAACACAGCAGCAGGTTTCTGAGCTACACACCCACAATCACTCATAGCTTTGGCTCCTGTGATGCTGCAATCATGGCGCGGTAGATTTCAAGCGGAGACCATGTATCTTCCTCCAGTCCGGCGTCCAGCATATCGTTTGTTGGTGCCCGTGGTACTAGCACCATGTGATCATCTATCTGCTTCAAAGCCTCACGCAGCCGATCATTCTCTGCAATCAACCCTTCAATCCGGCTCTGCTGTATATCTTTCCCGCTCTCATCTGGGTTCGGGCCGTTGTCGGTGAAAAGCAACCCGTCAATCCGGTGCAGCAATCGTAGTTTCTCGTCGTCATTCATGGCTTTGGCTCCTGTGATACGTTCTGGGTGTTGCGCTTTGCACCCCATAAAAGCCAAGCTCTGGTCATTTTTGGCATATCGCCTGCCATAGATGTTTTTACCGGATTTTCACCTGTGATTGCCCTGAGCGCATAAAACCAGTCACCACCTTGCTTGCGCAGATCATCCAAAATTAGAGGAACCACAGATAAACCCAGTCCGATAATCCTTGCATAGCTAGGATGAATATATTTTTGGGTTGGCGACGATAAGTGGATTGTTTCCCTTTTCCATTTTTGGGCGTGTTTAACAAACTCAACGCCCGTCCGATCCGCCTCGTCAGCAAACAGCTTCAAAGCCCCACGCAGCCGATCATTCTCCGCAATCAACCCGTCAATCTGGTGCAGCAAGCGTAGTTCCTCCTTGTCATACTCAATTCTTGCTACGCTGGAGCGTATAATTTCATTGAGCCAGTCATCGCTGAGTTCCACTTCATCGGGCATGTCTGCCATCTTTATTGTGTAGGACGTCATGGCTTTGGCTCCTGTGTTGGTTGGACAGGTAATGGCATCCAGTGGGTGGGTACGATAAATGGCCCAAGCCATGAACCTCCCTCCAAACAAAACGCCTCATCAAGTCTATTCCAATACGCGGAATAAACGCTATCGTTACGAAACCTGACTAATCCGGTGTCCTGCGGCTGGCCATAAACCAAAAAGCTAGAGCCATCCTTCGGTGCTGTTTCAATCGGTTGCCAGTTATTCACGGCTTTGGCTCCTGTGTGCGGACGGTGGCGCGGCGGAGGTCGCCAAGCGTCAAATAGGGTGATCCGACAGGCCAGCTATCTGTATCTGGACCGAGAGGAAGCCTTTTATCGTGTATACGCTCACCCTCATCAGCAAAAGGCTTCAAAGCCTCTCGAAGTAATTTGTTCTCTACAATCAGCCCTTCAATCCGGCGTAGCAAGCGTAGTTCCTCATCATCGTTCATGGCTTTGGCTCCTGTGTGCGGACGGTGGCGCAACCTCTTTGCCCAGCGCTTATAAGCCCAAGGGCCTAACCACAACAATAAGCCCGCCAGAACCAAAACCGCCAATGCCCATTTATCGGCTTTTGGGGATATGAGCGAGGAAGGCACGTTGTTGGTTATCAGCGAAAGCCATGCCGATAAGTTGCTTTGGGCATCGTCTGGCTTGATCTGCATTATCAAGGCGTCATCAAACGGATGTGTCATGGCTTTGGCTCCTGTGTGCGGCCAAGGTTAATAAACGCTCGCAGCGTTCGCGCAATGTCGGCCTGGGCTATGTTGGAGGCGCGGGGCATTACTTCCGCACCCTTTCCCAAACCTCTGGACGCCAGCATTTTCCGTCCGACATTCTCTTGCGTCCCGGCATTTTGCATCTGGTTTTCATCTCGGCCAGCACCTTGAAAATATTGATCGGCTGTCCGATGAAGCGAATATCCGGCTCGGACTGCACCACCATGACGCCAGCGGAACATGCCGGAGATTTTACGATGTCGGTCTTGCCGGCGAGCGCGGCGGTTGAGAGGAGCAGGAGGGCGAGGAGGATGCGGGTCATTCCATCCAACTCACACAGCCAGAGGTTTCGCATTTGCCGTGAACGTGGCCATTATATGCGGCAATCATCAAGTGCAGACGGCCTTTGCAGCCGGGGCATTCGATGACTTCCGATGCTGATTTTCCCTTATGAGCTTTACGCCACGGCATAATTCCCGTCATCACGGTTCCGAGAAGGTTCATTCTTGCGTCGGCCCATTTCTTGTGTGCTGCGATTTCATCTGCCGTAGGAAGGCGAAGATGTTCACAAGGTAGAGCGTCAGGCTTTTCCTTGCCTTCGTTAAGGAAGCAGGGCATTCGGTGCATTCCGCCTTCACGGAACTGCTTGTAAGCCACCCCTGCCTCACATATCTTGTGACGGTCCATTGATTGGAAGTGAATGCACCATCCTCCTCTATAGCCTGGGACATTTTGAATCTTGCTCACGCCGCCATCCTTTCCGCCGCACCGTCAAACAGCGCACCGAATGCCGAAAGATCGCGCTTTGCAAAGGCCACCTTCGCCGCGCTGTAAGCATCGCCGCGCACCGTTTCAGTGATGAGGATGCCATTGGCGCACATCGTAATTGACGCGCCCTTGCCGGTGCTGATCAGGTTTATCGTCACATCGGTGTTGGTGATCTGATCGCGGATTGTTTTCATGGCTTCGGCCTCCTAAGAAAAATGAATTCATCATCGTGCAGGATCGTCGTCTCGCGCCGTGTCTGCGTCTGCGGATCGTGTGGGTCATCTGTCTGATAATCGCTGGCACCATCTTCCGCAGGTAGGTTTCTGAAAAACCCGATCAACGCTTTGAAGTATTCTTTCATGGCATTCTCCGTTAAGGGCGGGAGGCTGCGGTTTGAGGGACAGCCTCCCGTAGGTTATTCGAGCTTCGGTTTTGCTTTGTCTACTTCATGGGAGCCTCCTGTTCTTTACGTGTGGTAGCCGAGCGCTTTGAGCGTTGCGGCTATTGGTAATTCTGTCGATCTTCCACCAACGGCGCCGCGAATTGCCTCAACGGATCTGTGGTCGGTGACAATAGATATAGCGCCTATAATTGACTGTTTAGCGATGAGATCGAGGTGTGACGCTGGTGTAAGTCCTTCCGCCGATACCGTGGACAGCCTTAAACTGGCCTTTGCCGCCCGTCGGCGCATGGCGGCAATGTCTTTGTCGCCAGCCTTAACAATTTCCGCGTCAATCAATCTTTTGAGCCCGACGCCGGTTACTGCGGAGAAAACAAATCCGTCACGGAGCAGGGAGCGCTTGGCGCTTTGAAGCGCCGACATTCCGCCGGTCACGTCCTTGTTAATAGCCTTTCCAAGTTCTTCATAACTGATCTCGTCGCCGGGCTTCATTTCATGGAGTCGCTGGCGAATAAATCGGGCGTCTGTGGAGAGTTCAAATTGTGCTGGTTTCATGGTTCACCTTTATGATTGCGTGGCGGGGCGTTGCGTTGCGTAGCGTTGCGATGCGTGGCGTTGCGCGGCGTCGGTAAACTCGGTCGATAGTTCGTTGCGTTGCGTTGCGATGCGACGCGGCGCGATGCGACGCGGAGCGCTGCGAAGCGAAGCGCAGCGACGGTAAACTCGGTAGATAGTTCGTTGCGTAGCGTTGCGTGGCGATGCGTTGCGCCGCGCAGCGTAGCGGCGGTTTATAACGTTCCCCACGCGAAAGACTTCACGGTGTATCGCCCGTTCAGCCCTCCGTTCTCAGGGCGGAACCTGCCAACTCCTACGAAGCTGCCAGATTCCTTCATCACCTTCTCAAAAACGTCCTTGGTTATGGCGTCGTCGAGCAAGATAAATTTTGCCTTCCCTTCCCATTTCGGAACCTGTGGGAAGGTGCGCTTGACGCGCTTGCCGCTGCCGCGCACACCGTCGGCATGGGCGTTGATCGTTATCGGCGCGACCTGGTCCTTGTGAACGCCGATAGAAACATCGGACTCGCAGAGGCACCCGGCAAGAAAGTGTTTTGTAAATGTCGCCTTGCCTTTTCCCGGAACCTGCATCCCCAAGACTTTGACGCATTTGTCGAGCGCCTGCTTGAAGGCCATAGCGGGAATAACGACTATTCCCTTTTCGTCAGTTGACAACTTCTCGCGCCACGTGCGCTGTTCGTATTCGTCCATGCGCTCTTTCTCGAGTTTGGGAGTGTCGTGCATTCGAGAAGACGAATACGGCGAGAGGCTTTGCAATTCTACTTCTACAATCTTTGGCATTTTATTTTCCTTTGGTTAGCGTTGCGTGGCGATGCGGGGCGATGCGCGGCGAAGCGTGGCGTTGCGCGGCGTCGGTAAACTCGGTCGATAGTTCGTTGCGTGGCGGGGCGGAGCGTGGCGG
>Ga0163153_10008496_pt1 | contig 10651 bp, 15 predicted proteins | sample OliLakLV19MP6IB1_FD_148629 | JGI IMG/M metagenome (GOLD analysis project Ga0163153, IMG submission 148629) | Freshwater microbial mat bacterial communities from Lake Vanda, McMurdo Dry Valleys, Antarctica - Oligotrophic Lake LV.19.MP6.IB-1 | ecosystem: Environmental > Aquatic > Freshwater >...
ATACCAATATATTCCACCTTTGCACAAAAATACGCGCCCATAGCTCTATTCCCATCATGATTATTGCTGAGCAGAAGAATGAGCTTGATCTAATCTATGCCCTCTCCTTGGGGGCCGATGCGTATATGGCTATCCCTCTCACTTTTGCCGAATTGCTTGCGCGTCTACAAGCAGTATTGCGTCGCGCCGGTGGTACCAATGATCACCGGACAAAGCTCATCCACACATCCATTACCTTAGACCTCAAGAAGCGCACGGTGAACATACGCGATGAAGCAATTCAGTTAACCCAGATTGAATATCGGATGCTAAACCATTTGATCGCCTATGCCAACACGCCGGTTGCCAAGGAACAACTGGTTGAAGCTGTCTGGGGTTATACAGAAGCGCAGGAAGTCAATTTTATTGAAGTTGCTGTACGGCGACTACGCCAGAAAATTGAAAGAAATCCGTCCCAACCGGAGTATTTGGTGACAGTACGGGGGATGGGCTATCAATTGAATTTGAATCCTGTCCCATCGCTATTCATGCCGAGCTTAGGCTGAGAGTCGCGCCAGGGACGCGCCATAGGTTGGTGTTTGTCCATCGGCAATATCCTGACGACGGAGGGTATGAAAAGTCGTCAATAGATCGTTTGCTTTACTGAGCTTTTCCACTTTTTCCACATATTGTTCGATCCGCGCGCCAGGCAACGCCCATAGGGCGATATCATCTGTCAGCGCATCCAAATACGCGCGCGCCCCACAGCAGCCCAAACTCAACGCGGCGCGGCCACTATTCGCCACTTGCGGAATCACGGCACAGGCTGGGCGGCCAAGCGCTGGTGGGATACCCATTTCCACCTGTTGAATGGCTTCGGCAATGATCAACCCCTGGCTGGCATGGGCAAAGAGCAAGATCACATCCGGCGCCAGCGGCGTCTCTGCCAATGGCGCGTAGACGACCTGCTTTGTGGGCTGTTTGAGCACAGGAATCAAGGCAATATCCTCGGCGCGCACATACTCTAAATTCGCCATTACCTTGAGCACGTCGCCCAACTCTGACGCATAGGCCGGCGAAGCATCGGCCAGGTTATGGGTATAGACACCCACCGCGCAAAGTTCATGATCTTTGGTCGAAGTGGCCAATGGCCCCTGCGCAGCCTGCTCCCAAAAGGCACAGCCAGCCGGTTGTTGGGTGGCCGGCGTCGGCAGGTGGGCGGGGGCATTGTCGGTAAAAGAGACCGCAATCGGCGGCAGTTTCAACTGCAATGAATCTTGTAGAGTTTGAGCAAGGGTTCTATAGTTGGTCATTGGTTTCTCCAAATTGAGCTGAATAGATGAGAAGCATACTGTGAGTATTTGTCACTAAAATATTATATTATTTATTACTACCTCATGTTACGCAGCCATCAACACCTGACAGGTGCAGCACGAGTAAAGGTCGGTGCGCAAAAGGGTCGCTGTGCTGCATCTGTCAGGTGTACCTATGCCCCACTGCGTAACATGAGTTAATAACCGAAGACGCTAATCCACAGGGGGATGCCAACCTGCCTTCACCCACCATGTACGCGCTTCCACCAGAAAAGGCTGATTAAGTTTTAGGGTATGAACTGTTGCGCGTCCGACCGGCGTCAAACCGAGTACATACGTGCCGTCTTCACTCCATGCAAAATGAATGTTCCAAGGTTGTTGGCGTGGATGAAAAAGAGGTACAGTCTCCTGCGTTATCGGATCGATGCCGTGTGTTCGTACACTTTTACAATTGTTGCAAAGATCGCAGGCCAACCACAAATTGTCCAGATCTGAACCACCACCGGCGGCTAACGGGATAATATGTTCAACATGGAGCCGCTTAGCTGTAAAAATACGGGGTGTCAAGCAATAACCACAACGTTGACGAGCATCCTCTTCAACTTGGCGCCGAATCGGAAGCGGAATGTGAGGGCGTTCGACAGGCATAATTATCGATTACAGAGGTAGCGGAGAACCGCGTTCGGCAAGGATGGCAAAGGCACGAGCCTTCCGCAACAATATACGACCATATTCTGTTTGGAGCGCAGTCAATTTTACTTCTTCTTTCTCGGTGAGTGGTCGCATATTTTGCCAATCAAGCAATTGGTCAAGCGCAGAAGCATCCTCATTCCGCATATCCGAAAGTGCAATTTGGCGTAAGGACGTATTAGTGAATAGGTCCAACTTATCAATTTCCTGCTGAATTGCTAATGGAATCTCGTCTGGTGTCGGCAACGCCACTTGCAATGTTTCAGAAAGGACAGTTTCGACCGACTTCTTCTGACGTACCGCAACTTGTTCCAATCGACGATAGATGTCAACCGGTAAGGGAACGTGAACCACTGCAATTGTCATAGACAATCCTCATTGCTACTAAGCACTCGCTACTTTTAGCTTCTGTTGACATTTGTAGCGCACTCGCGGGTAATCTTCATAGGATCGATTCATGTTACCCGCAGTGGACTGTGAAATGTCAACAGAAGCTGATATGCTGTTGCTATTGTACCCGATCCCGCCTGACTGGCAAAATGCAATTGATAGATAGCAGTACTTGTTTAGGTGTTTTCAAAGAATTAATGATCCATCCAAGGTAACAGTCACCGGCTATGAACAGCTTCGCAAACCAGGATTATCGTGGCCAGTGACTGTCACCTTGGACACTTATTAAATGGCCTTATATAGTGCTCCTAAATGAGTTGTGGACACCTGACAGGTTTCGCAAACCTGTCAGGTGTATATATTTCAAATAGGAACACTATAGTTTATGCTTATTAACCTGAAATGTGCCTTCCACTGCGCTCTCCAACTTGGTTGGTGGCAGTACTGTCCCTTTTTGCCCACAACCACAGCCATCCGTGGACAAGTAAAAGGTAGCCTCTCCCTATTAATTTGTGTACCACCCCAAACGGATCAAAGCTTTCATTATTGAAAATACCACATTAACAGTTTGACAACTGGCTCGATGACATAGACAATTCAGGGATCCTTTCTCGTTTACCACAAAACAATAAGACAAATATATATAAAAGGAGAACAACTTATGCAACATTTCCAACAAAATTCGTTTTCCAAGTGGGCAACCATGGTCGGTGTCTTCCTATTCACCATTCCGCTGCTCACTGCAGCGGCTCCGCGTCCGCTCTATGCCGCCATAGAGTTGCCTACGCAACCCTACTTACCGTTAGCTTTGGCGCTCGAAGCTGCCAACGCAGCAGTGGCGCAATGTGAAGCAGACGGCTATCACGTCAGCGTCGCCGTAGTGGATCGTTCCGGTGAGTTGAAAGTGCTGCTCAAAGGCGATGGTGCCGGCCCGCACACCGTGGGCAGCAGTACGGGCAAAGCGTTTACCGCCGCCAGTCTGGGACGCGCCACAACCGAGCTAGCGAACATGATTGCCGAAAACCCAGCAATCGCTGGACTCCGTGATATGGATGACCGAATCGTGATTCTAGCCGGCGGTCTGCCCATCGTTGTCAATGAGGTTGTCGTGGGTGGCATTGGGGTGGGGGGCGCACCGGGCGGTAGCTTCGATGAAGCCTGCGCGCAGGCGGGTATTGACCAGATGATGGCCGAGGAAACAACGACCACCGCTACCCCAGCGGTTGCGGCAGCGCCAGCGGCAGGAGTAATGGCGGAGCCGGCAGCGCTCTGCGCTTTTGCAGGTACGGACGCCACGATTGTCGTTAACGGCAAACGAGCCTATTTCACTTGTGAATCGCGTGCTGGACAAGAAGATGTTGTCTTGCTGGGTGAGATAACTGCCGATGAAAATGGCTGGATGATTGAGCAAGCTGTGCTTCAACGGAGTAACAACGACTTTGTTGCTTCTGCAACCAGCGAAGTCGTGGTGACACATATCGAGTTAGAAGATGGAACGCGCTGCGCCTGGGCGGGTAGTGGCGCAACGATTGCCATTGCGGAAAAACGGGCCAACTTTACCTGTGAGACGCCCACGCTAGTGCTGTTGGGCGATATTGTACTTGGTGACGCAGGTTGGGAAATTGAAAAGGTCATCCTTACCCAGAGCGACAGTGGCTTTGACGCAGGAACAACTGAAACCGCGCTAGTTGCCGCCCTGGGTGTTGCTCAGCAAGTGCCATAGTTTGATGTTCTTATCCATAGGCTCCGTGGTCAAGGAAACCCAGTAAACGACGGAGGCGCGGGTTAGCATCTTGGTAGACATGGTCTGGCATCTGGTAATTCATGAACGGATAATACTTGTGACCAATAATACGCCGCGCATACGTCACCTGCGTGATATAGCGGGTGCGGTCGCTTTGGTTTGGCCCTCCTCTATGCCACACTTGATTATTGAAGAGCACGACACTTCCTGCACCCCCAAGGTTGTAACGAATTTGGCTTTCCCATTGCGTTCCGTCTAGCACTGGGGGACAGGACGCGCCAAAAAGGTGTGAACCGGGAATGACTTCGGTGCCGCCATGTTTGCGTTCAGTTACATCAGTTAGATAATAGTTGGCGGTAAAGAACAGGACGGGCAATCGCACATTCTTGGGCGGCTCGCCTTCGGTCACTAGATAATGGGGTGCATCATCTTGATGCCAGGTGTCAATGCCATAGCTAGTTGGTGTTTTGAAGGAGTTGTTGTGGATGACATGACAATTAGGTGCGATCAACGCTTCGGCTAGGCTAACGATTGGTTCTAGATCAAAGAGGCGCACATTGGCGGCACTGCTCTCAAAGAGGCGATGGGCGAGAATCAGCTTGGAATTGCTGGCGTTAAGACCAGTGGGATTGTGTTCCAGCGCCCAATCCAGATCGGCGCGCAATTCGGCGCACCAAGCGGGCGGTAGGACATTCTGGAGAAAGAGGAACCCTTGCTGATGAAAGGTTTCGACCCAAGCTTGAAGCTGTTCTTGGTCAACAGCTTGTCCTGCTAGGGAGGTGGAAGCAGAGGATGTGGTGGTCATAGGTTGCTCCTTTTATCGTTGGTTGGTCGCGAAGTCGATTGGTCGTGAAGTCGATTGGTTGGCGAATGACGCTTGCTCTGTAAGTACGCACGAGGGGTTGGTCTTAGCCTATTGTACCCGAAACCAATCCTTTATTACAAGGCGCGTAAATTGTACAAATACAGCGTTGAACGATGTGGTACCAAACTTTTCTGGAAAACGATATTGCACGGGCGACATTGAGGATTGGGAATTACATCTTTTTCTGGTGCGGCATGGTAAGGTGGGTATGGGGACGAAGGACCGGGCGCTTATCGCAAACACAAAGAATGACTGCGCACCCATACTTTATCATCGCCTGGCCCAGCAGGTATATTTCGCTTTGGCGGCAAACTTTTGCCGCAGCAGCAGCACCCAGTGGGTCCCCGAAACCCGCGGCTGACAACGAGAAGTCGCTGCGGCGACTTCTCGTTGTCAGTTGCCAGTTTCAACTGCGCTACTACGCCCCCAAAGTGAAATATACTTGGCCCAGCTTCGTCAACGCGATAGGTTAACTACGACGATTCAGCACTCATTGGGTAATGATAAAATCGGTTTTCCTGTTTTTCCTCTGGCTCAACAACATCTACTCCGGTAGCGTAGCGGTGGCGGTGGCCCAAAATTCGGCTACGATCCTGCCTATGGTGGCGGAGTGTGTGGTAGTACCACTGCCTGGTTGGGTTCCTTACACTGTCCGTTCTACTGACGCATTGGCCGCGCTTGCCAACCGCACTGGGGTTACGGTTGAAGAGTTGGTGGCGGTCAATTGTCTGGCCACGTCCGAAGTCACAGCACCGCTGCTGCTATTAGCACCCAAGCCGCTAGTCCCTGTCACACCAACAAGCGCAACAACGGTCGTTCCCTCTACGCTGCTCACGACTGCGCTCACTGTGACAGCTATAATCGCTACGACGACTGTCACCGTTGTGACGACAACACCTGCGCCTCCTAATGTGCCCTCCGCTACTGTTTCCGCTATGCTTGCCTTGTCGGGCAGCCTGTTGCTTTTGCCGACACCGGAAGCGGTAGCAATAAGTGACGCCAACCCAACTTTTTGGTCCATCAATGGCATCGGGGGCATCAGCGCGCTGATTTTGCTGGTACTTTTGGTGCTACGCGATAGCATTCGTCATTGGCAGGGGCGATGGCAACGGTTCTATCAAATTCTCAACCGCCTTCTCCTCCCGCTCTTACTCCTCTTCTTACTCTTGGTCGTCATCCGGTTGATCGGATGATATAAGTTATAGCTGATGGGTATCCGACAGCATGTGCTGAGTGTGGCGTTATTTACTCATACTTGCACCTACACAGTATCGGCCAGGACAAAGCGTTCATACCATTGAGCGACCGTCACTTGGTGGGCCTGTGCCCAGATCGACCAAACCAACTCGACATAGCGTTGTAAAAGCACCATCCGCTCCACAGGGTTTGATGCCTGTACAATGTCAATCACCTTTAGGCTATCGATAAACGATGGTAGCGTCAACCAATGAAAGCGGCTGTGCTTTGGTTGTTTGCCATCGCGCAGTGACCGCAGACGAAGCCACAATGCCTGGTCGGGAGCCATGCCTTTTACCAACACGCCGTAGAGCGTCAGCAGGTGTACCGCCACCGACTGAATGGCCTGGGGCGAAGGAAAACCCAGGATGCTGGGCGGCATAGGCATCGACAAGCAAGCCGTTGTAGGGACCGGAAGCAACCGCCGGTTCGCCAACACTGAGCGCGCTGTAGACAGCCCAACAGGCCGGCGAAGCGCCAATATAGCGATGAGTGGAGCCGTCGCTTGGCGGTAGCAACACTGTACAGCCTGGGCAAGGTTCTAGGTTTGTCTTTGACATATTGTAACAGGTACGCTTTTCAGGGCAACCGTGTATAGGTTTTAGGTGTACGCTTCATCACACGAACGATTTCGACCAGGACAATATCATCATTAATGGTATAAATAACGCGATAATTCTCGATGCGAATGCGGTAGTACTCGGACAGATCATCTTCCATCTGTTTGGCTGCTGCTGGTCTGGGATCATAGGCTAATTCAGCAATCGTCTGTCGGATGCGTTGGCGGATATGGCCCGGCAGGTGCTCAATCTGGCGTTGTGCTTCTTTAGATAGTCTAAGCCGGTACAACATGGCCCAACCATTCCGCGATCGTTTCGGGCGTCAATTCCACCATCTCATCGCGTCCCGTTGCTAGTTCCCACTTTTTCTTATAAATGGCAACTGCATCTTCGAGATATTCCAACCGCTCGCTAAGGATGCTCCAAAGCTCGGGCGAAACAACCACTAGGGCTGGTTTACTCCCGCGCTCGACCAAAACGACAGGGCCTTCTTTGGCTTTCTCTACAATTTCCGCTTGACGCACACGCATGTCACTAATGGGCGCAATTGTCGGCAAAGAATACATAAACAATTCCTTTCCAGCAAAACAGTAGCAATCTCTGCTAATTTTATGCTGTTTGCTTAGAATTGTCAAGCGGTTCTTGGCATTTCTTGCTCACTTCAAATACGGCGATAACACATCGCGCGCAATCAATAATCCGCGCTTGATCAATGCTTCCTCCCCTTCAAAGGCGCGATCCTCATGTTCGATGCTGCAAACATAGTCATAGCCCACGGCATAGAGCGCGCCCAGAAACTTGGCCCAGTTGACCTCGCCCAGGCCGGGCAGCCGCGGAATCTGCCACCCCATGCCCAGCGCCATAACACCCCGTTGATAGAACTGCTCGCGGTCGATGCGCATATCCTTGGCGTGGACATGGAAGATGCGGTCGGCAAAATCATAGACCACCCGTTCATAGTCGATCATCTGCCAGATCAGGTGCGACGGGTCGAGGTTCAGGCCAAAGTTGGCGTCGGGAATAATCTCCCACATCTTGCGCCAGACATGGGGTGTGATCGCCAAATTATTGCCACCGGGCCATTCATCGTTGCTAAAGATCATGGGACAATTTTCAATCGCAATCTTGATCCCATGATCTGCCGCAAACTTGACGATGGGCGGCCAGACTGTGGCGAACTCTTCCAGATTTTGCTCCAGGGTCAGATCCTTGTTGCGCCCCACGAAGGTGCCGACGATCGGGACACTCAGTTTTTGGGCGGCGACAATTACTTTTTGTAGATGCTCGATCACCATTGCGCGATGGTCAGCATCGGGATGGAGTGGGTTGGGATAGTAGCCCAGTGACGAAATCTGTAAATTGTGCTGGTCAAGCGTGGCATGGATCGACGCAACTTGCTTGTCATCCAATGCCACTACATCGATATGCGTGACGCCGGCATAACGCCGCTCTGCTCTGCCCAGCGGCCAACAGGCTACCTCAATCATGCCAAATCCATTCTGGCTGAGCCACGCCACCAGTTCTTCAAACGAAAGTTGGGGCAGCGCTGCACTCATTAAACCAAGCTTCATAATGATTCCTTTCTCGTGACCACGCAGAGCGTGGTCACGAGCAGTTTCTTATTCTGTCACGTTTATCCAACGCTCTTCTTGGGCGCTCTGGTAGATCGCTTCGCCTAGTTGCAATTCATAGTGGCCGTCGGCAAAGGTGGGGAAATCGGCCGGGGCGCTGTAGTCACCCTTGGCAATGTAGCGATAGATGGCGACATAGAGTTGCTTAAAGGTGTCCGGGAAGCCCTCGTTGTGGCCGCCGGGGTACAAGGTAAACTGGCGCGCATCATCACTCAGCAGCGATGGATCTTTGAGCAGCAATTCATTGGGTCGGTCACGGTGGCCGATGAACAACTCATTGGGGCGCTCGGAATCCCATACGAGTGACGACTTGGCCCCATCAATCTCAAAGTAGAGGCGATTCTTCCGGCCCGCGCTCACCTGGGAAACCGTCACCACACCCCGTGCGCCGCCGGCTCTTCATGAAAGAGGGTCTTCGTCTGATCCGAGATTACAAAAATGCTGCGGCCATACGGCTCGATAGCCCAAACGGTGCTTACGCCGGCATTGACCAGCAGCATTGCCTTGGCTAAGATTTCTTGAACACTTTGGCTGGAAGAAACGACTTCAATCGCCAGCAACGGTAGTTGTTGAAGCTTTAGGACATCTTCAAAGAAATTGGGATGAACCTTTGCTTTGGGAAAAACTGAAATATCAGGGGTCAACCCCCTGTCGATATCTAATGTCAACTCCGGCAAGGGTTGAATTTCATCATTTTGTAAAAGTTGTTTCATGACCTGCGCGCAAACATAGCTGTGATTCAGCGAGAGCATTTTTTCTACCTGCTCTTCCAAGACGGTGTCTACAGCATTGAACATGGGATTCACCTTTTCTACCCTGGTGGCTGCGTTCAATTGCTCAATTGAACGCAGCCTGGACGTAGGCCAAGTCTAGCATAGCCAATCAGAGATGTCAACGCAGGTGTCAATACATTGTTGACCGGATGGGTGAGCTTGCCGTTTTCGATCCAGAAGCCCTGGGCCGAAACCGAGTAATCGCCGCTCACTGGGTTGATACTGTGCGTGTTCATCGTATTGACGACATATAACCCTTTTTCCACGCCGGCAATGACCTCTTCCGGCGTCTGTTGGCCTGGCTGAATGTAGAAATTGCTTGGTGACAGGTGCGGCGGTGCACTGTGGCTGTTGCGGCTGGCATTGCCGGTGCTCCCGACGCCATCTTTGCGCGCCGTATATTCGTCATAGAGTACAGCCTGAAAAACCCCTTCATCGATCAAGCGCTTGACACGCCAATGTTCCTTCCAAGGCTTTTTGCAGCGGTGATTTACAGTCCAAATCGACCAGCACCTGATCCATCGCTGCTTCCCAGGCGGCAATGGTTGTGTGACCGATTTGCACTTCTATGCCAACCAGATCATAGGCTTCGGCAAAGGAGTTTTCGGCCCGATCACCGAGCAGCCATTTGCGTTCGGCCGCCCCATGTTGTTGACGGATAGCCGCCAGCGCGTCCTCACTCGGCAACGCATCGGCATAATAGAAGGTCAAGTCCAGATCCGAGTAGTTATCAGATAACCCTTTGGCTGCAGAACCAGTGACCATAGCCGCTTTGATGGTGGGTAATAGGGTGTAAGGTTGCACAATGTGGCGCGCAAGCGCCACAAGATATGCGCTCTGTTCAGTCATTATCACACCTCCTGGGGCTAAGCCATTACGGCATCTTTTTATAAAAAACTACCGTCAATTCATACGCTGGTTCATCGGTGATGACATTCGCTTGTGCTAGGGCAGTCACCTCTTTGATCAATGCATCCAGCCGCGCATGGATCGTCGTCAGTTGGGCATCTGTCAGGCGAAATTCCTTTTGTGAGAGAAAGGGATCACGCGGGGGCATGCCAGTAGCTTTATTGCGCGTCGCAAAGGCCCGTTGGAAACCGACCATAGCATCCTGCAACATTTCGCTAAACAGAGCATCGGCCGCCTCATCGGGAAAATCAGGACCGGCGATCAAGGGGTTCACCAGCTTGAACTGGCGCGCCGTCACCTGGTAAATCTTTTCAACAATGCCCGTTTCCAGGTTGTGATCGACTATCTGAATTAGCCCGTGCTTCTGTAACAGGTTGACATGATAATAGAGCTTCGCCGCCGGAATCTCCAAAATGTCGGCAATGGCTTTAACGGTCGTCGGTTCCGCCATCAAGCGGATGATCCTGAGGCGCAGTGGATCGGCAAAGACTTTGATTGTCTCGACGTCGCGGATCCATTGTTCGGAGATAGGCGTGATTGGTTTATCCATTGGCGTTATAT
>Ga0163153_10008498_pt1 | contig 10650 bp, 12 predicted proteins | sample OliLakLV19MP6IB1_FD_148629 | JGI IMG/M metagenome (GOLD analysis project Ga0163153, IMG submission 148629) | Freshwater microbial mat bacterial communities from Lake Vanda, McMurdo Dry Valleys, Antarctica - Oligotrophic Lake LV.19.MP6.IB-1 | ecosystem: Environmental > Aquatic > Freshwater >...
CAAGAGTAGGTTTATAAAATAACTATTTTTGTAAAATGCATAAAACCGTAGGTAGCATCCTGGTCTGTATAGCCCAAGGCTCCTGTATTAACAGTGTATATTTAAAAAATAATTTTGATGAAACATTCCAACTAACGGTTACTACGGTTACTGAAAACGGTAACACTTCTTATCATCTTGTCTGTGCTGTTGGTGATATTGACAAATCATTCGATTCAGAAGTAGAACTTGCATCCTTTGCAAACGCAAATTTCCCTTCAATTTCAAGTAGAGTCTGCCCGAATTGTGAAGATCCTTGCAGTGTTGTAGTTTTGAAAGAATTTATTGGATCTTGCAGTGTATGTAATCATAATTTTGGCAGAACAGACTGTTTGCATTTGTATTGCCCTACTTGTGTAGTATGCAGAATAGTTACCCTAAAGCCTCTCAATTGAGGATTTTGGCACCCTCAATTCCTCTTAATAGGGTTTTTCCAAATTTGAAATTTTCGGACTATGTCCTTTTAGTTCTTCCCACTCCAGTATAAGTTTTGCGTTACTAGTCTCGTTTATTAGGTCAACTTGATAATTTTTATTTGCATTAGGACAATTTTGATCCGGACAGCTTCCTCTATGGAGCGGTTGGATACCTCCTTCGTGCTTGTTGCAAAAAATCTTTAGATCATCAATAAATGGTTCTCCATCTTTATGGAAATACACCTTCCATCGAATGTGAAGTCCATTTGCAATGTCATTGGTTTTGTTAATTTCTTTTAATTGTTTTTTAAGATAATACGAAGAAAAATAGCGATAAACTCTAAATAATAAATCAACCGAAATAGAGAATGATTTAACAAATTCTAATCATAGGTTGAGCAATCCAAAAACTTCATGATGAGGTACATTCAAATCAACAAACTGAAAACTAAGTCTGACTTTGTGATTTAATAAATTATAAATTTTCAAGCTTTCTGAATCGGATGAAAGGTAGTAGGCAATAGAACTTTCGATATCCGCCTGACCAAATAATTTCGTATCATTTGGAATAATTTTTCGTTGATTCAATGCTAGACCAGGTTTGTTATCAAAAGCGATTTTGGCAAGTTTTCCGGTTTGTTTTGCATGATCAGAATTAAATGGAAGAATTTGCAGATTTCTTAATGGCAATTCATCGATATTACCTCCGACACAATATTCGGCTATAGAGATGGTCGAAACGAACATGACCATTTCGTTTTTCAGAAAATACCGATAATATCCATCGGCAATTAGAAATAATGGATCGTCTTCGTTCAAAAACCTAAGGAAGAAACTGGTATCCAACAAAACTGAATCAGGAGTCATGCCTTCCCCTTATTTTATTTAACCAATGATCAGGGTTGATATTTTTAAGCCACGATTTTTTGGCATTGTCTCGGAGAGATTTTAGATATTTTTCATCATATTCAGGATGATAATTAACCAAATCCATAAATTTGAGTGTTCCAGTATCAATTTCACCTGTCTCAGAATTTTGTTTACCCGATACTCTAATTCCAAAAGATTTGTAAAGTAAGTTTTCATTGTACTTTTCTAAAAAACTTATTGGAGTTTGTATTCTTAAAATTCCCAGTTCTTCAGTGAAAATATGAATGTTTGCTTTTTCTTTTCCTCCAGCATTGGTAAGCTTTCCATAAAAATAAAACTCAGCATCAGCCCAAATTGATTCTTTTATTCTAAAGTTGGTGGTGTTATCTATAATCATTTCATTTGAACCTTCAATAGAAGTTCTAATACTAAAAGTGTAATTGCGAGCGGTTGCTGTTTCTTGTATGTTTTCAAATGCTTTTGCTGTAATATGTTCTAGAAAATCGATATTTTGAACTTGGTTTAATTGTGCAATTAATGCATTGAAGCCGATGATGTATTGAATGCTGGTTTTGAATACATGTTTAACTGAACCTTCTTCAATTCTATAACTAATAGTTGGTCGACCTTTCTTATCCACTGGATAAAGTAGATTTTCTGCATTTTCTAAAATTGCTATCACTTCCTTAATATCATAATTATCCGGTGATAGATCCAGATTGCCTTTTACTCCCGAAATTTTTATTTCTATAGAACCAATTTTGTCCACTTGGCAAAGTTAATTGATACAGTAGTTATTTGAATGATTAGATTCTGGCACTCAGATTATTCGTTCTACTCACAGTTAACCCATTAAAAATGAGTAAATTAGATTCATCTAAGCCGTATCATCCCAAATAAATTCTCTCCTCACCCCACTTCCACATTCCTATTTCTCCCCTCCAACAACCCAATAATCCTCACTGACATCTCCTCATCAAACACCCCAGCAATCCCACTCGTGTTAATATCCATAAACGGAGAATCAAACAACATCTTTGGCTCGATCATCCCTTTTGCCGTAAGGAAATCGATAATGGTATCCATAAAACGGATTTGCTGAGAGTTCAAAGTCTGGTTATTGAGGATTTCGGCAAAGGCTTGTTTGGCTGCTTTGACCTCAAGGCAAGGACCCAGCAGCCTTTGTATGGATAGAAGGTTGCGGCTGCGCAGGCTCCGAAAGTCAGAACTTCGGATGTATTGTTCTATTGTTTGCAAGGGGTGAAGTTGCGCCTTTCAGGTTACTCCGACCTCATACAATTTATTTCCTCCAGGTTCGTACAATTTATTTTCTACAAATGGACGGTCAGTGATTTGATTTATTGATTTAAGGATGGTCTGGCTGAGATTATTCGTTATGGATGATGTTTATTTAATGGCTTTCCGGTCAGGCGATTGTTTGAGCAACTATTGAAGTACTGCTTTTGAAGAGCACGCTGGTTTTTTCTCTTCCTTCATTAGGTCTATTTTTTCTTGTTATCCAGGACCATATTTTGAGAGAACCATCAATGCTGCAATCCATTCTGTAATAGATGATGAATGTGGATGCAAAAGTTAACAGCCCTATGAAAAGAATGGCTGCATTGATACTTATTAAATCAGCAATAATTCCGGTAAGTATTGCACCAATTGCATAACCTAAATCTCTCCATAAACGAAAGATGCCAATGCTTTTTGCCCTGTCCTGTGGATTGGTGTTTTCTGCTACTGTTGCCAAAAATGTAGGATACACCATTGCAGTACCCCAACCTAAAATAGATGACAGCACTACAAAATGAAATAGGGTATTCGCCCAAACTAATACCACTACTGCAATGGCTTGTAAAAGCATTCCTGTATCGAGCATATCTTTTTTACAAAATTTATCAGCCATCTTTCCAGTAAATAATTGACCGATGCCCCAAACAGCAGGATAGATAGCAGTAACAATTCCTATTTCCCCAATGGTAAAACCTTTAGAGGCGAGCAGTATGGGAAAAATTCCCCAGGCCATGCCGTCATTGAGATTATTGATTAAGCCTGCCTGTGTTACAGAACCTAAGTTTTTGTTTTTCCAGGTGGTGTCCCAGAAAATGTTTTTTAATCTCGGAATGGTATTGGTTGTTGTTTCTTTTGCTACATGATGATTGGTATCTTTTATAAAAAATAAACTGCCAAATAATCCAAGAACTACTAAACCAATACCTAAGTAAAATGGATAAGGTCTGATACCATATTCACTGGCTATCCATCCTGTCAAAAAAGCAACGATAGCCACTGAAATGTATCCGGCAAATTCATTTAACCCCATTGCAAAACCTCTTTGCTTTTCACCTACCAGGTCAATTTTCATTACAACTGTACTTGACCAGGTTAAACCCTGATTAATTCCCAAAAGCAAATTGGCTGCTATGATCCAACTCCATGAGGGGGCAAACATTAAAATAAAAGGAATAGGAATACCAATAATCCAGCCCGCTACTAATAATTTTTTCCTGCCGAATTTATTGGCTAATGTGCCTGTGTAATAATTAGTGATTGCTTTAACTATACCAAATACAATGATGAAAGATAGAATGGCTGTTTTAGCTGCAATATGAAATTCTACTTCTGCTATACGGGGTAAAATACTTCGTTCTAATCCAACCATACCACCTACAAAAGCATTGATGATAACCAATAAAGTGAATTGTTTCCAGTTTTCTTTTAATCCTAGTTGTGTTTCCATTTTTATAGTATTCGTTTCACTAAATAAGACAAAAGGTTTAAAGTATCAATGCTTCCAAAATGTTCGCCTTTTTCAAAATCTCCTTCAGCCTGTGCCATTGTATTTGTGAGATGTGCAAAGCATATTATGTTTTTCTGTTTTGCTTCAGCAAAAGCATAAAGTGCAGCTGCTTCCATCTCCACGCAACAGACATTTATTTTTTCCATTGCGGAAATTGCTGTTTGTGTTTCTCTGTATGGAGCATCAGTTGTCCAGCTCTTGGCTTCAAAAAAAGGGCAATTTTCATCTGCTGCACCATCAAACAGGATTTGGGTGTTCTGAGATATTTTTACCGTCGAGGCGGGTTTTAAATAGTGATAACTTGTTCCTTCATCCCGGACGGCTTCTGTAATTAATGCAAATCTTTTATTATCAGCAGGATGATTAATGATGCCTGCGGATGTTACACTAATAAGATGTTTGCAACCTGAAACAAACAATTGTTCTGCTACCAACACAGCATACGAAGCCCCTACGATGCAGGGAATAATGCCAATAACAAAGTCATCCAGTTTAAAGCTATACATTTTAGAATGATAGCAAGCCCAACATTCATTCAATGATGCCTTACCTTCTTTTACAAGGTAATCTACCAAATCACCATCAGGGTCTAATACGCATATTTCCGGCACGTTACAATCCGGTATGGACTTCTGCCTCCTTGCTTCTCTTAGTAAATTATCAGGAAGGAATAAGGAAGGAGCGGAATAATCTTTGTTTAACAACAAGGGGATGCTGGGTTTTAAGTTCATCTTTAATTTAATTATAAAACTGCACACCTGTTTGCCCCAGCTTCTAAATCAATTGGAGTTATGTCGCTGAAATCACCTTTAATATTCCTTTCGACAATGGAATGATCGTTAGCTGGTGCAGGTGGAATACGATGCATTATTGTATTAATAAATTCTTCTTCGTTTAATTGAAGCATGGCTACATTTATTTTAATTTGGCCTATCGTTGTTTGAATGGCTTTATTATCGAACTCTACGGGCTGACTGGAATGAGCTGGTAATACTATTAAGTTTTCATCCAGCGCTAATAATTTCTGTAAAGACTGATAGAGCAATTTTGATTTTTGTATAGCTTCATCATTATTTGCTTTCAAATCCGGCCTGCCAACTCCGTTTATAAAAAGGGTGTCTCCGGATAGCAATACTTTATCATCAATTAAATAACTTATGCTTTCAAAGGTATGGCCTGGTGTTTGAATGGCTTTGATGCTGATATTGCCAATATTAAAAACAGTGTTATCAGCTATCGGCACAAAATTAAAATTTACTTTGTTGGGTGCTGGAAGATGTAATGTTGCACCGCTATGTTCTGCCAATGGTTTTGCCCTTGAAAGGTGGTCTGCATGAATATGAGTTTCTATTACATGTTTCAAGGTAAGTTTTTCTTTTTGAAGCTTTTCCAAATAGACTTCTACCGGCAGCGATGCATCAACCACTATTGTTTCATCGTTTGATGCTACTATGTAGGATAGACAACCTTTGCCGGTTCTTCTGAATTGGATTAATTCAAAGTTTGGAAAAGTAATTTTCGCTGTATTCCAGGAAAGGCTCCAGCCTTTCATGCCCTCTTCTAATGAGTAGGCTTCAAAACCTTGCTTTTGGAGCAGGTCAGCAGCAACCATACTGGTTTTACCTCCTGCACAAAGGGTTACTACCGGAACTGCTTTGTCAAGGTGTAAACCTTGCAAGGCATCAGGATGGTTTGCCTTTAGATTAGCATAAGCATTAAAATAAATACTATTTGGAATGTACCATTCTGTTCTTTCCTGAATGGGCCTTATGTCAAGAATGTTAACCTGCTTTCCTTTTTCCATCCATGTTCTGAGCGTATTGGTATCTATTTGTTTTATGTTTCCCATTGTTCTACGATTTTATTTCAAAACATTTGTTTAACAGCATAGAATTTTGAAGTATTCTTTCATTTGAACTTTCTTAGAAAGTTAATACCGTATCGCTGTCAACAATCCAATTGGTAAGTTCAGCAAGATTGCTGATTTCTGCACCTTCAACCAATGCGGAGATTTTCAATCCTCTTGCTTCAGCACAACTACCGCATATTTTAACTTTAGCTCCTTTGTTCAGTGACAACTTCATCATGCGTTCAATGTTGTAGTACCCATTAGGAGTTGTTTGATTGGCGATGGCACAATTGGCTGCATCTGCCATGAGAAATATTCTTACTTCAACATTGGTGTGTTCTTTATTGAGGTTATTTGCAATTCGTAAAGCATTATATGTTTTTTCACTGCCGTATGGAGCATCGTTGATAATAAATAGTACTTTCATTTTGGATTTATTTTAAGGAGTACTTGTTTTACTGCTTTCATTACTATAAATAAAGAATCCGCTTCCAAAACCAGGTATGGGTTGCGCTGTATCTTTATCAGTTGGATTGGTCAATGTTTGCCAATAAGTGAAACTGTGGAAACCTGCGTTGGTTAACAGCCCTGTGATTTCTTGGGTAGAATGAAAGTGAGCATCTTTATAAAATTTGTTTGTGCGTTTTTGCTGCCCATTACGCTATGCCCAGTTCACTATGGCGGTCTAGCAAACCGATAACAAATTCACCTCGTGGTTTTAATATGCGGAGAACTTTGGAAAACGCTTTTGGAATACCGCTAAGAAAACAAACCGTGTTAACCATTATAACAAAATCATAGGATTGATTTTCTATCGGAAGGTTTTCAGCAACAGCAGTGCTGATTTTCACTCCTCTTTCTTTAACAATTTGGGCCATGCTATCCGATGACTCTACGCTGTATTTTATATTGAGTGGTTGGGTAGATCTTCCTGTGCCGACACCAATTTCAATTCCAACACCTTGTACCGGAACGGCTTGCTTCACTGCCAGTAATTCAGATTGATAAAGGTTCGGATGTTTTTCAAACCATTGGTCATAATCGTTTGTGAATATATTGTAAACTCCGGATGTATTAACAGGTATCATTTCACACTAAGTTTTACCTTTCTTTCAAAATAATTTCCTGTCATCCCTTCCTGTGCCTTGCCTTTTACACTTTCACCTTTGGTCAGCATCACCTGTAATTGTATTTCAGCATCTCTTGAGCTACTTAGTGGCTGAATGGTCATAGGCAGGCTCGTAATGTCTGCATCGTCATAACCGGGAAGTTTATCTCCAACCAAACGGCAAGACATAGGGAGGTTTACATCCCAGCCGGGAGCAAATTTTGAAAGTGAATTTATTCCAATGATCGCTGGATCAATGTAAAGCCAGGCATTGCGGTAAGGCACAGAAATAGACTTGTCCTTTTTTCTTCCAATCACGGTAAGCACCGTTTTCTGTTCATATCTGTTTACCTCGATTAAAAAGGAGCCATCGGGTTGCCTGAATGATTTTTTATTTTCATTATCCAGTATATCAATAATCGTTTTATCATCATCTTTCCATTGACCGTTATTATTGTGGCAGGAAAGACAGTTTTTTGAGTGGCTTAAAATCCCCACCGCCGGCGGGTAAGCATACGCCGTATTGAATTCGAATAAAGACGGTTCAGTCTTTTTTTCAAATTCAGGATGATAGAAGTTATCCTGTTTTGTTAAGGTGTTTAAAACAGCGATAACAAAAACAATAGTAACGAGAATGATGAATTTTGCTTTCATGCTTTTATTTTTTATTTATTCATTCATTGGATAGCCTTTATCCATCCAATCTACTTTGATGTTCTTCGGAAGATTGAGCAATTTTTGATTGGTAAACTTCATTTTAATGAGTACCTGAAATGCCGGTCTTATATTGGGGCATTTTGCAAATGGGCAACAACCACAATAGATTACAATTGCTGCATCTTTTGGAAGTTTTGAAAGTTGTTCTTTGAGCTTTTGTAAATTCTCCTTTTCTTGTACCGGACCTATATCAATGGAACCTTTAACAATTGCATCCGGGCCAATGCTAAAAATAACCGGCTTAGTTGCGCGGGAACTGCTTATAGATGCTGCCAGCACGGCAGGAGCTATTAATTGATTTTCTTTCCACGGTTCAGTATTATTAGCTTGCCCAAAACTGTTGAAAGAGATTGCTGCAATTATTAGGAACGAAGGTGCAAAACGGTTAAAAAATTTAATCAGCATATTCATTTATTTAAGTTTCAGAAGTATTTAAACCACCAGTATTTTTCAAACAACACTTTGGTATAATGCCAGAGATAGCCGGGCTTTTTCATTTTTACAGCTGGCAATGGCGAGCCATAAAAATTACCACCTGCATAACCAGCTTTTCCATCACCCAACTCAAGGAAGCATTGCCCTTTCCCATTAAATATTTTGTCAGGCGTTTTGCCTTCAATTTTTCTTGCGATGTTATGAGCAACTACATCTGCCTGGTAGTGTGCGAATACCCCCGCCTTTGGCAGAGGGTTGCCCATTTCAAGTGGAATAAAAGTATTGTCACCGATGGCATAAATATTTGAATAGTTTGTTTCCATTGTGTTCCTGTCCACTTCAATCCAACCGGATTTACCTATGAGGATAGTTTCTTTTAGTACAGAAGGACACTGATGCTTTGGGGTGTATGCCAGCAAGTCATATTCAACAATTCTGCTCCCGCTGGTGGAAATAAAAGTCATCGTATTTTCGGCAACGTTTTGCAACTGGTGTAGGGGAAAATAATTAATACCTTTTGTTTCTACCATTTGCCTTACTGAACCAGATAGTTCTTTTCCTGCCACCGGCATAGGTCCGGGTTCTGGGGTATAAAGTGAAATTTCGGTTTTACTCCTCAGCCCTGTATTGCGTAGGTAACTTTCTATAAGCAAGGCAGCTTCGTAGGGCGCTGCAGGACATTTAAATGGTAATGATGGAATGACAACTGCAATTTTACCTCCTTCAAAATTTTGAAGTGTCTCCTTAAACTTAATAGCCCCTTCAAGGGTATAAAAATCATGACCGTATTTATCCAGGTTGTGTTCAGGTATTTGCTCGACGCCCAAAGAAATCACCAGGTAATCACCTTTGTATTCTTTACCCTTTACCGTAATTGAAGTTTGTTCCGGGGTAATTATTTCAATTTGTCCAAGCACCACCTCAATACCTGAACCTTTGATTTTATTGGTGCTCCTGTGTAGCTGTTCCGGCTTTCGTTTGCCTACCATCAACCAAAGAAGGGATGGAGCAAAAATATTTCTTTCTTCTTTTTCAAAAAGGAGAATTTTTGCTGTACTGCCAATTTTTTTGCTTAATGCTTTAGCGGTAATAATGCCACCTGTACCTGCACCGAGTATTAGAATTGTGGAAGGCATATTTTTAATTTGTACATATTTCCTGTTGCTTTAATTTCCATTCTACATATCCGTCTTCCATTCGTATTGCTTTAAACTTCCTTGACTGAAGCAACCTAACCGCATCAGCCGACATAACACATAAGGGGCCACGGCAGTAAGCGATAATTGTTTTGCCTTTTGGCAAATCATGGATTCGTTTCTTTAATTCTCCGAGTGGAATGGAGACGGCATCAGGTATATGGCCTGCCTCATATTCTTCCACCGGACGGACATCAATCAATAGGATCTTTTCTTTCTTAGACCTTGTCAGTAAATCATCAAGTGTGATGGATTCCAGCATATTTTTATCGGCTTTAAAGTCATCTATAAGCCTGTCTATTTCAGCAAACTTGCGAAAACCAAATTCTCTAACAGCAGAAACAAGACGGAGTACACTTTCGTCTGAAATACGGTATATTATAAAATTTCCATTACGCTGGGTATCCACCAGCTTTGCTGATTTCAGCACCTGAAGATGTTGTGAGGTGCTGGCTATGGACATTGAAATTTCGTTGGAAAGTTCTTCCACGGAATAGCCCTTTTGAGAGAGGACATCAATCAATTCCATCCGTTTAGGGTTTGAAATAGCATGTGTGACCCTTGACAACTCCTGGTATACCTGCTCTTTGAACGAACTAACTGCCATATTGAAATAGTTTATAAATTCAAAGTTACTACTATTTCAACTATTCAATATAATAATAGAATAGATTTAATAGTTAAGTTTCCCAAGAAGTAAATCCAAGGCGATTATTATCTAAAACCAAAATTTCGTTCCCCACCTTCCTGCATCATAGGTAAAATGATATAAGGACTGGTAACTATATCTTAGGATTTAGTGATTAGACCGCATTCAGGCAAGCTTGATAGAGTTGCATTTTAAGAAAGTGGAATCCAGAATTTGCGTTGAGAAACGGTGTAAATTTCCAATTAAGAATGTTTTGGAGGAGTTGAACTCCGACGCCCCAAAACCTAGCTTCAAGAATATTATACCTGGGTCACACTCGGTGTACAAATGTTTTGGAGGAGTTGAACTCCGACGCCCCAAAACCTGACTTCAAGAATATTATGCCTGGGTCAAATTCGGAGTATAAATGTTTTGGAGGAGTTGAACTCCGACGCCCCAAAACCTGACTTCAAGAATTTTATATCTGGGTCAAACTCGGAGTATAAATGTTTCGGAGGAGTTGAACTCCCGCGCCCTAAAATATAACTTCAAGAATATTATGTCTGGGTCACACTCGGTGTACAAA
>Ga0163153_10008499_pt1 | contig 10648 bp, 11 predicted proteins | sample OliLakLV19MP6IB1_FD_148629 | JGI IMG/M metagenome (GOLD analysis project Ga0163153, IMG submission 148629) | Freshwater microbial mat bacterial communities from Lake Vanda, McMurdo Dry Valleys, Antarctica - Oligotrophic Lake LV.19.MP6.IB-1 | ecosystem: Environmental > Aquatic > Freshwater >...
TAGTAGGACTCTTCATCGGAGTAAATCCATAATACACAGCCACTTCGCCAATCTTGTCTAGATTTTCATAGGTAATAAACGGGGGCAGACGTTTTTTGGTGCGCGAAGCACTTGAATTAGTTTGAGGTGCTGGGGCTACAGGTTCACTTTTGTTATTTGGTTTGTTCATGGTATTCGCCAGGTAAAAAAGATACTTTCGTGATCGGGAAAAGCCGTACGATCGGTCTGCCAATAATGAGATTTTCCTCAAGTGGTCCCCAAATGCGGGAATCAGAACTTTCGGAACGATTGTCGCCCATCACAAAATACTGTGACGGTTTGAGAGTCATCGTGAGACTGTCACGTGATACGTGCTTACTGTCGATATAGGGTTCATCGAGAGTAAAGCCTTTAGGATGTTCGGTGTTGATGATAGAGATCTTTCCGTTAGTTATGGTAACGGTTTCACCAGGTAACCCGATGATCCTTTTGATGTAATAGACGGAAGGATCGTTTGGATATTTGAAAACAGTAACATCGCCACGAATTGGATCATTGAGACGATATGAAAGACGATCGACAATCAAAAATTGTCCGGTAGCAAAAGCGGGATCCATAGATGCGCCATCAACCACGAATGGTTCTGCTATGAAAAAACGGATAGGCAAGGAGATCAGAAGAGCAACAATGATAACTTGTGCCCATTCGCGTATACTGCGCCAAAAAGCACTTGGGTGAGGACGTGGTTCAGAGGATGGTTTCCAGGCATTAACTCGCGGTTCTTCGTTAATATCCATAGTAGTAGGTACATTCTACTACTAAAAAAGGGTGAGTACAAGTAGATGTACTAGATGAGTAGAGGACGTTATTTTGTGTTTAGGCGGGTTTTCGCTATACTTCTGATATGCCTTATATTATTGCAGGACTCGGAAATCCCGGAGATGAGTATACTGGAACGCGTCATAATACTGGACGTATCGTACTCGATCATATTCGTACAGAATATGAAGGTGATGATTTTGAATTCAACAAGAAGCTCAATGCTCTCATTTCAACAGTTCAGGTTGGAAAAAAGAAAGAGAAGGTTCAGCTGGTTGCTCCAGAAACATTTATGAATAAGTCGGGGTCAGCACTTGTTCCCTTGGTCAAAAGTGTCAAAGCTGCAGAAAAGCTGATTGTTATATACGATGATTTTCAATTACCGCTAGGTCGCATACGTATTTCATACAATAGAAGCTCTGGAGGACATAATGGGGTGGAATCTATTATTAAATCTCTCAAGACTGAAGCATTTGTCCGTATTCGTATCGGTCTTTCTGCTGCCAATGCCAAAGGTGTTGCCAAAGTTCCTCATGGTGAAGAAAAGATTGAGAAATTTATCCTCGGTAAGTTCAAAGATGATGAATTAAAGGAAATAAAAAAAGTTTCCAAGAAAGTCACCGAAGCTATCGAAGTGTTGATTTCCGAAAGTAGAGACAAAGCGATGAGTATATATAACGCAGCTTAGTCTGAAATAAATTGAGTCCAATAGAAAAAGCCACCGCACGGTGGCTTTTTCTATATCCAAGATGTAGGTGTTATTTCTTGTCTGTGTAGACGAGAGCCATCTTTTGTTCCTTTGGATCAAAGAGTGAGATTTTAAAGTTATATGTTTTACCCAATTCGAGAGCGCCACGGAGTTTTTCTTCAGAACCAAATTCAGAGACGTGGACCAAACCAGCAACACCTTCTTCAATTGAAGCGAGCGCACCATGTTTGTTGAACTTGATAACCACACCAGAAATAATCATATCCTTCTTGTATTTCTTTGCAGCCTCTGTCCAAGGGTTTGGCTTGAGCTGTTTCATTGAGAGGGAAATCTTACCTTCCTTTACCTCAATAATCTTTGCTTTGATGGTTATGCCAACTTTGACAAAGTTGCGAGGATCATCAACAAGACCCCAATCAATTTCTGAAATGTGAACCAGTCCTTCCAAACCTTCTTCAAGTTTGATGAAGACACCGAAGTCTACAACCCCGGTTACTGTTCCTTCTACTGTGTCGCCAATTTCGTACTTACTGACGATCTTTTCTTTTTCTTTCTGCTCAGAACCCTTTTCTGAGAAGATCAATTTTCCTTCCTTAGGATCTGCAGTAATGATGGAAAGAGCCATGCGAGTACCGACGAACTTCTTGAGCTCTTCCAAGATTTTATCCTTGTCTCCATCGGTGACATGAGGATAGTGCTCGGATTTGAGCTGAGATGCAGGAAGGAAACCGACGATACCTTGCCATTCGATAAGAAGACCTCCTTTGTTAGCTTCTTTAACCAAAAGCTCAAGGACTTTCTTTTCCTTGATAGCGACTTCGGCTTCGTTCCAAATAAGAGCCTGACGAGCTTCCTTAAGGGAAAGTTCGTAGTAACCCTCTGGATGAGCATTGTCGACAATTTTTGCGGCAATAACGTCACCAACGTTTATTTTTTTGATAACATCGCGAGCAGTGATAAATTCACGGCCATAAATGATACCGGTACCAAATGGGGTAAGGTCGACAAAAACCGATGACTTCTCAACTGCAATAACCGGACCTTCTACAAGGTCTCCGATCTGAGGTGGATTCTTCATCGTTCCGACAAGTCCTCCCATAACACTCTTCTTTTGTTCTTCGGTCAGGGTTAGTTCAGCGTTCTTTTTCTTTGGTTCTGGCTGAGCTTTCTCTGTCTTTTCGTTTGTTTCGACTACAGGAACTGCGTTTTCTTTCGATCCGGTAAGCGTTTCTTTTATTTTTTTGAACATATGCTATAGGTCGCGATCCGCTTTTTAATTGATTAATAAATAAGTGCGGGATTACGCGAGATCTCTAATGAACGTACGATCGGACTGTATCACGAAGAGGGGCCATTGTCCATTCCAAGGTCGGACCTTGGAGTCGATAATAAAAAATTCGCCCAACGGTTGTCCGAAGGGCGAATGTGAGTGAGACTCGATGCTAGACTACATGCCTAATATTTTCGATTGCCTGACGGCAATTTGAAACCGCACCTGCGAAGTCTATTAAGCTGAAGGGTTTAGGAAGGAGTTGGTTGGGATTGTAATTTTTCGAGATTTCTGGAAGGTTGCTAGGGTTTCCTGTCATCACTATCACCTGTACCTTCGGGAATTTTTCCCGGGTGGCTTGAATAATGGAGCCACCTTCATTCCCATTGGGAATGTTCCAATCCGTGATCAATAACTGAATTGATGTGGTGGTTTGGTTCTGAATGTAGGCAATTGCATCAAGCAGATTGCTACAATGAACGATTTCCAAGGTCGGATCTTGGATTTTAAGGAAGTACCTAACAACCTCTGCCATACCCATGTCATCTTCAGTTAGGAGTACTTTTATATTTTTTATAATCAGTCTTTTTTGTATGTTGTTGTCAACGTCCATGTTCGGTTTACGTTGCCTGCTACCTGTTTAAAATAATATCATACTTGAACTATAAAGTCAAGTGGCTAATATACGAGGCCTCACCTCGAGGTGAGGCCTCGGGATGCCCCCTGGCAGAGCTCTTTTTTATCTGGTATTATGCTTCATTATGATTATTACCTATCTAGGTGCACAGTTCGTAAAGGTTTCATTTGGTGACACTGTTCTGGCATTCAATCCTATCTCAAAGGACTCCAAGCTCAGTACATCAAAGTTTGGTGCCGATGTTGTGCTCTCTAGTCTTAACCATGTCGATATGAATGGTGTTGATCAGGTTTCTTTTGGAGAAAAGAAAGCCTTTGCGATCAGTGGCCCTGGAGAATATGAAGTCAAAGGAGTCTTCATCAAAGGGCTTCCTTCACAGTCTGAGTACGATGGGGAAAAACGTATTAACACTATATATATGGTTTCCCTCGAAGGAATGAACATTTGTTTCTTGGGTGGAGTCAATACGACCGAACTTCCTCCAGAAACTGACGAATCGATCGATGAAGTAGATATTCTGTTTGTTCCTATTGGTGGAGAAGGTGTTCTCGATGCGTCTCAGGCATATAAACTTGCTGTGGCGATTGGTCCAAAAATTATTATTCCGATTCATTATGGTGATGTAGGAAACAAAGAGGCACTTAAACTCTTCCTCAAAGAGGTGGGTGAGAATCCAGCTCCGGTAACAAAGCTCACTCTCAAAAAGAAAGATCTCGAAGGTAAGGAAGCCGAAGTTGTTGTACTTGAGAGGGAATAGGAATGGGTATACAATAGAGTCATGAAGATTCATTCTCATCTCGCCTTGTTACGAAGTAAGCCAGAGCATGTTCGTCGCAGAATCGCTTTTTGGTCCTCCTTCGGAATCACGGGACTCATTTTTCTCTTTTGGTTAGCATCTTTTTCTGCAATCGGTCCATCTAGTTCTAGTTCGGTCGCCAAAGCCTTGGACGAAGTCAATACTCCTGCTCAATCGATGGTTGCTGCAGTTGGATCACTTTTCGACACGCTTCGTGATCGGCTTTTTGGACCAAAGAAAGTAGAATTTTCTACGGTTGAGGTGATGCCGGGTGAAAGATGATCACTCCAAGGTCCGACCTTGGAGTTTAGTGATGATGACTTTTTGAGGTCGTTCTTCACGTAAATAATCTTTTAAACTTGAAAATTCATATTTCTTTGCAACTTCGATCGCGTCTTTACGGAAATCTCGTCTTGCTGATTTTGAAATATCCGGTTCTTCAATTCCAAAAGGATTGAGGTGAATATATTCGAGGAGATAATTCAGATATTCGTCTTTGTCTACATGTTTAGATTTATATTTACCCTGAAAAATAGTCCCTGAGTGTGTGTATTTTTTATTATAAAACATCACATAGGCAGTACAGAGTTTTCTTATAAATTTTTCAATTCCCAACGGCTCTCTTTCTAAGAGTGCTAAGTGGAAATGATTCGGCATGAGACAGTATGCGCTTATATCCACAAGTTGATGAGATCGTTCAGTGGAAAAAATATCTGGTTTACTTAATTTAACTATCAGAGGTTTCGTGCTATTTGCTAAATATAATAATGAAATAAAACGCCGGTAATCACCACGCTCGTTAAATATGGGCGCTTTATGAGCTCCTCTATTGTAAACATGGTAGTACTCTCCGGGAATATGCATGCTAAAACTCTACCAGCCCAAGATAAAATCCGTATGAAGAAACCAAAACCAAGGTCCGACCTTGGAAATAACCCCACGATTTATTTGTACGTCAAGATGTAACTAGGTCACTTTTTTGTTATACTAAGAGAAATACACATGGCTAAGAAATCTTTCGATACAAGTAAAGAAGCTGAAACAGAGGCTCCTCGTGAAGGTACAGGAGTAGTCGTTCGTTCGATCGTTACCGAAATGCGCGAGTCTTTTCTCGACTATGCCATGTCGGTTATTACCGATCGCGCATTGCCCGATGTTCGTGACGGTCTCAAGCCGGTACATCGCCGTATTCTCTACGCCATGCATGAGAAAGGGTTAACTTTCCAAGCAAAATTCCGTAAATCCGCCGTAGTGGTGGGGGATGTGCTCGGTAACTATCACCCCCACGGTGACGTTGCAGTATATGACTCCATGGTAAAGATGGCTCAAGACTTTACGATGCGCTATCAGCTTATTCATGGCCAAGGAAACTTTGGCACAGTAGACGGTGATCCACCAGCAGCGATGCGTTATACCGAAGCCAAGATGGCTCGTATATCAACCGAAATACTTCGCGATATCGACAAGGATACCGTTGATTTCCGCCCCAATTACGACGGTACTCGCAAAGAACCTTCCGTACTTCCAACCGCTGTTCCTAACCTCTTGCTCAATGGAACATTGGGTATTGCGGTGGGTATGGCAACAAACATCGCTCCTCATAATCTTCGTGAAGTTGTCGACGCGACCACTTATATGGTTGAAAATCCTGATGCCAGTACCGAAGATTTATTGAAATTTATCAAAGGTCCTGATTTTCCAACAGGAGCAGTGATATATGGTGACAAAGACATTCAACATGCATATGCCACTGGTCGTGGAGGTATGACTGTTCGCGGTGAAGCAGAAATCGTTGAAGACAAGAAGGGTCAATTCCAAATCGTCATCAGTTCTATCCCGTATCGTGTCAACAAGAGTGAGCTCATTATTCGTATGGCCGATCTCGTACGCGACAAGATCATCGAAGGAGTTCGTGGTCTTCGTGATGAATCCGATAGAGAGATGCGCATCGTTCTCGACCTTAAACAAGGTTCATATCCCGAGAAGGTAGTAAACCTACTCTACAAACATACTCAGCTCGAGGAAACCTTCCACATGAACACGGTTGCCTTGGTGCACGGTGTTCCTCAGACACTGTCACTCAAAACAATTCTCCAGGAATTCGTTATTCATCGTATTGAAGTCATTCGTCGTCGTACCCAGTTCGATCTCACCAAGGCTGAAGATCGTGAACATATTCTCTTGGGTCTCAAAAAGGCACTCGACCATATTGATGCGATCATTACCCTGATTCGCGAATCAAAAGATGCTCCCGAAGCCCATGCGAATTTGATGAAGAAATTCAAATTTAGCGACAAACAAGCCACTGCAATTTGCGAAATGCGTTTGGTTCGATTGGCTGGTTTGGAACGCAAAAAAGTTCTCGATGAGCTCGCCGCAGTTCAGGATATTATTGCCGAACTCAAGAGTATATTGAGTAGTGACAAAAAAGTTCGCGGTATCATTACCACCGAACTCAAAGACATCAAGGAAAAATATGGCGACGATCGTCGTACCAAAATCATCAAACATGGTGTCAAAGAATTCAACCCTGAAGATTTAATTGCCGATGAGGAGTCTGTACTCGTATTGACCAAGGGCGGGTATATCAAGCGTACTGATCCTGCAGAATATCGCAAACAAAAACGTGGAGGTGTCGGTGTGGTTGATTTGGATACCAAAGAAGAAGACTTCATTTCTCATCTCATTTTCGCCACCACTCACAACGATCTCTTATTCTTTACTGACAAAGGCAAGGCATACCAAATAAAGATGTACGAGATTCCCGAAGGAAAGCGCGCTACGCGAGGCAAATCTATCATGAACTTCCTTTCACTTGCCGAAGGCGAACAAGTGACTTCTATTTTACCAATGCCCAAAGACAAAAAAGCTGCCGATGGCCTGGCCTTAATGATGGTCACCAAAGGAGGTACCGGCAAAAAGTCATCCGCGAAACATTTCCGTGATGTACGTCGATCAGGTCTTATCGCGATCACACTCGAAGTGGGAGATGAGCTGATTTCGGTATCATTTGTTTCCAAACATGACGAAGTGGTTATTGCTACCAAGGAAGGTCAGTCAATCCGTTTCAAAGAAGATGATGTTCGTGAGATGGGTAGAAACGCTGGAGGAGTTCGTGTAGTTCGTTTGGATAAAAACGATGCAGTCATTTCCTCAAATGTGGTCGCCAAAGACGCCAAGAACCCCGCCCTCTTCGTTATGGGTGCGAATGGCTACGGTAAAAAGACTAAGCTTTCAGAATATAAAATCCAAAACCGTGGCGGTTCCGGTATTTTGACCATGAATGTAACATCAAAGACTGGTTCTCTGATTGCGGCCCATGTGGTTACTGACGATGTAGAAGAGGTGGTGGCTATGTCCAAAAAAAGTCAGGTTATACGTGTTGATCTTGCAGAGATCCCAACATTGTCACGTGCTACTCAAGGGGTTCGTGTCATGAAACTTCGTGAAGGCGATTCATTGGCCAGTTTGATCTGTTTATAAAATATGAATCTTTTTAAAAAGCTTATCAAAGGATTTAAAAATGTGTAATGTTCAAGCTAGGGAACATAATGCATAAGTTCACATACATATGGCACTCTCCTAAATAATTAGGAAAATGGCATATTTCAAAAAGTCCGTTTTTTCCATATAGTTCCGTGCCGATATTTATTCCTAGTGAACACCACTAAATTTCTCTGGTATTGCAAAATATAAGTATTCTCCGAGCGGCTAAGTCTTTATGTAAGTGAAGCCAATCTGCATGGGCATTATCCATGGATATACGCTAGCATTTCAAAATAAAATCTGTATAAAGAAACTTTCAAAAATGTGTGAAATGTAAATAATTGATTACACTGGCGAGTATGATCCCTTTGTAGTACTATCTTTTCCAGTTCGTACACAATTCAACCAAAGAAAAAGTTTGACTATGCAAGCGACCGTTGTTGCAATTTATATTTGTCCTCAAAAAGGAGAGCCAATGCAGCCAGTAGAAAGTTCTCGAGCCCTGATCGGTCAAGGATTGGAAAGGGATAGGTATGCTACAGGCCAAGGAAGTTGGAATAAGAATCATATTGGCAAACGACAGATAACTCTCATCAGTAGTAGATCATTTGAAGGGACTGATTTTCTTCCACATGAAAGTCGACGCAATCTTCTGACAAAGGGGATTGAAGTAAATACCCTTATCGGCAAGCATTTTATGGTGGGACCAGTTTTGCTGAAAGGGATAAAGTATTGTGATCCTTGTTCTCGGATAGATTCCTTGAGTGGAAAAAATGGTTTTCCTGAGAAGTTATTTGAACGGGGAGGTATTATCGCGGAAGTTTTTGGAGAAGGAATTATCACGGTGGGAGATCTGATCATGGTAGCGGAGTACGGTATCCACTCCCTGACAGTGGTCAAATAGGAGCCTTTTGAGTTTCTATACACATCCAAGGTCCGACCTTGGATGTTTTTATTGAGCATTTCGTTGTATAATATTGCTATGTTTTCCGAGCCAGCCGCAAATATATCGAAACTGGGCCTTGTTGATAGTATGAAGGTGGTGGATCTAGGTGCTGGATCCGGATTTTATGCATATGAAGCTGCTCGTCGTGTTGGTGTCAGCGGCCGTGTCTATGCAGTCGATGTACAAAAAGACCTACTTGAACGTTTGCGATCAAATGGTGTGGCTCAAGGGATTCGTAATATCGAAGTCGTATGGGGGAATGCAGAAAAGATCGGTGGTACCAAACTACGTGAAGGTATTGCCGATGCGGTCATTGCTTCGAATATTCTTTTTCAAATAGAAAAACCAGACGAATTTTGTTTGGAAATAAAACGCATTCTTAAACCAAAAGGCAAAGTATTAATTATTGATTGGAGTGAAGTTAGCCCTATTGGACCAAAGACCGTATTTCCTTCGATGAAAGCTCAGATGCTATTTGAGAAATCCGGATTCAAGCTCGAGCAATCATTTGGAGCGGGTGACCATCATTACGGAATGGTATTTACCCGTATATAGCATTTATTTATGTCAAAATTTCAATTTATCACTCTGTCAGTATTCGTTCTCTTTATTATCGGAGGCGTTACTGCCTTTGCACTGTATCGGGGCAATACGACAACCACCGAAAAATTACCGGCTATTACGATTTGGGGAACGTTTCCTTCAGCAACATTTACGCAGTATGTTATAGATATCAACAATACCTTGGCACAACCGTTGTCCATTGAGTATATTCAGAAAAACCAAAATCAATTCTCTTCAGATTTTATTGCCGCACTGGCGCGTGGACAAGGACCTGACGCTATTCTGATTCCCGTCGAAGCACTCTATCCTCATACCGATAAGCTTGCCCTTATACCCTACGATGCTTTATCCCAACGTACCTTTCGAGATACTTTTATCCAAGAAGCAGAACTCTATCTCTTCGATCAGGGTGTAGCGGCATTACCATTTACCATCGATCCTCTGATTATGTATTGGAATCGCGACATGTTTGATACGGCTGGTATAGCGCAGTACCCGCGATACTGGGATGAATTTACAACACTTAATCAACGCCTCACTCAAAAAGATCAAAACGGTAACATTCGCCGAAGTGCCATCTCTATGGGTGACTTTACTAACATCACCAATGCACGCGAGATACTCGGTACATTATTATTCCAAATAGGGAATCCTGTCACCGCTCGTGATCAGGATGGTGTTGTTGGTAGTACACTCAAGATAACTGCAGCGGCAAATCCCGCGGCGGCATTGGAGTTCTTTACTCAATTTGTAAACCCTTCAGATCCTAACTATTCTTGGAATCGAGGGATGACCACATCAAAGGTGGCATTTCTGTCCGGTAGTTTGGCAACCTATTTTGGTTTCGCTTCGGAACTTTTCGATGTTCAAACCAAAAATACAAACCTCAATTTCGATGCCGCACTCATTCCTCAATTACGAAAAGACGGAGTAAAGGCAACCTACGGACGTATGTATGGTTTATCATTGGTGCGTTCCACTCCAAATCCAAATGGTGTCTATCAGATTTTGTCCATTTTGACGGAACCTACCTATCTCTCAAAACTTTCCGAAACCATGTATCTTCCGCCGGTTCGTCGTGATCTGATCGCTCAAGGATCTGCCGACCCCTACATCTCTATTTTTGGTCAAGCAGCGTTGGTTGCAAAAGGGTGGCTCGATGCGGATTCGGCAAAATCTCAACAAATCATGGGTGAAATGGTCGGCTCTATTACCAGTGGTCGTAGTACAGTCAGTCAGGCCATCCAAGAAGCAGGGGCACAATACGACGTCGTCTTGAATCAATCCACTCAGTAATTATATGAAAAAAATAACCTTAATCATGTTTGCCAGCGTCATTATTTCTGTAGGAAGTTTTCCGGTGACGTTTGCGCAAACCACAAAATCATCAAATCCGAATGATGCTAGTTTTCGCTTGGCTATTTGTGACGGGCCGGCAGCGT
>Ga0163153_10008501_pt1 | contig 10645 bp, 10 predicted proteins | sample OliLakLV19MP6IB1_FD_148629 | JGI IMG/M metagenome (GOLD analysis project Ga0163153, IMG submission 148629) | Freshwater microbial mat bacterial communities from Lake Vanda, McMurdo Dry Valleys, Antarctica - Oligotrophic Lake LV.19.MP6.IB-1 | ecosystem: Environmental > Aquatic > Freshwater >...
GTACTAAGAAGCCAGGATACAAAGCGCCGCGTCCATGCCGTTATTCGGAATTACGGGTCAAGTAACAAATCTGACCTACGCATGCCAAACACCGACCGTATCGAGCGTTCTGAACGAAGCGACGCGATTGCGACTCCGTCGAGGCTGTGGGACGCTCGCTCACATGGCACGTCGTCCAGGCACGCGTGACCTACTTCACTTCCGGGGCCGCCAACCAGGGTGATGCCGACGCAAACTCGATTGCTCATATTGATGCACTGATTCCAAACATTCGACCGACAAACGCCGACGCGGCAAGATCGCGCAACTGCTGCGAGTTGATTGCGTCGCCTGCCTATCATCGGGCCAATCACTTTCTCAATACCAGCACGGGGCAGTGGGCAAGGCGCACGATTCGTTCGGCCGTGCTGCCGATCAGGAGCCGCGTCAGACCGGTGCGGCCGTGGCTGGGGAGCACAACCAATTCCGCGGCGTTTTTCTGGGCGAAGTCGGCGACTTCATGGGCCGCTTCGCCAAAGGCCACGTGCCGCGGAATCTTCGAGTAGCGCGGGTCGGCCAGGCGTTCGGTCAGGGCCTGCAGCGCATGGTGGCGGCGGGATTCGGCGTCGGCCGTCGTCCACAAGTACTCCGGGTCTGACGGCTCGATCGTCGGCAACACGTGGATGATGTGCAGATGCTCGGGGGACGCCACGAGTTGCAGCGCCGTGTCGAGCGAGGCTACGCATTCGTCGGAGAAGTCGAACGGAACGACGACGAATTTTTTCGGGAGCCAGGGCATAGAGACCTCGGTGTTTCGTGTTTGGTGTTTCGTGTTTTGGGAGCCCGTCACTTCCAAGCCGTCTCTGGTGTTCGTTTCGCGAGGCTTGGAGAAGCGGAGAGAAAAAGCCTTGGGTCATTAACCAGATGCCGGCACAGTCGCCGCTCCATTTTCGTCGATCGAGCTACTTGGGATTCGCTTTCGAGAGCAGATGTCGATCAAAGAACTCCTCCATGGCGCGGGAGGACTCGGCCGTGAACGGATGATGATTGCCCCCTTCGACCACGAGCAACGTCGAATCGGCGCCGACCTTTTTGAGCGCCGCGTGCATCGCACGTCCCTGTTCGACCGGTACGATCGGGTCTTGGTCGCCGTGGATGATCAGGAACGGCGGCGTGGTTTTCTTAACATGCGTTACGGGGCTCGCCAGGGCCGCCAGTTCGGGCTTTTTGCTGACGTAGTCGCCGAGCAAGCCGCGGACCGCCGGATGAGCCGCATCGCCCCAGCCGACGAAGTCGCCCGGCCCGCTGATGTCGCACACGGCCTGAACCCCGCTCGAAAACTCCTTCCAGCCGCCGGTCCCATCCAGTTCGGGCAGGTCGGCCGACGTGCCCACGAGCGCACTGAGATGCCCGCCCGCCGAGTGACCGCAGACGCCGATCCGCTCCGGGTCGATCCGATATTCCTTGGCCTTGGCGCGGAGAAATCGGATGGCGCACTTGCAGTCTTCGATCTGGGCCGGAAACTTGGCCTCGCCCGACAGGCGATACTCGATGGAAACCCCCAGGTAGCCGCGACGGGCCCACTGGACGGCGTGACCGATTCCACCGTCGCGCGAGCCGCCGGTCCATCCGCCCCCGTGGATATAGACGATCGCAGGCATCAACTCAGTCGGTGGAGTCTTCGGTCGCACGAGGTGCAGACGCAGCGCCCGATCGCCCCCCTTGCCGAACTCGATGTCGCGAACCAGCTCGATGTCGTCCGGAATGCGCACTTCGGCCTGTGCGTGGGCCGTAGCGACGAAGAGCGTCGAGAGGCCGAGTGCCGCGAGGCAAATGATGACGGAGTTCTTGAGCAGACGGGGCATGGCGAGCCTCAAGAGAAGATGAGAGCGATCGGCGATGGATTGTAACCGGCGGAAAATCGCGAATCCAAAATCCCAAACCCCTATTCGAACTCGTCGTCAGGCGTTTCCAGCCGACTGACCAAATGCTCCTCGGCTTCGCGGGGCGGCAACTGCAATACTCGCAGGATGCAGTACGCGCAGGCCGTCGTCACGAGGCCAACCGACGTAATCATGATGGTCCAGCCTGCAGGATTCATGAATGACGAATGTCTGAGGACAAATGACGAATGAATGACGAAGCACGAAGGACGAACAGCGACGATTTGAATCTCATACCGGGCGATGCTTTTCCTTGGCCCAGCGGCGGCCGGCGATGGCCGTCAAACCCAGAAACAGGACGAGCACGCCGACGATGAACAGGGCCGAAACGAGCGCGGCGCGGTTTTCGGACAGTAGTTTGAGCTGCGCGGGAATGCCGTCGTCGTTGTAGAGAAACAGACCGATCACAATCGCCAGGTACGACGGCGAAACCGACGCCGAGCGTGAAAAACACCTGCCCGGCCGCGGCCAGCCATGTTTTGGGATTGGCCAGCGCCGCGGGATTCGGATTCCACATGTAACCCAGGCCGGCCGCGACGTTCCGCTCGGGCTCGGCCGGGTCGGGCGCGCCGAGCGTCATGACGCGCACCAGTACGAGCACGGCGAGCACCGCCATGGTCGGCAGGGCAATGTTGCAAAACGTTTCAATGCCGCGGCCGATTCCCCGATAGATCAACCACAGGTTCAGGCCGCTGACGAAGATCACCAGCCCGATCAACCAAGGCCCGTCGCCGGCCAACAGAGATCCATCGGCCGTGCCGCCGGTGAACGTGTTGAAAAAACCTTTGTAGGCGGCCGGGTCGCTGCCGAGCATCAACGAGCCGGTTGCGTACTTCCAGGCGTAGGCGAGGCACCAAGCCTCGATCACAACGTAGTACATGTAGACCACCAGCGGCACGACCAGGGCCAACACGCCCCAGTACTTGGCCGCGGGCCGCCGCCCAATGCTCGCGAAGATTCCGGGGGCCGAGTTATAGCCTTGCGTGCCGCCGTAGCGACCCATGGTCCACTCGGCCCAGCAGAGCGGGATGCCGAGGAAGAGCAGGGCGGTGAAGTAGGGGAGCATGAACGCCCCGCCGCCGTGCTGGGCCGCCTGGCCGGGAAAGCGCAGAAAGTTCCCCAAACCGACCGCCGAACCGGCGACGGCCATGATCACGCCGATTCGGGTTTTCCAGCGTTGCGGTTGGGGCACTTGAGAGTAGAGCTAGGCGTTAGAGTTAGACGTTAGAAAGGCGGACGAGAACTTCACGCTCACTGGCCTTCGGGCCTATCTGGAGCGTGACGCGGTCGGATTGATCGATTTCCACACTTTGCCGCCGACTCAACTCCACGGCGGGTCAGCGCGGGCTATGCCGTTTGATTTTGGTTGCCCTTGGGCCGCTCGACACCGCCCTACGCGCGGCCTGCGGCCGGAAGGGCCGTTTCGCTCTCACCTCGCAACTCCCCAATCGGACCGCTCGTGCAAATTCAAATGTCTCGCGTCGACAGGTCCCAAACCGCTTGCCGGCGGACCGAAAGCTATCGCAAGAACCCCATATCAGTCAAGGATTTACGTCGGCGGCAAGTTTACGGGCCTATTTTTGACATAGATCATTGTCGAAAATCCCAAACTGAGTAAGATTGCATTGCCGCCTGAGTGCGGAACCAGCATGAAAACCAACCCCAAAAGCACCGATTCCAAGAACGTCGAATTCTCCGACGAACAGCTCCTCGAGCTGATGCGGTCGCAGGGCGCCATCAGCATTGCCGAGGCCATTCGTGCCGGCGGCGTAACCGCTACGGCGGTGCGGCAGCGGCTAACGCGGCTGATGCGCGAAGGGCTCGTGGAGCGGTCGACCGAACGGGGCGGCCGCGGCCGCCCGGGGCATCGCTACACGCTGACCGAAAAAGCCCGTCGTCAAACGGGGCATAACTATGCCGACTTGTCGATGGCGCTGTGGCAAGAGATCCGCGGTTTGAAGGACGCTGAAATCCGCCGCGGTTTACTGCAGCGCGTCGCCGACTCGATGTCGGAGATGTACCGCGATGAGGTGGTGGGTACGACGGCCGAATCGCGGATGAACTCGCTCAAAGAACTGATGGCCGACCGCCAGATTCCGGTCGAAGTGAACACCCGGCCCAATTCTCTGCCGGTGCTGACGGTCGTCGACTGTCCGTACCCGGAGTTGGCCGCGCACGATCGAAGCATCTGCGCCATGGAGCGGATGATGTTCGCCGACCTCTTGCAGACGTCGGTGAGCCTCACGCAGTGTCGGTTAGACGGACACAACTGTTGCCAGTTTGAAACGAAGGCTGGTCACCAGGGTGCAGCCAACCCGGTTTCGGGCGCCTTGATTGCCAACGGAGCCGGCCCTGCCGAAGGGGTGCCGGCTACGCCCAATCTCGATACAATTGCCGGTTTATCGGGGGCCGGCTTAACGCCGGCGAGCATGTAGCGACCGGCAGGCACGCAGGGTGGGCGAACGACGCGTCGGCAATTCTCAATTTCAAAACTGCAGTTTTCAATACGGCAAAGCAGCTCAACGGAAAGCAGCCATGACGTTACCGCTGGCGAAGACGGAAGCATATCCGCAACAGAAACCGTGGATTGAAGGTCGGTTCGAAGAGAACCTGATTCTGACGTCGGTCGAGCAGGCCATTAACTGGGCTCGGCAAGCCAGCATTTGGCCGATGACGTTCGGCTTGGCGTGCTGTGCCATCGAGATGATGGCCACCGGCGCCAGCCGCTACGACATGGACCGCTTCGGCGCAGGGGCCTTCCGGGCCTCGCCGCGACAAGCCGACCTGATGATCGTGGCCGGAACGGTGACCTACAAAATGGCGAGCCGCGTTCGCCGGCTCTGGAACCTGATGCCCGATCCGAAGTTCGTGATCGCCATGGGCGCCTGCACGGTCGGCGGCGGCCCGTACTTCAAGTACGGCTACCACGTCGTGAAGGGGGTCGATCTGGTGGTTCCGGTCGACGTTTACGTGCCGGGCTGCCCGCCACGGCCGGAAGCGCTGCTCGAAGGCCTGATGCGAATCCAAGACAAAATCCGCGGCTACAAAATCGCCAAGCAGCGAGGAAGCGCTCCGACGGGCAAGCAAGGCATTCAGATGGAATCAGAACTGCCGATGCCGCACCACTCGGGCTACGTGGCCGTCGACGAAAAAGAACCGCTTTTCGATCATCAGAAGATCACCGGGTAGTAGTCAGTAGTCAGTAGCTAGTTGTCAGAAGTCAGCAGCATTCGCCAGCCACACAACAGTACATAACATGATCGCCGATCCGAAGAACGATACGCTCCGCGTCACCAACCTCCACGTCAGCGTCGAGGGGAAGCCGATCCTCAAGGGGGTCAATCTCCTCGTCCGCCGCGGTGAAACGCACGCCCTGATGGGCCCCAACGGCTCGGGCAAGAGCACGCTCGGCTATGCCATTATGGGGCACCCGGGCTACGAAGTGACCGACGGCTCGATTGAGCTGACCATCGACGGCGTGACGCACGACGTGCTGGAGATGGAGCCGAACCAACGAGCCCGCAACGGCCTGTTCCTGGCGTTCCAGCGGCCGATGTCGATCCCCGGCGTGAAGCTGGCCGACTTCCTCCGCCACGCCACGACGAACGTCCGCCGCCCCGACCGCAAGGAAGGGGAAGAGTTGATTCCGATGCGTGAGTTCCGCAAGGAGCTGAAGAGCAAAATGGAACAGCTGCGGATGGACGTCGAGTTCGCCCGCCGCTACGTGAACGAAGGTTTTTCGGGCGGCGAGATGAAGCGGGCCGAAATTTTGCAGATGGCCATGCTACGGCCGAAGTTCGCCGTGCTCGACGAGACCGATAGCGGTTTAGACGTCGACGCCGTTCGACTGGCGAGCCAGAGCATCGCCGAGATCGGCGGGGCGGAGATGGGAATCATCATCATCACGCACCACGACAAGCTGCTGGAACACAACGTGCCCGACTTTGCCCACGTGATGCTCGGCGGACGGATCGTCGAGACCGGCGGCAAGGAACTGGCCGAAGAACTGCACGCCCGAGGCTACGACCGGATTCGGGCCGCTTATCCGGATGCGGCCGAAGACGAAAAAACGATGACCGAGAAGCCGGGCTCGGATAAACCCAATACCGCAAAGCAACCCGCTACGGTCTAAACGAACACACACTAGTCTGTTATCGCGCGACGGTTCGGAACGAATAACGAATACGGCGCGAATTGAGGATACGAATTATGGCTACCGACATCGCGAACCCCGTCGGCGAAATCAATAAGTACGACTTCCGCAACGCGGAAAAGTACGTTTACAAGAGCCGCAAGGGACTCGACCCCGAGATCGTTCACATGATCTCGGACATGAAGAGCGAGCCGCAGTGGATGCTCGATTTCCGGTTGAAAAGCCTGGAGATCTTCAACTCGAAGCCGATGCCCCATTGGGGCGGCAACATCACGCTCGACTTCAACGACATCTTCTATTACATCAAGCCGTCGGATCGTCAGGGTCGGAGCTGGGACGAAGTACCGGACGACATCAAGCGGACGTTCGACAAGCTGGGTATTCCGGAAGCCGAGAAGAAGTTCCTCTCGGGGGTGAAGGCTCAGTACGAGAGCGAAGTGGTGTACGGCTCGCTGCGCGAAGAGCTGTCGAACCAAGGGGTGATCTTCACGGATACCGACACGGCGGTGAAGGAGTATCCCGACCTGGTGCGCGAGTACTTCGCCACGATCATCCCGCCGACCGACAACAAGTTTGCGGCGCTGAACTCGGCCGTCTGGTCGGGCGGATCGTTCATTTACATCCCCAAGGGGGTGAAGATCGACTTCCCGCTGCAGGCCTATTTCCGGATCAACGCCGAGAACATGGGCCAGTTCGAGCGGACGCTGATCATCGTCGACGAGGGGGCGCAAGTGCACTACGTCGAGGGCTGCACGGCCCCGATGTACAGCACCGAGAGCCTGCACTCGGCCGTGGTCGAGATCATGGTCAAGAAGCACGCCCGCTGCCGCTACACGACCATTCAAAACTGGGCCAACAACATCTACAACCTCGTCACGAAGCGGGCGATGGCCTACGAGAACTCCGTGATGGAGTGGATCGACGGCAATCTGGGCAGCCGGCTGACGATGAAGTATCCGGCCGTTTACATGATGGAACCGGGCGCGCGGGGCGAAATTCTTTCGATCGCCTTCGCCTCGCACGGCCAGCACCAGGACGCCGGAGCCAAGGTGGTGCACGTGGCGCCGCACACTTCGAGCCGGATTATTTCGAAGTCGATTTCGAAGAACGGCGGCCGCTCGAGCTACCGGGGATTGGTCCGCGTGGAAAAGGACGCCAAGAAGAGCAAGTCGAACGTCGTGTGCGACGCCTTGATTCTCGATCCGAAGAGCCGCAGCGACACGTATCCTTACATCGAAGTCGAAAACCAGGACGTCCAAATCGGGCACGAGGCGAGCGTCTCGCGGATCGGCGAAGAGCAACTGTTCTACCTGCAGAGCCGCGGGCTGAGCGACGCCGAGGCCAGCACGATGATCGTCAACGGTTTCATCGAGCCGTTGGTGCGCGAGCTGCCGATGGAATACGCCGTCGAAATGAACCGCCTGATCGAATTGCAGATGGAAGGGTCGGTGGGGTAAGGACGGCCGCCGAGCGCACCGCTGGGTTCGTCGTTTCCCGTTCCACTTCCGTTTTTTCACACGATCGGCCGGCGCCGTCCTTTATTGCGGGCGGTGGCGGCCGGTTTACTTCCGAGAGCCTCATGTCGACCGTCGCCGCCCCCCGGGCATTTGATTCCGCCGCCTTCGAAGCGTTTGTGGCCGAGCGCCGCGAACCCGCCTGGCTCGTCGAGTTGCGCCGCGCCGCGTTTGCCAAGTTCCAGGAGCTGCCGGCTCCGTCGCGCCGCGAAGAAGAGTGGATGCGGACCGATATCCGCCTGTTCCGCCTGGAGAAGTTCGCGCCTCCCGCATTCGCGTCGGAAGGGCCCGCGCCCGTTGGAACCACCGTCCCCGCGCCGATCTTGTCGGCCGGTGTCGAGTTGGGCGGCACGATGACCGTGGTGAACGGCCGGGCGGTCGACGCCGGGTGCGACGCCGATCTGGCGAGCCGGGGCGTGCTGTTCGGCAGCCTGGAGACGCTCGTACTTGAACATGGCGACAAACTGCGGCCGTACTTCGAGCGGAAGCTCGTTAATTCGTCGGCCGATAAGTTCGCCGCGCTCCACGCGGCTTTCTGGACCGGTGGAACGCTGCTCTACGTGCCGCGAGGCGTGGCGGTCGAGAAGCCGCTGCACAACCTGGCTGCGCTCGTGAGCCAAGGCGCCGCGAGGCCTGCGGTCGACCTGAGCAAGCTCATGGTCGTGCTCGAAGAAGGGGCCCAAGCGACGCTCCTCTCCGAAACGGCCGGCGACGACGGCCCGGCGTTGCACTGCGGCTCGATCGAGTTGTTCGTCGGCAAGGGGGCCCGGCTCCGCTACGTAAACCTGCAGAACTGGGGCTCGGGAACCTGGCACTTCGCCCACCAAAAGGGGGCCGTCGATCGCGACGGCTCGCTGCAGTGGACGATCGGGGCCCTGGGCTCGCGGCTCGCCAAGGTGAACCAGCACGTAGGGCTCGTCGGCGAACACGCCCGGGCGCAGGTCAACGGCGTGATGTTCACCGAGGGCCGGCAACACCTTTCGTATCACACGCTGCAGCACCACGAGGCGCCGCACTGCACGAGCGACCTGCTCTACAAGGGGGCGCTGCAAGACGAATCGCGACTCGTTTGGCGAGGCATGATTCGGGTCGACCCGTTGGCCCAGAAGACCGACGCCTACCAGCGCGACGACAACCTGATGCTCAGCGACGGCGCTCGGGCCGATTCGATTCCGGGCTTGGAAATCGAAGCCGACGACGTCCGCTGCACGCACGGCGCCACGGCCGGCCGGGTCGATGACTCGCAAATTTTCTATGCCCAATCGCGGGGCCTGACCCGCAAAGAGGCAATCCGGATGATCGTCGCCGGATTCTTCCAGCAGGTGTTCGATCGCATCGAAATCGAGAGCGTCCGCGAGGCGCTCGGACTGGCGATCGGTCGCCGCATTCGGGAGTATCAATAATGTCGCACGCCGAAGCCTCTCACCAATTCACGCCGGTGGCCCATGCGGCCGACCTGACCGACAAGGGCCGGATGGTCGTCGAGGTTGAAGACCGGCTGCTCGTTCTGGTTCGCGTCGGCGACGACTTCTTCGCGCTCGACGACGTCTGCACCCACGACGACGGCCCGCTCTCCGACGGCACGGTCGACGACTACGCGATCGCCTGCCCGCGGCACGGCGCGAAGTTCGACGTGCGAACCGGGGCGGCTCTGACAATGCCGGCCACGCGGCCGACCCAGGCCCACGACGTTGAAGTGCGCGACGGCCAGGTTTACGTTCGCATCCGATCGACGCCGAAGACCGCCGAAGCTCCCCATTTACCTGGGCAAAAGCCGGCGTTCGTATCGACCTCGGATCCCGCCGCGGCCGCGACGGGCGAGCTTGCTCCTGCGCAGGGCGAGTTGGCTCCGCCGCCGGTCGAGCCCGAGCGCTCCGTCTCGGAAGATTCGGTCCGCGAGGCCCTGAAACAGGTGATCGACCCGGAATTGTTCGTGAACATCGTCGACCTGGGGCTGATCTACAACGTGTCGATCGACGAGCAGACGGACGGCAAGAAGCACGTTGCCATCGATATGACGATGACGAGCCCGGCCTGCCCCGCCGGCCCGCAGCTGATTCAAAACTCCAAGGACGTGCTGGGCCGGATCGATGGAGTCAGCGCCGTGGATGTGAAGCTGGTGATGATCCCGCCCTGGACGCCCGACCGGATGACGGAAGCGGCGCGGGACCAGTTGGGAATTTTTTAGACAAGGGCCAATCGTGCGATCGTCATGCTTCGCATGACGAATTCATCATGCGGGGCATGATGACGACACTAGGTTTCCGCCCCTTTCGGCGTTTCGGGCATTTCGGCGAAGCTGTCGAGCATGGCCCTTAGCGCGGCTTCGCGGCGATCGAACTCGGCCGTGTCGCAGGTCAGCCGGATCTCATAGTTCCGCAGCGGCGTCGAAAAACGGCGTTCGACGATCGTCACATCGGCTCCCCGGCGCTTCACGCGAACGATCGTCTCGATGGCCGGAACGCCCCCTTGAGCGACTTCGCGGCACTCGACCACGGCCGTGGGCTCCCGCTTTTGCCACTCGGGCGGCAGGTCGTGCTTGAGCTGAGCGAAATCGAGCGGCTTGCCCGGCGACGCCAACACCGCCAGTTGCTCGGTCGACGCCTGAGGGGTCGAGCCGACGGCGAAGAAGAGCACCCGATCGCTGGGGCCGAAGCTGGGCTGCCAACCGTCGGCCAGTTTGAACCCGAAGCGGAAGTCGCGCTGCATCCAGTAGCCCGAGGGACGCATTTCGACCGGCAACTGAATCGTCGACAGTTTCAGGCCGGCGAGCATCTCGTCGAAATCGATTCGGTACGAATCGTAATGGGCCTCGTCGCAATCGAACGAGAAGTCGTAGAGCAAATTGCCGGCCACCAGCAGTACGCGGCGTTCGAACCAGCGGCGCTGCTCGGAGTCTTCACACTCCCATTCGGCCGAGAGCTTTCGGCCCCCGAAGCGTTCGACCAACTCCGCGGAAACGGTCGGCGAGGCGAGCGGAGCGACTTCGTTCTTCAACATCCGACGGTGCACGACGACTTGCTTCTTGCCGTCGGGGGTCTTTACGGTTGTGAGCG
>Ga0163153_10008502_pt1 | contig 10644 bp, 11 predicted proteins | sample OliLakLV19MP6IB1_FD_148629 | JGI IMG/M metagenome (GOLD analysis project Ga0163153, IMG submission 148629) | Freshwater microbial mat bacterial communities from Lake Vanda, McMurdo Dry Valleys, Antarctica - Oligotrophic Lake LV.19.MP6.IB-1 | ecosystem: Environmental > Aquatic > Freshwater >...
CAATGATGGGCGGCCAAATCGCGGAAGCCGGACCCGTGGGCATGGTTTCGCAATCTGGCATGAACGCGGGCGAGTTCATCCGCTACGCCATCCCGCGCGGCATCCGCTGTTCCAAGGTCATCAGCTTCGGCAACGGAGCGGACCTCAAGGCCGCCGATTTCTTCGAATACCTCACCGACGACCCCAGCACCGAGATGATCATGGCCTACCTGGAGGGCATTCAGGACGGCCCACGCCTCGCCACGGCCATCCGCAGGGCGGGCGCGGCCAAGCCCGTGGCGATTCTCAAGGGCGGGCGCACGGAGGCCGGTTCACGCGCGGCGAGTTCGCACACGGCCTCGCTCGCGGGGTCACTCCAGGTTTTCGACGCGCTCTGCCGCCAGGCGGGCGTGCTGCGCGTGGAGAGCCTCGAGGCGCTGGTTGACGCCGCCGTCACCTTCCGATTCGTCAAGTCGCTTGCGGGCCCGAACGTTGCTGTCGTAGGTGGGGGCGGTGGCGCAAGTGTGCTCGCCGCGGATGACCTCGATGCCGCGGGCCTGCGGGTGCCGGTTCTTCTGCCGGAGACGCAGGAGGCGCTCAGCAAGGTCACCCAGGAGATGGGTACGAGCGTCCGCAACCCCATCGACACGATGAGCCTCTGGGAGGATGAGGGCTTCGAAGCAACGCTCATGCCCTGCGCGCAGGCATCGAACATCGACGTCATCCTCTACCACACGAGTTTTGGCGGCGGCCCGGGCGGACGCTTCACGGACGTACGGAGCCGCCTTAGCCGCCAGGCGGAATCGCTCGCGCGTGTGCAGGAACAGGGTGGCAAGCCCGTCGTCGTCGCCATCCGCCCGGCGACGACCGGGGAATCGTTCGAACACTCGATCGAGTTCCAGGACCTCTGCTGGCGTGCCGGACTCGCCGTATACCCCAGTATCGCGCGGGCTGCGCAGGGACTGTCCGGATTGCTCCAGTGGCAGGCCATGAGGGCCTGACGCATCGCGTGCGTCAGTTGCGTTCGCCGTCAAACTTCTTGCGGCGGTGCTCTTGCACGTCGGTCCGCGTCCGTGTCAACAGATCATCGATGACTTCCGCGAGCTGGGCCACGCGTTCGGAAGCGCCTTCAATGTCCAACAAGCGCTGCTTCACTTCCTCATCAACCTGCAACCAGGGCGCGAGGAAGTTCACGAGTTCATGTGGCTGGGACGGCAATGTGAGGCCGCGGGCCCATTGGTCCGTGAGCGACAGGGCCAGGCGAAAGTACAGCGGAAAGGTCGCCCGCACAGTTTCCATCGCACGGTCGAGGCGCACTTCCCGTTCATAGCGGGAATCGTCCAACAGTTCGACCTCGCCGTAGGGATACGGCCGGGGGGAAAGCATGCGCACCAGGCGAAAGCGGCGCACCCCGCGCGCGTTCATGACGAACCGCCCTCCTTCGATCTCGCGGCACTCCTCGATGGAGGCGGTCGTGCCCACGGAGTGAGGGAGAGCGCTCCCACCGACTTCTTTTCCTTCGCGGATCAAGAGCACACCGAATTGTCCGTGACTCACCAACAGTTCGCGTGTCATCGTCCGATACCGGTCTTCGAAGATGCGCAGGGGAAGATCCGCGCCCGGAAATAGCACCGTACGCAATGGGAACAACGGGATCTCGATCGTGTTCACTTCGCTGAAGTGTAGTGGAGTCGTACCCCGAGCGTGAATGAATGCATCCTGCCGGGCCTACTTCCGGGAAGCGAGCCAGGTCTCAAGTTCGGCTGTGTGCTCTTCAAAATGATGAATCCCCGCGCCCTGGAGCAAGCGGTTGCCGATCTTCGCCTTCCCAGAAGTCGCGTCCGCGCCATACATCTCCTCGGGCAAGGCCTTCGCGGCCTCAATGTACCGCTTGAAGTAGGCATCGAACGTCGCCAGTCCATGTTTTCCCGGGCTGGCCGTGGCAGAAAACCTCGCGTTCCAGGTGTCGGCGTTGCTGTAGTCCACACCCTCCGGGGTGGGGCGCTCGCCGCGCCCCGCCCTCTGCATGGCGAAGGTCATCTCCTTGAACCAGCCGCCCATGTGCGCGAGAAGTTGCGTGAGTCCCCAGTTCCCCAGCCACTGTTCGTAGTACGCACGGTCGTCCAGGTCCGCGACCTTCCCGCGAAACGCCGTGTACCTGGTTTCCAATTCGGCGATTGCCTCAGCCTTCGTTGCCATAGCCAGTCATCCTCTCAAGTCTGGTGCCGTTGTTCGAAGCGAACTGCTTACGAGAGCCCGGCGATCGTCTTGGCATAAGCCAGCGCCCGCCGCCCATCGTAGGAGCGCGAAATCATCAGCTTCTCCGCTTCCAGCGAACCTTCGGCGTGGATCGCAAGGACCGCGTGATAGCCCCCGAAGTCGCCCGTCGTCAGGTCGCTGACCATGTTCATGGCGCGTGTGCGTTCTTCTCCGCCCACGCCAGCGCGGCCGCCGAGATACTTGCGGAGGAGGTCGCCCGTTTCCGGGTTGGCGAAATCCTCGACGCCCGGCCCCGTGACGAGCATCCCGCCGGCGATGTCCTGCACGTGTTGGAGCGCCTCGTGATAGTTGTGGGCGAAGTGGTACTTCGCCATGTTCACCGTGAGCGCGTCGGGCGCGTAGACGCCATACTCATCCGGCTTCCCTCGAAGGGCCGACATTTCGATGAGCGCCCGCAAGGTTTCCGCATAGCTCGTCAGCCAGACGAGCTTTTCGCGCACGTGGGCCGCTTTCGTGATGCCGTTCATATCCGCCATCAGAAGCGCTGACCCGATCAACGCATCGACGAGCGGCAATTTGTACGAGATCGCCGTGAAGCGGTGGTATTCGACGAATCCGAGCGCGAGCGGCCCGCAAAAGTCGTACTCACCCGCCATGAATACGCGCTCCCACGGCACGAAGACATCGTCGAAGATCGTGATCGTTTCCATCATTTTCCGTTCGGCACTGAGCGGAGCGTCGAACTCGTTCTTCGGCGCGCCGCCATAGGGGCTGGCCACGAGCTTCAGGCCCTTGGTGTCCACGGGGATTGCGAAGGCGACAGCGTAGTCGGCATCCGTCTCCGCCATGGCGCGCGTGGGGATGACGATGAGTTCGTTCACGTTCGTGGTGCAGCTCGTATGGATCTTCGCCCCGCGGACGACGATCCCGTCGCTTCGGCGTTCGACGATGCGCGTGTAATAGTCCGGATCTGTCTGGCCGGAGGGACCCTGGCCGCGGTCGCCCTTCACGTCGGTCTGGGCGACGGACATCGTCAGGTCGTTATCGCGGCAATGGCGGTAAAACTTCTCTACGCGCTTGAAGAACTCGCCTTCGTACTTTCGGTCCATATTCCGGCTGACGCGATGCATGGCGAAGAGTGCGTCCGTCCCGATCTCCTTCACAAGGGGCACGAGCGTCTTGCCGCGCCCGGTCGTGGCCTCGATGAGCGCTGAACGCCTGAGCAGGTCGTCCGTGTTCGCGGGCAGCTTGAAGTAGCGGCTGTAGACATCGCCGCCCTCTTCCACGACGCAGAGGTCGCGGTGCTCGGGTTCCTCCGCCATCTCGTAGTCCACACAGGCGTGTTTCACGGCCTTGGAGATCGTCTGGTGCGTGGTCACGTCGGCGACTTTTTCGCCGCGGTAATAGACGGTGCGACCATCCTTGAGCGAATCGATGTACTGCTGGGGGGTGCGAAGAGCCACTTGCAAAACCTGCCGATAGATTGCCTCGGGCCAATACCCTCGGCGCAACGCATCATAGCCGAATTGCGCGGTGCGCATGCTCTTGCGAAGTTCGACGCGGCGCCACTTTCCAGTTTGGGCCGCGTCCCTCATGCTTACGGCACTTTCCTGGAGGTCCCTGTTCATGGTCATGGCACTCGATGGCATCAAGATTCTCGATCTCTCCCGTCTCGCACCCGGCCCCTACTGTTCGATGTTGCTCGCCGATTTCGGCGCTGATGTTACGCTGGTCGAGGCGGTCCCCGGCTCGAACGCCAAGCTGGGCGGCGGTGCGGGCGCCCGCAGCAGCGACGCCGCGGAACGCGCGGCCGCCTACAACGCCCTCGGTCGCGGCAAGAAGTCGATCTCCCTTAACCTCAAGGACCCAGCAGCGCGCGACATCTTTTATGAGATGGTGAAATCCGCCGACGTTGTGCTCGAAGGCTTCCGGCCCGGTGTGGTGAAGCGCCTCGGCGTGGATTACGAGACGCTCGCGAAGATCAACCCGCGTATCATCTGTTGCTCGCTCTCCGGCTTTGGCCAGACCGGACCCTACAGCAACCTCGTGGGCCATGACTTGAACTACATCGCCATAGGCGGCGCCCTTGGTGTCACGGGCCGCCCCGGTACGCCGCCCGCCATCCCGATCAATCTTGTCGCCGACTTTGCCGGAGGGGGCCTCATGGCCGCCTTCGCTATCTGCATCGCGATCATCGCCCGCCAATCGACCGGCCGCGGCCAGGATGTCGATATCTCCATGAGCGACGGCGTCTTCTCGTTGATGACGAGCGCGTTCAACGGCTACTTCTCGACCGGTGCCGTGATAAAGCGCGGCGAGTTCCTTCTCAACGGTTCCGTGCCCTGGTACAACACCTACCTCTGCAGCGACGATCGCTGGTTCTCCATCGGCAGCATCGAACCGCACTTCTATGAGGCGCTGATGAACGTCATCGGCCTGCCCGAATACCTCGGCCGCCAGCATGAATCGGCGATCTATCCCGAGATGAAGGGCAAGCTCGAAGCCATCTTCAAGACGAAGACGGCCCAGGAGTGGATGGACATTATGTCGCAGCACGACATCTGCGCCGCTCCCGTGCGTTCCATGGATGAAGCCGCGAACGACCCCCACAACCTCGCCCGCCAAATGGTGATCGAAGTCGATTCACCGATCGGCAAAGTGAAGCAAGCAGGCATCGCCGCGAAGCTCAGCGCAACGCCCGGCGCCGTCCGCAGCACATCCCCCATCCTCGGCCAGGACACGGATGCCGTGCTCAAGGCCATGGGCTATGACGAAACAAAGATCGCCTCGCTGCGCGAGGCGGGCACGGTGGCCTGACCATGTCACTGACCGCGGAACTCGTCGGCCAAACCGAATCCGGTAGCGTCACGGTTGCCCCGGAACACTTCGCGAGCAAAGTGTTCGCGGGCGCGCCGGACGTATTCTCCACCCCCGCGCTCGGCGCACTCATCGAAGCGACGGCCGCGGGGTGGCTGGCCCGTCATATCGAAGCCGGGCAGATGAGCGTGGGCACCCAGATCGTCATCAACCACACTGGCGCCACGCCGCCCGGCATGGCCGTGACGGTTGAAACGAAGGTCACCGTCATCGATGGCCGCCGCATCGAGTATGAATGGACCGCGAACGACGCCAAAGAGCAGGTGGGCAACGGCACGCACCAGCGCTTCGTGATCGATGCCGACCGCTTCCTTGCGCGCCTTGCAACGAAGGCGGGCGAATAGCATCAGTCGAAGGTGGGGATATATCCCGCCTGAAACGAACGCACGATCGAACGCGGCGTCAGTACGGTCACCGTCTTTTCTGGATCGGCATCCACGGACTCCAGGTATCCGCTCGGAGTCCACCTTCGCAATTGGTTACGGTGAAGCAGCCACGCGACATGCGTTCGCGCCACAAGAACGCCGTCTGGAAGTTCTTCGACACGGCTCTCAAACGTCACCTGTTGCCGCGAGCGCATTACCCGTTCGCCGTGGAGCACCTCATCGACGTCGCCGACCCGCAACCCACGTTTCTCCGGCACCCACTCCGGATTGCCCGCGGCCCATGCCTCCATGAAGCGAGAGAAATCGGGTCGACGGCACTCCGCGCATGGGCGGTGGCCCGCGGCAAACGCCGTGGCCTCGTCGAGGAAGAACAGCTCCGTGTAGCGGTGGGGCTGCATGACCTCGCGGTGGCGGCCCTTGAAGTCCAGGAGACACGTAATCCACTGTTTGCTCGCCCATCGGCGCGCCTGAAGCTCCTGGCGGTCGTTGTGGTGGATGCGCCCGCCCCGGTTGCCCATCAGCGTACCCCGTTCGGACGTCGCCACAATTTCGCCGAAGGGTGTAACGCGGTTCTGTAGGGTCACGTTCGATCCTCCTGGCCGCTTTCGCGTCAGCCGCAGACGCTCGAAGCGCCAGGAATGGAAGTTGCCGTCCTTCGTGGCCAGGTTCCGCCGTCGGCGGTGAAGTCGCCGTTGGCTGGCGCGTCGATAAACCAGCCATCGGGCGCACACACCACGAGGTAGAGCGCTGTGCCACCGGGTCCTGGCCGTCCGCACGCCCCGCCAAACTGGCTGCACTCGGAAGTGCCGGAAGGATGAGCAATCACCGGGGTGGGGACTGGAGTCGGCGGTCGCGGAGTTGGGGGAACCGGGGTTGGCGTCGGAGGCTCGGGCGTGGCCGTTGGCGGGATGGAAGTAGAGGTGGGCGTCGGATCACCTGGGCGCTGCGTCGGCGCTGCTGTGGGTTGCGCCGTCGGAGATGGCGTTCCAGTTGTCCCCGTGGGAGTGACATTAACCGGGGTTCCCGTTTCGGTTGCCGCCGGCGATGGGTCGGGAGAAACGGTTGCTGTCAAAGTTGTAGGAGTGACCGACGCCACTGCAACCTGGGTCCCCGCCCGTGTGGTTGGGCTACCGGCAACTCCGTTATCTCCCGCGCCCGCGCTACTGTCGTCATCGCCACCGCCCGCCAGCAGTATGCCAACCACGGCAAAGAACACGAGCGCAATGAGGCCCGCGCCGGCCAGGGCGATGAACCGCATCGGGCCCCCGGCGTCGTTGTATTCGGCCTCGCGTTCCACGAGTACCCCGGCCACACGCCGCGAACGATAGGTTTCCTGCGGCGGGCGGTATTCCTCTTCTTCAGGTCCCAAGTCTTGCTCAACGGGCTCGACGGGAGGTTGGAAACTTGCTGGCTCGTCCCATGGGGCCTGGCGAACCTCCGCGGAGTTGAGCGGTTCGGGAGCCCACGACTCATCGTCCGCCGGATCTGGCGCCCAATCGCTGCCAATGGGAGGCGGCGGTTGGAGCGCCTCGGGAGCGACGCCCGTGGCTGTCCTGTGCGCGCCCGCTTGCGGGCGCTGCCGCCACGGATCGCGCGACGGCGCCCGCACGACCGGGCCACTCACAAACCCATCGGGACCCGCGACAGGACTTCCCTGGCGCGCGTTCAGCTCTTTCATCAGGGGATTCGCGTCTACATGAAGGTAGTTCGCATAGCTGCGAAGGAACCCGCGGACATAGACGGGCGCGGGCAACGCCTCGAAACGGTCGTCTTCAAGCGCTTCGAGAAAGCGCGGTGATATTCGCGTTTCCTGCGCCGCAAGCTCAATCGTCAGCCCGCGGCTCTCGCGCGCGCTGCGCAACGTGGACCCTATTCCGGCCAAGCAGAGATCTTTCTGGTCACCATAGACCGACATAAGGTATGCCAGTATCGTCAAAAGGGCGAATTCGCGACTCGTCCGCGTTGGGTACGGGCCGACCTGTGAGTCTTTTTGGCGGATGCCCGGGAAGCACCGTACCATCGAAGAACATGCGCACGGCTGTAGTCATCGTCGTTGCCCTCGCGGGCCTTTTGTTCGCCCACCTGGCGAACGCCCAGCCACCGCTTCCAGCCGCGTTTTATGGGACGGTCGTGATCGATGGCAAACCCGTGCGAGACGGAACAGAAGTGAAGGCGCTCATCGACGGCGTGAACTGCACCCAGGACAACAACGGCGCGCCTCCATCGACCATCACTGACGGCGGAGTGTCTGTGTACGCAATCCTCGTCGTTTCGGCGGCGGTCAAGCCCGGATGCGGCGCGGAGGGCAAGGAGATCGCCTTCACCGTCGGGGGGCGGCAGGCGGTTCAGACCGCACGATGGAAGGACAGCTTCGCTAATCCCGCCCAGCAGATAAACCTGAGCATCGGCGAGGGACTTCCTGTCCCCTTGCCGACGGCGACGGCGATGCCTACCGTAAACCCAGCGCAAGCAGCCGCGACCGCGACAGAACGCGCCGCATTTACGCCGTTGCCGGGAGCGACATCGCTCCCCACCGACACCTTGACGATCACCACGGGGCGCACGGCGGCCCCCCCGGGCCAATTTGGCGCCGCGGGAAGCGGGGGTGTGGTGAGTCCCACGCCGGCGGCAACGGCGCCCTCATCGGATTCGGGGTTTTCCGTCCTCGGCGCGGTGCTGATCGTACTTGGCGTCGTCGTCCTCACAGGGGCGGCAGCCGGCTACGCCCTCAGCCGGCGGACACGAAAGGCCGCCCCTGGCGATGGGAACGCTTAATCTCCTCTTGCCATCGTGTCGTATAAGGTAGAGGGACGCTTATCGCCGCGTCGTGCCGCATCGCGCTTATGAAAGTACTTCGCTCGCTCGCCATCCTTTCGTTCCTCGCCGGCGCTGCGCTCCTGGTGGCTGGCTTCATGTTTTCCGGCGGCGGGACGAACGGTTCCGCGAGTCCGTCCTACGAAGCTTCCCCCTTCCCCACGCTCGAAATTACCCCCACATCGACAGCGTTCGTTCCCAAACCAAGTGTTGCATCCGCGACGCCAACCCCCCTTCCTTTCGATGGCAAGCTCACGAGGTTCAAGATTCCCCGCTTCAAGGTGGACTCCCCGGTGGAAGTCATTGGTTTCAAGGCAAACACGGACAATAGGGAATTGGACACCCCGCACGACCCCCTGAAGACTGGCTGGTACGACATTTATGACAAGCCTGGATTCAACGGGAACGCCGTCTTCGCCGCCCACGTCGATTACTACCCCAACATCATCGGGCCCTTCAACAAGCTGGCGAGGCTCGAAAAGGACGACGATATCGTCGTCGTCATGGAAAATGGACTCGAATACAAGTACAAGGTAATCCGCAAACAGCGGTACGACGTAAAGACTATACCCATGGGCGACCTCATCTGGCCGAAGGAAAAGCCCGACGGCGTGGAGTGGATCACGCTCATCACCTGCGGCGGCGAATTCGTCGCGAGCAGACCGGGCGGCCCCGGCGAATATCTCAACCGCGACGTGGTTGTCGCGGAGCGATACCAATAGCCTGGCCCAAGCGGTCGGCGAAACAACCATCAAGCCTGGGAGGGCACGCCTTGAACAGAATCGGACTCTTCTCGTTTGTCGGCGCGATCGTCGCCGGTGCCATGCTCACGGCAGGCATCGCCTGTTCCGATGGGGACAAGAAAGCCCCCGCGGCCATTGAGGTGGCCGCCACGGATACGGCGACTGCGACAAGCACCACGGTCCCAATCGCGACGGCCACGGCCACGCCATCGCCCACCGCAACGCCGACCCCGTTCAACGGGCGCGTGGCACGCATGCAGATCCCGAAGCTCAAGGTCGATGCTCCGATCGAAGAACTCGCCATCAAAAAAAACAGCCGTAACCAAGACGAATTGGACACGCCGAAGGCCGAGAACACCAACATCGGCTGGTATCATATTTATGACAAGCCCGGCTTTGGCGGCAACGCCCTGTTCTCCGCGCATGTGTATTACCACAGCATCCCCGCGCCGTTTCAGAAGCTCGCATCAAGTGTCGCCGGCGATGAGATCGTCGTGGTGATGGAGAACGGTATCGAATACAGGTACAAGGTCGTATCAAACAAGCGGTACCATCGCGACACAATTCCCATGGGCGAAATCATTTGGCCGCCGAACCGTCCCAACGAGGCCGAATGGATCACGATGATCACCTGCGGAGGGCAACTCGACTCCACCGGACAGGAGTACGTCGATCGCGACGTCATCGTGGCCGAACGCGTGAGCTAGGCCACTGCGCAGTCTGATATGCTAACCGCATGGCCTTCACCGTCGAAAGCGCCCAGGAGCTGATCCATTTCCTCGCGGCCCACCCCGAGTGGCGGGCCGAGTTGCGCCCCCTTATCCTCAGCGACGACATCCTGCAAATGCCTCAACGCCTTGAACGAGTTGAGAAGGATGTGTCAACGCTCAAGGAGGACGTGTCTGTCCTCAAGGAGGACGTGTCTGTCCTCAAAGAGGACGTGTCTGTCCTCAAGTCCGACATGGTGGAAGTCAAAGGGAGCGTCAAAAACATTGAGCTAAGAATGTCGAGGTTGGAAGGCCACTTTGGCAATTTCCAGGGCGACCTTTTTGAAGATAAGTTCCGAAACCATGCGGCTTCCTGGTTCTCGAAGTACGTTCGTTCCGGCAAGGTGGTGCCTTATCACGAACTGTCACGGCTGGAAGAGGCGGTTGAAGCCGGACTGATCACCCAGGCCGAGTTCGATGCCGTCGAGCAGTTGGACTTCATCCTTGCTGGGCACGAAAAACCTTCAGGCGAGGATATGCTACTGGCGGTTGAGACCTCAATCACGGTTAATGTCGAGGACGTCGACCGCGCGATGCAGCGCGCCAACATCCTGCAGAAAGCGGGCTACAGGTCCCGCGCGGCGGTCGGAGGAAACAAGGTTACTCCCGCGGCGCAAGCCCGTGCTCAAGAGGGCCACGTGATCGTAGAGCTGCGCGCGATACGCAACCAGCCAGCTCCCGTCCTTTAACGGGCCTCCCATCTCGTCCCTTCCGCACCGTCCTTCACTTCCACACCGAGCTCTGCCAGCCCGTCGCGCACGCGGTCCGCAAGCGCCCACTGCTTTGCGGCGCGCAACTCTGTTCGCAGCGTGACGAGCAGGTCGATGAATGGCGCGGCTTCCTGCGAATGGCCAACAG
>Ga0163153_10008504_pt1 | contig 10641 bp, 9 predicted proteins | sample OliLakLV19MP6IB1_FD_148629 | JGI IMG/M metagenome (GOLD analysis project Ga0163153, IMG submission 148629) | Freshwater microbial mat bacterial communities from Lake Vanda, McMurdo Dry Valleys, Antarctica - Oligotrophic Lake LV.19.MP6.IB-1 | ecosystem: Environmental > Aquatic > Freshwater > Lake...
CTATGCGGCTTCGCTCTCAGATGGATGTTCAGGTTGGCCGTTGCGTCAAAGCGCTGGATCAGAGTGACGGCGCCGGCAGAACCTCCGACGTTGTATCAGGCCAGCCGATAGACACCCACGTCTTCCTCGATGCCCTTGAGGGCCTGCTTGCCGACGAAGTCGGCCTTGGGCGGACGGTTGAGCTGGCGATAGGTGTGTTCCGAAATCAGCAGTTGGCTCTTCAATGGCTTGTTGAGTTGTTCGAGTCGCGCGGCAATGATCACGTTCTTGCCAGTCAGCGAATAGAACTTGCGCGCCGCGTTGCCCACGTTGCCGGCGATGACCTGCCCGGAATTGATGCCTATCCCCAGCCGGGTCGGTGGTATAGACCCTTTCGCAACCAGCGTCTCGACACTCTCCAGCATATTGAGGGCGGCCGCCACCGACTTTTGTGCATGCCCGGCATCGGCCACGGGCGCACCGAACACGGCCATGATGCCATCGCCCAGTATCTGCAGCACTACGCCCTGGTGCGCCTTCACGATGGGTATCAGTTCGCCGAAGACTGTATTCTGGAAACGGGCGACCGCGTCGGGCTCATGCGCATCCGCAAACACCGTGAAATCGCGGATATCGAGGAACAACACGCTGACATCGTATTGGCGACTGGAGAAATCGATTTCGTTGGATATCAGTTCCAGCGCGATTTCTTCCGACACCTGCTGGCCGAACAGCGCCTCGACCTTTCGGAGCAAGGCGCTGGTCTTTTCCTTTTCGGCCTTCAACCTGGTTTCGGCCTTGTTCGCAGCCCTGGAGTAGTAGTTGATGAGCAGCGAAATGATCATGATCGTCGCCAGCGCGCTGCTGAGCCTGTTCCAGCTCTTCGCCGCCTCGTCCACCTGGTAGAGACCGACCTGGTGGTAGAGGTACAGGTACACGTAGCTGCCCAGGATGAGGGCGAGCAGGCCGACCTGCAGTTTGGGCTTCCATGAAGGGTTGAAGAAAACCAGTCCCGCAAGGTAGATGAGCCAGAAATGGGCGCCGAAATCCCAGCCCAGGTAGTAAGTGGCCATCACCTGATGCAGGACCAGTTCCATGAAGGCCAGGCTGAATGCCAGATTGTGTTTTCCAAGCCAGTTGAGGGCGAATGCCACAGCGAAACACGGGATGCTGTAGAAAAGGTTGAACCACGCCCCTTCCAGGATGCCGAATTCCCGGAACCCGAAATAGGCATAGATATGGCCGGTAAATCCGATCAGGTAGGCAACCTGAGTGATGACGAAGAACCGTTCGTTTTCCTCGCTGACGAATCGTGATCGGAAGATGTTCACGGTCGACCCTTTACGTTAAACGACCGGCCGCAAGCCGATCGGGCGATCAAGTGTCCTGTATCGACGGCGCGCGGTCCAGTCCACGCGGCCGCGCGTCCATTGGCGCTGGCCCCGGCACTGACGTCGGGCAGGCGCTAAGGCATGTCGGCCCGACCCATCAGGCCATGCAGCGAGTAGCCCTCCACCTGCGGCAATTCAGGCGGCGCCGCAAATCCCAACGGGACGCCAGGAAGCCGCCGGTCGTCAGCGTCGCTTCATGGTCGAATGAGGTACAGAAGACGCCGGATCGTGCGGCTGCTTTACTGCCGTTTGCGGTCGTCCAATTTGGTGGATTGAAACTCCGGCTAAGACTGCAAGTGCGATTTCACTGATTCACCAGAGCGTCGATTTTTCGTTGTGTTTCTCGGGACTCCAGTTCCAGCCAATCAACAAACCTTTGAATCTGAGGGCGGGTTTCCGCGTTAGCGCTCATTCTCAGGCGATAGGGGAATGGCGCAACAATGTTCTGTGAGATCGGGTACGGATGAACCATGGTTTTTTCCTCCAGATCACGAAGCATCAGCGAAAGGCCGCAGACAAGAAAGCCAACATTTTCCCGAACTGCCTCTAAAGCAAGTCTTGCATTTGGGTAGCGGATACCTCGGTCGTTTCCAATTTCACGATGACCGAACGTCTTGAACCACTCTACCCAACCGGGGTAGTCTTCGTCGTCGCGCTGACGCTTCAGATGAAGCAGAGGCATCCCTTCCATCTCGTTTTGCGCATCCCAATCAGCCAACCGGCGAGAGTTATCCGGGCCGGTCACGGTCACAATCACGTCTCGAAACAACGCCTTGCCCGGCGCGTTGCCACATGCAACTTGCAGATCTGGTGATCCAATTCGCAATGGCACGTCGCCATCGCCATTGATGCAAAAAAGAATATTGGGATACTTGGCGCGAAACTCCGGCAACCGTGGTGCAAGCCAGAGGTCTGCCCAGTCCGGGTCGGCCACGATATGAATTTCGCTGACTCTTTGAAAATCAAGTGTTTCAATTACCCGCGCCAATGCTTCAAAGGCTGAACTCAGATCAGAAAGGGCATGCTGAAGCTCAGGCGTTGGCTGCAGCCCGGATCGACCGCGAAGCAGAAGATCGGTTCCCAAATAGTCTTCCAGCGAGCGAATGCGCTGCCCAACCGCCGCTGGCGTAATGCCCAACCGGACGGCCGCCGCTGTGAGTGAACCCTCGCGGACGGCTAGATCTAACGCTTGGAGTGACTTCAGATGTGTAACAGAGGTCATTTACTAAAGTTTATCTTTAAGAGGCCAAAATATTCAGCTTCTTATTAAAGAAAAACTTTGGCAATCTAAAGAAAATTGAATTTCAAGTTAGCCGAGGCTGACGGTAGCATCTGGTTCTTCCAACAGAAAAGGACTTCAAAATGAAACGCTTCATGATCGAACGTGACATCCCTGGAATCGGCGAGTTCTCGCTGACCGAGCTTTGTGGCGCAGCCCGTGCATCGAACCAAGCCCTTGCCAATATCGGCCCGTCGATACAGTGGCAGCATTCCTACGTGGCGGGTGGGAAAACGTTTTGTATCTATCTCGCCGAAAGTGAGAAAGACATAACGAAACACTCCGAACTCAGCGGAATCCCTTGTTCCAAGATCACTGAAATCAAGCAAATCATCGACCCATTGACGGCGAACAACTAGGGCATATGAACGGACCTAGTTCAGCGTGGGGTCGGCAAACGTCGGCCACTCGTGCGAGTTGATCGTCCGCTTCCTGCCAGTGGTCATCCAACTTGTCATAGTCAAATCACACAATGGGCCAAGTGCTGAAGTTCGTGGCCGGCAGCTCTATGGTCAACCACGAGGCCTGCCTTGGCCGTCATCCATGGCCAGGCGCAAATGCGCGACCGCCCTGATGGGCGCGCCCGAACTGCTGGACAGTCCAACCCGCGTTGACAAGGGCGCATGGTTCTCGTGCGGCTATCGATCCAGTGGAATTGACAGTTGAGAGGCTGCTCTGTAGGCTAAGACCGCATCATTGCGGCGAAGATTGCGTGCGACGTGGGTTTTCGGGGTCGGCGCGGACGGTGTTCATCATTGATTCAGCTACTGGAGCCTCACTATGACCTTGCCAGCCTCACGCCAAACCGACGGCCGCGGACGCCTCTATGACAGCGTTGTCGATACCATCGGCAACACGCCCTGTATCCGCCTCAACAGCATCGCACCGAAGCATGTGCGGATATATGTGAAGGCCGAGTTTTTCAACCCGGCATCCTCGATCAAGGACCGCCTGGCGATCAGCATCATCGAAGAGGCCGAGCGTCGCGGCGACTTGAAGCCCGGTCTGACGGTGGTCGAGGCCACCAGCGGCAACACGGGGATCGGGTTGGCGATGGTGTGTGCGGCCAAGGGCTACCCGCTCGTTGTAACCATGGCGGATTCGTTTTCCGTCGAGCGCCGTCGTTTGATGCGTTTTCTCGGCGCGAAGGTGGTGCTGACGCCGCGCGCGGCCAAGGGCTTTGGCATGTACCAGAAGGCCAAGGAACTCGCCGAAGCCAACGGGTGGTTCCTGGCGCGCCAGTTCGAGAGCGAAGACAACGCGAAAATCCACGAGAACACCACAGCGCGAGAGCTGATGGCCGACTTCTTCGGCGAGAGGCTGGACTATTGGGTCACCGGGTACGGCACGGGCGGTACCGTCACGGGTGTCGGCCGGGTGCTGCGCAAGGAACGCCCTGACACGAAGATCATCCTCAGCGAGCCGTCGATTGCCCCGTTGCTGGGCAGCGGCGTCGTGCAGAGCCGGGACGCCGATCACTCACCGGCCGGTAGCCATTCGGCCTTCACACCACACCCGATTCAGGGGTGGACGCCGGACTTCATTCCCTACGTGCTCCAGGAGTCGGTGGACCAGCACTATTACGACGAACTGATCCCGGTTACCGGGCCCGATGCGATCGCCTGGTCACGTCGGCTCGCGCTGGAAGAAGGGATCTTCACCGGCATTTCCGGCGGGGCCTCGATGGCTGTGGCCATCCAGGTAGCGCAGCGCGCGCCCGAAGGCTCCGTCATCTGTTGCATGCTTCCCGATACCGGCGAGCGCTACCTGTCGACACCGCTGTTCGAAGGCGTGGCCACCGAGATGACGCCGGACGAAGAGGCGCTGTCGCGTTCCACGCCCGGCTACCAGATGCCTGCCGCCTGAGGGGCGGGTGGCCCGGCGGGTGACCTCATTCGGCAGGTCGAGCGCCAACTGCCCACAGTTCGAGCGTTCGTCATATCGCATCGTGCGCCGACGGAGCAGGGCCTCAGTGCCAGCTTGCCGCTGACCTGCGTGGTGCTGGGCATGTTCGTGTTCTCGCGCATCAGCCTGCGACGCAGCTGGCGATTCAGCATGTTGAGATCTGCCAAGCCCGGGGCGACATAACGAAAGCAGCAGTTCGAGAGCGTTGGCTGCTGCAACAGATCTAGCGAATCAACGCCCGGACGACAACGCCGCCGTGCCGGCGCAACCGAGGAGCCGACGATGGCGACCGTTGACACAAGCAGGCTCTTCGCCAAGGCCATGGCCCATGCGGCGGCCTACCGCCAGAGCCTTACTGAAGACCCGCGGCCTCCGAGCGTGAGCTATCGCGACATGGTCGAGCGCTTCGCCGAACCGCTGCCAGAGACCGGTATGGACCCCGGTGAGGTCATAGACTCTCTGGCGACTCTGGCCACACCGGGGCTGTTTCCCATTGCAGCGCCGCGCTTTTTCGGTTGGGTCATCGGCGCATCACACCCGGTGGGCGTCGCTGCCGATTGGCTGGTCTCGGCCTGGGGGCAGAACACGGGCTACCACTCGATGACACCTTCGACCTCCGCGATCGAGGAGATAGCCGAGCGTTGGCTGGTGGATGTCCTGGACCTGCCGTTGGGAAGCTCCATCGGCTTTACGACCGGCGCGACCGTCGCCAATGGAACTGCCCTGGCAGTGGCAAGGACCGGCGTGCTGCTCCAGGCCGGGTGGGACCCGGATGCCGACGGGTTGTTCGGCGCGCCGCCCGTCGAGGTACTGATCGGCGCGGATGCTCACTCGTCCGTGTTTTCGTCGCTGCAACTGATCGGCTTCGGCTACAAGCGCGTCACGAGGATCGACACCGACGCGCAGGGGCGCATGCTGGCGCATGCGCTGGAGCGTGCGCTGCAGGGCAAAACGGGACCGAAGATCGTCATCGCGCAAGCCGGGCAGATCAATACCGGAGCCTTCGACCCCTTCACCGATATCGTGGCCGTTTCCAAGGCGGCCGGCGCCTGGGTGCACGTGGATGGCGCGTTTGGACTTTGGGCCCGGGCCACGCCGACCCTGCATCACCTGACCGAGGGCATCGAAGGTGCCGACTCGTGGGTGACCGATGGGCACAAGTGGCTGCAGGTGCCCTACGACTGCGGTTTCGCCATCGTCAAGGACCGCACCCTCCACCAGCGCGCCATGACCCAATGGTCGAGCTACCTGCCAACCATCTCACAGGGAGACCGCGTGCCGTCGGCCTTGGTGCCCGAACTCTCCCGGCGAGCCCGCGGTGTACCGGTCTACGCCGTGCTCAAGACATTGGGGCGCGAGGGTGTGGCCGTAATGGTGGAGCGGCACTGCGCCATGGCCAGGCAGTTCGCAAAGCTGCTGCAAGAGGAGTCAGGGATCAAGGTGATGAACGATGTCAACCTGAACCAGGTGATCGTGAACTTCGGGCACGGCAATGCGGCATCGCGCCGAGCAGCCACCGAAGCGGTGATCACCCGCGTGCAGCAGGACGGCACTTGCTTTGCCGCGGGCGCCGAGTGGCGTGGCGACTGGGTGATGCGGCTGTCGATCATCTCCGGCGAGACGACGGAGAACGACATCGAGAGGTCAGCAGTTGCGATCATTGCGGCCTGGAGGGCCGAACAGGGTCTGGCCCCGTAGGGTATCCGCGGCGGGTCGTATGCCAATGCAGTTGACGCTGGACTGAACGGCTGCTCCCTGCCATGACTTGCCCTTCATTTCATCGCGGGCCGCCGCGCGTCGACTTCCACGGGCAAGTTTGCTGCGAAAGCGGGAGTACGTTTGCCGGTGTTGTGGGACTCCTGCCGACCAGCAGCAGACATTCAACCAGTCTCCCGATAGCGGTCATTCATTGGAAATGATTGGCTCAAGACGCCTGTAGTGCAATGTCCGTGCCTGTCATTTCTTTAGAGCCTGTGCCCGAAAAAGTGGTGCAACCGGTCCTTGTTGATGCCGATGTCACTGGTCCACCAGCAAGCTGGGTAAGGCATGTCAACGAAGCGACGGTCAGGAAGATGCCGCTGATTCGCATGGACAAATTCCATTGCGAAGCCAGGGTGCGCTGGCGTGCCGAGAATTCCGCAGTAGCCAAGAATCGCCAAGATGCAATCGCGCTCGGCCTTGTTTGACCTCAGCACTTTGCTGAATTCGCTTTGCAGGGCGGCACTCGACACTTTCGGTTGGGTATTACTGATTGCAGCCAACAGTTCACGAAATATGCCAATGTCTTCGCTCGTCGGCGTTGGTGTCTTCTGCTCCGAGAAGAGCTCAAGGTCAAACATTGCGTAGGTCGGATTGAGATGACGCACGCCGCCCCACTTGAGGCGTTCGAAGTTCATGACGCTGACGTCCACCGCCGCACCGTCAAGGAGCATTCCGCAGCACTCGCACCGGTAGTGGTCTTCGGTTGGCTTGTGGCTTTGGAAGGCATGGAAGACTGCATAGCTGCCCAGGGCTGAACGCCAGTCAAGCCGGCGCGAGGCGAGGCTCGCAAGAAACGCATCGGCGACCACCTGCCTGTTAAGCGCTTCAATTACGCGCGCGAGCCTGCTCAGAACCTGGGAGTGGCTCACCTGCATCGGGTCAAACATCACACGCTTACTCTTGGCGTAGTCGAAATCTTCTGCGGAAACGCGACGCGCATCTTCGCGAGTCCAACCGGCGGTTGACCAGTAGGTGTCAAACAGGATTTTCTGCGCCCGCCTATCGGGTTGCTCAACTAACTTGGTTTGGGTTTTGGACTCTGGCATATTCGTTGAGCGGGACTGTAGAAGCTGTATGTACGGCGACCGGGTGGCGCCTGGCCCCGGCGATACAACTTCCAGAACTGAGTATGGCTAGCCTTGCGACCCGGCCCCGCGACAATACCACCCAGTGCTGCCGCATTCGAGGAGATTCCGACTGGGAACGGCCCTCTCCACTTAGGCCGAATTCGACCAGAACCGGACATCGGTGACATTGCTTGAAGTCAGTCTTGTCGACCACTGCGATGTGACTGGCAGCCGCGTATCCTTTGGGAGTACGGGACGCGACTGGATATCATGGATTTTTTGAGGTGTACATGCCATTGGACGAGCGCAACAAGGCCCCTGACCGCGCGAAGTCACTGAACACGGTTGAGGCAGTTGCTGCCAGACACCGCGAGCTCAATGCTGCGCATTTGCAGCCTCTCGTCGCGCACGTTCAAAGGCTGCGTGAAATAGCCCCAGCGGGAGTGCCAGACTTCGACCCATCGGACGGAGGAATCTACGCGGAGTGCCTCTTCTTGCTCGAGGCTCCTGGTAGAAGGGCCGTTGGCTCGGGTTTTGTGTCGCGCAACAACCCAGACGAGACGGCCAGAAACTTCTTCGCCGCCAACGCTGAGGCTGGTCTTCCTCGGTCACGCACGGTCACTTGGAACGCAATTCCCTGGTACATCGGCGATGGGCAGCGCATTCGGGCAGCCGGCGGAAGTGACCTTCGAGCCGCAGAGCAGCACTTAGCGCAACTGCTTGTCTTGCTACCACGACTCCGAGTTGTCGTTCTCGTCGGAAGAAAAGCTCAGCGCTACAGCAAAGCCGTTACCATTTTGGCGCCTTCCGTCTTGGTGCTAGTCTGCCCCCACCCAAGTCCACTGTCGTTCAACGGACGCCCCGAACGTCGCGCAGAAATGCAGGCCTGTCTTTCTCAAGTGGTGGCAACGTTAGGCAAGTCGTTTGAGGCTTCGTCCAACCCTTCCATCGAGGCGACGTCGTCCGGCAAGCTTCGCTTGCCTACGGCCGCGCATGGTGTCAATCGTTGAGAACCCTTCGGGCACCTGGTTGTCGGCGGCAGGCGACCAACAGCAGCCGTTGCACGGCTATCCTCATTTCAGATTTTCCGGGCCGATGAACGGGTACTTCAGCAATGACAACAAGAACTTGTAGTGGACTAAATGACTGTTCCACTGGTGCGCTGGAATACCGGCGGTGGTCGTTTGCGGGGGCGCTGGTTGCGCTCTGTCTCACTGCCGCGTCTTTTGTTCATGGCGAGCCGGTCTATCCTGGCGCTGCTTGGAACATACCCGCCTCCGTCGACTCGTCTGGTGGGTGGTCGCAAGAGAAGCTCAAGCTCGCCGATGACTACGCAAGCGCTGCCAGGTCTGATGCATACCTGGTTGTTCATCAAGGCAGACTGGTGCATGCGTATGGCGACATCAGCAAACCGATGAACCTTGCGTCGATTCGTAAGAGCGTGCTGAGCGTTCTTTATGGCATCTACGTAGACCGAGGGGCCATAGACCTGAATCAGAAGCTGTCAGAACTCGACATCACCGACAAGGGTGGGCTCTCCGACGTTGAACGTTCAGCGACAGTCAGGCAGCTTATGCAGGCACGCTCTGGCATCTACCACGAAGCCGCGTACGAAACGTCGAATGCGAAAAACAGACGACCTGAACGTGGAAGCCGTGCTCCGGGACAAAGCTGGTACTACAACAACTGGGATTTCAATGCCCTTGGCACCGTTTTCCTGCGCCGCACCGGGAAGGACGTCTTCGAGGCTTTGAACACCGAACTCGCAATTCCACTGCAGTTTCAGGATTTTCGGTATCCGCGGGATACGGAGTTCAAATACGAGCGCAGTTCAGACCATCCTGCATATGTGATGTACCTATCTGCTCGGGACCTCGCGCGAGTTGGGTTGTTGGTGAGCCGCGATGGTCAGTGGAACGGCCGTCAGATTGTGTCGCCAGCCTGGTTGCGCGAAAGCATGACGTCGTACAGCGCGGCGGGAGGAGGGAATGGGTACGGCTACATGTGGTGGATTCCATATGTGGCGTTTCCATCCTGGCGCCTTTCGGCCAATCAACTGGTCTTTGCTGAGGGGTTTGGCGGGCAGTTCATGTTGATTGACCGGGTGCGGGACATCGTCGTTGTCCATCGGGTCAACAACAGCAGGCTTTGGTACAAGCGCAACACCGTAGATTCTGGCCAATTTGCGGAGCTGGCTGCGCGCATCATTGCTGCCGCTCCCGCAAGGTAGTTGGTGTGTGGCATAGGCGCGAACGATTGCTGAATCGACCAGGGTTTCGTCGACATTCTGTGAGCTCGTTTCGACCAGAAGCAGTCGTTCAAAAAACTACTCTAAAGCGGTCGTCCATGCTGCAAAACTGATTGGAATCACTCGTTTTGGTTATGTACAGTGACCATATGGGCGATTAGACTCAGAAAAATCGCTGCGGGGTTTGTCGGATTTTTTATACCTGTATAGAATTCTTCCGAACCCTCGGCAAAGCCAATGGTGGCGGAATATTTTAAGGTTTTGCATGCCCAGTTTATCCCGCAGTCGCCAGAATATCCCGCAGACCCTGCGGTATATATTACGTTAGGCCGCGCAATCAGTCTCTGCTGTACGCTCACCGCCTTGAATTCCATGACCTACACCTACCGTGACGCGACTGACGCGGATTTGCTCCGCATCGTTGAGATCTACAACTTTGCAGTTGCTACGCGCAAATGCAGTTGCGACCTTGACCCGACCACCATCGCGGCCCGACGCTCCTCGTTTCTTCAACACACGCCAGATCATCGTCCACTCTGGGTTGCCGAGGACGACGGCAAACCAGCGCAGGGAGCAATCGGCTACTTGGGATTCTTTCACTTCATGAATGAGCGGCCAGGCTACTTCATAACTGCCGACGTCGCGATCTACCTCCACCCGGACTACCAAAGCAAAGGTCTGGGTACATTCTTGCTACAGAGCGCCCTTGACCGATCGCAGTCTCTGGGCATCGAAACTTTGACCGCGACAATCTTCGCCAGCAACGAGGCGAGCATCGCATTGTTCCGCAAGATGGGCTTCGAGCAATGGGGCTTCATGCCGCGCGTCGCAAGGCTTGAAGGCATTGAGAAAGACCTCGTCCTTGTCGGGCGTCGCATGCATGAACCCCAAGGCGTGGCCTAACGAATAAGGATAGATCGCGCGAAGCCGCGATCTGATCCGGTTGTTGGACGAGCCCGGATTGCCGCCGGTCACCGACACAGGAAACATCTCTCACAAGTTTGGCCGATG
>Ga0163153_10008508_pt1 | contig 10639 bp, 5 predicted proteins | sample OliLakLV19MP6IB1_FD_148629 | JGI IMG/M metagenome (GOLD analysis project Ga0163153, IMG submission 148629) | Freshwater microbial mat bacterial communities from Lake Vanda, McMurdo Dry Valleys, Antarctica - Oligotrophic Lake LV.19.MP6.IB-1 | ecosystem: Environmental > Aquatic > Freshwater > Lake...
ATTCGTTACTTATCCATCGCATCTCTTCCACTCCCGCTACCCGCAGGCCGCGTGGGGCTCGAGCCCGAAGGACGGTCGCCTCATTTGGACCGGATTCTACCACTACATTGGTTAAACAGATCACAGTCGAACAACTCGCTGAAGTAGCGGAAATGGGCCCGGCCTTCTGGGCTGAGGGCATGCTTCCGGGTGCGTTCATCCCGGGCGTATTCTGTGCCAAGTGGCAGTCCCTCATCGAGCAGAACATCGGGTTCATCCTCGGCCTTTTCTCCGAAGGCAAGATCGTCGGCACATTCGGCGCAATCGTCGCTGAAGACCTCAACGATGCAAAGCTGGTAGCCAATGAATGCTTTTGGTTCGTGAAACCGGAAGCCCGTGGCCGAGGATTTGAGCTTCTGATCGCCTACGAAGAAGAGGCCCGACGCCGTGGCGCGGTTCGCTGCTCCATGATCCACCTTCTCAATCTCCAGCCGGAAAGGCTGGCGCACATCTACGAACGCCGCGGCTACCTTGCCGTGGAAACCTCATACTTCAAGGAACTAACCTAACATGGTCACAACAGCAGCAGTCGTCGGCGCAGCTTCAGCGGTAGGCGGTCTCGGCCTAGCCGCCAAGTCCATGTCGAACCAGAATAAGGCCGCCAAACAGGCTGCCGAAGCCGCCAAGAATTCCGGCGTGAACGTCGGCGAGGTCAACAAGATGGCGGAGGCTCAGGCCATCCGCAACGCCCGCAATTCGGCCGCGCTTGAGCAGGAGCTTAACCCGCTCGCTCCGCAGCTACGCACGCGCTCCCTTCAGGCGGTTATCGACTCCTTGGGTGACGGTAAGTATGACGAGGCGATCCAGCAGCGCCTATTCCAAGACTTCAATGGACAGGACGTCACGCCGCAGTATCAGGACTATGACCAGTCTGATCTGAGCAAGGCGTCGCAGGCTCGCGCTCTTGAGCAGTTGCAGCTTGGCGGCAAGCTGGATACCGAAACCGCCAACCAAGTCATCCGCTCTTCCGCAGCCCGTGCCGGTGGCTTCGGTGACACGCTGGGTCTGGGCCGTGATATTTCCGCCCGCGACCTTGGGCTAACTAGCCTGCAGCTCTCGCAGCAGCGCCTTGCAACCGCCGGCCAGTTTGGTCAGGCTCAGGACCAGTTCACGGCCCAGCGCATGGGGGCGCTCAACAACTTCGGGCTTTCTGCCGCCCAGCTGGCTCTAGGCCAGCAGCAGCAGCGCGCCAACACCGGCTTCGGCTTGAATGCGATGGGCCAGCAAGGCTATGGTCGCGCCCTACAGGCGGCTCAACTCGGCCAAAGCATCCAGCAGCCGCTGACCGGACTGGACCCGGCCTCCATTGCCAACCTTGCTGTCGGAAACTCCAATCTGCAGGCCAACGCAGCCCAGCAGGCTGCCGGACTTCGCTCCTCTGCGGCGGCTGGCCTCGGTCAGTTTGGTGGAGCGCTTACTGGCGCTGGCCTTGGTCTCCTTGGAAACGCTGCGAAGCTCTACGAAAATAGGAAGCCGCCAACAGTGCTGCCGCCAACAGTGCCGCCGCCCTCCCCGGGGTCGGGGGGTAGGTAAATTCCAGAATCTTCGGCTCATAATACCATGCCATCACCAATCCAGACCCGCGGTTTCGAAGTCAGCGTCATGCCGGACGTGCAGCTGGCTGACCCACGCATGTTCAACCCATACGGCGGAATCGTAGACGGCCTCGGGGCCGGCATGAAACTGGCCGGTGGCCTGCAGGACATTGTTCTGCGCCGCCACCAGCAGAAACTGCAGGATGCACAAGAGGCCCGCAGCGCCGAGCAGAGCGCCTATAACATCGGCCGTCGCCCAACGGCAGAGCGGATGGACGCGGCCAATCTGGCTCTCGTTGAGAATCGCAAGACGCTGGCAGACGCGAAGCTTCCGGGGCAGGTTGGGGAGGCCGAGGGGATCGTCGAGAAGCAGACGGGCACGTTTACCGATCCCGATGAAGACGGAAACGAGGTGGAATATGGAAACTTCGAGTTCTTTAATCCGGTCACTGGGGAGAGGGGCACATACACCGGCCGCCCGCTAAGGACGCTGCGCACCAAGGCCCAGATTGATTCCGACAACCTGAAGGGTGAGGCTGCAGTGCGCGCAAGTGATGCGCTCGCCAAAAGCCGCGACTCATACGGACTCGCCGTTTCCCGGTTTCAGCAGGCTGAGGCCGGTGGAGACCCGGAGGAGATTCAGTTCTGGAGGAATAGGCTCGAGCGCCTCAACGCAATGCCGGGAACCCTTGCTCCGGGCACCACATCCGGTCGGCGTCTCGAGCGCCTTGCGGTAGACGCAGGCTTCACTCAGGAACAAGGCGAAGCCCTCGCCGGGACACAGGAAGGTGTCAGCGCTATGAATAAACTCGGCGCCCAGATGAAAATGCTGGGAACGCAAGGCTTCGTGCCTGACGAGCTGAAACTTACCCCTGCAGAACAGGCGGCGGTTAATGCCGCTAAGCGTCCATCCGCTTCGGCGCCGGCACGCGCTGCCGCACCTGCCCCAGTTCCTGCGCGGCCTCCTGCGGCCGGGGGAGCACCCGTTCCAGAGATGTTTCCCATGTCGTTTTCGGCCCGGCCTCCTGTTCCTCAGTTCAACACATCGGAAGAGGCCCAAGCGGCTTATGATGCTGGTCAAATCAAAGAGGGCCAAGAGATTCGGGTTGCCGGGCAACTTGGGCGCTGGCAGTAAATCCACATGCCATTCGTTGCGCATCCATCGGGTAGCACCCCTTCGGGCAAAGGCTTCGTTCCATACGAAGCCCAACCGGCTTCGCCGTATTCTCCAGAAGCCAAGCGCGCCAAGGCCATGGCAGGGTTTGAGAGCCGTCTCCGCTTTCTCCAGAGCCGTGATGCAGCCGAGGCCGAGCTGAACCCGGAGCGCAATCCATTCGCTGAGGCTGGTGACGCGCTAGTCACAACCGGCCTGCGCGCTGGCCTGCCTCTGGCCGCGGCGGTCCTTTCTGCTGAGACTGGCCCCGGCATGGTTCCGATCACGGCTGGCGCTGGCGCTATCGGCAACCGACTGGCCAACATCTACGAGGACGCCCGGGGCTACGAGAAGCCGCAGAAAAGCTTTCTTGGCAACCTGAAGGAGGACTTGGACTGGGGGGCAATGGCCGGCATTGGCGCGGCTGTTCCGGCCCTGCCGAGGCTCCCGGCCCGCTTCATCGCACGCAGCCCGCTCAAGGCCGCTGTCACACAAGGCTTGGCGGACACCGCCGCGGGCGCAATCACTAATACTGGCATGGATGCCGCCCTGCAACTTTCTCAGACCGGAGAGCTGGACTCGCAGCGCTTGGCCGAGATGGGCCTGATGGGAGGCGGCTTCTCGGCCTTTATTGGCATGAGCCCAGCCATGGACACGCTGCGCCGCGGGCACGAGATGCAGGCCTATGCGCTCAGGCGGTCTGCTGCGCTCAGGCGCGCTGCAGGCCGCGCTCGCCCGGTCAACCAGATGCCGGAATACATCCCGCCGGTCGAGCCGACCTTGGCGCTGGGCCGCGGGCCCCAGCTGCTGCTTCAGGACGGCGTTGGAAACATCGTTCCGGATGGCCCGCCTCCGGTGCCGCAACTTCCTCCGCCCAAGAGCACCAGCCAGACCAGCAAGACCATCAAGGACGTCACCGAGCGCATGGCCAGAGCCTCAGACCCGGAGCAGAAGCTGGCCATCCTGAAGCAGGAAGTGAAGCTCCGTGGGGACACCCTGACCATGATCGAGCAGCGTGTCGCGCTTGATGCCAAGATTTCCCTCGAGAGCCAGATCGCCAAGAAGAATGCCGCCCAAGAGAAGGTGGACACGGCGGTCGAAGCGCAGGAAGCGCAGGTTGCAGCTGTTGAAAAGCAGCAGAAGCAGCAGGAAGACCTGTTGAAGGCGCAGCAGAAGGTCGAGATGGAGCAGGTTAAGGCTGCCGAGGCTGCCAACAAGCAGCAGCAGGACGCCGTTGCTGAGCAACAGCGCGTTGCGGATGAAGCCGAGAAGGCCACCAAGCTGCTGGAGCCGAAGCCCATTGTCCTTGCGAACGCTGCAGCCACCGCGGCCAAGGCTATTGAGAACCAGCCGGGCACGGGACAGGGGGTGCTCAACGAGATTTCCAGCGCACCAGCCCAGCAGGCCCCCGATCCGCAACAGATGATGCCGCCGAGCAACGCGGCTCCGCTGCCGCAACAGTTGCAGCAGCCGTCTTCCGGTATTGCGTTGCCAACAATTTCACGCCCAACGAAGGCCCAGCTCAAGGCGATCCCGGAGGACACCCAGTTCCTCTACAAGGAGGGCGAGAACAGCTACTATCAGGTGGACCGCACCCCGGAGGACCCGCGTGGCCGCACGGTGGACAAGCAGACGCTGAAGGCCGAGGGTTATGACGTGTCGAAGCTGCCGAAGCCACCCAAGAATGGCGTGGATGATAACTTTGATGAGCGATCGCTGATAAGCGGCATGGCTGATAAGGAGATCGAAAACAGAGACCCGTGGGACCACTACATAGACATGTCCAAACGAATGTTCAATGATAGGTATCGCCCAACGGTTGGTGATGACTATGTTAAGTTGAGAGGAAGGTTCGACAACGCACACGTCGCGGTCGAGGACCCGTCCGGAAATATCTGGACCCGCGCCCAAGACGGCACGTTCCGGTCTACAACCGACTTTAAGGTAAAAGGAAAGGTTGTTATCGAAAAAAGCAAAGCCCCAAAGAGGATTGTTGCTTGGTTCGAGGCAAGAGATCAGGCGTCTATTGCGCTAGACAAGAAGGCCCAAGACGGAGCCAAGGTTGCTCTGGCTGAGCCGACCCCGGTGCCTTCATCGCCGGCAAGTCCATCAACCCCGGGCAAGCGAAAGTCCGCCAATGTCGGCCGGATCGTGAAGATGATGGGCGACAAGCTGTATTCTGCGAACACGTCCATGACCACTGGAAAGGAGCTGTTCCAGAACGCGGCCGATGCCGTCATGAGGAATCCCGATGGGATACCAAAGGTAATATACAGCGGATACGATGGGGATATGTTCCACATTGGTGACACTGGACCGGGCATGACGCCCGACATCATTCTGGATAAGTTCCTGCCCGCAGGAGAAAGCGGCAAGGGCGTTGGCTCTGCCGGTGGACTAGGCCTTGCGAAGATTGCAATCTTGGGCGGCAACCCGGGATGGACAGTCGTCACCGCCGCCAAGAATCCAGACGGTCCCGGCCTGATTGTTTCCACGCTCAAGGGATCAGGCCCGGCCTACTACGACTACATCGACAACCCGCCAAATGTTAAGCTTGTTCCTGACAAGGATATTGAGCTTTCCGACGGAATGACGCTTCGCTACGAGTATGCTTCGGGCAGCGTCGCTATGAATACGGGAACATTCGCGAGCATCGAAACAAAGAACCCGTGGGATGCGGACAGATTCGTTGCCGATGGAGCAAGATACACTCCGCAAATTGAGCTTCGGCTCATCTCACCGGGTTACAGAGTAGACCCAAATAGCCTAGCCGGCCAGCTTGGGATTGGCGTCGGCGCCAGACGGTATGGCGAACAGCCTCATGACATGGGGATTATCCATACTATCGACGCTCCGTTTGGAACGATTGAAATGATTGCCCCAAAGGAGGGAAGGACCAAGCAATCCAGCTACCAACTATTCGGTGTTCTGAACCGGGGCATCCTTCAGTTCTGGGATCACCGTAATTTTCGCGACGCCGTTTCGCTTCCGGAGGGAATGACGGTCAACATCAAACCGTCGGTTGCGGCCGAGGATAAGCTTTATCCGTTCACAACCAACCGCGAGAAGCTGACTGATGATGCGGCCAATCTTATCACGAACTGGCTTAATGCATCAGGAAGGGCCCAGTTTGAGCGATTGCACGACATCTATCGTAACGCGGTCAAGGACGCGCCGAGACTTGATGGGCAAAAGGACCTTGTCATTCTTGACGTCGGCCAGAATGCAAGCCCTGAGCTTCTTGAGCGCATCAGGAAGAATCCCGAGGTCAATCTCATCGCCAAAGAGACTGGTGACATCCAGAACGCGATCCTCGAGGCGCTGGCGCGCAAGTATCCGGAGGAGAATTTCGGGCGCGCAAAATATATGGGCCTGCTGACGGGTGGTAAATCTTACGGTGTCCACTTTGGCGGGCAAGACGCCAGCGAGTCCGGAATCTACCACGACGTGTTCCTGTCTTGGCGCGACGCAAAGGCTGAGGCTTCCGCCTTCCTAGCGGAAGAAGCGGCCAATCTTCCGCACGTTGAGGGAATGGACAGGATGGAGGAAAAGTCTGCGTTCGTCGAGCAGCACCTCGACCGGACCGTGTATGACAGGTTCCGTTCCAAAGTCGTGGGAATCAGTCTCCATGAGGCTCTTCACCAAGTCACGCCCTCCGAAGGCGAGGATTTGGCTCGACAACTGACCTTTAGGGCGGGAGAAATTATCAAGCCGGTGGCGAACCTGCCCGAACAAACCAAAACCCTAGAACAATATGCCATCATCAACAAAAATCTTTCCGACCTCGGCAATGAACTTGCGCTACGAGAATCACCTTCTACAGCTGGCGATTTCATCGTATCTCAAGGAGGCTACGCAGGTTACGCCCTCAAAGAGACTGGAGGCGACGCGCCGGGAACTCGCCGACCTGAAGCTCGCCTACCTGAAGCTCAAGGGCAAGTAGCGCCTGCGCCAGCCGCGACGCAGCAGGCTCAGCCCGAAGCAACTCCGGACTATGGACCGCCACCTCCAGACAACACGGAGAACCGCCGCAAGGGCGCTTTCCGTCGTCAGCAGCGTGGTTCGGTCGCTGAAGATGCCCTCAGCTCGCTTGCTGGCACCGGCCTCGGCGGTGCTTACGGCTTCATCTCCACGGAAAAGAGGGAGGACGAAAGCGAAGAGCAGTTCCAAGCCCGCCGGCTGAAGAACATGCTGGCTTGGGCCGCTGGCGGTGCTGCCGCTGGCTTCGGCACATCCCGCGCATTGACCCCGGGCAAGCGGGCCATTCGGCGCGACGGAGGCCCGCAGCCCAGCTCTCGCGTGGCCCGTTCGCTGGGCATGGTGGTCGATCACAAGCCGATCATGCAGCGCATTTCCGACACAGCGCTGCTGGCCGAGAAGTGGAAGAACATCGCTCTCCGCGGTAGCCCGATGCGCAAGCCGTTCTACGATGCCACCCAGCGCGCACAGTATCGCATCATGGCTGGTCTGGCCGAGACGGTCTCCATCTTGAACAACATGCGTCGCATTGTGGTCACGCAGCATAGCGGGCCGCAGAAGCAGGCCGTCTTCGACAAGATCAATGAGGTCTTCTTGGACATCAGCAAGCTGGAGCAGCTTCCGGCCAACCTCCAGAAGGATGCCGCCCGCATGTTTGGGATTCGCGCCCACAACGCGACGCTCCTGAACAACATGGAGGGCCTGACGCAGGCCACCCGCGACACCATCGCGGAGAACGGTGGAAACTATCTTGCCCGTCAATACGCCATCTTCGACCTGAAGAACGAGCGTGAGCTGCGCGCCTACAAGGAGAGCCTTGCGCCTGAGGATGTCAGCGCAGCACTCGACGCGATTCAGGAGAGCTGGAAGCCGAAGCCGAAGAGCCCGGAAGAACAGAAGTTCGCCGCGGACACCATCGAGTTTGTTGCCAAGCAGGCCGTTGGCGGTTCGGATGACGCCGTGGCATCCATCAAGTCGCTCCGCCCATGGATGACGGACGCTGACGCGGCGAGGGTCGCGGCTTGGGTGGCTGGCGGCAAGCAGCCGGGACTGCCGAAGGTTAGGGCACTCTACCAAGAGCTTATCAATCCTTCCGACGTCACCCGAGACGAAGCCAAGGTGCTACTGGACCAGTTCCTTGACCGCAACCAGTTCGGTCCATTCAGCATCGGTCGCAAGGAAATCGGCGGCAAGGACGTGACGTCGCTTTACCAGAAGCAGGAGATTGACACGCGCCTGCGCAAGGTGCTGGGAGAGGTCAAAGACCCACTGAAGAACGCCTATCGCACGGTAGACAACCAAGTGCAGTTGATTGAGCGTGACCGCCAACAGCGTGAGCTGATCGGGATCGGTTCGGGCATGAATATCATGACCAAGGACGCCGACGTGGCCGCGTCCAAGGGATTCCAGCCCTTCGTCAAGGCCGGCACGCAGCTCAACGGCTCATACGACAACTGGGATGGCGTCTACATCGACCCGGTGTTCCGCGAGGAGTTCCAAGGATTGTTCAACCAGTCCGGCATGGACGACAACCTCGCCAAGAAGCTGATTCTTGACCCGATTCGCACGGCGACGGGCGTGTTCAAGTGGATGAAGATCATCCCGAGCACCGACTCCCGCTCCATTAACGCTCTCGGCGCCTACCTGAACAACGTCCAGAATGGACGCGCCCTCAACCCGCTTGGCAAAGGTTACCGCGAAGGAACCAAGGCGCTGCTGACGCAGGCCGGCCTGATTAACCCTACCGGTGGCCCGAATGGCAAAGCCATCAACGATCTCATCAAGGTCATGACGGAGCAGGGCATCATGGACGAGTCCGCCATCGGCCGCGACTTCCAAGAAAACATCAAGAACGGCACGCTCGACGGGGCGCTGGGCAAGATCGACGCCTTCATTCAGAACGGAATCAGTAATCCGACAGCCCGCAAGGCAGCCATGCTGGCCCGCTTTGAGGTGTCTGGTGGCGAGTTTGCCGCAGCCGACACCGTGGCTCGTATCGCCGGGTTCCTGAGCGAGCGGGCGGACTATCGCAAGGCCTACCCGGACCTTTCAGACGGCGCTATTGACGACTTGGCTGGCCGCGCCATGCGCATGACCGGAATGATCTACTCCGAGGTGCCGCATATCCTCCGCAAGCTTTCCGGATACAGTGTTCTGCCGGCCTTCATCAACTTCCCCTACGCGACCGCCCGTGCAGCCATCAACGGGGCCCGCCTTGGCGCTGCTGAGGTCAAGGAAGGGCGAGAGACAGGAAACAACGCCATTCTGCGCAAGGGCGCCCGTCGCCTTGCCTCTCTGGCGCTGGTTACGGCGGCTGCCTCTGGCGGTGGCGTTTCCTACTGGGTCAACAAGAGCAACGGCATCACGGATAAGCAGGAAGATGCAGCGCGCCGCATCGGCCCAAGCTACATCCAGAATTCTGCCATCATGTTCGGCGGACCGATCGAGAATGGCCGCGCATCCATCGTTGAGCAGAGCTACCTGCTGCCGAACGCCATGCTGACGACTCCGTTCGGCGAAGGCATCGAGGCCGCCAAGGACGGTGGATTCTGGCAGGGGCTCGAGCGCACGTCGGAAGTCGCGCTTGAGCCATTCCTCGGCGGTTCCAACGAAAACGTCATGAGTCTAGGCCCGGTGGCCGGAACCATTGAACAGATTCGGGGCAACAAGAACGAATTTGGCGAGCGTATCTTCAACCCGGAGGACCCGGAAAAGAATAAGGTCATCAGCAAATACATCCTGAACAAGTTTGCCCCGGGTGGCTGGAGCAAGGCGCAGCGTATGTCCAAGGCGCTTAGCGACAACCCGGTGGGGACATCTGGTCAGGTCTACTCGATGAAGGAGGAGGCGCTACGCACACTTGGTCGCCGCTCGACCACCATCGATGCCCGCGTGATTCTTCCGCGCCGTTCGGCCGACATCTACTCCCGCTACACCAACGCCGGCAAGCTTTACACCGAGACTGTCCGCAAGAACCCATCGTTCACCCCCGACGAGAAGGCCGCTGCCTACAAGAAGATGACCGATGCGCAGGCCGAGGTCTTCTCGGACTTGGTGCAGCTCTATGACGACGGAAAGACATTCGGTCTGGGAGACTCGGAAATCCGCCGCGGCATGGACATGGCCGGCGTTCCGAACGCGCTAATCAATCAGGTGCGTGCAACCAAGTATCGCCCGAACCGCCAGATTCAGCTGGACCACAAGCTGGAGCAGCGTCTCAGGCTGCAGGATCGCTTCCGTGCGGGCGGCGCTGGAAACATCGTTACGGATGGACCACCTCCGGGGCCGCAACTTCCTCCGCCCAAGAAGAGCGAGTTCGTCCCATACAAATAAGTGCTTGACGGCCGTATGCGGGGCCGTATGTTGGGGGCATGGAAAATAAAGATGAACCGGCGGTTCCGCTCACAACGAGCAAGCGGTATTATCCCGGGATGAGCAAGTTCGAGCACGTCAAACTGGAGGTCCTGAAGGCGATGCTCAGCAACCCCAACACCAACAACGGGCACATTGCGATCGATGTTAGCTCGGCCGACATGGCGGCCAAAGAATTCTTCAAGTGATCCCTGTCATCGACGCCCTAAAGCTGCCGGACGGCACCATTGTCGAGGCTGTTGGTGGTCGCCTCACGGTGACCAGTCCCCGAGTGGAAAAGCACCGCGACGACGGCACGCCATACACCCAGCAGACCTTCTCAGTCAGCGATGGAACAGGCGAGATGCTGGGCACGATCTACGACCACTACCAGCTTGAGCCCCACGACGGAAAGAAGGTGGTGTTTGCGTCCATGAAAGCGCGCAACAATCGCTTTGGCGGGGTGACCATCAAGGTTGACCCGACCAGTGGTGGCCTGTTTGCCCGCCGCCCAGCCAAGGCCGTGATCCGCGTTTCCAAAGCCGGCGCCATCCACACCCCCGAGACGTATGCTCAGCTGTGT
>Ga0163153_10008509_pt1 | contig 10638 bp, 1 predicted proteins | sample OliLakLV19MP6IB1_FD_148629 | JGI IMG/M metagenome (GOLD analysis project Ga0163153, IMG submission 148629) | Freshwater microbial mat bacterial communities from Lake Vanda, McMurdo Dry Valleys, Antarctica - Oligotrophic Lake LV.19.MP6.IB-1 | ecosystem: Environmental > Aquatic > Freshwater > Lake...
GCGCCCTGCACGGTTCCCGAACTTGAAAAACCAATAAATCGGACGCGGTGGAACGCGTCCCTACCGGAGATGGCGTCACCTCGTGCATCGGTAAGGACGACTTCCACGTCGTCCCCGATCAGCCTCCTCCCCACACTGGTAAGGACGGGCTCCACCCCGTCCCTGATCAATTTTCACACCTCTCACGGCACGGGCGGAGCGGGCCGCGCAAACTCTTTTCTGTAATTTCTTCGAGCACCTAAACTGAGGGCTGGGTTTGGAGTTTCATGTTGAGGTAGATTGTTCCGGTTTCCCATTGGTCGCCAGGTTCGACACGTAGCTGACGCTGCTCATGGAGCCGACGCGGGATTCATGTTGGTGTCGTCGTGGAAGATGAGTTCGCGCCGGTCGCCCCGGCTCATCAGGTGATAAATGGCTCCGGGAAACTCCACGCGCAACGGTGTGGGCATGAGACGATTTCAATCTTCGCCTGCTGAGAACGGACGGACGGGGGGATGGCAACGCGCACGCAAGCTTGCCGAAGTGACACTCCTTGCGATTCGTTGGTATCAGGGAGCGATTGCCCGATAGAAACTCTGTGGCGAGCTTCCTAGATTTGCGGGTTTAAGCACGTATTGGCCGGTGGCATCGGTGGAGATTGTCTGCAACGTCTGCCACTGGATGAGGTTTGTGGACACTTGGATGAGGTAAGCGCGAGAGGCCTGTCCCGAGAGGACAAAGCGCGGATTCGCTCCGTCCAGGCTGGCCGAGGCCCAGCGAAGGATCGATCCAATCCTGATCACTCGATTGCCCGTGATGGATAGATTGAACCCATCAAAGGAACCGCTGCCAACGAAAGTGAATTGGCCGGCGGTCCCGGCGGGCACGATGTCATAAGTGAGCGCTCGCTCGCCGGAGTCGAGGAACGGCCCCCACTTGACCTTACGATTCGCCGCATCAAAGGCGCCGCCATGGCTGATGCTGAAAACTTCCCAGCCGGTCGGAGTCTGATCTTCAACGGCGTAGGCCGAAATCGCAGGGTCGGGTCGGGCGGTAACCGTGATCGTAAAGGGAGATTGGAGCGTGCCGCTGCCGGGCATGGTTACGTTGACGACATTGGTCCGGCCCTGGGCCGTAGCGGCAGCCCTTGGCACATTTACCCACCAGTTCGGGGCGTTGGTAGCCGGCGAGTTGGTGAAGACGTAGCTGCCACCGTTCGCGGCGAGCAACCCAGCCCGGGTCACGTAGGCGATAGGAATGATGGTCGGCAACAACGGCCAGGTGTCGCCGTTCAGCCAGGCATTCGCATAGCTGTCTGCTTCCACCGAGCTGAGGATATTGTCAGATGGATCGCTGTCGGCGGGATGACGACCATCGGCCACCAGTGGGTTCGTGCCGGCCAGGAATTCTTGCAAGTTATTGCGGCCGTCGCCGTCCGGATCCGCGTTGGGATTTGCGCTGGTGGCGCTACCAAAGTATTGCGACTCCCAGCGGTCGGGAATGCCGTCCCCATCGGTGTCCAGTTCGGTGAAGTCAAGGCGCACGAGCTGACCCCGTTGAGCCACACTGATCGTCCTCGTATCACGCACTCCGGAGTTATCCCGCACATTGAGGTAGATCAGCGCGCCGACGCGGGAAGCATTGGTGTCCGAGAGAGGCAGGAAGGCCTCGAGGGGTATTTCCAGCGAATAAGAATTTCCGTAAGCCGGGTTGTCGCCCATGCGATAGCTGCTGACAACCGGACCGGTGGGGGTCTTTCGCGCCTCTACCACCACATTGGTGCTCGCCGCCGTCACGGGTGTGACACCGAGCGTGATGGCCCCATAGAGCACGTTGTCAGGCTCGGGGATCTCAGCGCGGACGATCGAGGGCGACAGTGACAGCGCCATGGCGAAGGCAAGCAGCGCGGCAAAGTGGCCGTGCTCACTCGCTCTCATCAGAAAGTTAGTCGTTTTCATACAGACTCCAGAGATTCTCATTTTGTTATCACCCAGCATGTCAGTCCCCGCTGTAGCTGTAGGTTTGGAAGTAAATCTTGATGTCGGTCACCGAGTTGATGAAGGCCTCGAGGCCGGCATTGGGATCGTTGAGCAAGGTTCCTCCCGGGATGATGAGCATCCATCCCGTGTTCCAGGCGCTGCGGCCGATGAGGCGATTGTCGTTCGTGAGATCGGCTTCGGCGTAGATGCCCGAATCATGGCGGGCGGGAATGGCCGCATAGCGACGCACCTGGGCGAAGCTGCCGCCGAGCGAGTCGTTGATCGGAATCCAGTTGGGATTGTTCAGATCGTTGGCCCCGATCGGGAACGGGACCGGTATCACCTGGTCGATGATGCGCCATTCGCGCGTCGCGGTGGTGTTGCCGGTGGGCGTGCGCATCACATCCGTGCCGATGGGAACCAGGTAGAACCTCGGCGTGGCGGCCACCGCCCCGGGATCATCGCCGCTGAACCAGATGCCGCATTTCGCGATCTTGGTCGAAAACTGCGATGAGTCATAACTGCTGTCGCCACCGGCCAGCGGCCAGCCGAAATAGTTCAGACCGAACGTGATGGTGGTTGGAAAACGAATCACCAGGCCCGGCTGGGGTCCGGCGCTTTCCGGTGCGAACGGACGGCAAAACCGGCGGAACTCGGGAACGCTCCAGAGATCAGGCACCCGCGCCTTCTGCAATTCATCCTGCCAGCGCCGGTTCGAATCCGGGGTGTTCTTGACGCGGAAGGCCTCCTCGCGGAGCGAAAAGCGGGTGTCGGCGATTTGTGGATTGATGACACCAAAGCGCGGTTTGAGCACGGCCCAGTTTGCTTCCAGGCGGGCCAGGGAATCCGCCAGTCCGGCGGTTCCCACCGCCGGATTGCCGTCCACCAATTGGCCGATGTTGCGTTGGCGGACGATGTCGGTCAGGAAGCGGCGCCCGGCGAGCGCATCGGTCCCGAGGAAGTTGACCTCGTAATCATAAGCGTTGGCGGCGAGATAAACGTAGCGCGCGGCAATGTCGAAGGCGGCGCGGTACTTTTGCAGGGCATCATTGCGGAAGATCCGGAAGGTCATGTCCTCATACCGGGCGGCGCTGACATCGGCAGCGGCCTCTTTGCGGAAGCGGACGAGTTCTTCGATCAAGCGTTTGCCTTCGGCGAGTTTGGAGAGGTAACGCCCGGCGGTTTGTTGGACGACTTCGGCCTGGTTATAGGCTTCGAGGCGGGTGGCCGCCTCGTTGCGCACCACTTGCTCAAGTTCCTTGACGCGCTGGAGCACGTCGAACCTCTGGCTGTTGACGGTGATCTCGATTTCAGTCGCGAGGCCGACATCTTCCTTGGCCAGGGCAACGGAATTCTCCACCCCTTCAGCGGCGTCCGCCCCCGTTTGGAGACCTACACTGGCGATGGTGGCGCCCAGCTTGATCGCTCCTCCAATCGGCGAGCCAACGTCGAACGCAAACCCGACGATCTTGGGGACCGAATCCGCCGCGGAATCGGCGATGGCGCTGGCCACCCTTGCAATGCCCCGATAGGCAAGCTGGAGGTTTTTCAGGCTGGCGATCCTCGCGTTCATATCCGTGACGGTTCCGCGCTGTCGATTCAGGATCCTGATCTGCTGGCTATTTACATCGTATTGCGCCTGCAACAGGTCGATCGCGGCCTGAATGTCCTGAATCAGCCCGTCGTAATTCTGCAACGCAATCTTCAACTGCGCGTTGGCCTGCACCAGGTCGGAGAGCGCGAGCTGCAATTCGCCCGGAGCCCGTCGCTGCCCCCACTCGGCGGGGGCGACGAAGCTGTAGCCTTTGGCGGACTGTGGGAAGATGACCGGCAAAATCCCTGTCTCCGTGGTCTCAGGCGCGAAGCCGAGCCAGAAGCCATTGGTCTGCAGGCCGGCGCGGGGCGCCGTGAAATAACCGGTAAACTGACTGTTGGGCGGGGAGTTCTCTCCGGTGATCTCCGTCGTGTTCACATACATGTGGTGATAGAGATCCGGGCCGTCATAGCCGCTCGGGTAGGTGCGGCCAGCGCCGATGTCACCGGCGTAGGGATAACCAAAGACCTCGATCAGGCGGCTCTTGTAGTCGAATTCCTGGTCGCGGACGTTGCGCGTGAATTGATCCGCGGTGTCCTGGTTGCGGCGCAGCAGCTCCGTTGTCTTGTTGGCCTGGTCCCAGACTGCGGTCGCGTTTTTGAGTGCGGCGACGCCGCGTTCCAGGATCTGGTCGAACTGGAAAAGGCCCTGCACGGCACGCCGGCCGATCTGCGCGGTTGAGCCCACTTCGAGGAACGTCGGATCGATGTCGAACGGTAGCGATCCTTTGGCCAGGCCGACCGGATTGAGCCCGGCATCGGCCTCGTCCATTTTGGCCTGCACGGCGTCGTAGTAGCCGATGATCTCACCCAGTTCGGCGATGGTGGTACGGTCGATTTTCTGAATACCGGTGTGCGCGGGATTCGGATCAACAGAAGGCAACACGGCGTTGGCGGCCAGCCAGTCAAAGTAGGCTCCCTGCCCGACGCGACGCGCCCATTCGTCCACGCCCCAGGCCCGATCAGAATCCGTGTCCTTGTAGCCCTGCCATTGGCCGGCCGGATCCTCGACATAATGATTGCGGTATTCGAGATCCACGATTTCGCGGCCGGTCTTCGCGCGCGCGGCGGCGACGCGACAGAATTTGCGTTCATCGAGGAAATCGACCTCCACGGCGACCCCGGCGATCGAGACGCGTTCGGTGCGCGGCTGCCAGGTGAACTGCGGATGGCGCATCAGCTGATAGTAGAACTTGGCCGCGGTCAGATAATGGCCCCACGCGTCCCCGTGGGCCTGGGGATACAGGATGCGGGAGTCCTTCTCATCGATGAATCCGTCGAAGTTCTGGTCCCGGATGTTGTAGGCCTGCTGGTAGGCGACCTCGCCTTCGCCCAGGGTGAAATTCCAAAACAACCGGTTGTAAACCGGGGCGGCCCGAACTCCGGCGTTGCGATCGTCGCGACCGCGCAGGAGGGCCAGTTCCTCCGAGAGCAGAGAGTCGAGCTGGTTCTGGAAGGGGAAGATGCTGGGAGCGAGAGTCCCATATTCCCCGCTGCTCGTGCCAAAGCCGATCGTCGGGTCCTGGGCATCGGCGAAGGATTCATTGCCCAGGAGCATGTAGAAGTCGGAGAGCTTGCTGGAGACGAGCAGCAGCGCGTTGTTCGCGGCATCGAAGTTGACGGGCGGAGCGCCCTCGATGCTGAGCTTCTTGCCGCGCTCAAGCACCGTCTGGTAGGCCTGGATGAGGCCGATGCTGTTGAGATTGTCGGCACTGCCGTTGAAGGCGATGGGCCCTTCGTAACGCGGCCCCACCTGGACCAGCATGCTGGCGTAGGTGTTGACCGCGGAGGAATGGAAGTCCGCCGTCCGGGCGTCGAAGGGATTCAAGCCGCGAATGACCCGCTTGATCCAGCCTTCGACCAGCGCGGCGCGCGGCTGGCCAAGGCCGGCCGGGTCGCCCAGCCAGTCGCTCCACAGCGTCGCCGGACGCAGCCCCACCGGGTAGCCGCGATAGCGGCAGATGAACCAGTTGTCTCCCAGGGTGAGCAGACTGGATTCGCGACCTTCACCGATGGTGATGTCGTTGATCCCCGCGCCCGTGACCGGGTAGGTGAGCCAGCCGCGGGCGTCGGTGATTGTTCCGGTCAACGGATTGATGGACGGCAGGCGGGTGGGATCAAAGTCGGCGGCGTCGGGCTTGTAATACCACTCGAACTGCACCTGCTCGGGCGCCCCGCCGAAGTCGCTGCTGTGCCGCAACGTCACCCGCTCGTCAAAGACATTGTCCCCGGGGAGAATTTTCACATCCCCTGCGTAGGGTCCGTCGTCCACCCGGATGACATGCAACGCCACCGGCAGGCCGGGCAGGGTTGGATCGTTGTTTTCCGCCAGCGTGATGAAGCGTGGCGGGACGGCCGCCGGTGCGGTCGAGGTCACAATGCTGCCCAAATTGCCGCGTCGGGTGCCGAGGAAGCGATTCGGCGTGGAGTCGACCAAGCTCGCGGCACCGGCGCCGTCATCGAACCGGAGGTAGACTCGCAATCCGCCTTCAAATCCGTTCAATGCCTTGCTCATCTGCGAACGAATCTGGTTTCCGGACAGCGCGATGTCCCACAACGCAAACTCGTCCACCTCCCCAACCATCCGCTGGGACAACCGGAAGCTGCTGGTGTCCCGAACCCCGGCTGCGGGACGGGAAGCGATCAGAATCCCGTCGAGATACAGCAGGAGATTGGTTCCGGCGCGAACCATCGCGTAGTGATGCCAATTCGTGTCGAGCGTTTGCGAGACCTGATGCACGACGCCGGCGCTCGTCGTGCGGTCGCTGAACAGGATACGGCCGGAGGCCGCCTCGGGACGCAAGAGCAGTCCGCCCCCGGCCACCGGGGCGTTGGTGAAGAGGGGGCCGTTGCTGTTCGCGCCGAGTTTTGCCCAGACGCCGATGGTGAAGTCCGCGTCAAGATTCCCAAAGCTCTGCATCTCCACCCAGGCACCACCGGTATTGCCGAACGCCAGACCCGGATTCGGCTGGGCTGGCGGAACATTGGTCAGAGCGGCGGTCAGGGATTTCGGTCCATCACCGAACTGCTCGAACACCACCCGGCCGGAGGAGTTGGTGGCCAGGCCCATGCGCAGGTCCTGGTCCGGCTGTCCGTCTCTGGGCAGGCTATCCACCCGGTTCGGGTTGCGCGTGAGCCAGTAGAGGTTGTCGACAATTCCAGCCCAGGCCGGGCTGCCCGGCGCCAACTGTTTGATGCGGTCGCGTTCCCGCGGGCTCATCACGTTCGGGAGCACGAGCGGATTTGGGCCGGCCCCGAAGCTGAAGTCCACCACCCCGCTGAACGAGAGGGTGCGATTCACGGGATCGAAGGTGAGACGCTGCTTCAACGCGGCGGGCAGATCCGGGAACACCTGCTTTCCGTTCCGGTTCTCCAACGGAATCGCGAGGTTGTCCAGAAGCGTGGCCGGCAGAACCGGCACCGTGCGCGCGCTGACCGGATCATAGAGCCGGGCCAGCGCCAGCGTCGGCGAGGAGTCGAGGTCGTAGCGCCAGGTCGGATTGAGATCGTCGAAAATCGTTTCGACCCGCGCCATGTTAAAGACATCGGGCAGCCCGTTGCGGGAACGCAGGAGAGACGACCCGACTTCGAGCGTCGCCGGGGTCTTCGGCCAGGTCACCCGGTAGTTGATGTCGATGGGAGTCCCGTCGGCGCCGCGACCGGAATTCGAGCCGGAGAGTTGCCCGGCCGGGCGACGATCCAGCCAGGCGAGGCACGTGCTGTTGCTGACATCGTTGGTCCCATTGCCGTTCAGGTCATACCAAAAATCGGGCTGCAACGGGTAGAAGAAGCGGATCAGGATGTTCGTGGCCCCGCCGGCGGGTCCGGCGGCGCGGGCGTAAAACTTGCCACGATAATCCTCCCACCAGGGTCCCTTGTCCGGCACGCCATAGGAAGCGCCACACAAAGTGAGCAAGCTTAGAGGGAACGGCGGCTGCAGTTCCAGGCCGGCTTCCGCCGGGTAGTTGAACGTATAATTGACCCCGTTGGTCCACACGCCCTCGGCGAGCACCTTGAAGGGTTTGATCCGCCACTGGCCCGTGGCGGCGTTGCGGAACTTCACCAGCGCGTAGGGTTCGGATTGGTTCTGGATCGCATTGAGGTCGTTGCGCAGCGCCAGCAGGCTGGGGCCGCCGCCCAGGGCTGCGATCAGGGCATGCTCTTCGTTCGGGTTGTAGCCCGGTTGCCTCGGGTCCGGTTGGTTGTAGACGCTCGGTTCCTGCATCGTCTCGGTCGGGAATCGACCCGAGCCAAGGCCGCTGGCGATGACGATGGAGTCGGCATTGGGCGGCCACTGGACCGTGTAGCGGATCGGCGCGTCAGCCCAGGCCACTCCGAGGCGATTGGTGTGATACCAGACGATGACCAACTCGTTGGTGTCCCGGGCCGTGGCGGCCGTGCGGGTGTTGACCGGAAGGATGGAGCCCAGGCGGGCGTCGCGGTTGTAGGCGCGGTCCAGGCCGGCGCCGTCGTAAAACGCGTTGGCGAAATAGACAAAGCCATTCTTGTCCAGGTAATCGAAATGGGTGGCATTGGTCACCGCCTCCCCCACCCACGCGACCTGATCCGTCCGGATATCCTCCATGCGCACGGATTTCACCACGTCAAAGATGGGCCGCTGCAACGTCGGGTTGGGATTGAAGCCGTCCGTCTTGAGGTAGTAGAGGACGCTGTAGCCCGGCAGCAGATCGTTGAACCGTTTCGTGCTCGTGTCGACGCTCACACCTTGCGCGGTCTGGTAGAGAACCGATTGAAAACTGTAGCCGAACGGCACCCCCTGCGGTTCCACCTCGCTCGGCACCGTGGTCACGTGCGTCGTCGGATTCTTGGGCCAGACGTTGATGCCGACGCTGACGATGCGGTCGGTATTGACGACCAGGTTGCTGCCGGAGCCGGTCGAGTCGGTGAAGGAGGTGAACCACTTCAACCGCGCGGTCACGGGGCGGATGGCGTAGAGCCGGTTTTCGAACTGGCTCCAGAAAAACGCGTTCTGGGCGCTGTCGCCAGGCTGGCCATGGAGAATCTCAATCTCCGGGAGGCGGGCCACCGCGCCTTCGGGGCGGGCAATGTTCCGGCCGATGACCCACGCGGGGACGGCGAGATAGGAGCGGGGGAAGCCATTCTTGGTGCCCGTGCCGACAATGAAGCCGTCACTGTTGATGCTGGCCGCGTCGTTTAACACCCAATTGCTTTGGGCAAAGACGAAATCGCCGCCGTCCGACGTGCGCGAATCGAAGATGAGATTATTGAGGTCGTTGAGGCGCCCGGCGCTGTAAACAAAGGCGCGCTGGCTGGAGAGAGAATTGCCCGACTGCCCGACGACCTGGTTGAAGTTGTTGATCGCCCGTGCCACGGCGTTGTTTTGACCCGGCAACTTGCCGAGATCGATCGGACCGGTGCCGGCCGGCGTATCCAGGAGGAAAGCCTGGCGGACACCGCCCGCGGTTTCCTGGTAACCCACCATGACCCGGGAGTTGTTTACTCCCAGGGCACGGCCCTTGCGCAGACCGAACCCGCCGCGCACGGCCACGGCATCGGCCGTTCCGTCGAAAACCGACTCAGCGCCATCGGCGAATGTGGCGTAGCCCACGATCCAGCCATCATCCGCGATCGCCGTGGCGACCGTTCCAATGGCGTTCGGAATCGGTGGCAGCGCCTGCAGGGAACCGGCTCGGTAAACGAAGGCGCCCAGCCTCCCGCCCGCCGTCTCGCTGTAGCCGACGACCGTGGCATTGCGATTGATCGCCAACGCTTCGCTATAGGTTCCCCCCGGAAGAAGACCCAATCCGGACCAGATTCCGTTGTCCCAAACGGCCGCCTCGCGATTCGGGTTGCCGGTTCGTGTGACGAACCCGGCGATGATGTTGGAGGCGCTGATCGCGCGGGCGGCCGCCGTCGCCCCGCCCAGCGTTCCGAGATCGAGCAACGGTTCGTTTCCGGTGAACCCCTTGGACAGGGTCGCGTGGACATCACTGGGCTGCGATTGCACCGAGCCGGCGATCCACACCTGGTCATTGACCCCGAAACCAAAGCCGGACGGACGACCGGGCAAATCGCCCAGGTCGACGAGGGCATAGGCGGGCTTGGGCACGACGCGAACCTGAAAACTCGTGCTCGCAAAGCCGCCGTTCTCGTCGGTCACAATCAGCGTCAGCCGGGTGGTGCCCACCTCGCCCGCCGCCGGCCGGATCACGACGGTGCGGTTGGTGCCCGTGCCGGTGATGCTCACATTTTGCGGGGGAATGAGCGTCGCATTCTCCGAGATTGGCGTCAGGCCCAGTCTCGCTGGGGGCGTTTCCGCGTCTTTCACGACCAGGGGCAGACTGGCGCTGGCCGTGTCTTCATCAATGACCTGGTTCGCCACGCTGGAGATGGTCGGCAGATCGTTCAGCGATTCGACGCTGAGATTCACGGTCACGGGGCCGGCGATCAGGTTTCCATTGTCGATGACCTGATAGGTGAAGGAGTCGAGGCCGTTGTAATTCGTGGCGGGCAGATAGCGGACCGGGTTTTCGGCCAGCGCGTAAATGGAGCCGTTGGTCCGATTGAGCGTGCCGTGTTCCGGCCATCGCGTGACGACGAACGCCAGCGTCGCCCCGGCTTCTCCCAAGTGCGATTCAATGTCAAAGGCCGGCAAGTAAACGGGAGTGAGCGTGTCCTCATCGGTGACCCTTACCCCGAACGGTGCCGGGGGCGGCTCAACATACGTGGCCGCATTGACGGTGCCATTGACGGTCGAAAGGATGCCGTCGGTCCGTCCGCCGAGGAGGGCCGAATCCGGGATGCGGGTGGTCAGTTGTTCATCCAGGCGCCAGTAGAGCGCCAATTGCGGCTCGTTGCCGGCCAGCGGGTAATTGCGGCTGGAGCGAATCTCGTTCCCGCTCAGCGCGCGGGTCCAGACCCGCAGTTCGTCGAAGGCGCCGACGAACGGGCGATCGCCCTCGCGCTGCGGGCAGAGGGTCAGCGCGGTGCTGGTGAAGCGGATCGAGTCATCCGCGTCGACGCCCGTAGATTGCCCGACTTGCACACCGTTGACGTAGACGGACAACGTGTTTGACTGGGCATTCCACGTGGCGGCCACGTGTTG
>Ga0163153_10008510_pt1 | contig 10635 bp, 6 predicted proteins | sample OliLakLV19MP6IB1_FD_148629 | JGI IMG/M metagenome (GOLD analysis project Ga0163153, IMG submission 148629) | Freshwater microbial mat bacterial communities from Lake Vanda, McMurdo Dry Valleys, Antarctica - Oligotrophic Lake LV.19.MP6.IB-1 | ecosystem: Environmental > Aquatic > Freshwater > Lake...
TCACGGACGCGCGTTCGGGCGGTTTCCTGACCAACGGGACGCTGGACATCCGGGACAACCTGTTCTGGAACTTCGCGACGAACGGCGTGCCGGTGAACGTGGCGGGCGCGGGAGCGGCACTGCTCTTTTCCGAGGCCAGCCGCAGCAATGAAGTGGTGAACCCACAGTTGCGCGGCATCAGCCGCTCGGCGGACGGCGGGCTGGACCCGCGTCCGGCCACTGGCAGCCCGGCCCTGACCAGCCTGCGCTCCGCTCCCAACGACGGCTTCTATACTCCGGCCACCTACAAGGGCGCGTTCGACGCCAATGACCTTTGGATCTCCGGATGGACGTTCATCTCGCAGAAGGGCATCACGCCGGTTCGCGGCGCGAACATCGTCGATGTGTCCGGCACCATCGCGACCGACACGACGTGGTATCAGACGAACGAGTATGTGCTCGCCGGCTTCGTGTATGTGCTCGGCGGCGCATCGCTGACCATCGAGGCGGGCACGGTGATCAAGGGCCGGCCCGGCACGGATGCGAACACCTCCTGCCTCATCGTGACGATGGGCGGAAAGATATTTGCGAACGGCACCGCGCACAGCCCCATCATCTTCACCGCCGAGGCGGACGACGTGACGGACCCGGACGATCTCCCGATCTATCAGCGCGGGCTGTGGGGCGGCGTGGTGCTGCTGGGCAGGTCGGTGCTGAACACGCCGAGCGACATCGCGGGCGCGTCGGCCAGTCCGAAGTATGACGTGTTTGAAGGGCTGCCGGGGGCGACGGAGATCAACGGCCAGTTCGTGAACCGCTTTGGCGGCGGCGACGACAACGATTCATCGGGCGTGATGCGCTACGTGTCGATCCGGCACGCGGGCGTGGTGTTCCTGCCGAACAAGGAGCTCAACGGCCTGTCGATGGGCGCAGTGGGCCGGGGCACGACGGTTGAGAACGTGGAGAGCTACGCGGTGGCCGATGACGGGTTTGAATTCTTCGGCGGCACGGTGAACACGAAGTATCTGGTGAGCGCGTTCAACGACGACGACTGCTTCGACGCGGACCAGGGCTACCGGGGCAAGAACCAGTTCTGGTTCTCGATCCAGGAGCCGGGCCGCAAGGACAGCGGCGGCGAATGGAACGGCGAGCCCAGCGGCATCGCGGCGAGCAACGCGCCTTTGGCGACGTTTGAGATCTACAACGCGACGCTGATTGGCGCGGGCACGAACACGACGGGCAACAACGGCCTGACGATCCGCGAGTATGCCGCGCCGCATCTTTACAACTCCATCCTGACGGAGTTCGGCGGCAACGCCGTGCGCATCACGGACGCGCGTTCGGGCGGTTTCCTGACCAACGGGACGCTGGACATCCGGGACAACCTGTTCTGGAACTTCGCGACGAACGGTGTGCCGGTGAACGTGGCGGGCGCGGGAGCGGCACTGCTCTTTTCCGAGGCCAGCCGCAGCAATGAAGTGGTGAACCCACAGTTGCGCGGCATCAGCCGCTCGGCGGACGGCGGACTGGACCCGCGTCCGGCCGCTGGCAGCCCGGCCCTGACCAGCCTGCGCTCCGCTCCCAACGACGGCTTCTATACTCCGGCCACCTACAAGGGCGCGTTCAATGGCGTCAACTGGGCGACGGACTGGACGGCGATTGGCGAACGCGGCGTGATCACGACGCAGGGTGCGGGTGTGCCCGCTCCCGTGGTGGGAACGCCGCCGCCCGTGTGCTCGCCGGCGAACCTCGCCATCGTTTCCAGCGAGGGCAACGTGACCATCTCCTTCACGGCGGACACCGGCTCCTCGTATCAGGTGCAGTCCACGACCGACTTGTCGGGCAGCCCGATTGTGTGGGCGGATGAAGGCGCGGCGCTCTCCGGAACGGGGGCGCTGACTTACAGCGCCAGCAATGGCGGCGGTTCGAAGTTCTTCCGCGTGGTTTGCCAGTAACGAGTCTGCCAACCCAGTTCGGCGCTCATCACGAGGGAGAGTTCGCAAGGGCTCTCCCTTTTTTTATTTCAAAGCGATTTGTCCCGGCTTGATTGGGTTCGCACGCTCCTCGCTGGAGAGGTGTGTGTGTGTACGTCCACGGGGAGCCTGTTGCTTTTGGAGGCAGGGAGCGGTTGGCCGATGATCGGGTGGGTTGAATGGAGCGAACATTCCTCTGTTCCATTGTCAGAGCCTAGAAATTGAGGTTCCTCTCAGCCACTCTGTCCAGATGCGTCTTCAAAGCTTTGCACTTTGAGGTTCGCTGGGGTGTCGGCTACGCTCGGCGCGGATGTCGAACAGGTATTATGACCCGGGTGAGCAGCGCGGGGCGCGGGTGAACGATTTGTTCGCCGCCATCGCGCCGCGCTACGATCTCATCAACGATCTCCAGAGCTTTGGCCTGCATCGCTGGTGGAAGCGGCGGCTGGTGCGGCTCGCGAATCCCGGCCCCGGCACGCCCGCGCTCGACCTGTGCTGCGGCACCGGCGATGTCGCTTTCGCTCTCGCGGCGCACGGCGCGGTGGTGACGGGTCTCGACTTCAGTGCGCCGATGCTCGCGGTCGCACGGCGGCGCGGTGACGCGAAGGCGCAGGAGAGTTCCCCATCGGCCGGACGCGTCTCAGAATTCCTCCAGGGCGACGCGCAGAAGATTCCCTTTCCAGACGCTTCGTTTGAAATCGTGACGGTGAGCTATGGGCTGCGAAACCTCGCGAGCTGGGAGGCGGGCTTGCGCGAGATGTGGCGCGTGGCGCGTCCGGGCGGACGCCTGCTCGTGCTCGATTTCGGCAAGCCGGACAACGTGCTCTGGCGTTCGCTCTACTTCGCGTATCTCCGTTTGTTCGTTCCGTTCTTTGGCCGGATCTGCTGTGGCGACAGCCAGACGCACGCTTACATCCTCGAATCGCTGAAGCACTATCCCGCGCAGCACGGCGTGGCGGCGAAGATGCGCGAGCTGGGCTGTCGCGACGTCCGCATCGTGCCGTTGCTGGGCGGCGTGATGACGATTAACTATGGGGTGAGGCCGTGAACCGGGGGCTGGACCGGATAATATGAACGTGAAGAAAACTTCCATCGCAAGCCGCAGCATCCGTTCGCGCGTTCAGGCCAAACGGAAGAGCCCGACGTCGTCGCGCCCTCCGCGTTTGCCGATGGCGCTGAAACGTGCGGTGTTGGAGCGCGGGGTCCGGCGGTCGCGCTTTGTGCTCTGCGTTTCGGTGGCGGAGCAGGGGATGTCGTTGTTTGAGAAAGTGGAGACGCGAACGCGCGAAGGCGAGTTCCCTGCGTATGAGTTTCGTCGCCAGCATGTCATCTCCACGTCGCGGTTCGGCATCGGCCAGGTGATGGACTCGAACCGCACGCCGCTGGGTCTGCATCGCATCGCGCGCAAGGTCGGCGGCGATTGTCCGGAGGGAACGGTCTTCAAGGGGCGCAAGCCCGTTGGCAGCCTCACGAAGGGAATGCCGGAAGGTTCCATCGTGCATCGCATCCTGTGGCTCGACGGATTGGAGCCCGGGAAGAATTGCGGCGGCAACGTCGATACGTTCGACCGCTACATCTACATCCACGGCTATTGGGACGAGTCGACGCTGGGCCGGCCGCAGTCGAGGGGCTGCATTCACTTGGCGGCGGCGGATCTGATTCCTCTCTACGACGAGCTGCCGGTGGGCACGCTGGTCTGGATCGCCCGACGATGAACGCCGAACCGCCGTCGTGATGAACCGTCCGCTCTGGCAACGCTGGCTGATCGCGGCGATGGCGTTCGCGCTGATCGCGGGGCTGCTGACGTGGCTGATGCCAGGCGGGGGGAAGTTCGATTTGCAGTTGGCAGACGGCCGGGCGGTCTCGGTGCTGCAGACTACTTACGGAACGCGTCACGTTTACGAGGAGGGATCGTTCCTGGCGAAATGGGTGGCGAAACTGGCGGGCCCGGCGCAGGCGCAGCGGTTCGGTTTCCGCAGCCATTCGACGACAACTCCGGCGCCGGGAATCGTCGTGTGGACGGAGTGGATGAAATCGATCAGCAACCGTTCGCCACGTTACGCATCGTTGCGGGAGGTGTCGGGTTTCGAGACCGAGCCGGTCTTTCTCACCATGGAATTTTCGCCCGCAGATCAAAGCCGGAGCATCCTGGCGTGGCATTTCGACAACTTTCCCCGTCGCGCGGAGTCGTTCGAGATGCGCTTCCATGATCGCACGCCGCCGTATCGGCCGGACCCGCTCGATCCCGTGCTGGTGCGAAACGATGCGCGTGCAAACCCGCCGCCGCTGGGCGGAGCGGAACCGCCGATCTCCGTGGTGGAGGACGGCACCACGTTCACGCTCGTGAAGCTGAGCAGCGGCGAGCCGCTGCCGCCGTGGCGCAGGGGAACGGAAAGCGGCCTTGCGCCATGGACGACGGCGACGTTCGAAGTGAAGGAGGGAGGACGCGTCTCAACGAACTGGACGATCCGACGCATTGCCGGCACGGGTGCGACGAGCAATTCCTTCACGGCGCTGTATCCCAAGGTAGCCATAAAAGACGGGCGGCTTACGCCGGGCTTTGTGAATGTGCTGTGGCCGGATGAGCCGGACTGGAATTTGGCGGTGGAGTTCGTGCGTGACCGAGGTTTTGCGCCGGAAGATCTGTGGACGTTGCGCAGCGTGCCGACGACCCGGACGAACGCGATGTTCACGACGAATTTTCCGGCGGCGATTCAGGGCGGAGTTCAGGCGGGATTGAGCCTTCAGCCGGCGGGGATGCTGTCCGGCGCGGATGGCGGTTATCTGCGCACGACGGATCTGGGGCTGAGCTTTACGTCGCTCGTTTCCAACCTGCGCGTGGAGCTGGCGCGCGCGGTGGACAATCGCGGACGCGAACTGAGGTTCGGCAACGGTGTTTACCTGTGGCCCTTCGCCGGTCCGAGTGGACGATATCTGGCGGGGCTGGAACTGGCGGCGGACACGGAGTCCGTGGATCTGACGTTCGCGTTTCAACAGCCGCGCCGCATCGAGTTCAAGGTGAAGCCGGCGTATGTCCGCACGAATTTCTCTTGGACCTTCCCGGCCCCAGGCAAATGAGCTACGAATCCCGCAGATGAAATTCCCCATGCCCCAACTGGAACGATGCATTGGCAGGACAGGCTTCCAGCCTGTCCCGGAGGTCGATGAGGCGAGGACTTGTCCCGTTGCTCCGCGATTTGACTTCGTTCACCAAACCATGAGGAAAGCTGCGGTCGTTCGGGGACAGGCTGGAAGCCTGTCCTACGGCATGCGGCTGGTTAAAGGGTTGTCTCAGGAAGTGGGGGCGCTTCATCGCTTCGTTTTGTGTGTGGTCGTCGTGCTCGCCTTGTTTGCGACCGCGACGGCGCAGGAGTCGAAGTCTGGGAACACAACACTTTCGCCATCGCTGCAAAAGGGTCGCGCCAACGCCGTGAAGTATTGCACGGCGTGTCATCTCCTGCCGGAGCCGGAGCTGCTGACGAAGACGGCGTGGGTGCATCACATCCAGCCGGAGATGGCGAAGTGGCTCGGCCTGGAGCGCGTCGATTACGAGGGGATGGCCGATGGGAAACTGTTGCAGGAGGCGGCGCTCTTCCCGAACGCGCCGTTGCTCTCGGAGGAGGAATGGTTCTCGATCTGGGATTACTATCGCGCGGTCGCGCCCAGCCGCCCGTTGCCACAGCCCGCGAAAGCAGAGGTGCGTGTCGGCTTGAAACAATTTCGCGTGAAGAAGCTGAACCCGCACGACGGCGCTCCCATGTCGTCGCTCGTGAAGATCGATGCCCAGCAGAAGCGCATCTATCTGGGCGACGCATACTCAGCGCAGCTCTTCGCGCTCGATGCGGCGGGCGGCGTCCTGGACCGGATACGGTTGAAGAGCGCGCCGGTCAGCCTGAGCCTGGGCGAGAAGGGATTCTTCGTGACGCAGATGGGACGCTTCTTCCCGTCCGATGCGCTGGAGGGAGTGGTGGAGTTCATCGCGAAGGACGGATCAGAGGCGAAGTCGCAGGGGATCGCGGGGGGATTGCGGCGTCCGGTCAATGCGGTCGTCGCGCATCTGAACACGGACAACCGCGAAGACCTCGTGGTGTGCTCGTATGGGAACCGGCTCGGGCGCTTCTCGTGGTTCGAGGGGAAGGAAGGCGGCGGCTACGAGGAGCATGTGCTGCTGGAACGGCCGGGATCGATCCAGGCGGAGGTGCGCGATTTCAACGGCGACGGACGGCAGGACATCATCGTTATGACGGCGCAGGCGAGGGAGGGAATTTATCTGTTCCTCAATCTTGGGCGGAACGAGTTCAAGATGGAGACGCTGCTGGAGAAGCCGCCGACCTGGGGTCTCGCAGGGTTTGAGCTGGTGGATTTCAACAAGGACGGCAGGACGGATCTGCTGGTGGCCAATGGCGACAACGGCGACTTCGCGCTGCCGACGAAGAGCTATCACGGCGTGCGGCTGTATCTGAATGACGGACGGAACCGGTATCGCGAGGAGTTCTTTTATCCGATGCACGGTGCCTACAAGGCGATGGCGCGCGACTTTGATGGCGACGGCGACCTGGACCTCGCGGCGATTGCGTTCTATCCGGAGTTCGACGTGGCTGCGCCCGAGAGTTTTGTTTATATCGAAAACGAAGGAGGCATGAAGTTCAACGCATCGACGATGCCGGAAGCAAACGCCGGGCGCTGGATGGTGATGGATGTGGGCGACGTGGACGGCGACGGCGATCCCGACGTGGTGCTGGGATCGTTCGTGCGCGGGCCGACCACGGTTCCAGTGCCGCTGGCGCTGCGCGAGAACTGGCGGACGAACGGCGCGGCGGTCTTGCTGCTGGAGAATGTGAGGAAGTGAAGAGAAGCGCCAAAATCCCAACGGGGAGTTCCGTCATTTAGCCCAGGGTTGCGAGGCACGATCTGCCTTGGGAAAAGGCAGCAAAGAAACTTTAACCCCAACGGAATTGCATTAACCATTTCGAGTCAGGATCACCTCTCCTCCACTCGACGGGAGGAGAGGGAGGAAGGCAGCCGGGCTGCCCGCCGCTTTCCCTGACGCCCGTTCATCGTGAATGGCCCGCCGCCCAGGCCAGCGCCGCCGCGCCCGTCACGGCGAGCGCGCCTCCGATCAGGGAGCGCACCGTGGGACGCTCGCCTTCCAGATGATACGAGAACGGAATGATCACGAGCGGAGTGATGGCGACAATCGGCAGCACGACACCGGTCGGCGTGGTCTTGAGCGCCCATTGATAGCAGCTCACGCCGAGGGCCGGTCCCGCCAGGCCGTTCACCAGCACCCACGGCCAGGCCCGGCGCCAGCGCGCGGCGCGATCCGGAGCGGTGTTTTTGATGCTGCCGTTTCCACCGGACAAGATGTTGAGGATGGAGTCGCGTTTCACGGCCAGCAGCATCAGTGCGCCGAGCGCCACGCCGCCGAGAATTCGTTGATACGCCGCCGTGATGCCATCGATGTCTTCGCCCGCGAGCTTCGTCACGGCAAACGCCTTTCGGCTGAGGACCGCACCCAACGCCTGGCAGAGGGCGGCGATCAGTCCGAAGCCCAGACCCCAGGTCAGTTCCCGTCGCGCCACTTGAAGTTTCTTGTCTGGTGCCAGCGCCATCGCGACGCCAGCGAGGATGATGATCGCGCAGATGATTTCCGCCCCAGACAACGTCGTGCCGAGCCATACCCATTCGAGGAACGCGGCGAGCGGCGACGACAGGCAGAGCGTGAGCATGACGGACAGGCGTGAGCCAAGGCGGGGGAGCGCTTGAAAGAGAGCCATGTCTCCGATGCCGAACCCAATGCAGCCGCTGATGAGGAAAATCGGGAAGGCACTGCCTGCGAGTCCGATGCCAAAGATCTCTCCATACAGCCCGAGCAAGATCGCCGCGAAACCCATCCGCCAGAAGTTGGCCTCCGTTCCGCCGAGCAGTTTGGCGGATCGATTTCCGCACACGGCGGACATCGAGAAGAGAATCGTCGTCAGAAAGGCAGCGATCACGGCGGGCTGTGTTTAGGGGCGAAGCCCCGCATTGTCACGCGCGGAAGAGCCGTGCGTTCAAGCACCGCCGTTTTCCATTCGCGTGTCCCATTCTTGGAACGGATGGGATGTTTCTTAGGTCGAAAGCCTCCGATCAACTTCAGGCAGGTTCCAATCACAAGTCGGAAGGCTCGTATGGCCGGTCGAAAGCTTTCAATCGCCAGTCGGCCAACTCATTTCACCTGTCGCACGAGACATTTGGTCGCTCTCGTGAAGCCGATCTCCGGTGAGAGAACTCATTTCACTGGGAGCGTGTCCTATCCTTGGATCGGACGGGACATTTCTTCGAGCTGTCAGTGCCATCAGCAACCTCCCTGGCGTCAATCGGGCTTCGGGGGTCGAAGCCGGACGTAAAGCGCGGCTGCTTCAGACCTCCGGGTCACCTGCAGCTTCTCGAAGGTGGTGCTGAGATAATTGCGCACGGTTTTGTCGCTCAATGTTAGCGAGACCCCGATTTCCTTGTTGGTCTTGCCCAAGGCCACCAGTTCGAGCACGCGCAGCTCCTGCGGCGAGAGGCGTTGCAGCCGGTCATCCGCCTTCGCGCCGTTCTTGCTGAGCTCATTCATGAGCCGCCGGGTGAGCAACGGGTCCAGTATCGAACCGCCGGATGCCACTGTACGAATGGCATTGGGCACGTCCACTTCTTCAATTGATTTCAATAGATAGCCATCTGCGCCGGCACTGATGGCCTGCAGGATCATTCGATCATCGGCGACGGAGGTAAGCATGAGGACGCGGATGTTTGGGTCGCGATCCTTGAGCTGGCGGCACACTTTGAAGCCATCTTGATCGGGCAGCCGAATGTCCAGGATCACGACCTGCGGCCTGAGCCGGGCCGCTTCGGTCAGGGCCGTGGTTCCGTCGCCGGCTTCGCCTACCACCCGAATGTCCGTCGTGTCCTGCAAGAGCGTGCGCAGCCCGATGCGGACGACCCGGTGGTCATCGACGATGAGGACGCGAATGAGTTCCGGATTGGCGTTGGATGACGTCATGAAAGCGAGGGAGTTGCCGGTGCTGCGCCCAGAGCGGTGTCGAGTGGTAATACCACCACGACCACCGTGCCAGAGCCGGGGGCTGAAGTAATGGTGAAGGTGCCGTTTAATTCCTTCGTGCGCGCCTGCATGTTGCGAAGGCCCGAGCCTGCTCCGGAGGAGGCATCGACGTGGAAGCCTGCTCCATCATCCGCTATCCGGAGGTTCAGATGCGAAGGATCACGGCGCAGGGTGACCGTGATGATGGCCGCTGAAGCATGCCGAATGCTGTTGCTGACGCCCTCGCGAATCAGGTTCATCAAGTGAATGGACAGGTGAGGGGTGAGGACGCTCTCGATTTCCTGATCCAAGGTCACCTGAATCTCCGCAGTGGTGCCGCGCTGCGCCCGTTGCACGAGAGAGTCCAGTGCAATGCGGAACGGCTCACCATCGGACAGCTCCGGCTCCAGGCTCAGGATGAACTGCCGGAGTTCGGAGATGGTGCCGTCCAGTTCGCCGATGCTGTCGCTCAACTGCGTCCGGGCCAGTGCGGGGTCCTGGGCGATGAGCTTCTGGCTCCGTTTAATTCCCAGGCCGATGGCATAAATCGACTGGATGGTGCCATCGTGCAGATCCCGGCTGATGCGTTCTCGTTCCTGCAGCAGATGCTGCAGCTGATCGCGCGAGGTGCGGAGCTCCTGGCCGGTCGCGGCTTCGATCAAACGTGCGCGCGCCTGGATGAAGACCAGGCCGGCCACACCCAGGCTGAGCGCGACTCCGAGGCCGCCGATCACAGAAGGCCAGCGTCGTTCGGAGCGTTCAGCAAAGACCGGCAGCGGTTTGAATTCAAAGTGGAGCCGCCTGCCGTAGAACCTGGATTGATAGATTGCCTGCAAGGAGGACGCCTCCGCCGAGGGTGAAGGGGTGCCGCTGTGCGCCACTATGAAACGCGGTTCCCCTCTGTTTCTCCCGGGCCGGTAGAGGGTGAATCCAATCTCAGGCTTCTGCGTCCGGAGCGCGCTGTCAAAGAACTGCTGCCAGCAGATGGAGCCGAAAACTATTCCCAAGTTTGTCCGGTGCCCGGGCAATGCTTTCGTAAGTGACTGGCCCACTCGTGACGCGTTGGTCTGCGTCGTGAACACTCCTAAAAAAATTCGGGTGCCCCGGAAAGGTCCGTTGTCCGGTTCCTGCGGATACAGTTCCTCCGGCTCACCGGCGCTGGCATACTGACCTTTCCACGATGATTCCACCATCGGGTAAATGGGCGGGTTGATCTCGGGGAACTTCGGTTCGCTTTCATCAAACAGGTCGCGTCCCCATTCGGACCTGCGTCTGACCTTGTGGCCTCCAGATTGATAAATGTGAGTGTGATAAGTGAGAGGAAGGAAGTTGGGGCAATTAGGGCGGGCCAACGTGGAAATGGCCATCTGGTTTGAGTTGGCCGAAAGCCAGTGAACTTCATACTTCGCTTCTACGTTCTTCCGGGCCCAAGTCTCGAATTCGGCCAGCCGGTCGGCTGGGACGGTTGGGGCAAAGCCCACCGAGAACAGTCCGGGGTAGTCGTGTTGGAATTGCATGGAATCAATCATCAGATCCCACTTCTCCCGCGTGAGATCATTCTCGCCGTTCAACCAACTGCGCAGGGCAATCAAATGCTGCACATAACTTTCCGTCCGC
>Ga0163153_10008511_pt1 | contig 10635 bp, 8 predicted proteins | sample OliLakLV19MP6IB1_FD_148629 | JGI IMG/M metagenome (GOLD analysis project Ga0163153, IMG submission 148629) | Freshwater microbial mat bacterial communities from Lake Vanda, McMurdo Dry Valleys, Antarctica - Oligotrophic Lake LV.19.MP6.IB-1 | ecosystem: Environmental > Aquatic > Freshwater > Lake...
GGTGTAAAATTCCTGCTGCCAGTCGATACCTTGATTACCCAAGAATTCAAAGCAGGTGCCGCGACCCAGATATCCAAACCCGGTGAAGGGATTCCTGCCGAATGGGAAGGGGTCGATATCGGGCCTGAAACCGTTAAACTCTACGCGGCGGAAATCGCCCAGTCCAAAACTATCCTTTGGAATGGACCCATGGGTGTGTTTGAAATCGCGGATTTCGCCAAAGGAACATTCGCTATCGCCCAAGCCATCGCCGATAATAAAAACTGCAAATCCATTATTGGCGGCGGGGATTCTGTTAAAGCCGTGAAAAAAGCGAAGCTCAAAGACAAAATGACTTTTGTCTCCACGGGCGGCGGGGCTTCTCTGGAATTCCTCGAAGGAAAAGTCCTCCCCGGTATCAGCTCATTAACTGAAAAATAATCCGAAAATTTCAAGAGAATAAAGATATGTCCAGAAAAAAAATCATCGCTGCAAATTGGAAAATGAATAAAACCAGCACGGAAGCAAAGGCTTTCATGCAGGCTTTCAAAACTGAACTCGGGGCCTTTGATGGTGCTGAAGCGGTCATTGTTCCTTCCTTCGTCTCGATTGCTACTGTGGCCACCGAGATCGCGGGAGCAAAAAATATCCAAGTCGGTGCCCAAAATGTTTACTGGGAAAAATCAGGTGCCTTCACAGCCGAGATATCCACAGACATGCTTAAAGACCTCGGAGTCACCTATGTCGTCATCGGGCATTCGGAACGTCGCCAGTTTTTTGGTGAAACCAATGAAACCGTCAATAAACGCATTAAGGCAGCTTTGGCCGCCGGATTACGCCCGATTTTCTGTATCGGTGAGACATTGACTGAACGTGAGGCGGGTAGACTCGTCGAGGTGATCACCTCCCAAGTCAAAGAAGGCCTAGCTAATATCACGGGCGAAGAAATTACTGAGTTAGTACTGGCTTATGAACCCGTTTGGGCGATCGGAACCGGCAAGGTCGCCACTCCCGAGCAGGCCCAAGAGGTGCATGCCCTGATCCGCAAGACTCTGGCAGAAATGTACGGAGAAAAGCTTGCAGGACAATTACGAATCCAATATGGTGGCAGTGTGAAGGCTGCAAACGCCAAAGAGCTTCTCCATCAAGAAGATATTGATGGGGCTTTGGTGGGTGGTGCCAGTCTCGATCCCCGCGAATTTGCTTTGATTGTCAAAGCTGCGGTTAAATGATATAAAGGAAAATTATGATGAATTTGGCAATGATGGGTTTTTTTAAAGAGTATGCGAATATCTTTATCGGGATATTAATGGTGCTAAATTTCTTTGTCTGCCTGCTTTTGATCGTGACGGTATTGATGCAACGGTCAAAGAATGAAGGTCTCGGAGCGACTTTCGGTGGAGGCACCATGGATACGGCATTTGGTGCGGATACGACCAATGTCCTGAAGAAATTCACACTTTGGCTGACTGTTGCCTTTTTCCTGCTCAGCATTGCATTGAGCTGGTTCTTTGCCCATCGCCCCTCAGGCGGGCTGACAAAGAGCACTTTGGAGAAGGTGGCGGAGCAAGTGGATAAAAATGCAGTTACCCCTGTGAATGTCCCCAGTACAAACGTCCCTGTAGCCACAGTGACAAATGCCCCGGCTGCTACCCCACCAGCACCTACCAAGACCAATCCTTAATTTCACTGATAAACTTGAGTTTCAGACAAACGACATCGGTAAACCTTATCCTAAAGGGCTCCGGTGTCGTTTTTTTATTATTTCTCTTTGGTTTATCTTCCGGATGTTTCCGGCAAAAAGAAAAAGCGGATTTTGTCTTTATTAACGGGGTAGAACCGGAATCCCTTGATCCGGCGATTATTACGGCTCAAGCCGACGGGCGCATAGTGACCTCCCTTTTCGAAGGACTCACCGCCCGGAATGAAAAGGGCGAGATTATTCCTGGGGTAGCTGAGAGCTGGGAGATATCCCCTGACGGGAAGACTTATACATTCCACCTCCGCAAAAATGCAAAGTGGAGTAATGGGGATCCGGTAAAGGCGCCTGATTTTGTTTATTCATGGAAACGAGCGCTCCTACCTGAGACGGCCTCGAAATATTCTTCCCAGCTTTATTTCATCCGGAATGCCGAAGAGTTTAATACCGGTAAAATCAAGGATTTCTCTGCTGTCGGGGTGAAAGCTCCCGATGACTTTACCTTGGTCACAGAGCTCAAGGCCCCCACTCCGTTTTTCTTAGATCTCGTGGCGTTCCCGACCTTGATGCCAGTACATCAGGCCACGATAGAGAAATACGGGGATGACTGGATTAAACCCCGGAAAATGGTTTCAAACGGGCCTTACCAGCTCCAGGACTGGAGGATTAATGACCGGATTCAAATCAAGGCGAGTCCTTATTATTGGGATAAAAACAATGTTAAATTGCAGGTGGTGGATATTCTCCCGACGAGCCAGGCGGGCACAGCCTTTAATCTCTTTTATTCTGGTGAAGCGGACCTGATCCTCGACAGGGGATTGGTTCCGGCCATGCTTTTTGGGGAATTGCGCAAGACACCCTTTTTCCACTCAGGCCCTATTCTTGCGGATTATTTTTACCGGTTTAATGTGACGAGGCCTCCCTATAATGATGTGCGAGTCCGGAAAGCCATTTCCTTGGCCGTGGATAAACAAAGGATAGTGGATAAGATCACCAAAGCGGGAGAACCCATCGCTTACGGGATGGTCCCGCCGGGTACACAGAATTACACCTCGCTTTTAAAAGGTGCCTACGATCCTGACCAGGCGCGCAAGTTGCTCGCGGAAGCAGGGTTCCCCGGCGGCAAGGGGTTCCCACGCCTGCGTTTACTTTATAATAAAACAGAACTCAATGAGCAGGTGGCTACCGAGCTCCAGGAGATGTTCCGTAATGAGCTCGGGATCCATGTTGAGCTCGAGAAACAGGAGTTCAAGGTGTACCTGAGCACAATGTCTTCGCTGGACTACGATATGGCGAGGAGCAGTTGGATCGGGGATTATAATGATGCTAATACATTCCTGAGTATTTTCACGAGTAATGACGGCAATAATAGGACCGGCTGGAAAAATCCGACTTTTGACGCGCTGATCGAGGCAGCTAACCAGGAGCCTGACACCAAAAAGCGGGAAATGCTCTTTCAGCAAGCCGAGAAAATACTCGTCGAAGATGATGCCGTGGTCCTGCCCCTCTATTATAATGTCGCCATCCACTTCTTTGATCCTGAAAAAGTCGGTGGTGTCGTGAATAATCTGGTGGATGAACATCCCATCCGCTTTATGTATAAAAAGAAAAAGTGATGTTTATTTATATCCTCAAAAGATTATTGATGCTGATCCCCATTTTATTCGTGGTGGTCACACTGACTTTTTTCCTGATGAGGATCGCCCCCGGCGGACCTTTTTCGGCTGAACGCAAATTGCCTGAGAGTGTTGAAAAGAAATTACTCGAAAAGTATAAACTCGATGGCACCCTCTGGCAGCAGTATTCATCCTATCTCAAGGACGTGGCACAAGGGGATCTCCGGCTTTCCACAAAGTATATGAACCGTTCGGTCAATGAGATTATTGCCCAGACGCTGCCTGTTTCAGCGACGCTGGGGAGTATCGCCTTTGTTTTAGCAATTTGCTTTGGGACTTTTATCGGTAGCCTTGCCGCATTAAAGCAAAATTCCTGGCAAGACAATGGATTGATGCTCGTTGCCATGCTGGCCATTTCGATCCCCACCTACGTGACGGCTCCTTTATTAATCCTTTTTCTCGCTGTGAATGCCCATATCTTTCCCGTGGCAGGGTGGGGCACCATTCAGCAGTTAATCCTTCCGGCTTTTTGCTTGTCCCTCCCATTTGCCGCTTATGTGGCCCGCCTGATGCGCACGAGTATGCTGGAGACACTTAACCAAGATTTTGTCCGGACGGCGCGTTCAAAGGGGTTGAGCGAGTGGAAGGTCCTCTTTAAACATGCCTTGAAAGTGGCGATTCTTCCCGTGGTTTCTTTTGCCGGCCCTCTGGCCGCGAATATCCTGACGGGTTCACTCGTCGTGGAGGAGATATTTAAAATCCCCGGGATGGGTCCCTTCTTCGTTTTTGGTGTGATTAACCGTGACCTTTTCCTCGTGGGCGGAGTGGTGATTGTTTATTGTATTTTACTCGTGGTGCTGAATCTCGTGGTGGATATCCTTTACACCTTTCTCGACCGGAGGATAAAAATATCATGAGCCAAGCTCCTGTCACATCTTCTGGTCCATGGACTCTGGCTTGGCGACGGCTTAAACGTAACCGTGCGGCGATCATTGGCCTTTTTATCGTGGTATTGATGGCTTTATTGGCTGTTTTTGGTCCGCTCCTGATCAAGCTGACCTACGGATATACGTATGAATCCATCAGCGGCCCGCAATTCACCGCTCCTTGCCTGGCTCATCCATTTGGTACGGATATCCACGGACGCGATTTACTCGTGCGAGTATTGCACGGGGCGAGGGTGTCACTGGCCGTCGGGCTGGTAGGGGCTTTTGTCAGTCTGAGCTTTGGTGTGATTTATGGGATGGTCTCCGGATATTCGGGGGGGAAGGTGGATGAGACCATGATGCGGTTTGTCGATATCCTTTATGCCATGCCCCGGCTTGTTTTTGTCATTGTCCTGATTGCCGCCCTCGATAAATCCGTAGTCCGACTCTTGGACTTTATGCATTTGAGTGACTATTCCGGTTACGGCCGTATTATACTACTCTTTATCGGCCTGGGGATTGTGGAATGGTTGACCATGTCCCGGATCGTGCGCGGGCAGGTGCTTGCGCTCAAGGAGAGGCAATTCGTCATGGCTTCCCGTTCCCTCGGAGCCAGTACTCCCCGGATCATCTTCCGTCACCTCCTGCCAAATCTCGTCGGGGTAGTCATTACGTACATGACATTGACCGTGCCCGTTGTCATCTTGGAGGAATCATTTTTGAGTTTTTTGGGGTTAGGAATCCAAGCCCCCCTTTCGAGCTGGGGATCCTTGATCGCCGATGGTGCCAGCGTGATTAATCCGATCACGAGCTACTGGTGGATCTTGGTTTTTCCGGCAGCTACCATGACCATTACCTTGCTCTCCCTGAATTTCCTCGGCGACGGCCTCCGCGATGTCTTTGATCCAAAGTCCCAGAAATAAGAGGGAGTGGATGACCCTATCCATAGATGTATCAGTGCGACGTAAAAGTGCATTCAATAAAAGAGCAGGGCACTGACCTTGGTGCAAATTGCCCCAAGGATTTCTCAAGAGTGTCTACCGTATCAGGATGTTTTCAACGGATGATTGGGGGACCCAGCCTTTTTGGTTATTGAAAGTCTGGACAAGTATGTAATCGCCGTGGGATTTGATAGGCTTAACGAAGAGTCCATCGGTCAAGACGGTGACAAGTGGAGAGCCGGGAATGGGGGAGAGGGTCATGGATGTCTCTGGTTTAGTCACGATTGCGTACTGGAATTTCCTGAGCACATAGAATCCACTGCCTAGGCATCCTATGCTTCCCAGGAGTAAGACGATGAGCATCATGTTTTTTCTCAGTGCGACCGGGATATTGAGCTTGAGTGCGCGCGCAATTCCATTTCCCGCAGCTAGAACCAACATGATGAATGAAAGGATGAACCATTGGTTAGGGGACAAATAAACGGTGTATTGAAGGAACCAGCGGGCATCCGGACGCGCAATTTGTTCTTGCTGAGTAATAAATTTTAAATTGGCCAGGATATCAGGGTCACGGGGCGAAAGATAACGGGCCCTCTCATAGTTGACGATGGCCTTGCCTATTTTCCCGTCCTTTGCATAAGTATTTGCCAAGTTAAAAAAGATGGCTGGACTGAAGGTTTGACCCGATACCAGTGATTCATATTTCCGGATAGCATCTTCATAACGCCCCCCAAGATAATCGACATTTGCTGCCTGGAAAATCCCTGTATTTTCGGGGGCACTGGAGGCCCGGAGTCCTCCCGGAAAAAGGGAGAGTAAGGCGAAAGTGAGGAAATAAAGGGAATTTCTCATTGATGCCTCCTGATTTCAGTAATGGCCTTATGGATACGATCTTTCCATTCATTCAGCCGTTTAGCATCGAAGGAAGTGCCTGAGTAAGAGACCATATCGGCTGTTTCAAATATCTCGACGAGGACTTGTTTATATTCAGCATCGAGTCCTTCTTGGTGGATGAGATTATCGAGGGTGATCGAGTCGGGATTACATTTTTGTTCTTCACTGATGACTTGCTGGATCGCCCGGCGTGCTGCTTGGAAAAATGACTGGGTATCGGATTTTGCCGCCGCGTGATCCATCTGGCTCAGGTATTCCTTTAAAGCTTTGCCGATGGAGAGTTTGCGGATCAGGTCGGGGTCATTCTCGAGTTTGTGGCGCCTGAGGTAGAGACCGAGGAAAATTCCCCAGACAGCAAGCGGCACACCTTGGGCGATCCAATAATAATTTTCTTGGCTAAGAGGAGTCAGTGAATGGGTGGTAGTACCGATCAAAGGTTTATTCTCGACGAGCTCATCCTGTTTCTTGAGGCGGGCCTCCTTTGTGCCTTTCCCCGGTGTATTCGCACTTTGGTAGCTAGTGCTGGGTGAGGCCCCCGAGGAGGACACGACCAATGGAACTGAGGGGGAGGAGAGAGTGATGTATTTCTTCTGCGTCGGATCAAAGAAACTGAAATTAACCGGGGGTAATTCTTTGACTGAAGGATCTGTGGGGATCACGATTTGCTCAAAGGTCTTCTTCCCCGTGATCTCACTGTCGGAGGAGGCCTCGAATTTTGAACCCGGGGTGTAAGTTTTAAAATGTTTATCAGAACTGATTTTGGGGGCTGAGATTTGGGGGAAATTACCTGTTCCTGAAATAACGGTTTTGAGTGTAACAGGGTCTCCGACCACGAGGGTGGTAGGTGTGGCGGTAGAATCCATCTTGAAGGAACCAATGGCACCGGAGAAGTCCCGGGGTTTGTCTTGTTCGGGTAAGGGGAGGACTTCGATCTTTTGATCATCACTGGCGAGACTAATATCCTGATTTGCGGTCCCACGATTAAAGAAATTGTCAAAAAAGTCACCTTCCATACCTGCCGGGCGTCTGGCCCGAGTGGGTACCCCGATAACCCCTTTGATATTACTGACGACATCGAAGTCCCCTTCTTTGATGGTCCCGATGGATGTTTTCCATTCAAGCACATTGTATTCGACTCCATCAACGATCTCCGTTTTTTGTATGGGCTGGAAATTCAGGTTAGGCAATGTGAATGATCCGCCTCCGAAGGAAGGAGGGGTTAACTCGACAAGTTTCACTTGGGGATTCAGGTAAAATTTCACGATCAGGGGGATGGTTTCCCCGACATAATAACTCCTCTGGGGAAATGATAACTTTAGCATGGCTGCTTTGCTCGTGGAGCCTACCGGTTGTGGAGATTGAGGGGAGCCCGGGATCGAGGAGGGAGATGGTGCGCCCTGCACAGTCGAGGGCAGGGGTGGGTGGGTGGAGTTCTGTACCGTGAGGACAATCGGTTCTGTCGCCCTGGTTTTGGAGTCAATCACCACAGAAATACCGGGAATGGTAAATGTCCCGGCCTTAGAGGGGATGATCTGGTAGATATGGGTAACCCCGGCATCGACCGACATACGGCCATTGATAATTTGGACATTCTGGAAATTTTGTGAACCTACGGGCTGGATAGTTAAACCGTCGATCTTTGGAATAAGCGGCCTTTCTGCCGATGTGGCGCCTTTGATTGTAATCTCGAGCTGGGCAGCCTCACCCAAAGATATGGTCGGGGGGCGGATATTTGCCGTGACCGAGAAATCCTTAGCAAAGACATGTGAGCCCATGAATAAGCAAAAGAGGAATGTTGTATATGTCAGTTGTTTAATCATGGTTACCAATCCTTGTATTGATCCTCGTTATTTTTCGGATTGTCAATAAAGACGGGCATTTTTTTCTCGAAATCTTTCATGGAATCAAGGAGTTGGATCGCCTGTTGTTTACTGAGTTGCCCGGGTTGAGGGGCTCCTTGCATGCCTTCTGTTTCTTCAGGTTTTTTCCCTTGATCCTTTTTATCCCCGGGCTGTCCGCCATCTTGTCCGGGCTTCTCCTCAGGTTTGTCTTTTTTCGGTTGGTCACCTTTGTCCCCCTCATTTTTATCCTTGTCCTTGTCTTGACCGTCTTTTTTCTGGTCTTGGCCATTTTGCCCGGGGTCATCCTTTTTATTTTGATCCTGCTTGTCTTCTTTGTTCTGGCCTTGATCCTGTTTTTGGTCATTTTGCTGACCATCTTTTTTCTGGTCATCCTTCTTCTGGTCTTGTTTATTTTTGTCTTTCTGTTTTTCCTGCTCCTGCTTTTTCTTAAGCTCCTCGATTTTGCGTTTTACGTAGTCATGATTAAACTTCGCATCAGCATCCTTGTCATTGAGGGTGAGAGCCCCTTCGTAAGATTTTAAAGCCTGTTCCCACTGGGCGATTGCCTTCTCAGGACTGTCTTTGGCTAAGGGTTGACCTTTGCGGTAAAAGGTATTGCCTAAGTTATAGAGGGCTTTTTGTTGGAGGGTCAGATCCTCTGATTTGAGGGTTTCATTAAAGTCTTTCTCAGCCGTGTCATATTCACCGGCTTTAAAAGCGGCAGATCCGGCATTAAATTTTAACCGGTAGTCGGAGGCCTTTTTATCTGCTGCTGTAGAATATGACTTTTGGGATTCTTCATATTTTCCTTGCTGGTAGAGCGCTTCAGCTTCCTGAGGGGATGCTCGGAGTCCGGTGGAGGCACTCAGTCCGGCTAAACAGAGGAGAATAATCAGAGATTTATTTTTAATGGGCAAGGGACGTGGGATAGCTCGGCTCTTGCGGTCACTGAGCAAGAATTCAATCATCAAGAGGATAATGGCTACTACAAGTGGGAACTGGAATCTTTCGATAGGAACCCGGGTCATTTTTTCCGCAATATCTTTTTTCTCCACCCCGCCCAGTCCTTTATCATAAATATCCATCAGTGCTTGGCCTTGTTGTCCAAGGGGGGAGTAAAAGCCGCCTGTGGCCTCGGCTATTTGCGCGAGGAGGGTTTCATTGAGTTGGGAGCGGACAGGCTGCCCGGCAGCATCCCGGACCAAACCTGTCGAACCATCCTGAGCTTGGACGGGGATAACGGCCCCGGCAGGTGTCCCGACGCCGACAGTGAAGATTTTGATTCCCTTGCCGGCAGCTTGGCGTGCCATGGCGAGGGCGTCCCCCTCGAGTTGTTCACCGTCAGTAATAATGATGAGTGTCTTTTGATCATTACTTTCGCTCGACATGGAGACGATTCCCTCGCGGATGGCCCCGGCGATATCCGTGCCACCCCGGGGAATGATATTTGTGTCGAGGGCTTCGACGGTTTGGCGAAATGCGTTATAATCGATTGTCAGGGGACATTGCAGGAAAGATCCTCCGGCAAAAGCGATCAGGCCCACACGGTCTCCCTCGAGCTTTTCGAGCATATCGATGATGGCGAGTTTCGAGCGGGTCAACCGGTCGGGGTTAATATCCGGGGTGAGCATACTCTTTGATGTGTCCACGGCAAAAAGGATATCGTGCCCGCGCCTTTTTACTTCCTGCCAGGTATAACCCACATGGGGTCGGGCGAGGGCGATGAAAATAAGGGCGATGACGATCAGGATGAGCCACTGTTTGATATGCCGCCTTTTCCAGGAGACACTCTTGGTGAGCTCATCCAGCAGCTTGACGCTGGCAAAGCGTGAGAGTAATGCAAGACGGTCTTTTTCGAAATATTTCAGGCCAAAATAGGCGGCGACCACAGCCCCGAGCCCGACCCAGAGTAAATAAGTATATTGAAAACTCATGGCAACCTCCTGTACTTTGTGTTGCTCAAAAGCTGTTCAATACAGATTAACGCCAGTCCGGCGGCGGCAAACCAGGCAAAAAGCTCGGTGTAATGTTCGAATTTTTTCATCTTCACTTCAGTTTTTTCAAGCTGATCGATTTGTTGGTAAACCCGTTCCAAGGTGTCCGTATCGGTGGCGCGGAAAAACTTTGCATTTGTGATATCGGCGACCTTTTGGAGGGTGGGCTCATCCACATCGACACGCATCTGGGCGAGGACTTTATTACCAAAGGGATCACGGGCGGGGATAGGGGCGATACCTTGGGTGCCGACACCGACTGTATAAACTTTGATCCCGAGGGCCCGGGCGGCTTCGGCGGCTATTTCAGGTGATACTTTGCCGGCATTATTCACCCCGTCGGTGAGGAGAATGACGATTTTACTTTTGGCTTTCTGGTCTCGGAGCCTGTTGACACTGGCGGCGATGGCCGAGCCAATAGCGGTGCCATCCTCGACCATGCCCGTCCTGAGACGGTCGAGATTTAGGATGAGCCAATCGTGGTCCAGGGTCAGGGGACTCACGAGGTAGGGACGCCCTGCAAATGCTAAGAGGGAGATCCGGTCGCTGGACCGTTCTTCGATGAATTTTTTAATAACGGATTTCACCACATCGACCCGGTTCGCACTATTCCCATTGAGGGTCAGGTCTAAGGCCTCCATGGATCCGGAGATATCCACTGCTAGGACGATATCGATCCCGCTGGCTTCGATCTCGGTGGTGCCGCGCCCGTATTGGGGCCGGGCCAAGGCGATAATAAAAAGCC
>Ga0163153_10008516_pt1 | contig 10633 bp, 7 predicted proteins | sample OliLakLV19MP6IB1_FD_148629 | JGI IMG/M metagenome (GOLD analysis project Ga0163153, IMG submission 148629) | Freshwater microbial mat bacterial communities from Lake Vanda, McMurdo Dry Valleys, Antarctica - Oligotrophic Lake LV.19.MP6.IB-1 | ecosystem: Environmental > Aquatic > Freshwater > Lake...
GCTTTCCACCACCTGTTGTACAATCGTTGCCTTTTCGGCTTCTGCTAATTTTTGCTGGTTGGCTACCTCGGAGCGGATACGGGTGATTTCTTCGGATGCGCGTTTTTTTGATTCGGCGACTTCGGTAGCAGAATTTTCTTTTTGGCGGGCAACATTTTCCTTTATTTCAGAAATTTCGTTGGCGCTGTTTTGCTGCAGCAGCGCTTTTTCTTCAGCGACTTTGCGGCGGCCTTCCGCCAGGTCAGTGGCCAATTTCTGTTTTTCCAACACAGCGTTTTCGCGGGTTTGGGAAATCTCATTGGCCGACTCTTCCCGTATTTTCAGGATTTGCTCAGCAGCGGTTTTTTTTGTTGTTACAACATCCTCCGTGGTTCTGTTTTGTTCCGTTTTGGCTTTCTCCCGGGCTTCTGTAACCACCCGGGTATTTTCATCCCGGATGCGTTTGAGCTCATCGTCGGCATTGCTTCGCGCGGTTGCTATTTCATCGCCGTACTGGAGTTTGGCCTGTTCGAGCCTTTCTTTAGCGGCTGCTACTTCTTTGGCGGCATTTTCACGGGTGCGTTGCACCTCTTCAGCAGCCGTCACCCTTGCGCGCTGAATTTCTTCACCTGCCTGCCGACGCGCGTCTTCTACGTTCAGGTTGATTTTTGTAACAGCAGAATCAGCTTTGTTGCGGCTGATAGTGATGTAATCTTTGGCTTCTGCCTTCGCTTTTTCGATTTCGGCCAGACTTGATTTACGTGCTTCCAATACTTCATTAGAGTATTCTAATTTTTTCTGATTGGCTGCTTCACGCGCGGCGGCTACTTCTTGTTGCAATTGCGCCTTGATACCGTCTGCGCGATCTTTTTCTGCTTTAATCTCATTACGCAGGTGTTCTTTTGTTTTTTCTAATTCTGTACGCAGGGTTACTACCTCATTATCAATGTTGGTACTGCTGGGTTTCGTATTGCTTTTTCCTCCGGCAGTTGGTTTTGAAGTTCCACCCGCAGGTTTGGTATTGCCTGCAACAACAACTGGTTCGGGTTTGGCGACAGCCGCGCCGGGTGTATCCACCACTGCTTCCCGTTCAAGTACGGAATTAAAACAGTTGATCAGCGCTTTGAGCTCGCTTTGCCGTTCTGCATTAATCGTGAATTTGTATTTCTGGCGGTCGACAAAGTTGATAAAATTGATGCCGGTGAGGTTGGCATTAGACAGCCACTGCATGGCCTCAAGATCGAGCCGAAGGTTGTTTCGGTGGGTTGGAACGGTACCGGTCATCAGTTCGTCCATACCAATGAATTTGTAAGACTGCTCTTTTCCGGTAGCGTCGATAAATGCCACTTGGTCATCCTGATTGAACTCGATACCACCCACCGAGGTCATTCTTGCAAAAATGCCTTTTTCGTTGGTAAAAAACTCAATCGAGTAGTTATAACCACCCCGAACGACGACTGTTAGCGATGCACTGCTGGCAATCTGGATGCCGCTTATTTTTTTATTTTCCTTGATAACACTTGCACAATCCTGTGCAACGAGTGAAAATGCCGAAAAACAGACAAAACACGGTATGATGAGGTACAGACGAATGTTGACAGGCTGCATAGTATGGCTGATATGTAGATGATTTGACGCGGCAATTTATGTGTTTCCGCGCAGCAAACGAAAGATGCAGCGAACAACTGTACCGTTGCCCGAATTTTAAGAAATGATTAGCATTTATAACAATAGATTTTTTGGAAAAGCAACAATCAGAAATTCAGCCGCAAGGAGTCGCGCAGAGGGCTAAATGAATTGCTGTTTTGCGACCAGTAGGCCTCCATTCGGGTGGTTTTTAAAACCCCCTTACTGGTTGGTTTACCGCCGTCCGTTTCTTCCCAGCCCAGTATTTTATGCGGGGCTGCCGTCTCGAAACGAATACTCAAGGTTCGCTGTATACCTGAATAGCTCAGGCGCAGCACACTTTCCCGTTCTCCTTTTTCTATCTGTATATCAGCGCTTTGTACCTGGAAAGGGCGGTGCCGGATACGGCTGTACAACACGGAGGGCATCACGTTAACCGCTCCGGTCGGGATGGCAGCGGGATTCAGCCGAATACGCAAAAGGAGATCGTCTTCCAGGACGGAGAGTGCAAGCCGCATATCCTGATCTCCCTCCGATTCAAAATAGGAGTAGGATCGAACCTGGTATCCGCCCGCTTCCAGGTTAGTTTGTGCAAAAACCTGCCCGCACCAGTCTTGCACTGTGCAGGTCGTTTTCAGAGTAGGCGTGGCATCCACCGGCGTAAAGATCGATTGCATGATGGAATAATCGTAAATACCGGTTTTAAAACGCCGGACAGAATTGAGTTTCAGTATGGGTATACGATCGGCGCCGGCATTGGCAGGATCATCTAATTTGACCTGTTTTTGTTTGGAAAAATCCTCTGTTACAAATATGTTTACTTGTTCGGCCTTTCGAATTTCGCCGTAGCGCTCCTGCGTCACCTCGTATGTGCTGAGTTCCGCTTTGCCTTTGTACCAGTATTCATTAAAAGCGGAAGAGGGCGCCGTTGCTTTAAAAAGACTGGAAACCTGTGCCGCCGAAGCAGCTGTTTCTTTTTTCTGGTTTTGGTTGCCGCAACTACCCAGTACGGCAATCAGCGCAACCGGGGCTACAATTTGGAAAACAAAATTCATAGGAATGGCTATTTTTTTAAAAAAATAAATGAACTGGCGAGGCAATGGAACGGTGTCAAAATGTAAACAAAAATGCGAATGTTTTGCTCAATTTGTTTTTGCATAAATTTCTCCCCAGACAGGGCCTCTCTCCTGATGCCAGATCAATCGCCAGTTTCGCCTGTAATCTACTCGTTCTTCTTTTGAAACGTCGTTGAATACATTGGTGATAAAAATGTACGCGTTGCTGCTGGTATCAATTGCTGCAAATATAGCCTGATCGCCGTCGAGTTGAATGTTTTCACCGGTATTAATGCCTGGAAATGCCGTGCCGACTTCCGACAGCGGTATCTGCCGCTGTTGTAGAAAAACGAGGGCGTCTGCGCGGACGGAATGGTATGGCAAATGTGCCAGGGTGCTGTCCCAATCCATGGAAATACCATGCGGATAGACTTGGAAATTGCCGAAAGCAAGAGAAACGGATAGTGCCGTCAATATCCCTTTTTTAAAGACAGGACGAAGCGTCGGTTTTTTTACAATCCATTGAAAAACAAACAGATGGAACAATAAAAATACCGGCAAAAAGTAGCGGTGTGCGGAAAGGTTCTGGTAGCGGATGGCTGAGATACTGAGCAAAAAAAACAGACAGATCAACAGCAGGAATAACATTCTTTCAAAAGGCCATCTTTGTCCGGCGGTATTTAAAAAATGCTTTTTGCCATACCAAAATAATCCTGCCAGGGCTATCCATTCCGATATCCGGCCAAAATCCAGCCAACGCCAACCCAGTACAGCAACATTGCCCATCATTTCCATCATGCCTGCCGCTTTGAATGCGGGTGCCCAGGGAGAACCGGCATGATAACCGATCCAGCCTGCTGCCTGCCAGTGCCACAGCAAAAATGTAGCGGCTATGGAAAAACCGGGTAAAAACGCAACCAAAAGATTGTGCTGCAAGGCTTTTCGGTGATACAAAAGCAGCGCAATAAACAAGGCTCCGGCGCACATCATGCCACGCATACTGATGGCGCAAAGCCCCGCGATTCCTATGGTTATCAACAGTTTATGGCGGCCTAAAACACCTTCCACCGCACACAAAAAGAAGGCAGCCAGCATGGTATCGGGGCTGACCATAGCGCTTTGTCCGAGTAATACCGGGTCGAGCAACACCAGCGGAAGCAACCACCAGGCCCATGTTTTTCCACCTAATCTTTTGCCCAAACGATAGAGCAGCCAAATGATGGAGCACAAAAATGGCAGCATCGCCCAATGCCCGGTCGCCAGATTTTTTCCAAAAATACGCCACAAAGCGGCCAAATAATAGCCCAAAACCGGTGGATGACCGGAATCTATGTCGGGCGGCAATACTTCCCAAGCGCCGTTGTTCCCGAAAAAGAAGTGCGCGTGTTTGGACGCCAGTTGAATGGTATCCCAGAAAAACGGGTCGTTCCGAACGACCCAGGTAAAGCCGACTGCACAGAACAAAAAGAGCAGCAGGGGCCACGCGATGCGCCGGATCATTTTACTTCAAAAAATTCAAAGGAAGCTCTTTCCGGGAGGGTAAGGGCTGCTTCTTCACTTTCTGCGGCAAAGTAATATTGTGTAACATCCGCTGCATTTACCGTTGCGGTGTATATGCCGTCTTTTACAGAACTTTCCTCGTCGGCATTAACATCTTTCATGGCTACTCGTTTGAAAGCCAATCCTTTGTTGTTTCGGTAGAACACATAAGCGGCTTTCGCATTACTAAATTTGGCACTAAAGGTTACCTGTTCGCCGTCTTTTTGATACTTCGTATCTGCAATAAGCGGTTTGGCTTTATTGAGCAAGGGGTGTTTTTGCAAATATTGGGTGCGTTTGTCCATCAACTGGCGCATACCGATCACATTGTCGGGGCCATTGTGCATTGTTTTGTCCAATGCCTGTTGAAAGTCTGTAAAGGAGTACAATTTCAGCGTGTCCTGTTTCACAGCCGGTTCTATTTCCTTCATCATGGCTTGTGCCCGCTTCATCAGGTCGCCGTTTACGAGGTAATCATTTACGATGGTACCCAGGTGTGCGATGTAAATTTTGCGGTAAAGCGGGTTTTTGAGCAATTTGGAAATCAAGGGCCTTTTGACGTTGTCAATTTCTGCAAGTGGCTGATACTGAATTAGTTCCTCGTCTTTCATTTCCACGAAACTGAAGTTTCTGCGCCAGCCGCCGAAAGACATATTGAGATCCCAGATGAGCGGATGTGCTATATTGGTAGAGTCGAACCACAGGTAGTAGTTGTGCGATAAAGAACCGTTGTAACTATCCAGGTTGACCATTACATTGTTGAGGGCCAGCATCCAAAGGGTTTGGTCTACATTCAGTACCGTTTCTATTTTATCCGGTGTTTTATTCAACACTTTAATCAGGTTGAGCAGCACTTTCCAGGCCGCCGGCTCGTCTACTTCATAAAAAGCGTCATAGCAGCCCGGGCTATCGTTCAGGTAAGCGAGTGAGGCGTTTTCTCCTTTTGGGCAGCCGTTTTGGCTGCGTACTCTTTGCCAGTTGTCAGGGTCGCATTTCACCAGGTGGCCTGTCGTAGTGCCGTAGTGTTTTTTGATAAAATTGTGGTCGATGGACTCCGTGTTGATATACAGGCCGAACGGCTTTCCGTTCATAAACACCTTGGAAAAATTGCATTGCGGTGCAGGCATATATTTCCGAATGACTTCATACGACAAGGGATCACGGATAAAACCCGGGTCGAGAAAACCATTGGACAATTTGATGCTTGTGTAACCTTCTTTGATTTGCTGCGATTTATTTTTAAAATCTAATTTGATGTTGATGGGTAATTTTTTGGAGGTTTCGTTGCGGGAGCGGTAATAGGAACTATTGCCCTTGTATCGTACGCCGACACTGTCATATCGTGTACCATTGACGATCACAGCGCCTAATAAACGGGCGTCTGGATTGACCTTTTTGAGGGAATCTAATTTGACGTCCCAGTTTTTGTAAGGCAGGTCAATCCGAATTTCCTGGATGCCGGCGCCATAAAAGTTCTGAGCGTAACTATTTGACAGACAAATAAAAAGGCTGAAAAATGAAATACTAAGTAAGCGGAAATTTCTCATATTGTATATCGGAAACAAGGTGTAAGGAGTGGCGAATTAACGATAAAACCACCGGCCGGCAAAACGCCGAACCAGTGGTTTTTATTTTTAAAAAGAAATTTCGTTTGTCAATCAATGTAATTTGGAGGCTACTAAGCGAAGAAATTCGCCCCGGGTTTCCGCGTTGCTGAACTCGCCGGTGAAGGCAGAGGTGGTGGTCACGGAATTTTGTTTCTGCACACCGCGCATCATCATGCACATGTGCCTGGCTTCAATAATGACAGCCACGCCGAGTGGTTGCAGGGTCTCTTGAATAACATCCCGTATTTCGATGGTAAGGCGTTCTTGTACTTGCAGGCGCCGCGCAAACACATCGACTACCCGCGGAATTTTACTTAAACCCACAATATAACCGTTCGGAATATAGGCGATGTGGGCTTTGCCAAAAAACGGGAGCAGGTGGTGCTCGCAGAGGGAATACACCTCGATGTCTTTCACGAGAACCATCTCGCTGTAATCTTCTTTAAACATGGCCGAACGCAGAATAGCCGCCGCATCCTGCTCATATCCCTGGGTTAGGAATTGCATCGCTTTGGCGGCGCGCTCAGGTGTTTTGAGCAGCCCGTCGCGGGAGATATCCTCCCCCAAACCTGTCAACATGTCGTGATAACCTGCTTTGAGCCGTTCTGTCAATACATCGTTATACTGGTCTGATTTTTTATAAGCCATACTTGTTGACGATTGATGAGGAGCGGAAGAATACATTCATTCACCGTAGTATTCGGCGTAAATGGTTTCTGTTTCCCAAAGTTTGATCGCGTGCAACTGACAAGGATAATTTCCAAGCGCCTTTACCAGTCGCTGCCAGATCAAGATAACAAGGTTCTCCGTAGTTGGTTGCATACCAGGCGGTATGAATTCGACATCTAAGTTCAGGTTGCTGTGGTCGAGGTGGTCGGTTACTTCCTGTTTTATAATGTCGCTTAAAATCTTGACATCCATAATAAAGCCGGTAACCGGGTCGGGCCGTCCTTTTACCGTAACGTGCAGGCTGTAATTGTGTCCGTGCCAGTTTTTATTGGAACACTTACCAAAAATCGCGCGATTTTTTTCTTCCGTCCAGTCATCTACCCAAAGTTTGTGGGCAGCGTTAAAACGCTCAATGCGTGTGATATATACCATTCTGAAATATAGTTGTGATAGCGCCTGCAAGCCGGTTGCCGCAATAGCGGCGCAAAATTACGCTGAAAAATGTGTTTAAACGAGAAATTCCAAAACCAATATAACGAACTTATCCAATCAGGCCGTCTGCTTCTTATATTTGCACTATCATGTCGACCAAACAACACCAGCGTATTATTTTCGGACTGAAGGTTCGCCAGTTCCGCCAGGAAAAGGGTTGGAACTTCGAGGAACTCAGCAAACACTCCGGGATTTCCATTTCTTACCTCAATGAAATTGAAAAGGGTAAAAAATACCCGCAACCCGCCAACCAGGAGCGACTTGCAGAGGCGCTTGGGGTTTCTGCTGAATTTATGCGTTCTCCGGAACTGACCAAGCAGTTCGCTCCATTGGGAGATTTGCTAAAAAGTAATTTTCTGAATGAACTTCCGCTCGACCTGTTTGGCATTGAACTACAGCAGGTGGTGGAAATCATCGCCCGCGCCCCTGACCGGGTGAATGCCTTTATTTCCGCCTTGCTGGAAATAGCCCGGAATTACTCACTGCGCGATGAGAATTTTTTCTTTGCAGCCCTGCGGGCTTACCAGGAATTGCGCAATAATTATTTTGAAGAAATAGAGCTGGCAGCCGACGCCTTTGTTCAAAAAAACAAGATACCGGAAGACGGCGGCGTACCTGCCGCCTTGCTCGCCCAATTGCTTCAAACGCAATATGATTACAGTATTGACGAACAAACACTGGCGAAACATCCCGAATTGCAAAGCCTGCGCTCGGTCTTCAATCCGCATAAAAAACGTTTGTTGATCAATAAACGCCTCAGCGAATCTCAACGCGCTTTTCAGTTGGCTAAAGAATTGGGATTCAATGTATTAGAATTAAAAGAACGACCACTCACTTCCAGTTTTCTACGGGTTAATTCTTTTGAAGAAACCCTGAACAACTATAAAGCAGCCTATTTCGCAGTAGCCATTCTGGTGAATCGCAACGCTTTTGTACGCGATATCGGCGCTTTTTTCAAACAGGGGAAATGGAACCCCGACACCCTGCTCCATTTAATGGCGAAATACCAGGCCAGCCCGGAGGTATTGTTCCAGCGTTTCAACCTGCTCACCAAAGATTTCCGGCTGGAAAAGGTGTTTTTCCTCCGGTTTATCCACGACCTCGACCGCGACGGCTTCGATATGGACAAGGAGTTGCACCTGAACCGCCGCCACCAGCCGCACGCATCGGGCCTGAACGAACATTATTGCAGGCGCTGGCTGTCGCTTTCGATGTTGCGCGATTTGAAACAACTTCAACAGCAGGGCGAAAACCCTTCGAAAATGCTGACCGGCGTACAACGTGCATCTTTTCTGGATACGGGCGAAGAGTATTTGTGTATTGCCGTTGCCAAACCTGGTTATCCTTCCGTCGGGCGTAATGTCAGCGTAACTTTGGGCGTTTTGCTCGATGCACATGCCAAACGAACCATCCGTTTCTGGGACGATCCCGCTATTCCGCAAGTGACCGTCAATGTAACCTGTCAGCGCTGCAGCCTGGCGAATTGCGCCGAACGCGCCGCGCCGCCAACGGTCATTGAAAAACGGGAGGAACGCCACCGGATGCAGGCACTGCTCGAAAAGTTAACCGGCAAATAACAGACTTGTTTCGATGGATTCTCTCACACATATTGCTCTGGGCGCCTGTATGGGCGAGGCTTTTGCCGGTAAAACCGTCGGACGAAAAGCGATGCTGTGGGGCGCCCTGGCTCAAAGTATTCCGGATATCGACTTCGTGGCGGCTTTGTGGATGGATACGCCCAGCAGTCTGCTGGCGCACCGGGGTTTTACCCATTCCATATTGTTTGCGCTGCTAATCACGCCTTTTATGGCGTTGCTGGCCGAGCGCTGGCATCGCCCGCACAATATTTCGCTGCGCAGATGGATACTATTTTTCGGCTCCGTTATCCTGGTACACATTTTTATCGATGCTTTCAATAACTACGGGGTCGGGTGGCTGGAGCCGTTCAGCAGGCACCGGTTTTCATTCAATGCCATTTATGTAGCCGATCCGCTTTTTTCCATCGGCCCCGGAGTGGCTTGCGCAGCCCTGATCTTGTTGAGAAGAAAACACCCGAGGCGGCGTTTTTGGTGGAAATTCGGCCTGTTAGCAAGCGCCTTGTATTTACTGTATTGCACCGCAAATAAACTTACCATCGACCGGAATGTCCGCGATTTGCTGGAAAAACAGCAAATTGCCCACACCCGGTATTTCACTACGCCCGCACCGCTTCAAAACTGGCTTTGGTATGTGGTGGCAGGCAATGACGAGGGGTATCATGTGGGCTATCGCTCCTTGTTCGACCGAGATACCGCCATGGCTTTCCAGTATTTTCTGCGCAATGAGTACTTACTCGCCCCCATCCAAGATCAGGAAAACATACAACAACTTAAACGTTTCTCCCAGCAATTTTACACCGTCGAGCAATGGAAGGATACGCTGGTACTCAACGACTTACGTTTCGGCCAGGTGATCGGTTGGCTAAACCCGCGCGAAAAATTTGCTTTTCATTTTTTTGTAGAACGCCCGGATGACAATCGTATGGTCGTACAACGCGGACGTTTTGCCAAATGGGACCGGGAGGTCGCTAAGGCATTGTGGCTGAGAATTAAAGGCAATTAAAGGCTAAAGACAAAGTGCTCCAAACACGAAACACCCAACATTATACCAAATTAGATAAAAACCTTTCTGCGATTTTCAATGGCCGGAAAACATATCGTTTTTTCACATGGTGTCCGCCGCTTCGGTGCAGAATATCCTGTAAAGTGGCCAAAACAGTGAGCAGGTGTTTCCCTTTGTTGAGCATGACGCATTCGGCCTGGCCCGCGCGGACCGCGTCGGTCAGTTCGGAGCGGGTGGCGATACCACTTTTGTTCAGGGTTTCGAGCACCTGTGTGGCCCAGATGACCGGTACGTGCGCGGCTTCGCAAAGCCACAGGATTTCCTCCTGAATTTCGCTCAGGCGTTCGAATCCAATCTCCACGGCAAGGTCGCCGCGGGCGATCATTACGCCAAAAATCGGCTCGCTCATGCCTTGCAGCAACAACGCCGGGAGGTTTTGTACCGCTTCAAAAGTTTCAATTTTAAGCACAACCGGTATTTTTTTGCCGGCAGATTGCCGAAGCAATTCCTGCAATTCAGCGACATCCGCTGCTGTTCGCACAAAAGAAAAGCCCAAAAGGTCGGCGTGTGCCTGTGCAAACGGCAACAGTGATTTATCGTAATCCGTCAGGGACCGAACGCTCAGTTCCGTTTCAGGAAAATTGATACCTTTTTCGGATTTAAGACGCGGTTTTGCCGCCGAAATGCGCGACATGCGCAAAGTGGCTATTCGTTCACCCGGGATTTCTACAATGGCCTCAAACAATCCGTCGTCAAAAAGTACACGGTTGCCCGGTTGCATATCTTTTACAACACTCGGCAGGGTGCAACCCACCACTTTTTCCTTTTTATTAAATACGGCATCGGTTTCAGCGAGGAAGAATTGTTCCTGCTCTTTCAGTTTCAAACGGCCTTTATGCCTCCCTTTGCCAAGCAGCACCGTACGGATTTTCGGCCCTGCCAGGTCAAAGTAAATTTTGCAGGGATGCCCGGTCACACGCGCGGCTTTGCGGACATTGGATATCATACGTTGCCAATCTTCCGGGCTGTCGTGTGCGCCATTGATGCGCGCGATGTTCATGCCTG
>Ga0163153_10008518_pt1 | contig 10631 bp, 8 predicted proteins | sample OliLakLV19MP6IB1_FD_148629 | JGI IMG/M metagenome (GOLD analysis project Ga0163153, IMG submission 148629) | Freshwater microbial mat bacterial communities from Lake Vanda, McMurdo Dry Valleys, Antarctica - Oligotrophic Lake LV.19.MP6.IB-1 | ecosystem: Environmental > Aquatic > Freshwater > Lake...
ATGTTATTGGTGTTCTTGCGCCAAAGTTGACCACCTTCCGCCTTTTTACGACCATCGGGGTTGGCCTGTGCAATAATGTGGATTTCAAAATAGTCGAGCAGCCAGGTCACATCGGGATCGACCTTGTATTGAGCAACCAGATCTTCGGCAAAACGGGTGGCGAGTTCGGCCGTAGCGTACTCACGCGCATGAATCGCGGCCATGAGAACGAATACGGGCTTGGGTCCAGGAATCGCACCATTGGTTACTTTCAGTGCATACATGTCATATCCGGCGGCCTCACCGGGCGTAACTTTTTCCCAACTGTCGCCGATGTCAGTCCAAGTGGCCAGTTGTGGATGAGTGGTAGCCAAGCCAGCCAGCGAACTGTACGTCTCTTCAACCGTGCGATAGCAGGCAAAGCCAGGAATCCCCGCTGGTTGCGCGCTGGTGAATATGGGCTGCAAGTCAAGTTGAGCAGTACGCTCTTCATCAATTTCTACGCGGTAGCCTTGCGCCCGTAACCGCGCTACATCCGCCGTTGTCAGCAGGGCCACAAAGTAGCGGTTTTCAATGGTGGGGCTATGCTTGACATGCCATACGTCATAGTGGGCGGCCAGTTGATCGAGATCACGCTGATCACGAAAATAGACGCGGGCAACGATGGCGTTTTGTGATTGGACAGTGCGTGACACTGTACTCTGTTGGGGAAGCGATTCGCGAGGATCAAAGGGTTGCGCTAGTAGCTGTTCAGGCGCGATCATCAGCAGGCAAAGCAGGCAAAACCAAGCTCGCACCCACCGTGAGCGTCTGTGCCATAAATGTAGATAGTTTTTTACCATGTCACTTACAATTCGGCTAGATCTTCGGGCGTGATGATCTGGAGGTCTTGGACAAAGCGAAAGCTACGCACCTTACGCGTCAAGAGTGGCGTTTGATTGGCAATGCAAATGCCGGCGACCAATGCGTCGTTGAGGCCAATTTGTGTGTCAGTGGCGCGATGCTCTTTGATAATGCGGGCGGTATGACGGGCAGCTTCGTCGTTAAAGGCCAGGGTATTAACGGCAAGATAAACTTGATAGAGCAACTGTGTCTGGCGCGTCGTCAGTGTACTAACCGATTCGAGTTCAAAGAGGGTGATAGCGGTGATATAGGCATCAAAACGCAGCACAGCATTGATGAACGCGGTGGGACGACCCTGTAAATATTCAACGACAACATCCGTGTCTATACAGATTTTGGAATCTGCCATGCACTCCATAACTCCTGGCGCAATTGTTGAAATTGCTCCACATCTTGAGCGGACCAACTACCAGCCATTGCTTCAAGTCCAATTCTCATGCTTTCGATCTCATCGGGAAGACGCACTAGGGGAGCTAGCTTAATCTTACTCCGAATCAAGACATGCAAGGTGTCGCCCGGACGCAATCCTAGTTGATCTTCAATTGTATCCTTTGGAATCACTAAATCGGTGCCATTGTATTTTATTTCAAACACAGACTTCTTCTCCTCGTCTTGGGCGGTATAGCACAAATTATGTGACTCACCTAATTTGGTATACCTCTGTGGGTCGGTAGGACTAGGAAAAACAAACCTCCTTCACATCACTATACTGTATTACTATACTGTGGGATGTTTTCTTAGTCAAGTATGAAAAAACTTACGTTTTATCGAAGATCTGTTATACCTTTATGCTAACGTGCATTGCATACTCTGTCAAACTGCTTAGCAGCTAAAGATCGATCTAGTGTGGTGTGTGGAATGCGGAATATAGAGCATAAAACAAAAAGCGCCCGACAACCCTAGGGTTGTCGGGCGCTTTTTGTTTTATGCTAGTAGAAAAAAGCTTTGTAAAGGGCAACTTTGCGAAGCTTTATTTGGATTCAGTCATATGCTGTACGATAGCTACTACCAAAATACTATAAAAATTGCGCCAGATTGTGATAACTTAGTAATGCGTAAGGTTTTCTTCGGAGACAGGGGTTTATGCGTTTTCCAATCTAGTTTGCAGAAAGAGTTGCCAAATGCGAAAGTATGATCGTAAGTCAAGTAAAAATTTAATAGCAAAAGGGAAAGTGGGGAAATTGTCCAAAGATAAGAAATTTTTCTTTGGAGCCGCTGCAATTATCGTGTTTTTCTATGCTTTGGGTAGTCTAGGGATATATCTTGGGCCACAAGCTACGGTGGTATTGGCTGCTGGGGTCACGCAACACCAAAGCTCAGCAATAGTGCCAACGGTGCCGACTGTACCCACCGTACCAACCGTACCAACCGTACCTACAGTGGAGACAGCGACACCAACCGACACCGCAACCGCGACGGCAACCGACACCGCAACCGACACCGCAACCGCGACAACAACCGCAACGCCAACCGCAACCGCAACGCCAACCAAAACAGCAACCGCGACGTCAACCGCAACCGCGACGCCAACCACAACAACCGCAACCGCGACGCCAACCACAACGGTAACGCCAACACCGACCAATACACCGATCAGAGTCATAACCCAGCTTTACATCAGCCCTCAACAAAATGGTCGCACAGGGAATGTCCATAACAATATAAGTCACACAAATTCACTTCGCTTCCGTGATGAGGATATTATCGTCTATACCTTTGCCACCGATACATGGGCAATATATTTTGACGGATCGGATGTGGGAATTGGTCGTACCGATGTCGACGCATTCCATATCAATACCGATGGGTCGATCTTAATGAGCTTTATCCATGCGATTAACTTCAAAGACTCTTTGGGCAAGGTCGATGACTCCGACATCGTAAAATTTACCCCCACCCAGTTGGGGGCAAATACGAGTGGAGCCTTTGAGCTATACTTTGATGGTTCCGATGTGGGTCTAAACACGGATAACGAGGACATGGATGCCTTCTCATTTGCGCCGGATGGGCGACTGATCGTCAGCACCTATGGTTCCGTGAATGTGCCTGGACTTAGCGCCAGAGATGAAGATCTCCTGGCGTTCACCGCAACAAGTCTAGGTGCTAACACCCAAGGTTCCTGGTCGTTCTATTTCGATGGTTCAGATGTAGAGTTGGCTCACGGTGGTGAAGATATCGATAGTGTTGCCATCGATCCGCTTACCGGCGAGATCTATCTAGCAACGCGCGCTGACTTCAACGTCAATAGTATAAACGCGCTTAGTGGCGATAGTAATGATCTCTTCCGCTGTGTGGCCCAATCATTGGGTGATACCACGGCCTGTACTTTCTCGCTAGCCGTTAAAGGGGATGAGATCGGTTTCAGGGGGCGGTTAGATAGTGCATTCTTGACATGGGGGCCTGTCGCTGCAAGCGATATGACCACTGTGCAGAGTGCTGATCTGCTAAACGATGACCTTCCCCAATTGGAAGTGGATGTGGATGAGCTAGACTTCTCTGATACGGAAGTTGACAGCTTTGACATGGCCCAAGAAAGCGAAAATACGCGGATTTTGCTGCCGCTGATCCGTCGCTGATCTAGGGTATAGTTCCAAATCGAGCGGCGATCTTTGTAGAGCCAATCGTTTCTGCAAACGAATAGTCCAGATATTATGCTCTACTTCTGATCTTTCAGCTCTCTGAAACTCGAAAGATTGGGTAGAGACAGCAGAACAAAAAGTCCTTGGGTACTCACCCAGGGACTTTTTGTTCTGCTGTCTCTATGCTACTATTTATCTCCTCTAAAAGGTACCTATTCACCCGCTCCCAACCTCCCCCGACATCGGGGGAGGTTGGGAGCGGATAGACTGAAAGGTGAAATTTTTCTCAGTTGTGATGGTCTGTGATCTGCACTATAATATACTGAGCAACGCTATAGTGGTGGGGATAAGATGATAAAAATAGAGAGGAAAAAAGATTATGCCACGTACTGGACGCGCGGTAATCGCTCATGGGCAAACCTTTGAAGTTCGTGAATATCCTGTCCCTGATCCCGCCCCAGGCGCGCTTTTACTGCGTCAAGAGATGGCCGGCATTTGTGGCACGGATCTACATATGTGGCAAAATGGGATTCCCGGCGAAATGGTGCTTGGCCATGAAAATGTGGGCGTGATCGAAGCACTGGGCCACGATGTCACCACAGATTATGTGGGGAATCCATTACACGAAGGCGACCGCGTCATTTTTGCCCCTGGCACACCCCACGGTGCCTATGGGTTTTATAGCAAACCGGACGAAGCACCCCATTTCCGGGGTGGTTTTGCCGACTATATACTCCTGGACTACCCGAACACTTGCTATCTTAAGACGGCATTACCGCCGGAGGTGGCCGTGTTAACCGAACCATTCACGATTGGCGTCCATGCCGTTATGCGTGCACGGATCCAACTGGGCGATACGGTAGTCGTGCAGGGGTCGGGCGCTATCGGCCTGGTGACATTGGTTTGTGCGCGTATTAGTGGCGCGGCCAAGATTATTGTAGTTGGTGGGCCGGCCAAACGACTGGAATTGGCAAAACGTATGGGCGCGGATGTGACCATTGACATTGAACAGGTGCGTTCCGCCGAAGAGCGCATTGAGTTAGTACTGGCGCAGACACCGCGCAAGGCGGGCGCAAATGTCGTCTTTGAATGCGCCGGCTTTTTGCCGGCAACGCCCGAAGGCTTGCGCTATGTCAAGCGCGATGGCACCTTTGTCGAGGTCGGTCATTTTGTCGATATGGGGTCGGTTGAATTGAATATCAATCAGTTGATGATGCGACGTAATCTACGCTTCGAGGCCATCTGGGGTAGCAGCTATGAACATTTTGTCCGCGGCCTACCGATTCTAGAACGCAATGAGTTTCCCTTTGCCGAAATGGTAAGCCATGCCTTACCTCTGTCCAGAGTCCACGAAGGCTTCACTGCCCTCAACGGCACATATCGCTTGGGTGACGAAACGGCTATCAAAATTGTGGTGCGGGCAGCGGAAGCGTAATCGGTAGGCATACTTTCAAAAGTATAATCCATTTTGACTAGCGTGATTCGTAATTCGTGATTCGTCGAAGACACGAATTACGAATCACGAATCACGACTGTATGAAACAGGAGAAAGAGAGTTGTCATGTCAGCGGAAGCATTAGCAATTCATGGCGGCGCGCCCGCAAAGCAACAGCCAGACCCGCCCATGTATCCGGGTGGAATGATGATTGACGCCGAGGAAGAAGCGGCGGTGTTGGAAGTTTTACGCAGCAAACGGCTCTTTCGCTATCATGGTGCTACCCCAGGGCCGTCCAAAGTACAGGCGCTGGAAGAAGCCTTTGCCGCGAATAAAGGCACCCAATACGCGGTGGCAGTCACATCTGGCACAACTTCTCTGGTGACGGGGCTGCAAGCCATCGGCGTGGGGCCAGGCGATGAAGTGATCGTCCCAGCCTACACCTGGATCGCGTCGGCGGCAGCTATTCTGGCCGTGGGCGCAGTGCCGGTGGTTTGTGAGGTGGACGAAACCTTACTGATGGACCCGATTGACCTTGCGGCCAAAATCACCCCCTATACCAAGGCGGTTATGCCGGTGCATATGCGTGGCGCGCCGGCACGTATGGATCAAATTATGGCGGTGGCGCGCGCGCATGGGCTAAAGGTGATTGAAGATTGCGCCCAGGCCAATGGGGCCAGCTACCAGGGTCGGCTTTGTGGTACTTGGGGTGATGTGGGCTGTTTCAGCCTGCAATTTAACAAGATCATCACCTCGGGCGAAGGCGGTATGGTTGTCACCAACGATGAGAGCATTTGGAAACGGGCAGTGATGGCGCATGATGTGATTGGTGCGCTTCAGCGCGGCTTTGCCGTCGATGAACTGCTCTGTGGCACGAACTATCGAATGCCGGAACTCTTGGCGGCCGTTTCCCTGGTCCAACTCCAACGCCTGCCCAAATTGCTGGACGCTATGCGCGCCCGCAAACAGATGATCAAAAATGGGATGGCTGCGATTGCCGAACATAAGGGAATCGCTTTTCGAGAAATTACCGACCCTGCCGGCGACGCAGCCATCTGCACAATCTTTTTTATGGACACGCCGGAGCTAGCCGGCAAAGTCGTCGATGCGCTCCGTGCGGAAAATATTGGCGCGAGTCGGCTCTACCAACGCAATCGGATCGACTATCATGTCTATGCCCACTGGGTGCCGATTATCGAACAGCGTGCTTGGTCGACTGGCGGCAACCCCTGGCAATGGGCCAAACGCGAAATTCGCTATACGCATGATATGTGTCCACGCAGCCTCGATCTACTAGGCCGTGCCGTCCACCTTGATTGCAGCCCGCTCCTGACCAATGAAGATGTCGAAGAGACCATCGAAGGGCTAAACAAGGTGCTGGAGGCAATGGCCTGATGCGATTTGGGATAGTTACCTTTGCACGAAATACCCCAACCACTGCATAAGCTCTAGCCTTAGGCAAGGTAGCAGCGGGCTGACCGCTTAGTCAGCCCGCTGTTCAGCACCGAGAGCAGCGACCCTTAGCGATGGGTGGCCGGATAGCTGCCGAGGACATCCCCGCCGCCGCCCGATTTTTGGCTGTTCGCACTGACGACGACCGGTTGATCCGCGGTAATGACGGCCGAGCCGTTGAAGTTGGTTCCGATCTGCCCCAACACCACCAAGTTACGGTTGGGAACCAACGTCTGGTTGCTAATGGGCGTCGCGTTGAAGGCACCATTCGCATTATAGAGAGTGACGGTGACGGTGGCGTTCACATTGTTGAAGTTGGCAATCACAAAGCCGTCATTCCAGACGCTATCTCTGAGCAGCTTGGCGACGATGGCGGTCCGGCCAGGGGTGGCAATGGCGGCATAAGTGGCGGCATTCGCACCCGTCTTGAGTTGGTTGACATTGGCCACCATGGTGCTGCCCGCCTGGAATTTGGCCAAAGCAACCGTGGGGCAGGGGTTGCCGGCCGGTGGCGCGGGATAGATGATCTGTGGATTGTTGGTCAAGCCGAGTTGATTCGTGCATTCTGCACCGGTGTCATTGTTGTAATAGCGGATATCAAAGTTTCCGCTGCCAGTGCGGCTGAGGGCCAATCCGGAGAGGTTGCCATTGTTGTTGTTCTGCACCAGCGGTGCGTACAAAGTGGTAGCCGGCGGCTGGGTGTTGCTGGTTTCATACAGTTGGCTGACACCGCCGCTGTCCTTGTATTGTGTGGAGGCCACGGCCAGCGGCTGTCCCGCCGAGTTCGTAATCCGCACCGAGCCAACAAAACCATTGCCAACAGTATAGTTGAGTAGTAATAGCTGAACGCGTGCGCCGGGCACCAGTGTGGCCTGATTGGTAAAGACACAAGAAGTGAGTATACAGCCGCCGGCCGCGCCAAAGAATTCTAAATGCACATTGGTATCCGTGTTGCCGGCGTTCTGAATGAAGAGATCACTATAGATGCCATTGTTATTCCGTTGCACAATGGGCACCCGTACATCCGCCGCAGGATTATCCACGCCGGCATAGGCTTCGTGCGTGTAAAGACCGCTGCGTTCTTGGGCAACCACAATCGATACATCTTGGGTGCTATCAACAATCAGGGAAGCCCAGCTAGAGACGCCACAGACGTAAGTAACAGTCGCATGAGCCGCCAGGGGAGTTAACAGAGTTGTACAGGCTATATTCGTTCCATTCGCCTGCAAGAACTTAATGATTAGCTTTGCCTGCCCACCCCCATTGTTACGAATGGTCACCGAGGATGTCCAGCCATTGTTATATCTGGTGTCGGGGGCATAGGTGGTGCCACGGCGGACAAATTTGACAGAATCGGCGCCAACTCGCCGTGTACCCGCCGTTTCACCGGAAGCATCAGTGACATAGACTGCATGCGCAGGATTTTGGTTGGCTGTCATCCGGTAAGAGCCGATGCTGATCCAGCGATTACGTGATCCCTCTTGGTCAATGATAGCGGTAGTCGTTCCGTCGCTATGCTTGATGGTGTATGGCGCTTGCCAGGTTGTCGTATTGGCGGCAACATTCGGAATGAAAACAAGAACCTCATACACAGCACCGCCGGTTGGGACAGTCGGTTGCCATCGCGCCCAACTATCCTGTGTTGTGCCATTGACAAGGGTGTAATACATATTATTGTCGCGCGTCCAGTCGGCGCAGTTGTTCGGACAGATATTATTAGGATAACCGCCATTGCCTTTTGAAAAGCCCCCGCTATTATTTTCGTTATCGTTAATTAAGGTTTCCCCACCATTGACAGGCGCTAGAATCGGGCGACGCATGCCACCGCAATAGTTGGCCCATTCACCGTCTTGCCAAAGGCATAGACTTGCTGCACCACTTTGTGTTTGCCAGGGATCGGCACCACCCCCTGTCCAACCAAAAGGATCAACATCTACCCAATTACCGTTCACAAGTCTTTGCAGGACAAAATGCAGATGTGCTGCCGGGGGAGTACCTGTATTCCCAGTAGCTCCCGTTGAACCAATGATTTCACCTGCTTGGACAGCCTGCCCTACTGCGACAGAAACTGCGCTCAAATGACCGTATTGAGTTCTATAATTATTGCCGTGATCGATTTCAAGATAGAGACCCAATAATGCATTGGGACCTTGACGAAAACCAGGGACTTGCCATTGTGCTTGCGTTACCGTACCTGCTGCCGCTGCAATCACAGGTTCATAACTGATACCAAAATCATATCCATCATGCCCATTATAACAACTGCCATTGATGCCATTGGTGCAATTTGTTACATCAGCAGGCGGACCACGGCGGATACCGTCGAAGCCGACAAGAGAACCGTCTACGCCATAGTTTGGAAATTCATGATCAAATCTGGAAGTAATACTTTTCTGACCATAATATGGAGTGTTTAGGAATGGCTGGGTCTGTGCTTGTACTGGTGAAGCAAATAGTAGACCTAACAAGACGCTAGTGATCATTCCAACTAACGAAAACGTTGTACGTATGATAAATTGATGAGCTACAAAAGCTTTCATAGAATTCCTCCCCCGTGATTAATTCGCCCAAACTGGAAAACGAATCAATGTAGATGCTTCTGCTACTTGATGCAGATCGGTTCCATCGATATTGATGACCCAAATGCCAGCTTGTTCGCTATTTAATCCCGCGAAGGCAATCAGCTTACCATCAGGTGACCATGTTGGGTCGATATGACCTGAAATTTTGTCAGAAGGTGTTATAGGCACCAAGACTTTTTCTTCGCCAGTTTCAATGTTGATGATATGGACATTCGCTCCGACGAACACCTCTTTGTCCCAATCTTGTACTTGGCCTTGTTTGTTTTCCAATAACATACCTTTTGGTATAATATCCGGCTCAGTCGCAACGTAAGCTAGGTAGTGACTATCAGGCGACCACACAGGTTTGAACAGATTTCCAGTATTAGCGTTCTGTGCCACAACTCTACAGGTTGCATTATCGAGACTTATTATGCATAGACCTTGACTACCAAAGTAGGCAATTTTACTGTTATCAGGCGACCAACTGAGACCTGTTGCACTCTCACCAGAAATAAGCAGTTTAGGTTCACTTCCATCAGCAAAAACTGTCCATAATTCACCGGGTGCAGTTAGACCTTTTTGCTGTATATAGATGATTCGCTGACCATCTGGTGATATGGCCCCATCTATGATATAAAGCGGATCTTGCTGAACAATGATTGTTTGAACCCCTGTCTCAATATTTAGGAGCCATAAACCACCATAGGCACTGTCACCAACCAGATACAGTATCTCTTGATTGTTTGGGTGCCAACCTAAGAAAAATCCAAATCGATTCATTGATTCTGCTATAGATGTGATTTTTTCGGTGGCTGGCTTTAAAATATAGATGCGTTCCCCATCCATGGTTCGATCAATAAACGCAACTAAAGCTCGATCCCATGAAGCGTACGATCGCATCCAACCGAGTCCAATTTCCTGGATAGGAGAAGCTACTTGCCCTTTAGCGTCTAGTTGTAACTGCAGAACTTTTCCCGATGTAGAATACCCATCAGTTGTTGTACGAATCGCGTAAAGAAGTGTACCCGCTGCACTATCTGCAGGCTGCGGCAGCGGTATGGGGGTGGCCGTTGGTCCTGGTCGGCGTGTTGCTGTTGGCCAAGGTGTGAATGTCGGTAAAGGCGTCCACGTCGGTTCAATCGTGCCAATCACAATCGGTGTCGGCAACGGTGAATCGGGGGCTGGGACTTGTGCTACTTCTTCAATGGCAATGGCCTGCTCTTGAACGGTTTGCAGGGAAAGTGTACGATTCTGACGCAAAATGAGAATCGTGACAAGTAGTATCGTGAGTAATCCAATTCCAAGCAGGCTTTGGAGCCATCTACGTGGGGTAGACATGGGCAATCTCCTCTTCTTTTAGGGGTGCTGTATACAGAAAAAACTTGCAGCTAAGAAATAGCGGCAAAGCTTTTCTTGGCTCACAGCGCCAGGGTGAACCATAGGTGACACGATTTCTGATGAGGAAATTCTATCATAGTGACGACACACAAGAGTGTCATCAAGCGAACGATAGGTTAATTTTATCAAACATGCATGAAGTAGCTTGCCCCTCTTCTTTCATCAGGAGAACAGGGTCGCTCCTATTATACATAGGGGGGGGGGGGCCTTTGTCAAGCCCTTTTTCAGACGCCTTCCCTACGCAATATTAACTTAAACTTAAGCGATAATTACAATAATGGACAAAAGTCCAACGTAACGATTCAACCTTACTCGTCGTCC
>Ga0163153_10008520_pt1 | contig 10630 bp, 9 predicted proteins | sample OliLakLV19MP6IB1_FD_148629 | JGI IMG/M metagenome (GOLD analysis project Ga0163153, IMG submission 148629) | Freshwater microbial mat bacterial communities from Lake Vanda, McMurdo Dry Valleys, Antarctica - Oligotrophic Lake LV.19.MP6.IB-1 | ecosystem: Environmental > Aquatic > Freshwater > Lake...
GTCTTGATAGCCAGGGTGACGCACAATGCGCACAACGTCGATCCGTTGACCAGTATTGCTACTAAGTTGGTGCCGACCAATAACAACATCGACTTGCCCCGGCTGGAGCAACGACCCATTGGCATTAAAGGTGCAATGGGCAGCGCTTAAGACCCAAGTGGGCTCAATGAGCGAACCGCCACAAAATAAATCCGCCGCTGCTGTATTGGCGTGAACGAGGGCCACCGCCCAAGGCCATGCGCCCGGCTGCGCTTCTTGTCCACCAACAATTCCAGGCGTGTCAGGGCTTTGTGGCCGAGCATCTGGTTCTTGTGGCACGGGTGCGGCCAGCACACCAGGTGTCGAGAGCCAGGGCTGTGTGATGTACAACCCCGTGAAAAGAGCAATGCTTGAACAAATCAACCATATTGATAGTTTTTTCATGCTGTCCTACTGTCTCATGCAAAAAACGCACTCCACGCTCACCCTGTGTATAATAGCGAAGCGATATCAATATTTCAACATACGCTTGAGCGGATGGTAGAATAGCATACTATATCAACCACAGCAACTTAGTTGATCAGGGCAATCGCGACCTTGGTTACCCAGGCGTTAAAACCGATGGGGTGAACGAGGTCGCGATTGCCCTGCTTAGTTGATGTAGACCGTGCGTAGAGCACCCAAAGGAAAGGCTACTATGGTGCCAATTCACTATGCCTACTACACATCGCCCATTGGCCTGATCGAAGTAGGGGTGACGTCGGATGCGCTTACCACCCTCTTTTTCGTTGAGGATCCTCGCCACGAGCCAGGAGATTCCACATTGCTAAACGAGGTGTTGCAACAACTAGATGAATACTTTGCCGGCGCACACAGCGCTTTTACCGTTCCCCTCTCTTTTCAGGGTACGGACTTTCAACGCCGGGTTTGGCAGCAACTGCTCACAGTGCCCTATGGTCAGACGCAATCGTACCAGGAGATCGCAAACGCGCTAGGCAACCCCAAAGCGGTACGCGCCGTGGGTGCGGCTAATGGTCAGAATCCCATTTCCGTCATCGCGCCCTGCCATCGCATCATCGGCAGCAATGGCGCTCTGGTTGGCTATGGTGGCGGTTTGTGGCGCAAGGAGTGGCTGCTCAAACACGAAGGGTATTTGTTGGCCTAATAGAGCAAACAGTTGAAAAGGTTCCAGGTTTTAGGTTCTAGGTTACAAGTGCAACCTGAAACTTAAAACCTGGAACCTGAAACAGTAATGATTGGAGTGGATTATGTACGAGCCAAAGAACGTTTTAGGCAAGAAATTGGAAAGCTGTTGCACTGATCCCATGACCGGTTTCTATCGCGATGGGCGGTGTCGTACAGGGCCGGATGATGTGGGGCGGCACGTCGTCTGTGCACAGATGACCGCCGAATTTTTAGAGTTTTCGCGCAGGGCTGGTAATGACCTGAGCACACCGCACCCGGAATTTCACTTTTCCGGGCTAAAACCGGGTGATTGTTGGTGTCTCTGTGCCGAGCGTTGGCAAGAAGCACTAAAGGCCGGGTTTGCGCCGCCGGTCAAGTTAGCAGCGACCCACGCATCCGCGCTAGAGTTTATCACCCTAGACGACTTACAGGAACATTCCATTGACGACAATGAAAAAGAAGTGGATTTGAGCGTGTGGCGATTTTAGTTTGGATATTGGATAGTGGGCATTAGGTGATTTACACTGTCATAATCACCTAATGCCCACTATCCAATATCTATCCCCCACAATCAAACATTAAAGCGAAAGTGCATGACATCGCCATCTTGCACAATGTACTCTTTGCCTTCCACGCGCATGACACCAGCCGCTTTGGCGGCGGATTCACTGCCCAAGCGGATATACTCGGCATACGGGATCACTTCGGCGCGAATAAAGCCACGCTCAAAATCGGTGTGAATGACGCCGGCAGCTTGTGGTGCTTTCCACCCTTTGCCCAGGGTCCAGGCGCGCACTTCTTTGGGGCCGGCCGTAAAGTAGTTGATGAGACCCAAGGCATCAAAGCCTTTACGAACAACCTGATCAAGGCCCGTCTCTTGTGCGCCTAGCGTAGCCAGAAACTCATGACGCTCGTCATCGGTCAGCCCGGCCATCTCTTCTTCCAATTTCGCACAGAGTTTAACGACCTCGGCATTCTGTTCTGCCGCCACTTGCCGTACGATCTGGACATATTCGTTATCTTCAGCTAGCCCCTCTTCATTGACATTGGCGGCGTAGATCACCGTTTTGCCGGTGAGGAAGCGCATCTCCTGGTTGAGCGTCTGGTAGGCTTCACTGGTGCGGTCAGGATGGGCCGTTACGGGTTTACCTGTCTCTAACAGCGCCTTTAGTTCATAGGCGACATCTAAGACAGGCTGGAGTTTTTTCTCTCCTCTGGCCTGGCGCACCAGCTTGTCGATCTTATTTTCCAGTTGCTGCAAATCGGCCAACATCAACTCGGTGTTGATCACCTCAATGTCATCGCGCGGGTCAATCTTTGACGACACATGAATAACATTTTCATCATCAAAGCAACGCACAACATGGACAATCGCCGCGGTTTCCCGGATGTTGGCAAGAAATTGATTGCCCAGCCCTTCCCCTTTGCTTGCGCCTCTGACGAGGCCAGCAATGTCAAAAAATTCCACGGTGCCATAAATGGTGCGTTCCGGCTTGACCAACGCCGCTAATTTATCCACCCGTGAATCAGGCAGAGGGACAACCGCTTTGTTGGGTTCGATCGTGCAGAAGGGATAATTGGCCACTTCGGCGTTTTGTGTTTTGGTTAAGGCATTAAAGGTGGTACTTTTCCCCACATTAGGCAAGCCCACAATGCCGATTCCTAGTGCCATAAGATATTTGTATCTCTATTAATTCTGTCAATTGGGGAGTAGGAAGTAGGGAGTAGGAAGCCACTCCTTACTCCTTACTTCCTACTCCCTACTCCTTACTTCCTACTCCCTAAAAGAACCATTTTGCAATGGAGAGCGCGCCCTGTTTCCAGGGAACGCGGTGTGAAACGCCCGATTGGCCTTCAAATTCGGACAAATGGGCCAGATACCATTGATAGTTACGAATCATGGCATCTTTGTTAGAATATTTAGGTCGATAGCCAAGCACACGCTCGGCCTTTTCAATCGAGACAAACGAGTCTTCGGTAATGGTGCCATAGGCCCATTTATAGACTGGCGAGAGCTTGAGCTTTTCCAAGATTTGCAATGCCAGCACCATCGGCGCCACCGGAATCGAAATGATGCGCTTGCCAAAGCCAGCCGTGTTCAGCACCGCTTGAAAATCTTCTTTGAGGGTGGTAAACTCTTTGGCGCCAATGTTAAAAACATCATTGACCTTTACTGCCTCGCCGGTTGCCACCAGATAGATTGCATCACAGAGATCTTCTACATCGAGCAATTGATAACGATTTTTGCCACTGCCCGGCACGGGAAAGTTCTTGCCATCTTTGGCCCAATCGTAGAGCAGCGCAAAGATGCCTAGCCGCTCCGGCCCCACAAAAGATTTTGGGCGAATGATCGGGATACACATACCCTTATCCCGATATTCTTGACAAATCGCTTCAGCCGCAACTTTGGCCTCGCCATAGGGACCCACCCCATCCAACTTATCATCTTCGACCAGCGGATGATGATCGGGAATGCCATAGACGGCAGTCGAGGAAATGTGTACGACACGCGACACCTGCTGCTCATAGGCCGCTTGCAACACATTGCGGATACCGTCAATGTCGGTCGAATAGATATCCTGCGGGCTATAGAGCGGCAGCGCGGCGGCGGTATGGATGACAATATCGACACCCGACATCGCACGCTTGAGGTCAGCCGGGTTGCGGATATCACCGATCACCTCGGTAATCTGCTTCCGTTCCGGATAGGTAAAGTCCGCCAGATCCAGAGAAACAACCTTGTGACCGCGCGCCAATAAGTAGCGCGCCAGATTTATCCCCAAAAACCCTGCACCCCCTGTAATTAAATAGCGCTGCGCAACGGTGGCGCTGGGGGCTGTCTGCGTTGCGCTTTCTGTGTTGACTGCTTGCACTGAAAACTCCTATCCTATTTTTTGTCTGCCTCGTTTTCGTAAATCGTAGGTGCGGTTACAAACCGCACGATTCCTCGTGGCACGTGCGGTTACAAACCGCACCTACGATTGCTGAAATGCTTTCTGTTCGCCCCACTGGGCCAATAATGTCCGCGTTGATTCAAAGGCAAGATCGGACGGTAGATCGGTTGCGGCAAACCAGGCTGCCTCACAAACGTCGTCATCACAGACCAACGTGATTGGATCGCCAGAATCGCTACTGGCAGGCACAACATGGTAGGCCAACACAATCCCTTGGCTGCGATCGGCATCGACAATCATGGGAAAGATCGTCAGCAGCGCGCCGACCGTCACCTCAAGGCCAACCTCTTCACGCAGCTCGCGTTGGAGCGCCGATTCCGGCATCTCACCAGCATCCATGTAGCCACCCGGCAGCGCCCACTTGCCTTTGCCCGGATCAACGGCGCGGCGGATCAATAAGACATTCTCGGCATTTGTCACCAACCCGATCACAGCGACCTTGGGGTCTAAAAAGTGAATGAAACGGCATTTTGGACAAACCGGGCGCTCTTGCCGATAAATCTCCTGTAGCGCCAATGGCGTGGCACAGTAGGGACAATAGATAAAATTCGCTCGACGCATGGCGCTTCCTATGATGATAAGGCATCCACATGAGCAAAAGATTGCTTCCTCAATCGTGCTTACTAAGCATACTCACTTTCGACAGGACATTATACTCTGCTTTGCCCAAGCAGAAAACATCGGACATGAGTGGATTGACAAATGCTAAGATTTGTTGCTTACGAACGCAACGTCTATAATCAAGTGAGAAGCTTATCACCCACTTAGTAATTGTCTAAAAATAAGTTCCGCCACACCTGACAGGTTTCCGAAAACCTGTCAGGTGTAAATCGGGAAGTTATTTTTAGATGCTCACTTAGGATGTTTCAAGGAGGCAGCAGATTGAATTTGCATGAATATCAATCAAAGCGCATCTTTGCCAAATACGGAATTCCGATTCCGCAGGGCGAAGTTGCAACGACACCAGCCGAAGCACGGGCCATTGCCGAACGCTTAGGTGGGTCTGTCGTCATTAAGAGTCAAGTCCTGGTCGGAGGGCGTGGCAAGGCCGGCGGCATCAAAGTGGCGAAAAGCACGGACGATGCTGCGGCGCTTGCCAGCCAAATTCTGGGGATGAAGATCAAAGGATTGACCGTTAAAAAAGTATTGATCGATGAAGCCGCCACTATTGCCAAAGAAATCTATCTAGGCGCAGTTTTAGACCGCGCCCAACGCCGTGTGGTCTTAATGGCCAGCAGCGAAGGCGGCGTGGAAATTGAAGAAGTCGCCAAACATACACCCGAAAAAATCATCAAGGTCGCCGTTCACCCCTTTTTAGGCTTACGCGACTACCAGGCCATAGAATTAGCCGACGGCATTGGTCTGCCCAAAGAACATCTCAGCGCCTTCGTCAAGATCGCCCGCGCCCTCTACCAAGTTTATCTGGAAAGTGACGCCACGCTGGCCGAAATCAACCCCCTGGTGATCACCGGTGACAACCGCTTGATCGCGCTTGACGGCAAGATCGTCATTGATGACAGTGCGCTCTTCCGTCATGCTGATTTGGCGGAGCTACGCGACCCCGATGCCGAAGATGCGTCAGAACGTGAGGCACGCGAACATGATCTCAACTACATCAATTTGGATGGGGAGATCGGCTGTATGGTCAATGGGGCCGGCTTGGCAATGGCGACGATGGATATTGTCAAGCTCTATGGTGGCAACCCGGCCAACTTCCTGGATGTCGGCGGCGGCGCTACGGCAGAAAAAGTGGCGGCGGCGCTACGCGTGATCCTGCACGATACACGCGTCAAAGCGGTTTTGATCAATATTTTTGGTGGCATCACCCGCTGTGATGAAGTGGCGCGCGGGATTCTTTCTGCCATCAATTCGTTGGATGTCAAAGTTCCCTTTGTTGTGCGTCTGGTTGGCACCAATGAAGAGGAAGGCCGGCGTATCCTCGCCGATGCCAATCTGCTTACCGCAACCAGCCTAGCTGACGCCGCGCAAAAGGCCGTGGCCGCAGCCAAAGGAGGCAACGCATGAGTATCCTCGTGGATAAGAACACACTTGTGGTGGTCCAGGGCATTACCGGCCGCCAGGGTATCTTTCATACCGAACAGATGTTGGACTATGGCACCCAAGTGGTAGCTGGTGTGCGCCCCGGCAAGGGTGGCGAGTGGGCAACCCGCAATGTACCGATCTTTGACACGGTGAAAGACGCAGTTGCGGCCACTGGTGCGAATACGACCTTTATTATCGTGCCTGAATCTAGCGCACCGGATGCTATTATCGAAGCTGCCGATGCCGGCATCGACCTGATTGTCTGTATCACCGAAAATATTCCGGCGCTGGATATGGTCAAGGTACGCGCCTATTTAGACGGCACCCATGCACGCCTGATCGGGCCAAATTGTCCGGGGTTAATTACGCCTGGCGAGACCAAAGTCGGCATTATGGCCGGCCATATCCATACACCAGGCCACGTAGGCATTGTGAGCCGCTCTGGCACGCTGACCTATGAAGTGGTCTATGCGCTCACAGCCCGTGGCATTGGGCAAAGCACGGCCATTGGCATTGGTGGCGATCCGATTATTGGCACCACCTTTGTTGATGTGCTACAAATGTTCGAGGATGATCCGGCGACAGAGCAAGTGATCTTGATTGGAGAAATTGGTGGCACCGACGAGCAAAAGGCCGCAGCTTTTATCGCCGACCACATGACCAAACCTGTGACCGCCTTTATCGCCGGCCAAACCGCACCCCCCGGTCGCCGCATGGGTCACGCCGGTGCGATTATCTCTGGTGGCGAAGGGACTGCCGCCGAAAAGATGGCCATGCTCAAAGCCGCAGGTGCGCAAGTCGCACGCCACCCCGACGAAATTGCCGAAATGGTCGCCCGCAACATCCGCGATTGATGGGAAGGAAGCGAGGAGTAGGAAGTAGGAAGAGAAAAGTCTCCCTACTTCCTACTCCTCGCTTCCTACTTCTCTTACGCATTCATCGCCATCATCATTTCCGTTGTAGCGGGTAACCAGCCATTGTTGATGGCTGCCAGAACCACTTCTGTACGGCTGGTCACCTGCATTTTGGCAAAGATATTGCTTAAGTGTGTTTGAACCGTGCGCTCGGAAATCACCAGTTGACGGGCAATCTCCTTATTGCTACATCCCTGCATTAGCGTTCGCACCACGTCCAGTTCGCGCCGGGTAAGATTATGCGGCAAGCGATGCTTACGGGTGCGTCTGGCATTGCGCGCATTATGATTCTTCATCTCTTCATTAATCGCGGCATTGCCGATATTGCCATAGCTATAAGCGGCACGTACAACGCGCACCAAATCATCAAGCGCAGAGGCTTTAACGACATAGCCAAACGCACCAGCGCGGCGCATAGCCAACGCGGCGTGTTCCTCTTCTTGGGCAGAAAGCCCTACAATCTGCATACGGGGCAACAATTGTTTTAACCGTTTGGTAGCTTCGACGCCCGACATGCCTTTCATCTGCAAATCCATTAAGACGATATCCGGGCGCAGACCCTTTTGCACTTGCTGCAAGAACATCTCGCCACTGCCGGCTTCCCCAATCACACGAATCCCTTCTTCGCGCTCAAGGATGGCGCGTAGACCTTGACGCATTAACTCATGGTCATCAACCAGTACAACTTGAATCATAGACATAAGTCAAAACTCCTCCTGAATAGCTGGTTACACTCTTCTCCAGCTACTACTTTGTCAGATTTTTGCCCCAATTGCAATAGTACCGAAGACCTATTTGTGGCAAATTTTCTCATTCCATAAGTACCAAGCAACTCTGACCAAAGCGACAGATGGTTCAACAGAAGTAGCGTCTTTGTCAACGGATTCGTTCCCGACAATTGCAGCCTTTTGCTTACAAAATCTACAATATCTATGGGATCAAAGGCCAAAGCTGGTAAGGCTGTATAAATAGTTTATCCAACATTTCGTAAACATCATCAGTCATTTGTGTTATTTCGACTTAGCCAAAAGGATGAAATGCTCTTACGATTTGCCGGTTTTCTGCGGCGAAAAGGAGGAAGTATAATTGCTTACTTTACAGTTATAGGACTTACGCAGGCTCAGACCTGACAGGTTTCGCAAATCTGTCAGGTCTCTGGCGACAGATCATTCGTGTGTAAGTCCTGAGTTATTGAATGGAGCGCCCCCAACTGACCATCTGCTCCGAAGAAAAGGTATAGTCCAGCACAATATCGATAGGCAACAGTCGCTGGTCACTCCCGTCGGCATTCATCACCCAGAAGTGCCACGCGCCGGCTGATTCGATGGAGTTGCGGTTGCTCACATAGAGTATGTGCTGACCATCGGGGCTCCACGCCGGCGCGACATTAGAGGGCAATTCATCGACAAGCGCCGTCACAGGACGCGTCAACGCGGTCAGGCCAGAGCCATCGGGGTTGACAGCGTAGATCTGCCAATGGCTGCCCTGTTTGCGATGAAAGACAATCCGACCACCCCCCGGTTGCCACGCCGGGTCATGAAAATAGCCCAGCAACGGATCGTTCGCCACCTGGACGCTGCGCGCATCAGATTCATCGGCGGTACGCTGAATACCGGCATTCGACTGGTAGACGATCCCGGCCTCATTCCAATCCGGAGCGGCGGCAAAGTCCAGCGAAGGGATATCGCGATAGTCACTACCGGTGGGGCTAATGCGCGCCAAGACCGTGTGATAGGCGCGCTGGTTGGGAATACCGCGCACCAATTTATTCACCTCCATATCAAGCTGTAATTCCGGCGGCAACGCTTCCAGAATGGCCGAATCGGGCAGACAAACACTGCCGCGCACCACGCGGCAGTCGTCATAGCCATTGCTGCGGCTAAAGAGCAAATAACGCCCATCGGGGCTCCATTTTGGCGCCCGCAACAGGGGCCAATCCTTATAGATCACTCGTTCGTCCGAGCCATCGGTGTTGATCACATAGAGACCGTTGCCGCCACCATCGCGCGTAAAGGCCACTTGCCGACCGTCAGGGCTAAGCGCGGGGTCAATGCCACCCGTCAACGGGCGCAGCGTATCCTGGGCAAGGTCATAAAGATAGATGGTGCCGCCGATCCGATCTTGAAAGGCCAATGTGCCAGAGAGTCCGGTCTTGCCACTCCCCGATATAGTCGTTACGGGGGTGGTCGTCACCGGAGCAGCCGTTGTAGTGCCAGGTTCCGGCGTCGGCTGCAAGATGCGAACCGGCTCCGCTGAACTGGGCGGAGCCGGTAGATCCGTAAGCGTTGGCACGGTTTCTATACTACCCTCGATCTGGAGATATGCGGTGGCAGCCCAAACAACCTCGCTACGATTGGATAAGCGCATTTGCACCCAATCCCCGGCAGTCGTGCGACCAACGACGGTCCAGCGGCTACCAACATCAGCTTTGCCCACAGTTGGGTAGGCGACGCCAGGACCGCTACGCAGGTTGAGTCGGCCACTCTGCAAGGCAACGACGGCCATCATTCCACCGGGCGGCGCGGCGCTCACAGCCTCTGGAACTACCGTGGGAATCAAAACAGTCGTGCCAGTGAGTGTTTGGGGGAATGTTTGGAAAAGTACTTGAGTCAGGGTTTGCGGTAGCATTTGGGTCAGGGTGATGGGCAATTGATCCGCACTTAGTTGTGGGGGGGGTTGTGGAGGGGTCATGGCCGGCAGTCCACTCACATCTATCACCAATAGTTCATTCGTTGCCACCCAGCCACTTTGACGCGCTTCGCTTTGGACGAAAAGATATTGACCATCTTCGCTACGCGCGCGCACCGTCACCAGCGCGCCAGGTGATAGTTGCGCCAATGGTTGCTGGGTCAAGACATGTTGTAGCAGAGCGCCCTGCGCCCCAACCACCGCCAGCCGGTCACCCGACAACACCGGCGCCGAATTTTGGGCGCGCACCGTTGCCAGAAGGACGATGCTAAAGATTGCTGCCATTAAAATGCTTAATCGCCACATCATTGATTACCTCTAAAGTCAGGTGTCCCTACGGGACAGGAGTTCAAATCCGCTTGAAGGCTTTACTGCCCTACTGTCCTCCTGATTTACTGTTCTACTCCCCTACGGCCCAAATTGCATGCCCGGCTGCACATCCAGGAATGAGGCGGTAGAGCCGACGACCATATCCCCGTCCTGCAACTCGGTGGAGATGACAACTACCCATTCGCCCTGGGTTTGGTCGGTCACTTCCACTTCCAGCGGCGTGGGCGTCTCGCCGCGCAAAAGCTGAATGGTGCCGACGCTGCCGGTTTGATTCTCAATGCCATTGGCCGGCACTAACCAAGCATTGGGTGGCACTTGATTGGAGCCAATAAAGGTCACCTGGGCGCTCATGCCGGCGCGCATTCGTTGGTTGAGGGGGCCATCGCCGACAGCCACCGTCACCGGATAGGTTGTAAATTGGGCGCTGCCACCAGACGAACCGCTATTGGTGTTTTGACTACTGTCGGTTTGCACATCCGGCGGGGCAATCATGCTGACTGTCCCGGTAAGCGGCGCGTCCGGCAACACATCTAGGGC
>Ga0163153_10008521_pt1 | contig 10628 bp, 11 predicted proteins | sample OliLakLV19MP6IB1_FD_148629 | JGI IMG/M metagenome (GOLD analysis project Ga0163153, IMG submission 148629) | Freshwater microbial mat bacterial communities from Lake Vanda, McMurdo Dry Valleys, Antarctica - Oligotrophic Lake LV.19.MP6.IB-1 | ecosystem: Environmental > Aquatic > Freshwater >...
CCCACGGCCCACGCTCACAGCCCGGCCCGCCGTCACATGCTGAGGACGTTCCGGCCCAAGAGGTAGCTGGCCGTGCCCACGACCCCGCCAAGGACCGTGCCCCACGCCAGGTCCACGACGGTCAGCGCGAGCGGCCAGTCGCGTAGCGTCGCGAGGTTGGTCAGGTCGTACGTGGCGTAGGTGATGAAGCCGAAGGCGGCGCCAAGGAGCAGCGCTCGAGTCCAGTCTCCATCCTCCAGCGCTGGCGCGACGGCGAAGAGGATCAGTCCGCCGACCCAGAGCAGGTAGAACAGGATCCCCGCAGGCCAGTTGATCGGGTCGGCCATGAGCGAGCCCATCTGGTCGCGGTAGAAGCCGCGGGCGACCAGGCCGAGCCAGACGAGGTCGATCAGGAAGAAGACCGGAACGGTCGCGAGGTACAGCAGAATGTAGGTCGGCATCGGTGAGGCTCCATGCGGGTCGTCGTGGCGGCTCAGGCAGCGTGCCCATCCTCGCACGGCTGCCGACCCGCCGCCCCATGTGCCCAACCCACGCCACCGCGAGTCCATCGAGCTGCTCCCGGCTTGACCGGGGAGCGACGGATTCGCGCGATGGGCCCGGATTCTGTAGCATCAGAAAAACCCCGGAGGACCCCTCACCCATGGCGAAGTATGTCTTCGTGACCGGCGGCGTCACGAGCAGTCTCGGCAAAGGCATCACCGCCGCCAGCGTCGGGAGGATCCTCAAGGCGAGGGGCCTGCGCGTCTCCATCCTCAAGCTGGACCCGTATATCAACGTGGATCCCGGCACGATGTCGCCGTATCAGCACGGCGAGGTCTTCGTCACGGACGACGGCGCGGAGACGGACCTGGACCTCGGCCACTACGAGCGCTTCATCGACGCCAACCTGAGCCAGCTCAGCAACGTCACGACCGGCCGCATCTACCAGGCGGTCATCGCCAAGGAGCGTCGCGGCGACTACCTGGGCGGCACCGTCCAGGTCATCCCGCACATCACCAACGAGATCAAGGAGCGCATCGCGCGGGTCGCGAGGGACGGCGATCCGGACGTGGTCATCGTCGAGGTCGGCGGGACCGTCGGCGACATCGAGAGCCTGCCGTTCCTGGAGGCCATCCGCCAGATGCGCAAGGACGTCGGCCGGGCCAACGTCCTGTACGTCCATGTGACCCTGCTGCCGGCCCTGGCCGCGACCGGCGAGCTCAAGACCAAGCCCACGCAGCACTCCGTCAAGGAGTTGCGCGGCATCGGCATCCAGCCCGATGTCATCGTGCTCCGCTCCGACCATCCGGTGACGGACGAGATCCGCGACAAGATCGCGTTGTTCACCGACGTCGCGCCCGAAGCGGTCATCCCGGCTGAGACGGCGGACACGATCTACGAGGTCCCGCTCCAGTTCGAGGAGTTCGGCCTGGGCAAGCTCATCGTCCGTGAGCTGTCGCTGGGCGACCCGGAGATCGCCCCGGACCTGACCACCTGGCGAGCCCTCGTCGATCGCATCAAGGCGCCCAAGCCGGCCCTGGAGATCGCCCTCGTCGGCAAGTACATCGAGCTGCCCGACGCGTATCTCAGCGTCACCGAGGCGCTGCGCCACGCCGCCTGGGCGCACGGCGTCGACGCCAAGGTCCGCTGGGTCGATTCGGAGGCACTCACCGCAGACAACGTCGCGGAGCGGCTGGCCGGTGCGGCCGGCGTCCTCGTCCCAGGTGGCTTCGGCCATCGCGGCATCGAGGGCAAGGTCCTGGCCGCCCACTTCGCCCGCGAGCAGCGCATCCCGTACCTCGGCCTGTGCCTTGGCCTGCAGTGCGCCGTCATCGAGTTCGCCCGCGACGTCGTCGGCAGCCAGGACGCGAACTCGACCGAGTTCGACATGTTCACCGAGCACCCCGTCATCGACTTCATGCCCGACCAGCGTGACATGGAGGACAAGGGCGGCACCATGCGCCTGGGCCTCTATCCGGCGCGTCTGACCCCCGGCACGAAGGCCGCCGCGGTGTACGGCCAGGAGGTCATCTACGAGCGGCATCGCCACCGCTTCGAGGTCAACAACCGCTACCGCCAGACGCTCGAGGGCGCCGGGCTGATCCTGTCCGGCCAGTCGCCCGACGGGCGCCTCGTGGAGATCGTCGAGCTGGCCGATCACCCGTGGTTCGTGGCCAGCCAGTTCCATCCGGAGTTCAAGAGCCGGCCTGAGCGACCGCACCCGCTGTTCGACGGCTTCGTCAACGCCTCGATCGCCGTGCGCGAAGGCCGCGAGCCAGTCTTCCACGCCCGGCCCGAGTCGGCGGGCGTGCCGGTCATGGCGGATCCGGCCGAGGCCCAGGTGACGACGGCGACTGACGTCGTGGAGTCCGCGACCCCGGGCTGAGGGTCCGCCCGCCGACCGTCGGCGCTCGCGGCGCTCTGCTCGCCGCGCCCGCCGACCGTCGCTAGCCGCCCGCCGCTAGCCGCCCGCCGCGCCCGATCTCAGCCGTGTGCATCAGATGCACGCAACGGCGCTGCAGTCTGACCTGCGACCCCTCGCCGTGTCGCGGATGGCGCATCCGATGGCGCAAACGCGACCTCGCACGCCGTGACCCGACACCGCGGCGTCGCAGACAGCGCATCAGATGCCGCAATGCCGGTGCTCGCCGCCCGGCAAGCACGGGATTCGCGCTCCGGCGGTTCGATGCGTGCATCGAATGCACACGCCGGCTGGCGATGACGCATCGGATGCCGCGATCCTTGCGCGGGCGCTCCGCCGAGCCTGGCATGAACGCCGAGCCCGGCACGAATGCCGAGCCCGGCAATGAAACGGCCGCGATCGCTCGCGGCCGTTCGGGGTCAGGGAGCGGTCACCTCGAAGGTGGCGACCATCCCCTCCTTGTAGTGGGACTCGAGGGAGCCGTCGGGCTCGGTCTGCAGGATGTTGCAGATGAGCAGGTACTTGCCGGCGGCCAGCTCGAGGCTGAACTCCTCGGTCGCGCCGACCTCGACGTCCTCGACCTCCCCGATGACCTCCATGCCATCGCCGTCCTCAAGGACCTTGCCGTCGTCGTCGGTCGGCAGGTCGAGCAGACCAAGGTCGGTCTTGATCACGACGAGCTCGTGGACGTCCTCAGGCCCGGTGTTCGTGGCGACGAACGTGATCATGCCGGCGGGTGCGGCCGCGGTGTCGGGGACGACCGCGAATTCCTGGAGTGTGACGTTCACTGTGGTCGCGGCCGGGGGTGCCGCCGTCGGGACTGTGGACGGGGTGGCGGAACCCCCACCACACGCGGCGACAAGGGCGGCGATCGCGATGATCGCGGGGATCGCGAGGCGTGGTCGACGCGCCCCGTCCCCGACGAGCGTGGGGTGGTTCATGAGTCCCTTCCTCCTGTGGTTGCTGGCCAGCATCGCCCACCATGGAGGTCGCGGCGGGGGTCATGCGGCACTAACGGACCGTGCCGATCGGCCCGAAACACGCGAGGCGGCGTAGAATCGCCCTCGCATCAGCCCATAGGAGCGACGACCCCATGAAGATCTTCCTCGACACCGCGGACATCAACGAGATCCGGACCGTGGCCCGCTGGGGCGTCCTCGACGGCGTCACCACCAACCCGAGCCTGTACGCCAAGGTCGGCGGCAGCTACGAAGACATCCTGCGCGAGGTGTGCACGATCACGTCCGGCCCCGTGTCCGCGGAGGTCGTTGCCGACGACGTCGACGGCATGCTGGCCGAGGGCCGCCACTTCGCCAAGATCGCCCCGAACATCGTGGTCAAGGTGGCGATGAGCGAGAACGGCCTGGAGGCGATCAGTCGCTTCGCCGAAGAGGGCATCAAGACCAACTGCACGCTCATCTTCACGGCCAACCAGGGGCTCCTCGCCGCCAAGGCCGGTGCCAGCCTGCTGTCGCCGTTCGTCGGGCGGCTCGATGACATCAACCAGGACGGCATGATCGTCATCCGCGAACTCGCCGAGATCGTCGAGATCCACGGCCTGGACACGGAGGTCCTCGCGGCCTCGATCCGCAACCCGCTGCACATGACCCAGGCCGCGCTCGCGGGGGCGCATGTCGCGACCCTGCCGTTCAAGATCCTCCAGCAGATGGTCCATCATCCGCTCACGGACAAGGGCATCGAGCAGTTCAAGAGCGACTGGTCCAAGGCCCGCGAGGCGGCCGACAAGGACGACAGCGGCAAGAAGCAGGAAGTCGTCGCGACCACCACCAAGCCCGGCGAGTAGCCGGTCGCGAGTCTTGGACCCCAACGCTGATCCGCGCGAGCTCACGGTCGTGGCCGTCTTCCAGGCCCGGCCGGGGCAGGACGAGGCCCTCGGCGAGGCTCTCGTCGCGATGCTGGCACCGACCCGCTCCGAGGACGGCTGCATCCGCTACGACTTGCAGCGCACGCGCGGCGTCCAGAGCCAGTGGTTCTTCGACGAGATCTGGGCCTCAGCGGCGCACCACGCCGCCCACCGCGGGACGCCCCACGTCCAGGCTCTGCTCGCCCGCGGCGGCGAGCTCTACGACGCGCCGATCACCGAGTACAAGGGCGACCGCGTCGAGCCGTAGTTCGGGAGGACGTCCGGTCGGGCAGCATGACGTCGCGGATGGCCGTCACCCACACTCGCCCGCGCCACGAGTCCCCGCCACTCGCTACGCTTTCCGGATGCAACCACGAGCCTGGATCGAGGTCGACGCCGGCGCGCTGGCCCACAACGCGCGCGTCTTCCGCCGTGCCATCTCCGCCAGTACGCGGCTGGGCATCCTGGTCAAGGCCAACGGCTACGGCCACGGCATGCTCGTCGCGGCGCGCGCGGCACTGGCCGGCGGTGCGGACCAGCTCATGGTCGCCTCGATCGAGGAGGCCCTTGCCCTGCGCGCAGCCGGCATCGAGGCGCCGGTCCTCATCGTCTATCCGATCGATCCGTCCGTCGTCGTCGACGCGGTCCAGGCCGGCATCGAGGTCAGTGTCTCGGGCGTTGCGTCCACGGCCCACCTGCTCGAGGGATGGGCGGCCAGCCGGAGCCGCGCTGCCGGCGCGACCATGCGCCTGCACGTCGAGGTCGACAGCGGGATGGGCCGGGGCGGCGTCCGTCCTGAAGACCTTCCGGGCGTCGTCGCCGCCATCGATGCAGCCGGACAGACGGACATCCAGGGCATCTGGTCGCACCTCGCCGAGGGAACCGACCCGGCACGGACCGCCGATCAGGTCCGTGCCTATGAAGCCGGACTGGCCGCGGTCGCCGCGACGGGCCGCCGCCTGCCCGCCCGCCACATGACCGCCACCGAGGGCCTCTTCGTGGCGACCGCTCCCGCCTATGAGATGGTCCGAGTGGGCCTGGCCTTCTACGGGGAGCTGGGCGTCGACGTGGTTCCGGCACCGGCCCTGGCCGCCATCGCGGCGGACCTGCGACCAGCGATGACCGTGGCCGCCCGCCCGGCCCGGCTCGAGTGGCTCCCGGCCGGCGCCTCGGTGGGCTATGGCAGCGAGTGGACAGCCGCTCGGCCCTCGCTCATCGCCACCCTGCCGATCGGCTATGCCGATGGCTGGACGCGGGGCTACTGGCCGGGCGCGGAGGCGCTGGTGCGTGGCTGGCGGGTGCCGCTGGCGGGCCGCGTGTCGATGGATTCGATCACCCTCGACGTGACCGACGTCGTCGCCGCTGGCGGGGAGCTCCGGATGGACGAGCCGTTCGTGCTGCTCGGGCGTCAGGGCGACGAGCGGATCAGCGCCGACGACCTGGCGCGGCTGCGGGGGAGCAACCCGAACGAGGTCTTCTGCGCGTTCGGCCCGCGGCTGGGTCGCATCACGGTGGGGGACGAGTCGGCCTGAGCGTGGTGGCGGAGTCGGCTCGATCCCGGGGCGACCATCCCCGTCAAGCTTCCTCCGTCATGATGCAACAGTGTTCGACTTGGACCACCTGCCCGCCGAGATCCCGCTGACCACCATCGCCGTGGCGCGCGGCCTGCGCGCGGCCGTGTCCCCGCTGCTGGCCGACCCCACGGTCCGGGCCTGACCGCCGTGCGCCTTGCAACGATCCTGGTCGGTGGGCGGCCTCGGCCGGCCGTCGTGCGTGACGACGACCGGGTCGTCCCGATCGATACGCGGGCGACGGGTCTGCCCGGAATCCGGGCCATCGCGGCCGGCGGTCCCGCCGCCCTTGAGCGCGTGCTGGCCTGGCTCGACGAGCAGCCAGCCGGCGCCGGGACGCCGCTCGCGAACGTGACCCTCGGCCCGGCCGTGCCCGATCCCGGCGCGATCTACACCGTGGGCCTCAACTACGACGGCCCGGGCGCCGCGCCGCGCACCGAGCGCCCGCTCATCTACGGCAAGGCCGCCGGGTCCGTGGCCGGTGACGGCGCGACGCTCGGCTGGGATCGCACGGTGACCGACGACGTCGATGCCGAGGTCGAGCTCGGCGTGGTCATGGGCGCCGACGGCGCCATCTTCGGCTACACGTGCATCAACGACATCTCCGCGCGCGACGAGCGCCTCGACGGCGACCAGTGGCTGCTGGGCAAGTCGATGCCGGGCTTCTGCCCGGTCGGCCCGTGGGTCGTCACCGCGGACGCGTTCGATCCCGCGAATGTCGGCCTGCGCTGCACCATCGACGGCGAGCCGATCCAGGAGGGGCGCACGACGCAGATGCGCCACGGGATCGCGGAGGTCGTCTCCTACCTCAGCCAGCACCTGGAGTTGCGACCCGGCGATCTCATCGCCACCGGGACGCCGCCGCGCCTGGTCACACCGCCCGGGCCGGGACGCCGGCTGCGCGCCGGCGATACCGTGACCGTCTCGATCGAGGGCATCGGACGCCTGACCACGACCATCGCCTGACCACGACCAGGGAGCCGACCCATGACCGCCAAGCCACCGACCGTATTCTTCGGCGAGATGACCGATCCGGAGGTCCGACGGGCGCTGACCCGGACCCAGACGATCATCATCCCGACCGGCTCCACGGAGCAGCACGGCCCGCACGGTCCGCTGCTCACGGACGCGATCATCCCGACCGAGGTGGCGCGGCGGGTCGCCGAGCAGACCGGCGCGCTCGTCGGCCCGACCATCAACTACTCGCTCTCGTACCCGCACGTCGGCTTCACCGGTCTCGTCCACATCCGCATCCCCACGTTCATGGCCCTGGTGGAGGACCTGTGCGCGTCGTACGGCTCGATCGGCTTCACCCGGATCGTGTTCCTCAACGGCCACTACGACAACACCTATGCCATCGCCTACGCCTGCGCCAATGCCGCCGAGCGGATGCCGGCCGGCGTCCACGCCTTCCCGGTGAACTATTGGGATGGCATGACGGCCGATGAGGCCGGCGAATTCTTCGGTCCGACAACGGGGCTGCACGCGAACCGCGGCGAGACCTCGGCGGTCATGGCCATCGACCCGGCGCTCGTCGACCTGGATGCGGCCAACGCTGAGCTGCCGCCATTCCCGCCCGTCACCAATCAGCCGCCCGTGCACACGGCGTTCTTCTTCTCGTCGCCGGGCTCCGTCCATCGAGCCTCCGAGTCCGGCACCTGGGGCGACGCCCGGGAATCCTCGGTGGAATACGGCCAGCGCTACCTCGACGTCGTGACCGGCGCCACGGTCCGCCTCCTCGACGACATCGAGCGCACCTTCGCGGCGATGCCCGCGCGCTAGACCAGCCCAACGGCGTGCCGTAGCATCGCGCCGTGATCACGGCGCAACAGGTCCTCGCTGCGTGGCTGAGGGAGCACATCGCCCCCGCCCTGCGCGATGCCGGATACAGAGGCTCGGGCCAGACCTTCCACCGCCGTCTCGATAGGAATTGGGGCGTCGTGAACGTCCAGCGTAGTCAGTGGGACTCTGCGGAACGCGCGACGTTCACGATCAACCTGGGGTCGGCATCGGCTCTCGTCCTGGAGTCTCGTGGGATGGACCCTGACAGGCCCCCCCACGAAGTTGAGTGTCAGTGGCGGACACGGCTGGGCGTGTTGGCTACCGATGGTCGCGATCACTGGTGGGAGATCAGGAGCGATGCCACTCACGCCACCCTGACCTCACTGGCGGATGAGATCCGAACGGCGCTACTCACCGTGGGACTTCCTGCGATCGAACATCACGCTACGGAGCGGGTGATGCTGGATGCCCGATTGAGGCAACCTCACTCCACTTGGGTCGAACTCGACGAGATCGGCGTCCTCTTGAGCGTTGTCGGCGGCTCCGACGAGCAACAAGAGGAGTTCATGTCTCTCCTGGAGAAGGCGCGTGCGTGGATGCTCAGCAACGCCGAGGACGACCGGGTCGCGCAGGGACCCAAGCGGACTGCGTCCAACCTGGCTCGCCTCAGCGATGCTCGACCGGAGCGCCGGGCCGAGGCCGCGTACTTGCTGGGCGGTGCCAAGCCGACGACCGACCTCCTAGTCGCTCTCCGCGATCGCCTTGTGGATCCAGATCATCGGGTGCGTACGAACGCGGCACGCTCACTCGCTGATCTCGGGGACCTTGAGTCGCTCGATCGTCTGATCCAGATGCTCGACCATGAACAGGACCGGTTTCGAGCCGTTGATCTGGGCACCTCACTGGGCCGCCTCGCGGAGAGGGACTCAGAAGCAGGCGAGAGGATCTTGCCGGCTCTCCAAGCTCGCCTGCGCCGTGCCATCGGGGTTGATCTCGTCGGCTTCGAGGTCATACAACGACGCCTTCGCAACTAGCGACTCAGCGCGTCCACCGTCGGTCGCGCCGCCGCTCACACTCCACAGTGCTACCATGTCGCACATGGAGCGTGTAGGTGTCCGAGAACTGCGTCGCCAGGCGAGTGCCATCCTGCGCCGCGTGGCTGCGGGCGAGACGATCGAGGTGACCGATCGAGGCCGGCCCGTGGCGGTCCTGTCGCAGTCCATGCCATCGGGATTGGCCAGGCTAGAGCGCGAGGGACTGCTCCGGCGCGGCGAGGGCGATCTCCTTGCCATCCAGCCTATCCGACTTCCGGCCGGCGTGAAGCCACCCTCGCAGATGGTCGATGAGGGTCGAGCGGATTGAGTGCCCGCTACCTGGATAGTTCGGCGTTCGTGAAGTTCGTGGTCGACGAAGACGAGTCCGCGGTCCTCCGCGACCGCTTCTCGGGGCAGGGCATGCGGTTCGTGTCATCCGCCCTCCTTCGGACCGAAGCCATGCGCGCGGTGCGGCACGCCAGCCCCGAGACTATCGCGGCCATGCGGGATGCGCTTCGGCGTGTCGACCTGGTCGGGTTGGACGATCGGATCCTTGACGCCGCAGCTGGACTCGACCCAGCCGTGATGCGAACACTGGATGCCATCCACCTCGCGACGGCGATGGCGCTCGGGGATGACCTGATCGCCATCGTGTCGTACGACGAACGGATGCTCAAGGCGGCGCGGGTCCTGGGCTTGCCGACGGAGTCGCCTCGGTAACGGCGGGTCAGGCTTGCCAGATGCCAGCGCACATGACACGTGCGACCGTCAGATCGCGCGTCAGTTCGATGAGGTCGGCGCGCTGGCCGACGGCGATGCGGCCGCGGTCGGTGATGCCGAGCAGGGCCAGCGGGTTGCGGCTGGCGGCGGCGACGGCGGCCGGGAGCGGGATACCCGACTGCACAACGTTCCGGACCGCGGCGTCCAGGCTCAGCACGGAGCCAGCGAGCGTCGACGTGCCAGCCAGGGTCACCCGGCCGTCGCTGACCTCCACGGGCAGGCCTCCGATCCAGCCCTGGCCATCGCCCGTGCCGGCCAAGGCGATCGCATCGCTCACCAGCAGCAGCCGATCCGTGGGCTTCAGGCGGGTGATGAGCGCCCACAAGGACGGGTGGACGTGGACGCCGTCGGCGATGAGTTCGACCCAGGCAGCGTCATCCAGGAGCGCGGCCGCCGCGACACCGGGCGACCGGTGGTCGACGCCTGACATCGCGTTGAACAGATGGGTCGTCGAGCGGGCGCCAGCGGCATAGCCGGCCGCAGCCTCGGCCATCGTCGCCGCCGAATGGCCCACCGACACGGCGATGCCGCGCTCAGCGAACCAGGTGATGAGCTCCAGTGCGCCGGGCAGTTCCGGCGCGATCGTGATGAGTCGCAGCCCGTCGAGCAGCGGCTCCAGAGCGTCCCGTGGCACGTCCGCCGGAGCCACCAACACCGCCGGGTCGTGCGCGCCCCGACGTTCAGGGGCAAGGAATGGCCCCTCGAGATTCATCCCGAGCGGCTCCGCACCGTCCACCGGCGTACGCGGGATCCAGGCACGCACCCGTTCCGCGAACGCAACCAGCGCGGGGAGGGGCGCGGATACGGCCGTCGGCAGGAACGAGGTCACCCCACGTCGCAGCAGGGCCCGGGCCATCCCGTCCAGCGCCGCCGTGTCGCCCATCGCGTCGTGGCCGCCCCAGCCGTGGACATGAACGTCCACGAAGCCAGGCGCGACCAGTGGCTGGCCGCCGCCGCTGCCGTCGGGGTCACCGACGCCGTCGTCGAGGTCCACGGCGGCGATCCATCCATCCTCGATCCGCAGGCGGCCATCGGCGACCCGATCGTCAAGGACGAGCCGACCGAGGACTTCGGTCATCGAGCTGCCCCGCTGTCCGACACCGCGCCGCCGACGTCGAAGCGCACATCGAGCGCGTAGCGGTCCGCCGGGTAGCGCGATTCGGTCGCCTCGATGCGGCGCCCGTGGACATCCATGA
>Ga0163153_10008522_pt1 | contig 10628 bp, 8 predicted proteins | sample OliLakLV19MP6IB1_FD_148629 | JGI IMG/M metagenome (GOLD analysis project Ga0163153, IMG submission 148629) | Freshwater microbial mat bacterial communities from Lake Vanda, McMurdo Dry Valleys, Antarctica - Oligotrophic Lake LV.19.MP6.IB-1 | ecosystem: Environmental > Aquatic > Freshwater > Lake...
GACTTTGGGGGCACGACGACGGGGCTGTGGAGTGTCGCGGCCGCTGTTTATCTGACGCTGATGGGACCGCGAGGCATGCTCGAGATCGGGGAGACGATTATGCAGCGGCGCGCGTACGCCGCACGACGGCTTTCAGAGCTCGATGGCATCTGGATTCCCGATTCTGGCGCACCCAGGTTCAAGGAATTCGCGGTGTCGTACGAACCGTCGGGCCGCTCGGTCGCAGACGTGAATAAGGTGCTCCGATCGCACGGCCTGCTCGGGGGGCACGACGTGACAGCGGAGGACCCAAGCTTCACGGAGACGGCGCTTCTTTGCATCACGGAGGTGCACACGAAGCGCGACATCGACGCGCTTGTCGATGCGATAGCAGAGGCGGTGGCACGTTGAATTCCGATTTCCAGCAGGCTCGATGGAACGAGCCGATCGTGTTCGAGCTGGGCGAGCCAGGAGAGCGAGGGATCATGCCTCCAGTGGCCGAGCCACAGGTCGCCGAGGCTGCAGGGTGCGTGACGGCGCTCGTGCCCGACAGCGCCCGGAGGCGGACGCCGCTGGCGCTGCCCGAGATCTCGCAGCCGCGCGCGCGCAAGCATTTCCTCCGGCTTTCGCAACAGACGATGGGCGCCGCCGTAGGAGTCGATATCGGTCAGGGCACCGCGACGATGAAGTATAGCCCGCCTGTGCTCGATCGCATCGCACGCAAGATTGCCGGCGCACACCCACTCCAGGACACCGAGACCGTTGAGGGAATCCTCGAGATCGTCCTTCGGTTCGAACGAATCCTCTGTGCGCTCTCCGGACTCGACCGGTTCAGCTTTCAGCCAGGCGGAGGGACGCACGGCATCTACGCGAACGCCTGCATCATCCGAGCCTGGCATGAGCACCGCGGCGAGGGTGATCGGAACGAGATCATCACGACGCTTCACTCGCATCCCGCAGACGCTGCAGCGCCCGCCCGTGCAGGATTCCGGATTATCACCCTCGATCCAGGCCCAACCGGGTCGCCAACCGCGGAAGACATGGCACGAGTTGTTTCCGACCGAACGGCGGGCTTCGTCGTCGTCAACCCCGAGGACACGGGGTTGTTCAATCAGGAGATCGACGCCCTCGTCTCCCTTGTGCACGAGGCCGGTGGACTCTGTGCCTATGACCAGGCGAACGCGAACGGAATGCTCACCGTTGCCCGGGCAGCAGAGGCCGGCTTCGACCTCTGCCAGTTCAACCTCCACAAGACCTTCGGCTCTCCGCACGGCTGCGGCGGCCTCGCGTGCGGCGCGATTGGAGTCCGCGAAGAGCTCGCGCCGTTCCTCCCCTTGCCGACGATCCAGCGCGACGCCGAGGGGCGCCCGACGATCGACTATGACCGTTCCATGTCGATCGGCCGTGTACGGGCCTTCCACGGCTCCATCGACACGGTCCTCCGTGCGTACGCGTGGTCGCTCGCGCACGGAGGAGAGGGGCTCCGTCGCGTCGCCGAGACTGCGGTTCTCAACAGCCGCTACCTCGCCGCGCGCATCGAGGAGATTCCGGGCATCGAGGTGTCCTACTCTGACGGAATATCGAGCCGCCGTCTCGAGCAGATCCGGTACAGTCTCTTGTCGGTCCTCGCCGGGACGGGCGTCGACACCGAGGCCGTCTCCCGCAGGACGGTGGATTTCGGCGTCGCAGGCTACTTCCCAAGCCATCACCCATGGACGGTCGAGGAGCCGATGACGCTCGAGCCGACCGAGTCCCCGTCACGCGCCGAACTCGACGACTACGTCGACATCCTCGCCACCGTCCTCGAGGAGGCTCGAACTAGGCCGGAGCGAGTTCTGGCAGCACCCGAACGAGCCGCCGTCCACCGAGTCGACGAATCGTCACTCGACGATCCCGATCGGTGGGCGCTGACGTGGAGAGCGCACCTGAAGAAGTGGCCGAACAGGTGATGCCCACCGCGCACCGGATACAGCCTTCGTCGAGCGAGGCGATTTCTCTGACGTCAGCCCTCGTCGCGGCGGCGAGCCCGAATCCCCCGGGCGACGAACGCGCAGTCGCAGCCGTGCTTGAGGAGTTCCTCGGGGACACGCCCGGCGTCGAGACGCGGAGGTTCGCGCCGAGACCCGAACGGCCAAGCCTCACGTTCACGGCAGGCGAGGGCGAGCGGGTACTTACTCTCGCTGCGCACATCGACACGCACCCAATCGTCGGAGACTGGCAGTTCGATCCTCTCGGAGAGATCCAAGCCGATCGCATCTACGGCCGAGGAACAACTGACAACAAGGGCGCCGTCGCGGCCATGGCGGTTGCGTTTCGCGAGACGGTGCGCCGAGGCATCCCTGACTGCCTGCGACTCGTGCTCGTCGCGAACGCAGACGAGGAACTGGGGGGCGCGGAAGGGATCGCGTTTCTGTGCCGACAGCCCAGTACGGAGTTCGGTGCAGTCGTCGTTGCCGAGCCCAGCGGGGTCTTCGATCCATGGGAGGCCCTGTACGTCGCTGCACGCGGCACCAGCCGTTTCTCGCTCTCGTGTCATGGGGATCGGACGCACTCGAGCCTCGCCGGCCGGGACGGCGTCGTAAGCGCGCTTGAGACGCTCGAGGACGTCGTCGCCGACTTGCGAAGCAACCTTCCCGTGCTATCGCAGCGGCACCCCCTGTATGGGCCAGGCGGCAGTCTGACCGTGGTGCGACTTGCGAGCGGTGAGGGGTACGGCGTCGTCCCCTCCACCGCTCGTGCAGAGATCGAGCTCCGCCTGATCCCGGGCGCGGACCAGCGGACGATCGAGCGATCGGTGACGGCCATCGTCTCGAGGAACCAGGCACAACTCGAATTCGCGGAGGGATCGCTTCGGTGGATGGGGCCATCGGAGGTCGGACCAGACCACCCGCTCACGCGCGCGGCAGCAGCGGGCTGGAACGACGTGTTCGGCGAGCTTCCGCAACTCGCGTGCTTTCCGGGCGGAACCGACGCACGGCTGTTTATTGAAGCCGGCTGGCCGGCACTCGCAGGGGTTGGCCCGGGCGCGCTCGTTCGCGCCCACCAGCCGGATGAATTCGTCACCTTCGACGAGGTGTCCACAGCCGTTCAGCTTTACCAGGCAATCATTGCGCGGACCGCAACCGAGAGGAGCGAAGGATGGATCTGAACCCACCGACCCCGATTGCACGCGACGAGTTCCTGACGCGGCAGCGGGCGGTCTCGAGTGATGTCGCAGCGGCGGGGCTAGCCGGGCTCCTCGTGTGGTCGTCTTGCGGGTCGGCACTCGACTCGTTCGGGAACGCCTTCTACCTCACGAATCACTATTCCCCGGTTCCCCGCGTCAACGTCGACATCGTCCCATTCATGACCGGTTGGGGGCAGACGGCGGTCGTCATGACAGCCGCCGGCGAGACCATCCTCGTCTCGGAGAATGCGGACATCCGCCATGACATGATCGTGGCGGGGTCGGTGATGGCGTCTCGCGACGTGTACGCAGAGACCGCGGCCGCCCTTCGGGCGGCTGGTCTCGACCGAACGCGCGTCGGGCTCGTCGGCGCATCCTGCATGCCGGTCGCGGCATGGCAGGCGATCCGCAGGGAGCTCCCGGATGTCGAGTTCGTCTCGGCGGACTCGATCCTCTTCGGCCGCCGGATGCTCAAGAGCGCGGCAGAGATCGAGCACATGCGTCACGCGAGCGCAATCGGCTGCGAGATCCAGAACGCGATGTTGTCGCGGGCGGAGGTCGGAGCGCGGGACACCGACCTCGCGCTCGAGGGGATGCGCGTCTGCATGGAGCATGGAGCCGTCCTCTGGGACTTCGCTTTCGCGTCGGGGCCTGCGAGCGGGCACGGATACTGGTGCCGAATGCCGCCCTGGGACAGGGAGCGCCGGTATGAAGCCGGCGATCTCATCCATCCTGATGCATACGGCGCCTACGACGGGTACTTCTTCGACCTTCAGCGCTCGTTGGTGGTCGGCTCCGAGCCGATGCCACGCCTTCGTTGGCTGCTTGACGGCGTTGTCGGAGTCGTCGAGGCACTTTGCGATGCCGCGCGGCCCGGAGCATCCGCAGCCGATGTTGCACGTCTGAAGAGCACCTGGCTGGCCGACTACGGCTACGTCGATCCCGGCAACGAACAAACGGGCTCGGGGCAGGAGATTATGGACCCACTCGACGGGGTCGGGCACGGAGTCGGCCTCGGGTTCGAACTCCCGTGGATCGACACCTCATCACCCTGGACGCTGGAGCCTTCGATGACGATTGCGCTCGAGGTCTACCTCAGCGAGCCCGATGTCGGCACGGTCGCGTTCGAGCACGTCGTCCTCGTGACCGAGCAGGAGCCCGAGGTTCTGACGCTCGGCTGCCCGGCTCGGTGGTGGTGATGCCCCCGTGCAACCGGCCCGACGCCGCTATGCCCTAGCTGTCCTGCCTACAGACGTTTGTGCGCCGAGAGCCGTTGCCGCCGGGCGAGTAGAGGTGCCTGCGACCCGCTCTGCCGGTTCTTGCCGGGGGAGCATCGTTGGCTACGGGCAGACCGTTGACGCGCGAACTCCGATGTGTTACGTTCGCGCTCTTAACCGAACGTACGATCAGCAGAGGAGGCGGCCGTGCAGATCCCTTGTGGAGACGAGACGAACGGGATGACCCGCAGGCAGGTGCTGCAGGTGGGGCTGGGCGTGGCCGGGGCGTTCGCAGTGCCGTCGTTCCTGGCTGCGTGCGGTGGCAACGGCGGTTCGAGTACCGACGCTGCGACGACCTCGACGACCTCAACGCCGATCAAGAAGGGCGGAACCCTCAAGTTCGCGATCGGCGATGCTCAGGCGAAGGACTCGCTCGATCCAGCCCTGGCTCTCACGACTGTCGGCACGTTCGGCACCAGTCTCATCTACGACACCCTTCTTGCCGCCGACGTGAACTGGAAGCTGACGCCGATGCTGGCCGAGGACTACTCAATCAGCAAGGACGCCAAGACTCACACGTTCAAGATCCGGAAGGGCGTCACCTTTCACACTGGAAAGACACTCTCGTCCGCCGACGTCGCGGCGCAATTCAGGCGGGTCCTCGATAAGAAGACCGGCTCTGCCGGACTGAGCGTCTTGGCGCCGGTGCTGGATCCGTCCGGCATCAGCACACCCGACCCGTCGACGATCGTGTTTGCGCTCAAGACGCCCGATGCGTTCTTCGGTCAGCGCGTGGCCCACTACACGCTTCGGATTCCGCAGACCGGCACGACCGACTGGTCAAAGGGGTCGTACGGCACCGGGCCCTTCATGAACAAGTCGTTTAGCGCTGGCGAGGGGTTCGAGTTCGAGCGGAACCCCAACTACTGGCAGGACGGAGTACCGTATCTTGACGCCGTCACTGGCGTGAGCATCCCGGATCCCGCTCCGAAAGTGCAGGCGTTGCTGAGCGGCGACGTGCAGCTCTCCGACACCGTTCCTTCGTCGGCGTACAGCCAGCTCGAAACCTCGGATACGGGCACGCTCCTCGACCTCAAGAACCCAAGCCCCTTCACGTTCGACGTCGACGGGTCAGTGAAGCCGTTCAGCGACGTGAGGGTGCAGCACGCGATGAAGATGCTCCTCGACCGTGAGGCGATGGTGAAGCTCATCGTCGGCGGCCGGGGCGTAGTGAGTGCCGATACCCTCATCGCGCCCGACGACCCGTGGTATCCGAAGGATCTGAAGCCATTCGAGCGCGATCCCGAGAAGGCAAAGAAACTTCTCGCCGACGCTGGTTATCCGAACGGGTTCACGGAGAAGGCATGGACGACCACCGCATACCCGTACCTCAATGAGGGGGCTACGGTCGGCAAACAGAACTTCGCCGACGGAGGGATCACGCTCGAGATCGAGAGCGTCTCGAACGACCGATACCTCCAGGCGTTCCTCAAGGAGCCGATCGTGATGGACTACGCTCTGCGCCAGCACCCCGTGTTCATGTTCCAGCTCTACTACATGTCTAGTTCGTCGGTGAACCTCTCCCGACTCAAGGACGACAAGATCGACGGGTGGATCACCGAGTTGATCCAGACAGTTGGCGAGGACAAGCAGGCGGAGATCGGCGGCGAGATCATCCGGAGGTACAACGACGTCTCGGCGGAGCTGAACCCGTTCAACTTCAATTCGTACTGGGGTGGGAGCAAGAAGCTTCAAGGCTGGCAGCCTAACCCGATCTCAAACCTGGATCTCCGCACGGCGTTTCTTACGTAGGGGAGGTATGGGGCGCAGCGCACGCTTCGTCGGCTCGCGGATCGTCTTCGGGATCCTCACGCTTGTGGCTATATCGGCCGTGACGTTCTTTGCGACGGATGTCGTGCCAGCGGATCCGGCGCGTGTTGCGCTCGGGAAGTTCGCAACATCGGAGCAGCTGGCTGCCTACCGTGAGGACAGGGGTCTCGACCGCCCGGTCGGTGACCGGTACCTGAGATGGGTCGGGAACGTCGTGCAGGGTGACTGGGGTGAGTCGGTGCTCAGCAAGAGACCCGTGGCGTCGCTGATCGAACCTCGGATCGTCCGGAGCCTCATCCTCAGCATGTCGGCAATGCTGATTGCGATCCCGGTTGCGTTCCTGCTCGGTGTGTTCTCGGCGCAGAGGATCGGAACACGAAGCGATTTTTCCATCAGCTCGACGACGCTGCTCGTCAACTCTCTTCCCGAGTTCGTGGTCGGCATCGCGTTCCTGATGGTGTTCGCAGTGTGGCTGGGCGTCCTTCCGATCGAGTCGAGCGCGGCGGCGCTCGGAAGTGGGCTGGCGGCAGTTCGTGCCTACATCCTCCCGGTGATGACCCTGGCGACGGTACTCGTTCCCTACATGGCCCGGATGGTGCGGGCAAACATGCGCGACGTCTCGGGTCAGCCGTTTGTCCGGAGCGCCACACTGCGGGGCGTTCCGCGTCGACGGCTGATCTGGAGGCATGTCGTCCCGAACGCGTCGATCCCGGTCGTGAACGTCGTCGCCCTGACGATGGCCGAGCTGATTGCCGGAGTGGTCATCATCGAGACCGTCTTCGGGTTTCCGGGCATCGGGCAGCTTCTGATCAACTCCGTCAGCTCGAAAGACATACCGGTCGTCCAGATCATCACGATCATTATCGGGCTTGGATTCGTGATCCTGAACTTCCTCGCGGACCTCGTCGTCTTGATGCTCAACCCGAAGCTTCGCTCCGCCTGAGATGACGACGGCAGCAGAGGTGCTAACCGAGCAGCCGGCGCCGTCGACGTTCCGCGCGCTGCGGTCGGTGGTGACCTCGACGGGAGAGGGGCGTGTCGGGTTCACGCTCCTCGTGATCTTCACGTTGATAGCGCTCTTCGGGCATCAGCTCGCCCCGTACAGCCCGATCGCGATCGCTACCGGTTCTCCCAACAGCGGACCGTCGCTGGAGCATCTCCTGGGGACAGACCAGCTGGGGCGCGACGTCTTCAGCCGGATTCTCGCGGGTGCGGCGTCGGTGATCGTGATCCCGCTCATCGCAACGATCCTGACCTTTGCGATCGGTGGTTCGATTGGGATCGCACTCGGCTTCATCGGCGGACGTTTCGACGCGGTTGGCTCCCGTGTGCTCGATCTGTTCCTGGCCCTCCCGCCCCTCCTCGTCGTGCTCGTCGTGATCGCATCACTAGGATCGTCGCCCGTCGTGATAATCGTGTCAGTCACGCTCGTCTACAGCCCGCGCGTGGCGCGTGTGTTGCGGGGGGCCGCGCAGGGGATAGCGACCAAGGAGTACGTGCAGGCGGCGCAGTCCCGAGGCGAACACACCTATTGGATACTCATGCGCGAGCTCGTGCCGAACATGAGCTCGACCGTGTTCGTCGAGTTCGCAGTGCGCCTGACCTACGCGATCATCTTCGTCGCGACGCTGAACTTCCTGGGGCTCGGAGTGAAGCCGCCGTCACCTAACTGGGGGGCGATGCTGTTCGAGTCGCGGGTGACCATCATCACCAACCCGATCGCGACGATCGCTCCCACGGTCGCAATCGGCCTGCTCGCGATTTCGATCGGGCTGCTCGCTGATGCGGCCTCTCGCCAGTTCGGCCTCGATGAGGCAAGCGAGATTCTCCGGTGACGACAGTCCTGAGCGCGCGCGGGCTGACAATCGGGTTCCCGGCGCCGGCGGGGCCACCGAACGTCGTTCTTCGCGACTTGTCGTTCGATCTCGTTCCGGGAACGTTGCTAGGGCTCGCGGGCGAGTCCGGGAGCGGCAAGTCGACAGCGGCGCTGACCGCGATGGGGTTCCCCATACCCGGCAGCGTTCGTCTCGGAGGCTCCGTCACGTTCGACGGCATCGACCTGCTCCAGCAGCCGATCGCGGCGTTGAGAAACATCTGGGGCAGCCGGATCGCCTACGTCGCGCAGGATGCGTCGCAGTCGCTGAGCCCGCTGCTTCGGGTCGAGCGATTGCTGGCCGAGCCTCTCCGCCTCCACCTCGGACTGCGGGGAGATGCGGCTCGAGCACGTTCGCTCGCGTTGCTGGCGAGCGTGAGTATCCCAGCGCCGGAGACGGCGATGCGACGATTCCCGCATCAGTTCAGCGGCGGCCAGCAGCAGCGCATCGCCCTTGCGATCGCGCTGGCCTGCGAGCCGGCCGTGCTGATCCTCGACGAACCAACGACCGGACTCGACGTCACGACGCAGTTCCAGATCGTTTCGTTGATACGAACGCTCATAGCCGAGACGAATACGGCAGCTCTGATGATCAGCCACGACCTCTCGCTGCTAGCGATGCTGTGCGACGAACTTGCGATCATATACGCAGGCGAGGTCGTGGAACAGGCATCGGCCGCGGAGATCTACGCTCGCCCCCGTCATCCCTACAGCGCGGCGCTCATCGACGCGGTGCCACGCGTGGACGAGCCTGGCCTCGTCATCGGGATACCTGGTCTGCCGGCTGCTCGTGTGTCGGAGTCCGAGTGCGCGTTTGCCGATCGCTGCAGTTTCGTCCAACCAAAGTGTCGGGCGGCCCACCCGGCGCTCGTGACGGTGTCAGAGAGGCACGATGCGCGCTGCGTGATGGCTACGAGCCTCGGTGTGATCGAACCCCAGCGGCAACCGCCGCTCGACGTCTCTGTGTCGCGCAGCGAAGGTTCCCTACTGGAGGTCGTCGATCTTCGCTGCACGTACCGACAGGCGCGTGGCACGCCTGCGGTCGACGGCCTGTCGCTCACGATCCACCCGGGCGAGACTGTCGCGCTCGTTGGTGAGTCGGGGTCGGGAAAATCGACCGCGCTCCGTGCGATCGCGGGCCTCCACCCGCTCGAAGCAGGTGAGATCCTCTTCGATGGCAAGGTTATGCCGTCGCACGCCTCGCGACGGGCGCGAGAGCTCCTGCGAAGCATTCAGATCGTATTCCAGGACCCCCACGCGAGCCTGAATCCCAGGCACACCGTGCGAGAGATCATCGAGCGGCCGCTCGTACTCTTCGAGGGATCTTTATCGCGGAGAGAGCGTCGCGACCGTGTTTGCCAGTTGCTCCGGGAAGTCCGGCTCGAGCAGTCTCTGCTCAACCGCTACCCGCACCAGCTGTCCGGGGGCCAGAAACAGCGGGTCGCGATTGCGCGGGCGTTTGTGGCGGAGCCCCGCCTCATCCTCTGCGACGAGATCGTGTCGGCGCTGGACGTCTCTGTCCAGGCTTCGATCCTCGAGTTGATCGCTCAGCTCACGTCCGAGCATGGGACGGCTGTGCTTTTTGTGACGCACGACCTCGCCGTCGTCAGGGCGATAGCGAGCCGAATCTACGTGATGCGCAATGGCTGTCTTGTCGAGCAGGGCCACACAAACGACGTCTTCACTGCCCCGCGGGAGGCTTACACGCTGGAGCTACTCGCCGCCGTGCCCCGCCCCAGGGTGGAGAATGCCGCTTGGCCGCGACGGGTGCGGATCTCTCCCGAGGACGGATCCGCTGGCGACGAGTCGAGCACCGTGGGTGCGTGAGCGGGTTGAGAGTCGAGGATCGAAAGTGCGGACTCTCAGAGCGTTTGACCGGCGGAGTCCTTGGTTGGTGGTATCGAAGTGGGGTGCACGCGACCTGAGGAGGTGTCGATACGTCAGGCGTCGGTGTTTGTGAGGCCGCTCTATCCGGCCGAAGGGCAGCGCCTGAAGCGGCTGTCGAAGGAGGCCAAGCGCAACTCGACGAGCCAACGGGCGGCGCTCCTGCTCGCCTCAGCGACCGAGATGAACGCTCGTGAGATCGCGGAGATGTTGATGGCGGGCGAGTCGCACGTGCGTAAGGTGATCCACGATTTACTCCAACGCGCCAACACACGACTGCCGCAGGCACGACGTTCCAGGTGAGACTTTTGAGAGACCGCACTAGCGCGAGGAGAGCGCGGTTCGCGCTTGCGAACGCCTCCATCGCGCTCGACGAGATCGTCTACTTGGCGTTGGTCCCGCTGCTTCCGATCTTCGTCGCCCAATACGACCTGTCGAAGGCAGGGGCAGGAGCGCTCTCTGCCGCATACCCGCTATTCGGCTTGATCGCAGCGTTGCCGGCCGGGCTTCTCTCAGACCGCTTCGGGCCGCGGAGGATTCTCGTGACAGCCAATTGCGCATTTGCGCTCGCGACGATCGGCTTTGCCTTCGCATCGACTGCATCCATGCTGTATGCCGCCCGTGGGCTCCAGGGCCTCGCGTCGGGCCTCACGGCGACGGCGGGGATGGTGATGATCAC
>Ga0163153_10008525_pt1 | contig 10625 bp, 9 predicted proteins | sample OliLakLV19MP6IB1_FD_148629 | JGI IMG/M metagenome (GOLD analysis project Ga0163153, IMG submission 148629) | Freshwater microbial mat bacterial communities from Lake Vanda, McMurdo Dry Valleys, Antarctica - Oligotrophic Lake LV.19.MP6.IB-1 | ecosystem: Environmental > Aquatic > Freshwater > Lake...
GAGACAGGCTTTCGGCATCAGGCCGTCGCGGGCCATCGCGAAATAAATCCGCGGGCCGACCAGCATGTTGGCGTTCACGGCGCCAAACGTGGAACACATCACGCCCGCCGCGGCGAGCTTGCGTCCCCAATCGCCAAACAGCACGTACGACGCGTCAGCCGCCACACGTTCCGATCCCCGGACCGCGGCCATCGGCAGCACGAGGTGATAGCCGAGATTGGCGCCGGTGTAGACCAGGATCACGATCAACATGCCCAGCCCCAACGCCAACGGCAAATTACGTTGCGGCCGGTCGATTTCTTCCGCGACCGGCGTGAGGTTAATCCACCCGTCGTAGGGCCACATCACGGCGATCATTGCCGCGCCGATCGCCTTCCAGTAACTCCCGTCAATCCCGCTCGGCCAAACCGGCTGCAAGTTTTCGACGTCGGCCTTGCCCAGCAACCAGGGCCCCAAAATCAGCACGGCCAAGAAGCCGAGCTTGATCACCGTCGTCAAGTTCTGCGCGGCGGCCCCCCAACGCGTGCCGACGATGTTCAACACGGCCAGGCCGACGACGATGAGCGTGGTAATCGCCTCCTGCCAACCGGGCGACAGCGGAACGATCGCGCCCAGATAGATCGTCGTCGCGCAGGCCAGCGCGCCGATCGACCCCGTGCGAATGATCCAGAACTCCGTCCAACCCCACAGAAACGCCGGCAGCCGGCCGTAAGCCTCGCGCAAATAAACAAACGGCCCGCCGGCCTGCGGCAGCATGGCCGCCAACTCGGCCAGCGCGAGTGCGCCGCACAACGTCAGCACTCCGACGCCAATCCAAATCGCCAACATCGGTCCTGTCGCACCCAGTTCCTTCGCGACGACGCTGGCCTTCAAGAACACTCCGGAACCGATGATCGACCCGACGACCACCGTGGTGGCGTCAAACCAATTGAGGACACGCGGGAGGGTGTGCGGCGGAGCCGGTGAACCGCTTGAATCATTCATGCCGTTCTCGTGGTCTGTCAAATCACGTGGCCAACATTCTGTCAGAACTAATCCAACGCCTCGTTGGTCGCGGCTCGTTTGCGCACCTCGTCCAACGCAGCACTCGCTCCTAGCTCGACCGCCACGCGATCTAGGTAGGCGTTGTCGATGGTGGTGCTATTCGTTCGCAGCAGTTCCACGCAGTCCGCGAGGTCCAGCATTCTTCCTGCATCTAGCTTATGCAAGATGACATCTTCGCACGTCAGCACGCGGATGGACGTCGACATATTCGGAAACGTAAAGACGACGCTCCTTGCAATTGCTTGCCGGTGGTAGGGAGACTCGGCCAACAAAAAGTCGACCTCGAGCTCCCATAGAACTTCCGGAAGCCGGCACTCTGTCTTCACAACGTGAAGTTTATCGAGCCGCTTTGGCGCGCGCACGCGGCTCATTTGAAAGCCTGCCGTCACAAGGCGACGTTCCGCCTCGGACCAGTCCGCGACATCCACCGCGATCAACAGATCGACATCACGCGTGGCGCGAAAGTAGCCCCAGGCAGTCACGGCCAGCCCTCCCATCAGAGCGCCGTCAATTTTCGCGCGTTCGAGCGCCTGCCAGACGTGGGAGAGCGTCGTAAAGATCGAGTCGGAAGTCATTGCGGTTTCGTCCTGTATCTCGCGTACTTCTCCCGACTGCGCCGCGCATTGTCTTGACGCACCCAGTCGGCGTAGGCCTCATCCAGGTTGCCGTCCGGGCCGATTTTGTGGCGCAGCCCCGCGAGCAATAGCTGTTCGCAGGTGTCCATCAGGTCTTTCCAGATCAGCATCCGCTGTGTGAAGACTTCCTGCGTAATCGTGCAGCGCGATTGCCAAGGCTGGTTTTCATCGTTCATCGCGGCGACTCCGAATCGACTTCACCGAATGTAGCAGTTCTCAAGGATATCACCAATCAGACGCTTAGCGATCATGTCGACGCGCTGAGCATCGCGCGCACGAGCCCTTCGGCCTTGTGCCAGGTTTCCTCGTATTCCCGGCGGGCGTCCGACATCGCGACGATTCCGCCGCCGGCCTGGGCTTGCCACCAGCCTCGTCCGGCGGTGATGGTGCGGATCAGAATGTTGGCATCGAAGGCGTCGTCGAAGCCGTTGTAGAACAGCGATCCACAATACGGGCCGCGGGCCGTCGGCTCCAATTCGGCGATGATTTCCATCGCCCGGGCCTTGGGCGCGCCGGTGATCGATCCGCCCGGGAAGGCGCAGCGCAACAGATCGAGCGGCGTACTTTCGGGACGTAGTTGGCCGTGAATCACCGAGACCAGATGCTGCACGTGTTCGTAAACTTCCAGCCCGCAGAGCTGCCGGACTTGCACGCTGTCGACCAGGCAAGTGCGCGACAGGTCGTTGCGCAACAGGTCGACGATCATAATGTTCTCGGCGCGATCTTTTTCGCTCTGCAGCAGATCATCGCCCGCGAACAAATCCGCTTCTGGCTGCGCCGTGCGACGGCGCGTCCCTTTGATCGGCCGGGCTTCGACCTGGCCGTCGAGCACTTGCAAAAAGCGCTCGGGCGAGGCGCTCAGAATCTGATTCGCACCGAGATCGAAATAGCCGGCGAACGTGCCGGGATTGATGGTGCGCAGCCGGCGGTACAGCGCGAGCGCGTCGCATGTCGCGGGATGCAACAAGCGTTGCGAGAGATTCACCTGGAAAATATCGCCGGCGAGGACGTACTCGACGGCGCGATCGACTGCGCGGAGGTAATCGTCCGCGGCAAAGTTGCTCGTGAGCAGCGTAACGCCGGGAACTTCGAATTGCGGTGCGAGATTGCTGGCGGCCAGCGATTCCTCAGCGACGATTTGCCGCGACGACGAAACGCGTGGCGCGATCAATCGTGCGAGAAACTCGGCCAAGCGATGTGCGGCGCGGGCGCGCTGGCGCGCGGCGTCGAGCACCGGAAAGCCGTGGCTGATGAGCCACCCGCGGCCCTCCTGATGGTCGAACGCTGCGACCGTGTCGTACAGTCCAACAGCGAAGGCAGGCACGCGGAATTCGTCCCACTTGGGGCTCGGCAGTCGTTCTAACTGCCGCCCGACGTCGTAGCCGCACAGGCCGGCCGCGCCGCCTTGAAACGGCGGTAAGCCCGGCGCCGTGGACGCACGAAATGGCCGCAACCGCGCGGCGATGGCCTCAAACGCGCCTTGGCTTCGCGCCGGCAGGAGCAGAAAGTCGAACGGGTCCGCGGCGACGTAAGAATAGCGCCCCAGCTTTTCGTGCCGCCGCGCACTGTCGAAGAACACGGCATGCGGTAAATCCGCCAGCCGCTCGAACGCGTGATGGGCGTCCAGTTCCGCGGGAAGTTCTTCAACGAGCGGCTGATTCACAGGGCGATTTTTGCTGGAAGCGAAGCGAGCGGCATCGAGCCGCATGAACACGCCATTGTAGACCGAACACGTCCGTCGGGGAGCTAGAAGCCCCAGACGAGCCGGGCGAACAGCGTGTCGTCGACCTCGAATTCCTGCTCGTCCGAGGCATACTCCAGCGCGCGGCCGAAGACGTAGGCCGTTTCGATGCGGCTGGGGTTGAGGCCAGTCGGCTTGCGTTCCAGACCAAACACGACGCGGTAGTCGTGGTAAGTCAACTCGTCGAGCGTGTCGTCGGCGCGGACGGTCGACCAAGTGCCGCCGCCGAATTCGCCAGCGATGTAGTACCACCACTCCGCGCCGGTGCGATCGAGCGCCTCGAAGCGATAGGTGCGAAACGCGAAGCGAGGACGCGGAAAGATCAACTCGATGCGCCGGTCCGGCGACGGCTGCCAGGTGATGCCGGCCGCCGGCAGCACCGTGACGTCGTTACGATCGAGGTAGACGACGCCGAGCGCAAGTTTCGTCGTGGGGGTCCAGTTGTAGATTGCCACGGCGCGGCCCGTGATGCGGAGGGCATTGTCGCTGCGGCGCTCGAAGTCGCTGTAGTAACCCGGCGCAACGGCGATATCGAGCAACAAGCGTTCGGATAGTTGGCGCGGAAAACGGGCTTCGAGCCAGGCGTCGTGAAGTTCCCCGGGCACGTCCAGTCCGACCGGGCCGTCGAGCGCATGTAACCCGTAGCCAGGCGTGAACACGACCGGCGCTTCCCGCGATGGAAACGGCAGCCCAAACGACGCTTGGGCGAGTACGTCGACCATTTGCAGATCACTGCCGGCAAGCCAGGTGACGCCGATGTTCCCGCCCTGGAAGATTCCATCCCGAGCGCCGGGCAACGACCGTCCGCCCTGCGGCACGACCGGCCCTTCCTCCGGCGGCGCATCGAACATTGGCTCCATTTCATCGGCGGGGTAGACCGATCCGCCGCCGGATTGGTCGTACGATTGAACTTGAACGCCTTGTTCGTAGAGATCCGAATGAAAACCCGACGGTCGCGACGTGCTTGGATATCCCGACGCGGTCACAGGAGGCAACCGGCCTTCTGCGGCGCTAACACTGCTACAGAAAGTAAGCAGCGCGACAGCGAAGAGCGAAGCAATCGACAACACTAGCCCGACGCGCAAGCGAGGGGGAGTAGACGTCGAACGGCGAACGGCGCTTACTCCCCCTCGCTTGCGCGTCGGGCTAGTGTGAGCGGACCGACGATTTGGAAACGCTGGCGACACGAGGATTGCCCTGGGATTCGTTCGTCAGGCGATTAGAACGTCACGCCGCCGCGCAGCATGACAGTATCGTCAGGATCGAAGTCTGGGTTGTCGCCCGCATAGTCGATTTCGCGATTGAAGGCATAGCCGACTTCGATGTAGCCGCCCACGCCCGGCAGGCTCTGGTTTTTCCATTCGGCGCCGAAGATCAGCCGAAGATCATTGTAGTCGTAAGCGTCTTGCTCGCCGTTCGCCCGTTGAAAATGCCAGGCGCCGCCGCCCAGTTCTCCAGCGATATAGCCCCACCATTGCGTATAGCCGACGGTGCTGATGCGGTACGCGAGTTTCGGTTGCGGGAACAAGATATCGAAGCGAGCGTCCGGGTTCGGCATCCAAATCACGCCGAACACGGGCAGCAACTTGAGGTTGTTGCGATCGAGGTACACGATGCCGAGCGCGATCTGCGCCGTGGGGGAAATGGTGATGAGCCCAAGCCCCCGCGCGATGATGCGAATGGCGTCGCTTTCCACTTGCTCGAAGTCGGAATACAAACCGACGCGAGCGCCAAGATCCGCCGAGAGCCACTGGCTGATCACAGGTTTCCAACCGAAGTCGAGGTAGGCGTCGTAGGTGCGCGGCGGCAATTCTGGCGGCGGCGTGTCGGTGAAGGACTCGGAAACCGGGCCATTCCAATAATGCACGGCGAAGCCGGGCGTGATGTACAGTGGCAGTCGCCCGCTAAAGAACGGAATCAGGAACGTGGCGTTGATTTCGAGATCGGTGACGCCGAGTTCCGAACCGCCGCCACCGGCCAACCAAGTGCCTTCGAACAGGATTTGCTGCCGCAATCGTTGCGGTTGGGCAATGGCGCCGTTCGGTTGGATGTAGCCGCCATAAGCCCCTGGTTGTGCCGCAGGTTGTCCAAGGTAAGCAGGATTCGGCGTAAAGATCGAAGGGGGCGCCGCGGCAGGCGCGGAGCTGTAAGGCAACGCCGCCGGCGGCGGCAAGATCTGCATCGTCGACTGCGGCGCGTACGGATCCCACGGTGCGGTGGTGGCCGGGGCCGCTGGAGCGCCGTAAGTACCTGATAGCGGCGCAGTGTAAGTGCTGGCCGGCGGAGCCGGCGCTGTGTACGGATTCGAGACGGGAGGGGCGTAAGTCGAAGGCGGTGCGGCCGTGAAGCCGGGCGCCGGCGCGGCGCTATTCGGCGTGGTCGCGGGCGCTTGGGCGAACTGGATACGCTGACCGTGGGCCGTATTTGCGGCGCAGCACAGCAGGGTCAGCAGCGGCAGTAGTCGCGGTCGCACCACAATCACGCGTGGGGATTGCTTGCCCACGCCAAAGGAGATACGGATCGGTCAATGAAGCTTTTGGGACGGCCGTGGAATATCAGCACTCCCAGACGGGGTCAAGGTCGCTTGCCGAACGGTCGCGAGATACACTGCTTATCTGAATCGCCGAAAGTCGCCAATCGGCGTTCTTGATGGGCAATTTTACTCGCCGAGATCTTCGAGGGCGGCTTCGCTGGCCATTTTGCGGAGTTTCAACATCGCCCGCTTTTCAAGCTGGCGGACGCGTTCTTTGCAGACGCCCATGCGGTCCGCCAGGCTCTGCAAGGTCTCCGGCGCGGCGCAATCGTCCAGACCGAAGCGGGCGCGGATCACCATCTGTTCGCGCGGGTCGAGGCGTCGCAGAATCGTGGTCAGCCGGCGATTGAGTTCGTGCCAGCGTTGTTCCGTGATGCGCGCCTCGCTCTCGTCCGTGAGCTCGCCGACGAATTCCGCCGGGGGCGCTTCGTACCGCGCCCGTTCCTGTCGGCGCGTGACGACAAAGCGATACAGATTCCGGCGAATCGCGTAGGTGGCGTAAGTGCTGAAGCGGAAGCCGCGCGAGAAATCAAATTTTTCGACGGCCCGCATCAGCGACACCAGGCCTTCGCTCAAGAGCTCGTCCATTGAGTTCTGCGCGTCGACGAACTTCTTCACGACGGAGATGACGAGTCGCACGTTCGCCTGGACAATTCGATCCCGCAGATCTTGCGCCGTGCTGAGCATGCGGCAGGCTTCGTCCACGAGACGCGGCTCGGGAAGTTCGACGTCGATTTCGTTGCGTAAAACGGCAGCGCGATGTTTCCAATAGTTCATCTGGCAGAACGTGTCGGCCTCTTCAGCCGGCGGCAGCAGCTCGAAATCGGCCAGCCGACGCATCCGACTGCCGTTCCGAGTGGCAACGCCTGCCGAAGCCACGGCGGGTCGTGGGGGAGACAGCTTCTTGGCGAGGACATCAGGCTGCTCGAACACGGCGTTGGAGATGAACTCGATTTTCGTCGTCTGCAGGCGGGAGAATTGTTCCGCGGCGCGCTTCGTCACGCGCTTTTTCGGCTTCAGAGTTCGCGTCATGTTGATGCTCCCCAAATTGCCCGAACTTGAACTCTCTGCGTTGCACTCCATCCACTCGTCTCGCGGCAAGAAGACTGGGGGCGAGCAACCTCGCCCCCAGCTTTGTGGGTTGGAACTGCCGCGAACGGCTATTACGGAATCAGCACGGTGTCGATCACGTGGATCACGCCGTTCGTGCATTCGATGTCGGCCTTGATCACCTTGGCGTTGTTGATCTTCACGCCGTCTTTGGCGTCGATCTTCACCTTGGCGTCCTTCAACAGCGTCTCGGCTTCTTCGAGCTTGACGACGTCGGCGGCGAGCACTTTGCCCGGCACCACGTGATACGTGAGGATCGCCGTCAACTTCTCCTTGTCCTTCAGCACGGCTTCCAACGTGCCTTCCGGCAGTTTCTCGAAGGCTTCGTCGGTCGGCGCGAAGACCGTGAAGGGCCCCTCGCCTTGCAATGCTTCGACCAGGCCCGCTACTTCCAACGCCTTGGCCAACGTCTTGAACGAGCCGGCCGCCACGGCCGTTTCCACGATGTCCTTGGGCTTTTCCGCCTTTGGCGCCTTACGGTGCGCGACCGTCTTCACTTTCGCGTTCTGGCAAGTGCCGGCGTCGAGCGCGCCCGTCGTGCCCAAGGTCGTTGCTAACACGCCAGCCAAGAATGTCCATTTGCTCCACATCGTCGCGTCTCCTCGAGGTGACTGAGTTGCGAACTTTGCGATCGCAGCAGCCTGATCTGCGACCCAAGACCCACCAGTCACGCGACCGGTGGATGAACGAGCGACGAAAAAAATCGTTCAAATCGTTCACATCAGTCTATCAAGACTTCGACGCTTGGCAACTGGAAAAATCATTCAATTCGTCCATCGAAGAGTCGTTTGTGACGTCGCCAGCCTAGCCAGCCGTGAATTCGGCATCGCCAATCTGGCGGCGGAAGGTAGAATTGGGCAAAGCTGACCGATTACCGCGGATATAGAAAATCGTTCACAAAGTCCATTTGCAGGAGTGCCAGGCGTTGACGCCGTTGACCCCCAAGCAGGTTGCTCGCGCCATTGGTGTGAGCGAATCCTCGCTCAAGCGCTGGTGCGATCGCGGAGTGATCGCCACGGTACGGACCGCCGGGGGCCATCGACGGATTGACGTGGCGGCGTTGTTGGCCTTTCTGCGTGAGTCGGGGCATCCGGTGGTGCGGCCCGAGGTGATTGGACTGCCCGCGGCCATCGGTTCCGGGCAGCGCACCTGGGAGCGCTCGCGGGCGCGCCTGGTGGAAGCGCTGATTGCGGGCGACGAAGCGTTGGCTCGGCAAGTGGTGTTCGACTTGTTTGTGTCCGGGCAATCGATCGCCAGCTTGGCGGATCAGTTGTTCCATCCCGCCATGAAGGAGATTGGTGATCGCTGGGATTGCGGGTCGGCCGAGGTCTATCAAGAACGGCGCGCTTGCGAGATTTGCAGTCGCGTGTTGTTCGAATTGCGCGGCGCTATCGCCGAGCCGGCGCCCGATGCGCCGCTCGCGATGGGCGGTACGCCAAGCGGCGACCCCTATCGGCTACCGACGGCGATCGTGGAGTTAGTCCTGCGCGAGGCCGGATGGCGCGCCGTGTCGCTGGGGTCCTCGCTGCCGTTCGAAACACTTACTGCCGCCGTGGCGAAGCATCAACCTCGAATGGTGTGGCTCAGTGTTTCGTACTTGGAGGACGCCGCGACGTTTATTGCAGGTTATCAGCGCTTTTACGAATCGCTCGCCCCGCGCCCGGCGATTGCGTTGGGCGGCGCGGCGCTGACCGAAGCGGTTCGCAAAGAACTCACTTATGCCGCCCACTGCGACAACATGCGTCAGCTGGTAAGCTTCGTCGAATCGCTGGGGATGGCTTCATCGGCGACGGCGCCGCTCCGCTTACATGATCAAGGCGATGTCGCTTAACTGCGATCCACTGGCGGGAGTCCGGCCTTGTATCACATCGCTTTCTGCACGACCGAACTGCGTAACGGCGGCGCCGAGCGTTGTTTGGTGGAGTTGGCGACTCGACTGGATCGCAGCAGGTTCCGTTGCAGTGTCGTTAGCCTCGCGCCACCGCCGAGCGATGTTGCACGCAGCTTGGCGCCACGTCTGGAAGCCGCTGGCGTGCCCGTTCAGTTCCTCAACGTCACGCGCACTACACAGGCCTGGCGAGCCTTGCGCGAGCTCACGCGCATCTGGCGGCGCGATACGCCTGACCTCGTGCAGACGTTTCTGTTTCATGCGAATCTGATTGGTCGTCTCGCGGCCTCGCGCGCCGGCGTCCCGCATATCGTCTCGGGCATTCGCGTTGCCGAACGGCGCTCGCGCTGGCGATTGCGTCTCGAACGCTGGACCGCCGGAAGTGTCGAGCGTCACGTCTGCGTGAGTGAATCGGTCGCGATGTTTTCTCGCGATGTCGGCGGGTTGCCGGCGGATCACATCGACGTGATTCCGAACGGTATCGACGTACGAACATATGAAAACATTTCACCAGCGACGTTAACTTCACTTGGCGTACAACAAGGCCGCCGCATCGTGGTGTGCATTGGCCGGCTCGATCCACAGAAGGGGCAACCCTGGTTGTTGGATCACGCCAGTGACTGGCTGAAACAACTACCGGAACACGACCTCGTGTTCGTGGGCGACGGGCCGGATCGCGCACCCTTGACGTCGAAGATTGCGTCGCTTGGCCTGCAGGATCGCGTGCATTTGGTGGGCTTTCGGGCGGATGTTCCGGCCATCCTCGCCGCCGCGGAACTTCTGCTACTCCCATCCGCCTGGGAAGGGATGCCGAACGTCGTGCTGGAAGCCATGGCCGCCGGCCGGGCGGTCGTCGCGCGGGACGTGGAGGGCGTCCAAGAACTGCTTGGGACGACGCCAAAATCGCCTCAAATAACGCCCGCCCATGAGCCGCAACTCCTTTCACAGCAAGTAGTTGCCATACTCAGCAACCCTCGCTTGCGTGAGTCTTTGGGGGAGCAAAATCGAATGCGCGCCGAGCGCGAATTCTCCCTCGAAAGTATGGTGCAACGCTACGACCAGCTCTACACGAGCCTGCTGATGCGCCAAGAGAAAAAATAATCCAACACATCTTTTATTTTCCTGGTGCCCGCAAACTCGGCTTGTTTTGGGCATCTTCATGAAAAACTTCTCATGTCCGTTTCGACCAGAGTGGTCGAACTGCTTGACGGGCGAAATGCTGAGGTTAATCTTGGGGCGAATTGGGGATCAGTGGGGCGAAGTGGTGATTCATGTTGCTCACCGGCACTTACCAACGCTCGGTGGACGACAAGCTTCGCATCGCGATTCCCAAACGACTCCGGGACGTCTTGGGCAGCAGCGTGGAACGCGGCCTGTTCATCACTCCCGGCACGGACGGTTCTCTGGCTTTGTACACGGAGGAGGTGCTCACCCGACTCGCCGAACGCCTGGCGGTCGCTTCTCCCACGCAACAGGACGTGCGCGCGTTCAACCGGCTCTTCTACGCCCAAGCGGAATGGGCTGAAGTGGATGGCCAGGGCCGCGTGCGAATCCCGACAGCCCTCGCGAAGTCGGCCGGCATCGCCGACGATGTCGTGCTGCTGGGGGTTCAAGATCACCTGGAGCTTTGGGACGTGGCCCGCTGGCAAGCGTACTTCGAAGGTCGGGTAGCCC
>Ga0163153_10008527_pt1 | contig 10620 bp, 9 predicted proteins | sample OliLakLV19MP6IB1_FD_148629 | JGI IMG/M metagenome (GOLD analysis project Ga0163153, IMG submission 148629) | Freshwater microbial mat bacterial communities from Lake Vanda, McMurdo Dry Valleys, Antarctica - Oligotrophic Lake LV.19.MP6.IB-1 | ecosystem: Environmental > Aquatic > Freshwater > Lake...
CCTCAACACCGGCTTCCTCGGCACCTACTGCCTGCTGCCCGCGCTCAGCCAGGTCGGCCGCGACGACGTCGCCTGGCGCATCCTCACCGCCGAGACCGCTCCCGGCTGGCTGTACACGGTGAAGAACGGCGCGACCACCATGTGGGAGCGCTGGAACACCTACTCGCCCGAGACCGGCCCGGTCAACGTCGGCAACATGAACAGCTACAACCACTACGCCTTCGGCGCGGTCGGCGAGTGGATGTACGCCGCCATCGCCGGCATCGACCGCGCGGACGACGACGTCGGCTTCCAGCGCCTGCGCTTGCGCCCGGTCCCCGGCGGCATGTGCCGCCACGCCGGCGCCACCTTCCGCTCGCCCCGCGGCCTGATCGCCAGCGCCTGGCGGATCGAGCACGACCGCTTCACCTGGGAGATCACCGTGCCGCCCAACTGCAGCGCCGAGGTCCACGTGCCCTCGGCCGGAGGCGCCGCCGGGGTGCGCGAGGGTGACGTCGCGGCCAGCGTGGCGCCCGGCCTAAGCCACCTGCGCAACGATGCGGGCTACGCGGTCTTTGCGGCTGGCGCCGGCAGCTACCGCTTCCACTCAACGCTCTAGGAGTCCCCCGGCCCTCCGCCTGCGGCTTGACTCGCCGGGCAAGGGGCATTTGATGTGCCCCTCCCCCGACAGCGGGGTCGCATTCCTCGGTAGCTCAGTGGTAGAGCAGTTGACTGTTAATCAATTGGTCGGAGGTTCGAATCCTCCCCGGGGAGCCAAATAAACCTCGTGAGTCGAAAGACTTGCGGGGTTTTTCTTTTATGGGTCAAACGGCCGTGGCCCCGGCCGCCCGGGAACGATCGACCGCCGGAAGTGCGCGCCCACCCCAGCGATGCACTCAGAACCGAAGGGCGAAACCACGTCGGTCTCAATGCCCCGACGCCCCGACTGCTGCAAAAGGTGCCTGAGACGGCGCGGCAGACGGGACTGCGGAAGATGCCTGACCATTTCCGCGTGACCATTTCCGCGACCATTTCCGCGGTAGCCCAGGACGCTGGACGGAGAGTCAGGCCAGCGTCGCTTGCTGGCCGCACCGTGATATATACCGTTGGCTCTACCAGGGGTGCTTCATGGCCAAGGCTCGTTCCCCGGCAGCGGCCTACCGTGCATCGTCCGCGCGTCGGAAGGCCCCGCCAGCCGCGGGCGAGGTTCAGCGGGCGAAGCTGTTCGCCAATGGACGCAGCCAAGCGGTGCGTTTGCCGAAGGCCTTCCGCCTGCCGGGCGACGAGGTCTCGATCCGCCGCGAAGGTAATCGCATCATCCTCGAACCGATCGGAGAGGGCCCCGTCGATGCCAAGGGCTGGCCGATCGGGTTCTGGGATGACATTCGCCGCCGCGCGAAAGGCCTCCACTTTCCCGATCCCGAGCCGATGGGCGTGCACTTCCTGAATCCTGACGAGTACGAGACGTGAGCGGGCGTTGGATCATCGATACGAACATCGTGAGCCTGGCGGCACGCGGTGAGGAATCGATCCTCGACCACTTGGCACGCAGACGTCGCACTGATCTCGCCACGACCGCGATCACCATCGCCGAACTCGAGTATGGCAGCCTGCGGGCGCACGATCCCGCTTTGCACCGCGAGCAGTGGCAGGAACTCCTTCGCGGCATGCCAGTGCTGTCGTTCAGCAAACAGGAGGCGCCCGAACATGCCCGCCTCCGCGAAGCGCTGCGCCACCGTCCAATCGGCGAACGCGACCTGCTGATCGCCGCCATCGCCATGACCAACGGCTTCGGCGTGGTCACCCGCAATGTCGCCGAGTTCAAGCGGGTGCGCGGGCTCAAGGTTGAAGGCTGGGGCAGCTGAGGGCGGTTTGCCCGGCTGACCGGCCCGCACCCCCAGCGTACGCCATGACCGGCCAATAGAGGCGAACGCAGGCCGGATCGAGGGTGTTTGTGGAAAGTGCCTGTCCTTTCCGCGTCGAACTGAGTGCCTGAAAGACGGCGCACGACATCAAGGCAAGCTTGCCATCAGCCGACCCGCTCGGTGACCGCCTCGTCTGCTTCGACATCAACACCAACACCAACACCAACCGCTACCGCATCATCGCCATCGTCGACTACCCCCACCAGATGGTCCTCATCCGTTTCATCGGCACCCATGCCGAGTACGATGACCTGATGGACCAGAAGCATTGGCGAAAGAAACTCCTATGAAGAACACCCTCAAGCCGATCCGCAGCGCTGCCGACTACCAAGCCGCCCAGCGCCGTGCTGCCGCCCTGCTGCTGAGCGATCCCGTGCTTGGCTCCCCGCGGAGCGACGAACTCGACGTGCTGGGCACCCTGATCGCTACCTACGACCGCGAGCATTTCCCGGTCGGTCCTGCCGATCCGATTGCCGCCATCGAGTTCGCCATGGATCAACGTGGGCTGAAGCCGAAAGACCTCGTGCCCTTCCTGGGCACCCGCTCGCGGGCGACCGAGGTGCTGCACGGCAAGCGGGGACTCTCCTTGGAGCAGATCGCCCGCCTCCATCACGGGCTCGGTATCCCGCTGGCCTGCCTGATCCCGACGATGCCGCCCCGTGCCCGCAGCGCGAAGACCGCGCCCAGGGGCAGGCCGACTGCTGCCCGTCGTCGCGCCACCCGACCGGCGCCAACGACGGCTCAGAGCCGCTTGAGCAGACCCGTCCGCTCGGCGACGTAGCCTCGAAAACGGCTGGGATGGCCAGGAGCCCGTCGAAGATACGCCACGCACAGGGGCCCCGGCCCCTTCTTCACAGGGCATGATATCTCTGCCTTTCACGGCGCGGCAGACGGGACTGCGGAAGATGCCTGACCCATTCCGCGTCCATGCGTGACAGGGCAACCAGTGCAGGCGCAGCGTCTGTTCGCATCCCGGACCTCATCCGACTATCAACCATCGATTGCGTATGTCATGGACTCCGCGTACCCTCAACAACCTCGTTCGGCTTCTGGTGAACTCATGAGTCCCGTCCAGCGGCCACCCCAGTCCGAGCAGATAGATCTATGAATCACGCTAAGCCGACCTCCACCACCTCGCTGTCCGATGCCGACCTCCGTCGGCGGCTGCTGGGGTGCCTGCCCGCCTATGGAAAGGCGATCGGTAATCAGCGCCTGCTCGGTCTACTCAGCGAGGCCGTCGGCCACCTGGTGAGCGACAGCACCTATCGTCGCGTCCGCGATGCGCTGGTCGCGGATGGGGTTTTGATCCCGGGGCCGGGGCGTGGTGGCTCGGTGCGGCATGCCGCACCGGCCACGGAGAGCGGCTCACCCGCAGCGGCCCGCACATCGGCAGGAGTATCCGCCACGCGCGCGGCGGCACCCTTGCGCGGCCGCACAGACAAAGATGACGACCCTGCGGGCGATCCAGCCCCGACCGCGAAGGCACCCAAGGCCAAGACCGCGCACCAGACCGCCAATCTCGGCTTCGAGGCCAAGCTCTGGCTCGCCGCCGACAAGCTGCGCAACAACATGGACGCGGCGGAATACAAACACGTCGTCCTCGGGCTGATTTTTCTCAAGTACATCTCCGACACCTTCGCCGAGCACCACGCCAAGCTGGTCGCCGGCACAACCGCGTCATCCGGCGACTACGCCGGCGCCAATCCCGAAGATCCCGACGAATACAAGGCCGAGAACATTTTCTGGGTGCCGCCCGAGGCGCGCTGGACCCACCTCCAGAACAACGCCAAGCAGCCGACCATCGGCAAGCTGGTCGACGACGCGATGGTCGCGATCGAACGCGACAACGTGCGCCTCAAGGGCGTGCTGCCCAAGGACTACGCCCGCCCCGGTCTCGACAAGCAGCGCCTCGGCGAACTGATCGACCTCATCGCCACCATCGTCCTGACCGCGACCAGCGCGGGCGAGAAGTCCCATCGCTCGGTCGACCTCCTCGGCCGGGTGTACGAATACTTCCTCACGCGCTTCGCCAGCGCCGAAGGCAAGAACGGCGGCCAGTTCTACACACCGTCCTGCGTCGTGCGCCTGCTGGTCGAGATGCTCGCGCCCTACAAGGGCCGCATCTACGACCCCGCCTGCGGCTCCGGCGGCATGTTCGTGCAGTCCGAGAAGTTCGTCGAATCGCACGGCGGCCGGATCGGCGACATCGCCATCTACGGCCAGGAGAGCAACGCCACCACCCGCCGCCTGGCGGTGATGAACCTCGCCATCCGCGGCATCGAGGCCGACTTCGGCCCCGAGCACGCCGACACCTTCCGCCGCGACCTCCATCCCGACCTGCGCGCCGACTACGTCCTCGCCAATCCGCCCTTCAACGACTCCGACTGGTTCCGCCGCGACGACGACGTGCGCTGGCAGTTCGGCGTTCCGCCCAAGGGCAACGCCAACTTCGCCTGGGTGCAGCACTTCATCCACCACCTCGCGCCGCAGGGCTTCGCCGGTTTCGTCCTCGCCAACGGCAGCATGTCGTCGAACCAGTCCGGCGAGGGCGAGATCCGCCGCGCGATCATCGACGCCGACCTCGTCGACTGCATGGTTGCCATGCCCGGCCAGCTCTTCTACAGCACGCAGATCCCGGTCTGCCTGTGGTTCCTGGCCAAGAGCAAGCGCGACGGCAAGCGGCGCGATCGCCGCACCCAGACCCTGTTCATCGATGCGCGCAAACTCGGCAGCCTTATCGACCGCGTCCACCGCGAGTTGACCGACGCCGATCTCGACCGGATCGTCGGCACCTACCACGCGTGGCGGGGCGATAAGGGCGCGGGCGCTTACGCTGATGTGGCTGGCTTCTGCAAATCGGCCACCGCCGCTGAGATCGCCGCGCATGGGCACGTGCTCACGCCCGGCCGCTACGTTGGGGCTGAGGAGGTTGAGGACGACGGTGAGCCATTTGAGGCAAAGATGGCGCGCCTAGTGGCGGAGTTGAATGGCCAGTTCGCCGAGTCGGCGAAGCTGGAAGAGGCCATTCGAACCAACCTGAAGGGGCTGGGCTATGGCGTATGAATGGGAAAATCTAACCCTTAGTGACTTGGGCCGAATCGTTACCGGCAAGACGCCGCCCACTTCTGTTGACGGAAACTTTGGCGGCCATATTCCATTTGTCACTCCATCCGACATGGATGGTCGGAGAACCATCAGCGCGACAACGCGCAATCTCACAGAGGCTGGCATTGCTTCAGTGAGGGGCTCAAAGATTCCTGTAGGCTCCGTCATGGTGTCGTGTATCGGTTCCGACATGGGGAAAGCAGTCATCGCCGGCTCGGATTGCGTCACCAATCAGCAAATCAATTCAATTGTCGTGTATGACCGCTTCAGCAGCGAGTTCGTCTATTACAATCTCAGCACGCGGAAGGACGAGATTCGCCATCAAGCAGCGGGAGGATCAGCGCAGCCAATCCTAAACAAAAGCGACTTCTCCCGGCTCGAAATCACGCTCCCGCCCCTCCCCGAGCAAAAAGCCATCGCGGCGGTGCTTGGGGCGCTGGACGACAAGATCGAACTGAACCGGCGGATGAACGCGACCCTGGAGGCAATGGCGCGAGCGCTGTTCCAGAGCTGGTTCGTCGACTTCGACCCCGTCCGCGCCAAACTCGACGGCCGCCAGCCCGCCGGCATGGATGCCGCCACCGCGGCGTTTTTTTCCGATTCGTTTCAGGAATCCGAAGTCGGCCGCATCCCGCGCATCTGGACGATCGGCAAGGTCAGCGACCTCGCCTCGCTCAACCGCGGGGCAATCAACCCCGGCGATTTCCCGACGGAAACTTTCGACCACTTCAGCCTCCCCGCCTTCGACAATGGCAGGACTCCGAAGGTGGAGTTCGGCAGCGCCATCATGAGCAACAAGTTTACCGTTACGCCGAACTCGGTGCTGCTCTCCAAGCTCAATCCCCACATCCCGAGAATCTGGTTGCCAGATCTCCACGCCTCGCGCCGCTCTGTCTGTTCCACCGAGTTCATGGTCGCCTGTTCGAAGTCCGGTGTATCGCGCGAATACTTGTTCTCCCTCTTCACCAGTACCGCTTTCGCCAGCACCTATGGCACGCTCGTCACCGGCACCACTGGTAGTCATCAGCGTATCCGTCCTGAAAGTGTGTTGGAAATGAAAGTCGTCACCCCGTCATCCCCATTGATTCAAGCCTTCACCGCCATCGCGAAACCAATGTTCGATCGCATCAACCGAAACACCGACCAGTCCCGCACCCTCGCCACCCTGCGCGACTCCCTGCTCCCAAAATTGCTGAGCGGCGAACTCTCCGTAGCCAAGGCCCAGGAACACCTCGCATGACTGCGCCGTCCGCCTTCGTCACGCTCCTGCGCGATCTGCTCGCGCGCGCCGCCATCAACCCAAAAACATTCGCTGCGCAGATCGGCTATCCCAACCGATCGCTCCAGGAGATCCTTCGCGGTCGGCGGCGACCGCCTGAGGATCTGCGGACCTGGTTCGGCCCGCTCAAGTGTGGGCCGATGGAACGGCAGCGCCTGCTGGACGCCGCCGCCCTGACCCATCTCCCCGCAGCCTACCTGCCCCGCTTCCAGACCCTGGTCCAGGACAGCGCGCAGTTGCGCGAGATCCGCGGAACGATGGTCCTCGCCGACCAGCTCTTCCAAGACAATCTGACCGGAAAGTGGGTGGTGGCCGGGACCTATGCCCGTTGGTTCACCGACTTGGATGAGTTGCATGTCCCCAACCTGCAGTGCTACCTGCGGCTCCAGGTCGAGAGGCCAGGTATCTACCCGGGCCGCATCTGGTGCGTGGACCGGACCCGTTCGCCCAATGAGGGCAAGCTGTGGGAGATCGACCTCCCGCTGCAGATCGGCGAAGACGGGTTGCCGGTGTTCGAAGCGCGGCTTATACTCCCGGGACTGCGCGTGCGCTCGCCTGTGCCCCGAGCGAAGCGCAAGCCGGGCGAGGCGTATGCTTTGCAAACCACCCTCTGGCTGAGGGTGGGCAACAGCGAGGTTGCAAGCTGCCCGCTCGACTTCATCTTCACCAGCCGACCGGCAGGAGCCCGCCCCGATGACCAAGATCCAGACCCAACCCCGGAGCGGCAATGATTTGCAGCACTCCGGCCTGGGTGGATACCGCATCGTGGCCAAGCGCGCCAGCGGCTACGTGGTGCTGGATGCCGGCAGCGCCGAGGTCCAGACCGGTCTCACTCCGTCGGCCAACCTGTCGGAGCACTGGAATCAGCGCATGGACGAACTGGGAGCCCGGCGCGGAACCTGGGACGACCTCCGGGCCCTGCTGCCCGGGTGATCCCCTTGGCATGACGGCGGGGATTCGTGGCTAAGGCCCGAGGCTCCGTCCCCCAGATACTGCTGGCCCCAGGCATGCTCGCCTGGGCATCAACCTGGCCGGATTGGCAGTCCGCGGAAGGGGCTGAATCTCCGCATCCGGTCATAGCCATCGGCGGAAATGCGGTGGGCGAGGTCGCCGTGCTGCCGGTGTCCAGCAAGCCCGACCTCGGCAAGGCCCGGCTGGCGCTCACGATGGCCGCCTATCCCAGCGCCTTTACCCCGCGTGGCCCGCTTTCCATTTCGCCATCGTTCATCTGCATCGCCGACCGAACGTGGGCGCTTACCATGCGCTGGGCGCGGGTCGGAGCGGACGCCCTGGTGTTGCCACGCGGCGAGATTCGACTGCGACGCATCACCGTCCTGGACCCGGCGGAATGGCGGCGACTGCAGGGCGAGTTGGCTATTGCCATCACGCAGGCTCGGGAGCGCAAGCCATGAGTCTCAACGAATCCATCGTCGAAGACGCCGCCCTGGCCTGGTTCACCGACCTCGGCTATGCGACCGCGCACGGTCCTCGCCTTGCCCCAGGCGAACCTGCCGCCGAGCGCGCGGCGTTTTCCGATGTGGTGCTGGTCGAGCGTCTGCGCGCTGCCATCCAGCGCCTGAACCCGAGCATTCCCGCCGAAGCCCAGGATGAAGCCCTGCGCAAGGTCCTGCGCATCGCCACGCCATCGCTGGTAGCCACCAACCGCGCTGTCCACACCATACTCCGCGATGGCGTCGCGATCGACTATCGCCGTCCCGACGGCAGCATCGCCGGCGATTCCGTCCGCCTCATCGACTTCATGGACGTCAACGCCAACGACTGGTTGGTGGTCAATCAATTCACCGTCATCGAAGGCCAGCACAACCGCCGCCCCGACCTGGTGGTCTTCGTCAACGGCCTGCCCCTGGCGGTCATCGAACTCAAGAACGCGGTCGACGAGCACGCCACCATCTGGAACGCCTTCAACCAGTTGCAGACCTACCAAGCGCAGATCCCCAGCCTGTTCCACTTCAACGCGGTGCTGGTGGTGTCGGATGGCACCAGCGCCCGCATCGGCTCGCTGACCGCGAATCAGGAGTGGTTCAAGGTCTGGCGCACCATCGATGGCACCGGCGATGCGCCGAAAACCGCCCTGGAACTGGAAGTCCTGCTGCGCGGGGTGTTCGATCTCCGCCGCTTCCTCGACCTGCTCCAGCACTTCATCGTCTTCGAGGTCGATCCCGACAGCGATCGCGTGCACAAGATCATCGCGGGTTACCACCAGTTCCACGCGGTGAACGCCGCGGTGGAGGAGACCGTGCGCGCCAGCGGGGTGGAGACCAGCGCGCGTGCGGCGGAAGCGACCGGCGCCTATTCGGCTGGACGGCAGCCGGATGGCCAACCCGGCGATCGCCGCGCCGGCGTGGTCTGGCACACCCAGGGCAGCGGCAAGAGTTTCTCGATGCTGTTCTATGCCGCCCGCCTGGTGCGGCATCCGCCGATGCACAACCCGACCCTGGTGATCCTCACCGATCGTAACGACCTCGACGACCAGTTGTTTGGTCAGTTCCAGCGCTGCGCCGACATCCTCGGCCAGATGCCGGTGCAGGCCGACAATCGCGATGGCCTGCGCGATCTGCTGAGCGTCGCCAGCGGCGGCGTGGTCTTCACCACCATCCAGAAGTTCCTGCCCGAGAAGGGCACGCTGATGCCAGAGCTGTCGGCGCGCCGCAACATCGTGGTGATCGCCGATGAAGCCCACCGCAGCCAGTACGACCTGATCGACGGCCTGGCCCGCAACCTGCGCCGGGCGCTGCCCCAGGCGACCTTCATCGGCTTCACCGGCACGCCGATCGAGAAGGCCGACGCCAACACCCGCGCCATCTTCGGCGGCTACATCTCGATCTACGACATCCAGCGCGCGGTCGCCGATGGCGCGACGGTGCCGATCTATTTCGAGAGCCGCATCGCCAAGCTGGCGCTCAATCAGGCGGCGTTGCCCACCATCGATTCCGAGTTCGAGATCATCACCGAAGGCGAAGACCAGGCCAAGAAGCAGCAGCTCAAGACCAAGTGGGCGGCGCTGGAGGCGATGGTCGGCGATCCCAAGCGCATCGCCCTGATCGCCGCCGATCTGGTCGCGCACTACGAGCGGCGCTGCGAGGCCATGTCCGGCAAGGCGATGGTGGTGTGCATGAGCCGGCGCATCTGCGTCGATCTCTACCAGGCGATCCTGCGCCTGCGTCCGGCCTGGGCCGGCGCGACCGACGACGACCAGGAACGCGAGGCGGCCCAGGCCTGCGTGGTGAAGATCGTCATGACCGGCAGCGCCGACGACGGCCCGGCGTGGCAGCCGCACATCCGCACCAAGCCCAAGCGCCGCGCGCTGGCGAACCGCTTCAAGGACCCGAAGGATCCCTTCCGCATCGTCATCGTGCGTGACATGTGGCTGACCGGCTTCGACGCGCCGTGCCTGCACACCATGTACGCCGACAAGCCGATGAGCGGCCACGGCCTGATGCAGGCCATCGCCCGGGTGAACCGGGTCTTCCGCGACAAGCCCGGCGGCCTGGTGGTCGACTACCTGGGGCTGGCCGACCAGCTCAAGCGCGCCCTGGCGACCTATACCGAGAGCGGCGGCATGGGATCCCCCAGCATCGATACCGCCCAGGCCATCGCGGTGCTCGAGGAGAAACACGAAATTGCCTGCGCGATCATGCACGGCTTCGATTGGAGCCGGTGGATCAGCGGCACGCGCATCGAGCAACTGGCGCTGTTGCCATCCGGCCAGGAGCACGTCCTCACCCAGGAGAACGGCAAGGCCCGCTTCGTGCAGGTGGTCACCGACCTGTCGCGCGCCTTCGCCCTCTGCGCCGCCAGTGATGCCGCCATCGCCCTGCGCGATGACATCGCCTTCTTCCAGGCGATCAAAGTCCAGTTGGCCAAGACCTCGGGCCGGCAGCGGCCGCCCGAGGAACTGGACGCGGCGGTGCGGCAACTGGTGTCGTCCGCGATCATGGCCGACGAAGGCATCATCGACGTCTTCACCGCCGCCGGCCTCAAAAAGCCGGACATCAGCATCCTGTCCGACCAGTTCCTGGCCGAAGTCCGCGGTCTGAAGCATAAGAACGTGGCGGCCGAGCTGCTGGCCAAGCTGCTGAAGGACGAGATCGCCACCCGCACCCCGCGCAATCTCGTCCAGGCGCGGCAATTCAGCGAGATGCTGCAACGGGCCCTGAACCAGTACCACAACCGCGCCATCGCCACCCAGGCCGTGATCGAGGAGCTGATCACCCTGGCCAAGCAGATGAGCGCGGCCACCCAGCGCGGCGCCGAGCTGGGGCTGACCGACGACGAGATCGCCTTCTACGACGCCCTGGCTGCCAATGAGAG
>Ga0163153_10008529_pt1 | contig 10617 bp, 5 predicted proteins | sample OliLakLV19MP6IB1_FD_148629 | JGI IMG/M metagenome (GOLD analysis project Ga0163153, IMG submission 148629) | Freshwater microbial mat bacterial communities from Lake Vanda, McMurdo Dry Valleys, Antarctica - Oligotrophic Lake LV.19.MP6.IB-1 | ecosystem: Environmental > Aquatic > Freshwater > Lake...
CAACAGCTGACCGGCCGTCAGAGCAAAATTGGAGTAAAGGCTCGCGAGCTGGTCCCCTTCCAACATCCAGCGGTAGCGAAATTTGCGAGGGTAGGTAGTCGGGGACGTGACCCTGGCCATCGACAATGTCGGCAAGTCTTCCGTGCGCCGCACGAACCACACTCCCAGGTTGACGTCCGCCACCGAGTAGCCTTGGCCGACCGAGGGCTCGAAATACTGTCCGCTTTCCGTGTACCGCGACGGCTCGTCGTACAGGTACCTCGTCGCGAACGCTTCCCGGGCCGACGAACCGATGTTGAAGATGTTCAAGTCGACGCCGTCGAACGGCTGCTTCGCCGAATTGGGCGTGAAGGAAAAGTTGCCGCCCACGTCTTGGATATTGACGTAAGCTCCCGCCCCGATGATCAGCCGCTCGTCGGTAGTCCCTCGAGCCGCTTTTTCCAACGGATTGTAGCCCTGTTTGGACGGGTCGATATTACGGGTGTAGTTCGCCGTCGAGCCGTGGGCGTTCACGTTCAGGCGGCCGTCGAGATCCGTCACCAGAATCGCGAACAGCGGCTTCACGGCCCGGCCGTCCGCCAACGTCGTGACGGGCATCCCCAAGTCGACCCAGATGCTGTCCGCCTCGCCGTCTCCGTCGTTGTCGATGTCCCAGGGGCCGTTGACCGCGTCGAAGGCGTTCGACGCGAACGTTCGATCCCCCGTGTCGTAAGAGTTGTTGTTGTTCCGATCCTGGTACGTCTCCCCCGGATCCCACTGTCCGTTGCGGTTCGCATCGGTGAACGATTCGGCCGGGTTCCAGCCGTCGACCGACATCGGATCGATCGTGCTTTCCTGCGTGTAGTCGTAGTGATCGGCCGTTTCGGGTCGCAAGATGATCCGCCGCCGAACGTGCGGCGGAAGTTGCGTCCAGTCGGTCAGGCCGAAATTGCGCACGAAGTGGTTGATCAGGTCGGGCCGATGTAGCGACGGAATCACCGTTTCGTATCGGTTTCGGCCCGGATTGAACATTCGATAGGAAAGGAGCATGTTCTGATGGTCGGCCGCGTCATAGTCCTCGTCGGCGTCGACGAGCGGGGCCGCCGCCTGAAGATACTCGCGGTAGCCCGCATCCGTGGGGTTCGGCAACAGCGCGATCGGCACGCCGATCAGCCGGTCCTTTCCGGCGTTTATCTGGACGGGGTTGACGTACCGCATGTCGAGCCGACGCATCTCGGAGAGCCTCGCTTTCGGCAGCAACGGCGCGACGACGTTGTTGATGTACGGGCTGTATCCGAACCCGGTGCCGTTGAACGGACGGCCGTTGATGATGAATCGATCGCGATTCGTCGGTCGAACGTCGCCGAACAGCGGCTGGACCCACAACATCGTGACGCAGGCCCCCGTTAGGTCGCTGATCGGAACCGCCTTCGACCGGACGACGTGCGAACTCTTCCCCGCGGCGGCTCCGGACAAAAAGGTGATCACTCGACCCGCGTAATAGTTGTCGACGTTGTCGATGATCGGTAGCGGCCTGATAGGTAGGGCCCCCATGGCCGGTATTTCTTTGCTTTCCCAAACGTCGACCGTAGGGCTCCCCGGGGCTATGCCGCAGGTCACCGGATGCGCGTACGTCGAGCCCAACAAGGAGTCGTCGCCGGCGAACGCTTCGAACACGTCGTCGACGATTCCATTGCCGTCGTCGTCGACATGAGCGATGCCCGGCTCTTTGTCCCAGCCGAAACCCACCGCCGCAAACTCCAGCAGCATCGGGGCGAAATCTTGCGGGCGCGTATTCGGCGTGCCGTACGGAATATTGGAAACCGACGTCGGATAGAACGAGCCTCGAGTATTCGGCAGGGCCGCGGCGGGCAGCGCCGGACCGCCGACCTGCGAGAGGTCGAGGCCGCCGGTCATCGACGTCTCCACCACCATTCCGGCGACCGAATCGGCGTCGCCGTACGCGTCCTCCAGCAGGCTATGCGGGCCGATCACCGATTGCGGATCATTCGACCCGCGTACCACCTGCATCAGCGCCTGTTGCAAAAGCACTTCGAAGGGATCGCCCATCTGTTCCGCGCGGGATGCCGCTGTGGCGCCGCGGCGGAAATGCCCGGCGGAAATGACGAACGTCGCCGCGATGAGCGTGAACAAGGCCAGCATGCCGAGCATGATCAACAGCACGACGCCCGATCGCGACGCGGTTCGTCCGGTATTCCGGAATTTATCGGCGGTATTCATGCTCTAGGCTCCTGAAGTAACCGAACTTCCCACAAACGCAGCGACCTGCTAACTCGACGACGCTTTCCGCAAGCGAACGGCTCGCGACCGAGCCCCGACCCTACTGGTGCCCCGACCCTACTGGTGCCCCGACCCTACTGGTGCCCCGACCCTACTCGACGGCGAACCGACCCGGCGGCGACCTACATCGACCAGAGCGAAAGCCCCTCGTCGTACATCGTCTTCTCAAACACGCCCCGTGCTCCCTTGACGATCACGCCCCAGCCCGTAATGGGTTGGATCGCTTCTCCCAAGTCGGTGTAGGAGAACGCGTCTTCGTCCCGGAAGGAAAACCCCAGTCCGAAAAAGTCGCGCCCGGCGACCGTCGCTTCGCGATACCACGTACCGGACGTTCCGGAGGCTTCCGGTCGATCGGCGACGCCGGTCACACGGTACCATTCCATGACGTACCGCATGCGAGGCTCCCCGCGGCTATTGGGCAACCCCGCCAATGCCGGCTCCTCGTATCGTCCCAGGACCGCGAACCACTGATTCGTGCGAATATCGAGGGCCTTGAGCGCCGCGGCCTCCGTCTTGATTCCCGCCACGCGCATGCGAACGGTTCCCCGATCGAGGAAATCGACCCACACGAACCGCTCGCCCAAACCCTTCTCGCCCGGCAGTTCGATGTCCGGATCGGGCAGCGAACGGAGATCGCGCTGTTGGCAAACGACGACCCAAACGCGGTACTTGCGGCCGGTCGGCGGAGCCCCGTACGGTCCCGCAGTACGAGGCATCATGCTCAACGAGGCGGTGGGGCCGGCCGCCGGGACGAACGCCTCGGACAGGCTCGGCTCCACGATGTAGAACCAACTGTAGGACCCCAAATACTTTCGATACAGCGCGCCGGTGACCGTCGGCAACGGATTGAGCTGGTTCGTACTGCTCGTGCTGATGATCGTTCCGTCGGTGGGGATGAACGTCGAATTGACGTCCCCCAGCGCCGGATTGGTCGCGAATTCCTGCTGCGGCCGAAGCCGCAGATCCGCCTTCGGAACGTCGATCGTCAGGTCGTCGGTGCCGCGAAAAATACGCGAAGCCAGGTCGTACCGCATGGTGTAACGGACCGGGGTCGGCGAAAAGAACGTCGTCGGCATCGTCCGCAACGTGAAGCGGGGCATCACCGGACAATTCTCCGAGCCTTCCGGCAAGCCGTCGGCTCCCCCCGAACTCAAGCCGGCCGAATACGGAAACACGCTGCACAGGCGGCGATGGTCCTGCTCCAGGCCGCTGAGCGACGTCGAGTTGGGCAGCGTCGCCCCGAAATTCTGCGGCGCGAGCATCAGCGGATCGATGACGATGGGCACGTACGGCGGGCGCATGGCCCGTCCGCCGGTGATGCTCTGCGAGGTGAAGATGCGGGCCGAATTGGTCGGCGTCAGCGAGTAGCGGTCGGTCGAAGCGGAGTACACGCCGATAACCGATTTACCGGTTTCGGGGTCGGCCCACATTTCGGGCTTCAGGTAACCGCGAACCGACAGGTCGCGGAACGCCCACCGCCCGACCGTCGACGAGTTGTCCGACATGTCCCCTTCGGCCAGTTCCAGTTTGCCGAGCGGAATGATGGCGGCCATCCCCAGGATGCCGATGGTCATCACGAGCATGGCCACGAGCACTTCCAACAGCGTGATCGCGCGGCGCCGCGCGGGGCGGGTAGCGCGTAACCGCGCCGGGCAACTCGCCGGCTCGTCCCGATGCCGGCCGGATTCGCAGGCGGCCTGCGTCTCGAGCGGCATACGCGTTTCGATTCGTTGCTGCGACATGTCTAGCGACCTCCGGCATTGCGGCGACTTCGCGAAGCGCTCAGTCGTGCCCACCGTATGTTGGCGGGGTTTGTGATCAAACTAGGGTCGTTTCCGGTGTCGGCCACGTCATCGACGATCGACGTGGAAATCAGGCCGGTCGACGGATCGATGGTGACCCAGAGATTTTCGAAATCTTGCCAATTCTTTTTGACCTGCATCGCGTAAGCGTCGGTGGCCGTGGTCGACGTGCGATGCACGTCGGCGGGATGGACCTTGTCGAGCTTGCCGACCAGGAAAAATACCGGCCCCCAAGGATTAACTCCTTGCCAGGAGAACTGGGTCCGCGTCCAGCCGAACGACTGGCAGTAAAGTCGATCCACGTTTCCGCCGCCTCCGAACACGATCAGGATCGGCGACGTGTCGTTCGGATAAATCGCCTCGCCCCAATACGGATTGAGCGTTTTGTCGGTCGGATCCCGATGGGGATGAAACGGCATGCTCCCCACGAACTGCGAGTCGACCGCCGAAGTTGTCGTAATGACGTTGGAGACCAGCGATCCGTCCGACATCCCGGAAAAATTCAAATCGAGCACCACCCCTTCCGGCAGCCGAATGCCGCCGGTCGACATCTTCGTCGGTTGCCGAATGATCTGATACTTGCGGCCGACCGCGTTGTAGTCGAACATGCCGCTGGCCGAGATCTTCGCGCCGTCTTGGCCGTGATTCGTCCTCTCGTCCCACCAAACAATTCTGATGCTATTGTCCCAGCGCCTGCCGGCGTTATACGGCCCTTCCGCGTGCGTGTTCGAATTCCGTCCCCGCAAGATATACCACCACAGTTTTGCGTTGCCCGCTCCGTCATGGCCGTCGACCGTCATCTTGACGGTACGCAGCGTGTAGAGGTATTCGCTTCCGTCCAGCTTGATCATGTCCCCTTCGCGGACGACTCCCTGTTCGTTGCCGTCCGGATTCGACCAGATGTCGGCCATGATCGTACTCCGCGTTCGCGGCACGACGATGTTCCACCAGTCGAAATCGGTCGGGTTCGGGTATTGCACGCCGGCCGCACCGACGCATTTTCCGCCGGTATTCACGATCATCTCGACGACCCGTGAATCCTGGAAATCGCCCCCGTAGTGCTGGGGAACTTCGGCCATGAAAATGTTCGTAGCGGCCTCCGAATAGCCGGGCATCCGCTCGATCCAAATGCCCGCCGGCCGGCCCGTCTCGATGGCCCGATTCCGGGCCGCGTTGAGGAACGTGCTGAGCATGCGGGCCCCTTCCCGAACCCGCCGCCCTTGAATCGCGGGCACGACGACCGGAATGCTGAAAGCCGTGATCATCATCACGATCAGGATCACGATCAGCAGTTCGAGCAGGGTTACGCCCCGCCGTTCCGGGAGACCAGAGCGCCGGAGACCAGAGCGCCGGAGACCACAGCGCCGGAGACCCGACGGGCCGCGTCCGCCGAGAACGTCTCGCGCGAAAGCTCGCTCGGTCGCTTGAAGTTGCCCGCAAAACCGTCGCATGGGTGCTCCTCCGCCTAGTTTGTGCCGATGCGATGATTCGTGATGTTGTCCCCGTCCACGCCCTCGCCGCTCGGCGCGCCGCGATAGTACTTCTTCCCCTCGGCGTTCTTGTAGATCGCGTACGGATCGCTGTACTTGATGTCGGCCGTTGAATCGGGGAAGCCGTTGCTCGGGGCCATGTCGTACACGAAACCTTCCCGTCGCAGCGCCGTCACGAGTCCCGTCCGCAAGTCCGGTCCGCCGGAAAAAATCAGCGGAAAAAGGGCGTATCCGTTCTCGGGCGGCGGATCCCCCGGCTGCCAGCGCGTCGATCGCGTCCAGCCGATTCCCTGGTTCGCCTTGTCCGGTAGTGAGCCGACGCGCATCGGATTGAACGGATCCTCCTGGGCGATCGTGTTCGTACGCGGGATCAGCGTTCGTACGGCGCCCGTGACCGTCACGTTCGAGGCGGCATTGTCGACCACCATATCCGTCTGAATGTTCCAACGGCTGACTATCTTGCTCGAATCGTCCGGGTCGCGCGGGTGCGACTGATGAAACACCTTCCACCGCTTGTCGGCTTCGTCGTTCGTCGGATAGCGGTAAACCGGTTGCATCGGCGACTCATAGCCCGGCGCCCAACGGAGAAATTCAATCGGCTTCCCCCAGGCGTCGAGGAACTCGGGCATGCCGTCCTGGTCCGTATCGCCCCAATCTTGCGCCGAAATGTGTTCGCTGGAGACTTCCGACGAGTCGGAGTTCGTCGTGGCGACCAGGAACAGGCACTCCGCCGACTCGAACTGCGCAGCCGCATAGTTGATGAACTGCGCAGGCGACATATTCGCCGTATTGCTGCGGGCCGCCTTGGCGCTCGCCATTCGCCGCTGGTAGGCGTACCAAATCGCCGTTCGAACCGGTTTGTCGTCGACGGGTCGTATCAGCATGACCTGGCGAAACTGGCTCGGATCGATGTCGTCGTAGCGGTCGGGCATCTCCAATCGCACCATCTCCCGCAAGGCGAACATCCGCCGCCGGGCGACGTTCTGCCGAAAACGAACGATGTCGACCGATGAGTCGAACAGTTGGCTTTGTTGGCCGTTGACCGATTTCGCATCCACGTTGATCGGAAGCCGCACGGTCCGGTACGCGTCCCACCGGGCCATCACCATGTTATGCAGCTTGTTGACGAGCGATTGGGTGCGGGCGACCCGCGCCGCCTCTTCGGCCTCGCTCAGCGCGCCGAGAAAAATCGAGGCGAGAATCGCGATGATCAGCATCGTGATCAACAGCTCGACGAGCGTGAAGGCGCGCCGGGCGGCTCGTTTCACGGTGATAACCGAGCGGGTTGGGGCCGCGCCGGGGATCGACAAACGGTAATGGGCGTTCATCAGTTGGCTTCCTGGGCGTCACGCAGGTTCGAACGTTGCAAGTTCGTGAGGTTGTCGTGTTCGAGTTCGTCGTAGTTGCCCGGAGTTCCGTTGAAACTCGGTCCCATATACGTATAACCGCTCGGGAAAATCGGAACCCGCATCCCTTTTTCGGGGTCCGAGTACACCCCGTCGAGCCCGCCGCAAACGAGCTGGAACGACTGCGGGTTCTGCCAGCGCATGGGTGCTTTGCCCGACGGGTCGAGGTAGGCGGCGAATGGAACCGCGAAGCCGAACGACTGCTGGAGCGACGCGGCCTGAGCGTCGCCCGGCCGCGGGTAACCCGTGAACTCGCTGGCTTTCGCCGCCGAGCCGTAGGCGTCGTAATCGAAATACACGAACGGCGCCACGGCCGCCCCGCTCGACGGCGGAGTCGGCACGTATTCCCACCATCCGTCCTCATCGTTGTCGACCAAGCGCTCCTGGCGGAAATCGAAGCGGGAGTCGGTTCGAGTTCCCAGCGCATCGTTCGCTTCCGAGGCGAGCGAGCGCTTGATCGGGCTGTCGCTGTCCTTATTGAACCCGAACAACCGGCTGGGAGCGATCGGTTGCCCGCCGCCGCCGGCAGCGGTCGACACGGGCGTCGGAAATCCGCCCAGCCAGAAGACGAGGGCCTCGGCCTGATCCAACGTGTTGAGGTTCAACGCCACCGTCCCGTTTCCGCCGGGAACCTTGTAATTCGCCGAAACGTAGTTATTGAGGGTGTCGAAGTCGAGGACTCGAACGCCGTACGTCGAACTCGGATAAACCGTTCGCAGGTGCTGCATGAACTTCGTCTTGCGACCGTTCGAGTTCGTGATCGCCATCGACGGCGGGTAGACCAGGTGTTTTTCCTTGTAGGCCTGCAAGGCGCTATGCAGCTGGCCGATTTCCGTGATGATGGAGGCTTCGCGGGCGGTTCGCACGGCTCTCCAAATGGCCACGCTCAGCAGCGCCATCAGCATCCCGATGATGGTGATCACGACGAGCATTTCAACGAGAGTGAAGCCGCGGCGTAGCGCGGTCCGACGCGCTCGGGAGGGACGTACCGTCATCTGAATATCTCCTGTTTAATTCTCGCGGCGGCGTATCGGGTGGTGCGTATCGAGTAAGTGGTGCGAATCGAGTAACGCGTATCGGGTAGCGCTATTGCGGCCGGCTAGCTGAGTTTTTGAATCAGGGCGACCAGCGGCAGGAACAGGGCGATCACGATGAAACCGACGATCACGCCCAGCACGACGATCAACAGCGGTTCCAACAGGCTGACGAGGCTTTCGGTCAAAACGTCGACTTCTTCGTCGTAGTTATCGGCGACCTTGTAGAGCATCTGATCGAGTTCGCCCGTTTCTTCGCCGACGTCGATCATGTTCACCACCAGGTCGTCGACCACCCGTTGGGACGCCCGCGTGATGTAAATCAGCACGCCGACGACCGGCACGAAGAAGAACCAGAAAAAGGCGGCGACGAAATGGAACTTCGTCTTCGAGTATTCCCGCATCGGCTTGGCGATCGATTCCCCCTCGCGGATCGAATCGTAGATCCGCGAAAACATCTGCTCGAACATCGCGTTGCCGCTCGTTTCGCGGGTGATGTTCAGGGCCTCGAGAATCGGCACGCCGGAAGCCACCAGCGTGCCCAGCGTTCGAGTCGTTCGGGCGACGATGTTCTTTTCGATGATCTGGCCGAAGACCGGGAATTTCAGCAGGAACAAATGCCACCCCATCCGCCCCGGTCTGAATTTGGTGATCAATTTCACCATCAGCACGATGGCCGTCGGAATCAGCGGCAAAACGAACCAGTAGTCCTTGACCCAGTTCGACATGTCGATCAGGAGCAGCGTCATCCCGGGGAGGTCGGCCCCGAAGTCGGCGAAGATCTTGGTGAACGCCGGGACGATTTTCAACATGATGAAAACCACAATCCCCACCGCCACCAGGATCACGACGATCGGGTAGACCATCGCCCCTTTGACTTTGCGCTTGAGCGATTGCGATTTTTCCTGGAACTCGGCCAGGCGCCGTAAAATAACTTCCAGGGCACCGCCCGCTTCGCCCGCCTTGATCATGTTCACGTACAAGCGGTCGAACACCTTCGGGCCCTTCGACATCGCTTCCGACAGTGTCGAACCCGATTCGATGTCTTCGCAGACGTCGATCAGCGTGTTCTTGAGCTTCCCCGGCTTCTGCTGGTTCTCCAGGATTTTCAGACTGCGGAGAATCGGCAGGCCGGCGTCCTGCAGAATCGAGAGCTGGCGAGTAAACGTCGTCAGATCCTTCGACTTGACGCCGCCGATGACGAAGCTCTTCCCTTTGCCTCCGCCCGACTTCTTCTCGGCCTGCTTTTTCTGCTTTTTGGCCGTGATCTTCGTGACGTAGTAGCCCATCTGCCGGATCGTGGCTTCGGCCTCGTCCTGGCTCGCCGCGTCGATGACGTCCTTGATTTCCTTCCCCGCCGGGTCCATCGCTTCGAATTGAAACGTAGGCATCGTCCTATTCCTCGTCTAAGGCCGCGGTCGGCGGAAAATTCTCGACTGTTCGTTTCTTACGGGCGATCGGGCCGTCAGTCTTGTGCGTGAAATCCAAACCTGCCTGCAATTGAAATCCAAACCTGCCTGACGTACGTCAGGCGTCCAGCACCGTTTCTCGAATTACTTCGTCAATCGTCGTCAGGCCCTGGAACGCGAACTCCAGGCCCGCGTCGCGGAGCGTCACCATGCCGTAGCTGCGAGCCCGATCGCGCAGCTCGTCGGTCGACGCGTTCCGCATGATCATGTCGCGCATTTCGTCGTTGAATACCATCAGCTCGAATAGGCCGACGCGGCCCCGGTAGCCCGTGCCGTTGCAGTCGTCGCAGCCGGCGCCCCGGAAGAATTTCTTCCCCGAAACGTCGTCGGGCGTCAGTTGCAACTCGGCCAACAGTTCCATGCTCGGCTTGACCTCGATCCGGCATTTCTGACAAACCTTCCGTACCAGGCGCTGGGCCAAAATGGCTTCGACCGTGGCGGTGATCAGAAACGGCGGCACGCCCATGTCGCGGAGCCGCGTCACGCTGCTGGGCGCGTCGTTCGTGTGGAGCGTACTGAACACCATGTGGCCGGTGAGCGAGGCCTGCACGGCGATTTCGGCCGTTTCCGGATCGCGGATCTCGCCCACGAGGATCACGTCGGGGTCCTGCCGCAAAATGGCTCGCAGGCAGTTGGCGAACGTGTTTCCGATCGTGGCGTCGATCGGCACCTGGATGATTCCGTCGATGTCGTATTCGATCGGGTCTTCGGTCGTGATGAGCTTGTCGTCCATCACGTTCAATTCGCTGAGCGCCGAATAAAGGGTCGTCGTCTTTCCCGAGCCGGTCGGGCCCGTGACGAGCACGATTCCGTTCGGCTTGGCGATCACGTCGCGAAAGCCGGCCAGAACCTGGGGGGTCATGCCGACCGCCTCGAGGTCGAGCTTCACGACCGATCGGTCGAGCACCCGCATGACGACGCTCTCGCCGAACATCGTCGGCAGCACCGAAACGCGAAGATCGACGGGGTGCCCGCCGACCGTGAGCTCGATGCGGCCGTCTTGCGGGAGCCGTCGCTCGGCGATGTCGAGGTTCGCCATGACCTTGATGCGGCTGACGATCGGCAAGGCAAGGTACTTCGGCGGCGGGATCATTTCGTAGAGCACGCCGTCGATGCGGTAGCGCATCTTGAACTCG
>Ga0163153_10008531_pt1 | contig 10616 bp, 14 predicted proteins | sample OliLakLV19MP6IB1_FD_148629 | JGI IMG/M metagenome (GOLD analysis project Ga0163153, IMG submission 148629) | Freshwater microbial mat bacterial communities from Lake Vanda, McMurdo Dry Valleys, Antarctica - Oligotrophic Lake LV.19.MP6.IB-1 | ecosystem: Environmental > Aquatic > Freshwater >...
CGCACATCCACTTGCAATGCCTTTGCCAAGTCTTCTTGGGTGGCTAACCCACCTTGTGCGATTGCTTCATCCAACAAGCGTTGGATACGCACTCGTCGCAAACCGACTCGTCCGTGGGCGGCATAACTGATCGCATCATCCGCACCGTCATCCAGTGTCCAGCAGACTCGTCGCAGTGCTGTCGCGCTCAATGCTTGTCCATGTCCTGCCTCCCGACTGGCTAGCAACACCCAACTTTGACCGCCTGTGGCTGCTTCACCTTGCCCTTGCAGACACGATTCTGCTTCGCTCACGATCGCTTCCGCGATCCGGCGGGGTATGGCAAACTCGCTTTCGAGTTTCTGTTGCAATTGGGATGCTGCCGTTTTGGTTTCTATCCTTCGTTTGTTCCCAGGTTCTTTCATTTGTCGCCTCTCTTGCTTATGGGGTTTGTTACTGCCTTTCCCATTAGTATAGCAGGGTGACAAATGTCACTATACGGAGTTTTTCGAGAACGGGATCAAGATCAAATCTGGGCCAAAGGCGAGCAATGAGCTGCCCTGGGTTCCGGTTAATCGTGTCGATAAAGGCTTGACAAGCCAGAAACAAAGCGTTGAGCGTTGGATGACAGTGCAGTTGAGTGACATCCTCCCGCATCCACTTCCAGAGACCTTCAATGGGGTTAAGGTCGGGACTGTAGGCTGGCAATGGCAGCAGGTGGAAGCCGAGTTGTGCAGCTAGCGTGCGCACTTTGTGACTACGATGATAAGAGGCGCCGGTGGCCTCCTAGGCGCAAATCAGGCAGACCGGGCGCTGTTCATCGGCCAGCCACTGGGCAAGCTGATGGAGAAACTGGATGGTGTTGTCCCCGTTGCACTTGCCATCTTGCCAGATCAAGCATTGGCCCTCGGTGAAATTATAGGCACCCTACCAATTCAAGCGCGCCGATAAACCTGGGGAGGTGCTCGGCACCCAGGCTGGCTCACCCACCGGCGACCAGGGATAGCCGAGGTCCACATCGGGATGAATGTGGACTTCATCCCGATAGACGAGCACCACTTCGCCCTGACACATGCGGGTGTAGAGGTGTTGAAAGTCTTCGACAAACTTGGTTCGCTGCTCAGGCTTGCCGCGTGTCAGGAGCTTTTTGCACTTTTTCCAGCTCAAGCCCGCGTGGTGCAAGAGGGTGTGCAGGGTGTTGCGACTGACTTTGCGCTCAAGTTTGCTTTCCACCCAGTGGCGCAGTTTCTTAAGGTTCCAGCCAGAGCCTGGTAAGTGGTGGTCAACCGGTTTGGTGGTTTTGACCGCCGCTAGAATCGCCTGGCGCTCCTCCTGGACAAAAAGGGGGGGCGACCGCCGCTATGCTGGTAGCCGACCCCCGTGGCTCCCTGCTGGTTGTACTTATGTACCCAGCCGTGAACGGTTTCATTTTCCCGTTGGATGATTTGCGCCCATTCCGTCGCATTGTACTGCCCACTTCCGATCATATACAACGCCTGATAGCGTTCGCGGCTGCGGGCGTGGTCGGCTTCGATCGATAAATGCAGTAAATCGGCTGGACTTTGGTTCCATTTGGCGAAATCGGGTCGTATCATTTCAAGTTTTCCTTACACTTCTTTCTTGGCACTTTGCACGAGGATTTGATTTTAACATGGCTTGCTCAAAAATCCGGTTTTCATTCTGATTCCAGTATAATGGTTGAACCCCGAAGAAGGTAAAGATTATGTCAACAACTGCACCATCCATCAAAATTCTGTTTTTGGCAGCCATTCCACACGATATTGCACCATTGAAACTTGGCGAGGAATGTCGTGCAATCGATCGGGCATTACGACTCACCGAATCGCATCATGATTTTGACCTGCAAGATCAGTGGGCTGTTCGAGTCGGCGATTTGCAGGAACTGTTGATGCACCATCGACCGCATATTGTGCATTTTAGCGGTCATGGGAGCCCATCGAATGAACTGATTTTCCAAGATGCTAATGGCAACGCGCATCCGTTATCCACAAAAGCACTTGGTAGACTATTTTCCCTGTTGCGTGACAACATCCAATGTGTGGTTTTGAACGCCTGTTATTCAAAACGCCAGGCCCAAGAGATCGCCAAGTATATAGTGCTCCTATTTGAAATATATACACCTGACAGGTTTGCGAAACCTGTCAGGTGTCCACAACTCATTTAGGAGCACTATATCTGGCCCGCAAGAGTTACATGACGATGAGTATTGGACGGACGCGATTGCTGTGCCGGCTCGCCGTGACAAAGTGATGAAGGCATCTGCACTGCCAGGTGAGCCATTTATCTTGTGCGACACCTAATAACACTCTGCCCCTTGCTATGAAGAAGGCTTGAACCGTGGGCAGCAAGTAAACTGTCAAAACAAGACAAGCTTATTACGTTGCTCAGACAACCAGGACATCACAGTAAGCAACCCAATGCCAACAAGGTAGATGGAGGAGGCCAATGACAATTCCGGCTTTCTCAAAAATGGTACTCTTTGGCGACAGCGATACCGATGGTGGGGCGGGCGCGCATGGCGTCTATACCTTGACGGAGGATGCGTGGCCTGCTGCGCCCTATGTTGGTGGGCGGCTTCTGCTGGTGGATGTCGCTGGCTTTGTGCAAGAAGTCGTGGCCAATCCAATGGCCTTTGGTTTTCACAACACCACAGACGCCTGTTTGGTGGACGGCGTGGTGTGCGCAGAGCCTAACCGCTATCTTTTTTGGGATGGGGTGCATTTCTTGGCGACGTTCCAACCGTTGCTTGCCGAGCAGTTTTATCAGACCATTCTGAAAGAGGCATAAGACGTGAAAGGTCGTTTATGAAAAACGCTAAACGGAGATGAGAAAGATTTAGACGACAATCAAACGGTTTCCCCCTTCGTTTGATTGCCGCAACGATCGGTTCCGCAAAAGGGTTGACAATCGGCCAACTTTTCTCTATAATTAGCCATTATCAGCAAATAGCATTACCCTAAGCCAACCTGTCATTTCACTTATCGCCGCTAGTTGGCAACTGCCCTCTTGCACCAAGATGGTGCATAACTGTAACAAACGAAGCAAACACAGTAGAGAAAAGAGCATATGCATGGGCAACCCGAACCCAAAACAAGATCGTGCAGGTGTCATCACCGCCCTGGTGGTGACCGGTTTTGGCATTGGCTGGCTGGCAGGGCTGTCAGTTGTCTTCTTGCGCAGTGGAACACGAGCAATAGGTTTTGTATGAACCCCAAAATTCTGGCAGATTTACGGCAGATCTTGGCGACCCTTTACCCTGATGAAGCTAACATACGCCGAATCGTAACCGATTCTGGCATTGATTTGCCGCGTATAGTGTTCAATTCTACAGCAATAAACACATGGCATTCGGTGTTAACCGAAGCAGAAAAGGTTCATCAAATCGAAGCTTTGCTGGATGTCGTTGAAGATGAGTACGGAAATAATCAGCGATTTCAATCTGCTTGCCGTGCTTATCGTCAATCAATTGATAATAGTGATCGCGCCCCTGTAGATATGCATGGGTTTGGCCGTGCGCAAAAGCAACAGAGCAAGCCTGGAAGATGGCGATTACCTGCTTTGTTTTTGGGATTGCTGTTGTTCGGCGTTGTTGGCGGGGGTTGGTATTGGGGAATTTTTAGCCAGCGTGGCAATGGTAATGGCACACCAATCGTTACGTCTACAATTCCTGCGACGCTTGAAGTACTCTAGGTAAGCATGATTCTTTCACCGGCACCGGCTTTCCTGGTCTTGCACCGGTTGATTTCTCCTCGGTTGCCAAAGTACCCTTGCTACCCGATACGATCATGACCGGCGTCATCCCCACCAGCAACGAAATCCTCGGCTTCATCCTGGACGCCACCGCCGGCGACACCCTCGATCTCAGCTACACCCGCGTCTCCGGCAACATGAACCTGGGGTTGGTCGTGCTCTCAGAAGACAACGAAGCTTTCTTCCAAGCTAGTCTCGTCACGTCGGAAGCGCTCGCCACCACCTTCACCCTGCCCGACACCGGCCAATCCACCATCGGCGTCTTCCGCATCAGTTTGGTCGAGCCGGAAGCCGTGAAACCAACGGTCTTTCAGTTGCAGGTAAAGACTACAGCGGAGTAGGCACTAGCAGAATGAATGCAATTGGACAGGACAAAAGCGGGTTGTTGCCTATTTGTTCCGTTTTGATTGCTGCTGTAAAATAGGAGGAAGTATCCTATGCAGCAATTATTCTTGAGGAAGCACAATGCGCTATCCAGTACAGATCGAACAACAGAATGGTCATTATCATGCTTCGGTCTTGACCGTGCCAACACTAACCAAAACAGCGTCTACACGTGCCGGTGTCCTGCGCTTGATCGAAGATGCACTGCTTGAGTATGTGAAGCGAACCGAAATCGTCTATGTTGACATTCCCACTGCCGACACGGCCGCCCCTGCCACAGACCATTGGTTGACAACTGCGGGTATCTTTGCCGATGATCCAACATTACTGCCCATGTTAGAAGAAATCTATGCCGCCCGCGACCCAGAATGAACCGATGTTGACCATTCGCTATGTGCTTGACACGGATACAGTGACCCACCAACAGCTTGGACAACAATTTGTGGTATCAAAGCTACAAGTGGTTGACCGTTCTACCGTAGCTACTACCATTATCACGATGTACGAACAATTACGCGGACGACTGGCGGCGATTAATCGCAAGCAGAGCGATGCTCAGGTGCAGCTTGCCTTCCGTCATCTCCAAGCAACACAACAATACTATTGCACAGCACGAGTTCTGTCCTTTACGGAGAGGGCAACGCAGATACACCAAAGACTGCTGACGCAGAAACTACGGATCGGCGCACAAGATTTGCAGATCGCCGCCATTGTGCTTGCCCATAACGCTGTGTTGGTCACGGCCAATCAACGTCATTTTGCCCAAGTGCCGAGTCTTCCGATTGAGGACTGGACGCACGGCTAAACGGTTGCTAACGCAGCCCACTGGATGGCCTTGTATACGCTTGCGTCTCCACCAACATGAATCCTGGGCCGGTCGTGCTGTCGGAAAAGAACGAAGTCTTCTTCCAGGCCAGCCTCGTCACGACGGAGTCGTTGTCTACGCGCTTCACCTTGCCGGCGGCCGGGCAATATACGATTGGCGTCTTCCGCCTCAGCTTGGTCGAGCCGGTGCAAGTGGAGCTGACGGTGTTTCAGCTAAAAGGCACTATAGCGGATTCACGACAGTAATGGATTGATTGCGTGCTTGACAAAGTTGTTGCGCGACAAGTTGCTTGTAATGCTAATACATTGGTTCATCCTATACGACTAAAATCCGTTGCTTCTACAAATCCGTTGTAGTGGTTTACTTGCCTCCATTATTTCAATCATGTTACACTATCGAAATGCACCTATCACCAGCGCAGATGACCCAATTTCACCAGCACGGCTATCTGGTGGTAGACAATGTGTTGACCGATGCTGATCTCACTCCTGTCATTGATGAATATGCCGCTTATATCGACCGTCGCGCGCATGAATTACACGCTGCCGGCAAACTTTCCCAACTCTATGTCCATGAGCCGTTTGAGCGCCGTCTGGCCTGCATCTGTCAGGAAACCAGTGAGCTTTACCCCGAACTCGACATCATGCACCGGCGCGGCGTGGCGACCTTTACCTTTTTACACAACCTAACTCTGCTCGACATCGCTGAAAGCTTGATCGGGCCGGAGATCATTTGCAGCCCGATTCAGCACTTGCGCCCCAAACTGCCCAGTGGATTGACCCCGCGCGGCAGCGACCCCCATGTGGTTCACTGGCACCAAGATGCCGGCGTCACTTGGGAAGAGGCCGATCCCTATTTTATCCTCACGGTGTGGATACCGCTGGTGGACGCTACATTGGAGAATGGCTGTCTACGCCTCATCCCCGCTATTCACCAAGAAGGGCTACTGCCGCACCGCACCAAGCGCGGGCTGGGCACGGCCATTCATGGCGACCTATTGGCCCACCGTCCCATCGTCACGCTGCCGATGCGCAAGGGCAGTGTGCTGCTCATGCACAAACATACGCCCCATAGCTCCAGCCGCAATAACACCAACACGGTGCGCTGGAGTATGGACATTCGTTACCAAGCCACAGGAACCGCTACTGGTCGCCCGTTCTATCCCCATTTTGTGATGCGCAGCCGCGCCAATCCCCAAACTGTGCTGCATGATCACCAATGCTGGTCAGAGCAATGGGAGAATGCGCTCGCCGAAAATCCAGGGGTGCGGGTTCATCGCTGGCCATAGCGCAACGCTCAGAAGTTCGACTTCTATATTTTCATATTGGTGAGCTATCCCTCTCTTCCTGTCTTATCTGCCCGATAGGCGATGGCTAAAACGCTGTCGGGCAGAAAATTCGAGGCCAAATAGTGAAACGATGGCTCACGATCTTCGCCACCTTCATCACTCAGCAAGAGTTGCTCGCAATAGGCCGCAATGTCTTGAATGATCCGTTCATAGCGGTAATAGGCCAACACGCTAGAGTCGATGGATGTTGGGCCATAAGCTGGATAAAAGAGGGTTTCTTCTTCTGGTGGAGTACGCCCGACGCCCATCAGACCACCGCCAATAAACATTAGATCGCGCTCTTTGGGCGCCAAGATGGGATTGTCCCAATCGACAATATAAAGCGTGTCATTGGCGGCAAGCAGAACATTGCCGGCATGAAGATCCGCATGACAGACCACAAATTCCAACGTTCGCGCTTGAAGCGCCAGTGCCAACTGTTCTGTCCGCGCGATGAGATTTTCGATCTCAGCGCGCTTAGTCTGCAAAAGGAGCGCTGCTTTGACGGCAACGGGGTCAGCATATCTCTCACCCTCCACGCGCGCCAAGAAGCTTTTTACGCTTTCGCGCCATTGGGGTGAATAGCGCTCCTGTGGAATACTTTCGGTTAGCGCTGGCGGCACGGCAGTCGTATGAATGCGTTTCAGCGCAGCGCCAAGATCGCCCCAGTGACGGTCCGACAAGGTAACCTCATAGCCGTTATGCCCCTCAACAAAAGGATAAAGAATCACGGTAAAGTCGCCCAGCGTTGCCCAGAGCTGACCTGTCGTGGTTGCGATCGGGGCTATAATTTGCTCAATGCCTTGGTCACTGAGGAATTTGGGTAGCGTCACCGCAATCTCGTCAAAGAGACCGCGCCGCAACTTTACAAAGTAGGCTCTTTCTTCTCTAGCCACTCCCTCTGCCACGGCGCGATAGACGGCTGCATTCACATCGGCCCCAAGCGGAAGAAAAGTGAGATGGAGGACAGACAGCCCATATTCCTTCTGCAAACACGCACTAATTTTTTCTTCTTGGATATCAGGTTTTTCAAGCATAGGTGTCTACTTTTCTGACGACAGACGATGGACGATGGATGATAGACGATGGCTAAGGTCAGTTATCTGCCGTCCATCGCGGGTGCCCTCTGGGCGCGTCTACGCAACATGAGTTATTATACACCCTTTTGTGCAAAATGGTTGACGACAACCTCATTTAGCGCTATACTACACGCACAAATGTTCTCTGTAATCCGTTGATTGATTTCCAAGCAAACCAACTATGGCTAAAACAAAAACGCAATATGTCTGTTCGGAATGTGGCAGTGCGCAGATGAAGTGGATGGGCAAATGCCCTGACTGTGGCGCATGGAATACGTTGCAAGAGTTTGTGGTGCGTGCGCCGGAGAAGAGTCAGAGCGGAGGGTTTATTGGGAGCGCGATGGCAGCGCGCCCCATTGCTCTCCCCGATATTCCCAAAGAGAGTATGGTGCGTCTTCCTTTGCAGATGGAGGAGATGAACCGTGTGCTGGGCGGCGGCATCGTACCAGGCGGCTGTGTGCTGGTAGGCGGCGAGCCGGGGATCGGCAAAAGTACGATTCTACTCCAGGTAGCTTCCGAAGTCGCCCGCACCATTGGCACGGTGCTCTATGTAAGCGCTGAAGAGAGCGCCCATCAGGTGGGGCGGCGGGCGGCGCGCATGAAGATCCAAGACAGTAATCTCTTGGTCTACGCCGAAATCGAAGTGGAACAGATCATTGAGCAGATCGAAACCATGAAGCCGGCGCTCGTCATTGTCGATTCAGTGCAGGCCATTCACAGCGCGGGCAGCACCAGCGCCGCCGGCACAGTCAGCCAAGTGCGCGACTGTGCCGCCACCCTTTTGCGCGCCGGCAAACAGCATAACATTCCCATTTTCCTGGTGGGCCATGTGACCAAAGAAGGCTCGATTGCCGGCCCCAAAGTGCTCGAACATATGGTAGATGTGGTGTTGCAACTGGAGGGTGAGCGTTTTCACGCCTATCGCCTGCTGCGCTCGATCAAAAATCGCTTTGGCAGCACCAATGAAGTCGGTATTTTTGAGATGAGCGAAAGCGGCATGACCGAAGTGAAGAATCCCTCGGAGATGTTCCTGGCCGAACGTCTACCCAATGCTGCGGGTAGTGCGATCGCGGTCTCCTTGGAAGGGACGCGCCCCTTGCTGGTGGAAGTGCAAGCGCTGAGCAGTCATACCGCCTTTAGCCAACCGCGGCGTACCGCCAATGGCGTGGACATGAACCGGCTCCTGCTGCTGACTGCGGTGCTGAGTAAACGCATGGGGCTGAATCTAAGCGACCAGGATGTCTTTGTCAACATTGTGGGCGGGCTGCATGTTGACGAGCCAGCGGCCGACCTAGCCATCGCCGCCGCGATCACCAGCAGCTATCGCAACAAGCCAGTGGCCGCCGATCTAGCGATTATGGGCGAAGTGGGGCTAAGTGGCGAGTTGCGTAGTGTGGGTCAACTGCCGCGCCGCCTGCATGAATCGGCCAAACTTGGCTTTACCCGCGCCCTCGTACCCCGCAGCGCGCTCAAAGGCAAAACCGATGAAAGCCTACCCCCCAACCTAGAAGTCATCGGCGTGCGCACCCTTTGGGATGCTATGGAAGTAGCTGTTGGGAAATAAGAAGTTTCAGGTTCAAGGTGTACTTTGGAACCTTGAACCTGAAACCTGAAACTTCCTACTTTGCACAAAGCGCCTTTCTTATGGATAATGGACAGATGACTTACGGGTAGTGGTTGAATCGCGACTGATGACAGAGCAAGTAGGTGCGTGCTTGTAGCCGCACAGCGGCGTACATTGAAAAATGTGCGGCTCCAAGCTCGCACCTACGACCAGTCGCGATTCAACCACTACCGACTTACGATGCCCCAGAACTCAGCGTCGTTATACGGGCGCGTAGTACAGTCAGGCATAAATAAGTAATCAGTTTTCAGTTTTCAATCATGTGGTACTACTATAGATAAACTACTGAACACTATATACTGACTTCTGCCCACTGCTATGGATGTTTAGAAAAAGATCGGTGCCTGTAGGGGCAATCCCTTGCGGTTGCCCATGTTGGGCAACCGCAAGGGATTGCCCCTACAGCCGAAACATATCTGAACATCTATAGGAGTAGGTTTACCTGATTTTTGTTACTGCCCGAAGGAGTAATCATGTCCATTCAATTTGGCACCGATGGCTGGCGCGCTGTCATTAGTGAAGAGTTTACCTTTGACAATGTGCGCAAAGTCGCTCAGGCCATTGCGGATAAAACTCTCGCTGACAATAGCGGTGTACCTTCTCTAGTTGTGGGATTTGACACCCGTTTTCTCTCTGACCGCTATGCCATTGCGGTGGCGGAAGTATTGACGGCTAATGGCATTCATGTCTGGTTGGCGCGTGGTGATGCACCCACCCCGATGATTAGTTACGCGATTGTGGATAAAAAGGCCCAGGGTGGTGTGATGATCACCGCCAGCCACAATCCACCCCGCTACAGTGGTATTAAATTCAAAGCGGCTTACGGCGGTTCGGCCAGCCCAGAAGATTGCAAGGAAATTGAAAGGCGTATTCAGGCCAATGATGCCGCCAGCAAGACGCCGCAACGCCTAGATCTGGAAGAAGCCACCAACCAGGGTCTTGCCCAACGCTTTAATCCACTCCCAGCCTATGAAAATCATTTGCGCACACTGGTAAACTTTGATACGATTCAGAGAGCCAATGTCAGCGTGGTCGTTGATGCCATGTATGGAGCCGGACGCGTCTATTTGCGGCGGTTGCTGGAAGATGCTGGCTGTCGCGTCACCGAGTTGCGCGGCGAGATGAACCCCGGCTTTAATGGCATTCACCCTGAGCCGATTGCGCGTCATCTGCAGCCGCTCTTTTTGGAGATGTCCACGGGTAAATATCAGATCGGCCTGGCGACCGATGGGGATGCGGATCGCATTGGTGCGGTTGATCCCAATGGGCGTTTTATCGACCCCCATTGTATCATGGCGCTCATGGTCGAATATCTGGTGCATGACCGGGGGCTGCGCGGCAGCATCGTCAAAACCGTCAGCACCACCCAGATGCTCAATCGCCTGGCCGAGCGCTATGACCTCCCCATTCATGAGACGCCGGTTGGCTTTAACCACATCTGCGATCGGATGATGAGTGAGCAAGTGCTGCTGGGTGGCGAAGAGAGTGGCGGTATTAGCATTTTGGGCCATATTCCCGAAGGGGATGGCCTGCTCATGGGGTTGCTACTGGTGGAGATGGTTGCTAAGCGCGGCAAACCGTTGGGTATCTTGCTGGATGAATTGATGGCCGCGCCCGATGTTGGCC
>Ga0163153_10008535_pt1 | contig 10613 bp, 10 predicted proteins | sample OliLakLV19MP6IB1_FD_148629 | JGI IMG/M metagenome (GOLD analysis project Ga0163153, IMG submission 148629) | Freshwater microbial mat bacterial communities from Lake Vanda, McMurdo Dry Valleys, Antarctica - Oligotrophic Lake LV.19.MP6.IB-1 | ecosystem: Environmental > Aquatic > Freshwater >...
ATCTGAATAACAAAGCCACAGATTCACAGATTTATTGGACTTACTTAGATTCAAGCTTGAGTGATCCAGGAGGCGTATAATTATAGAGTTGAATTTTTTCAAAAGGTGGCAACGTCCGATCTTCAAAACCCTGTTAGTTTATTTTGAATACGTGCTAGCGAGGCTCGAATTTGATTCCTTAAATAACCTTCAGAATTAATCAAATCACAATAGAATATTGCCTTGATATCGCGAGCAATTAAAACGCTCACGCTTTAAATGATATAAGTTAAATCACCTTTAGACTCACGTCCAAACTCCTCACGGAGTGGGTCAGAGCTCCTACTGAAATATAATCGACACCACATTCGGCTATGGAGCGCAGGGTGGTTTCGTTAATGCCACCACTGGCTTCGGTTTTGTATTTTCTGCCAATCATCTGTACAGCTTTTTTCATATCAGCCGCACGCATGTTATCAAGCATAATGATATCTACGCCACCCACCTGCAAGACTTCTTCAACTTCCTGCAAATTGCGTGTTTCGATTTCAACCTTCAAGTCTTTGGTTTTTGCGCTCAAATATTTTTTTGTGTTTTCAATGGCAGCGCGTATGCCTCCGGCCATGTCAACATGATTGTCTTTCAGCATCACCATGTCATATAAGGCAAAGCGATGGTTCTTTCCTCCGCCAATGGACACCGCCCATTTTTCCATCAGACGAAAGTTGGGAGTTGTTTTGCGCGTGTCCATCAATTGGGCGCCTGTTCCTTCAATCAGTTTGCACAGACGATTGGTGTAGGTGGCAATGCCACTCATGCGTTGCATGCAATTCAACACGAGCCGCTCGGCAGATAAAATGGATTGAGCAGGTCCTTCAACAACAAAAGCAACATCCCCTTTTTTTACCACATCACCATCATGCTTGAAAAAGGTAACATGCAAAGTTGGGTTTACTTCACGGAAAATTCTTTCAGCCATTTCAAGCCCGGCAATAATTCCGTCATCTTTTATGAGGAGTTGTGCTTTGCTTATTTTAGAGGCAGGCACAGCGCCCAGGGTAGAATGGTCGCCTTCCCCAAGGTCTTCGGTTAGCGCACTCTTAATAAACTCATGAATAGCTTGATCGTTGAGGTAAGATGGCCACATTACTCTTTCACAAAACTGATTTCGTGTACGAGATAATCATTACCCGCTTGCTTTACGCGGATGAGCACGTTGTACGTCTCGCTATTACTTTTATAATTGCCAATTGCATACTGCAGCCCTCCTTTGGATGAGCCAGTGTGAACGATAGTAAAGTCAGTAGGTGGATGTTTTTTGAAAAAGTCGCGCAATACAAATTCTGCCTGGGCTTTACTGTAGGTTTTGATTTCTCCTTCCAAGTTGATATCCAGCGATTGATTGAACGATTTCACAACTTCTTTAGCACTTCCCGCCTTCAACGCGTCTTTAATTGGAGCAAAAATCTCCGCCTGTGCCCACGCAAACTGCGCAGCCAGGATCAGGATGACGGTGAATGCCCATTTTATACTCTTCATAGCGTTCGGGATGAGACCAAAATTATGCCATTAATGCGGTACAGAAAAATTTAATCGGCCAGGAATGACTGGAACCTAACAATTGTTCTTCGGTTATTAATCGGAGAACTATCGAAAGAAGGTCAAAAAACCACAAATCAACTCTATATTTGACCTCTTAAATTTTGACAAAATAAATACCATGAATAAGAAAGTGCTATTGATGATTTTGGATGGCTGGGGCATTGCAAAAAACCTGAAAGTCTCGGCTATTGACAACGCACAAACTCCTTACATCAACTCTTTATATAAGAAATATCCTCACAGTAAGTTAGAGGCTTCGGGGCTTGCCGTTGGATTGCCTGCCGGACAGATGGGTAACTCAGAGGTAGGCCACATGAACATTGGGGCTGGCCGGGTAGTGTACCAGGATCTGGTGCGCGTAAACAAGGCAGTGGAAGAAAAAGAACTTGACACCAATCGGGTGCTGGTGGAGGCACTTTACTATGCCAGGAAAAATAACAAAGCAGTCCATTTGATTGGATTAGTTTCAGACGGTGGTGTTCACTCACACATTGATCACCTGAAGGGGCTTTGCACGATTGCGGCCAATCACGGACTTAAGAACGTTTTCATCCATGCTTTTACTGATGGCCGCGATACCGATCCTAAAGGAGGCATTGGCTATTTAACAGATCTTAAAAATCACATTGCGAAAACCACCGGGCAAATTGCAAGCATTGTTGGGCGCTACTATGCGATGGATCGTGACAAGCGTTGGGAGCGCGTGAAACTTGCTTATGACGTGATGGTACATGGCACCGGTGAGAAAACAATGGATGTGCTGAAGGCCGTAGAAGAATCGTATGAAGCAGAGGTTACCGATGAGTTTATAAAGCCTATTGTTGCTGTAGACACCGATGGCCAGCCGCTGGCTACCATAAAAGACGGAGATGTGGTTTTGTGCTTCAACTTCCGTACGGACCGTGGAAGGGAAATCACGAGGGCACTCACCCAACAAGATTTTCATGAGCAGAACATGAATAAGCTCAACCTGCATTACGTAACACTGACTAATTATGACGACTCCTTTGTGGGTGTAAACGTAATCTTCGATAAAGACAACCTGATAAATACCCTGGGTGAGATTATCTCCAAAGCAGGAAAGAAACAAATCCGTATTGCGGAGACAGAAAAATATCCACACGTCACGTTCTTCTTTTCCGGAGGCCGTGAAGAAGCCTTTCCGGGAGAATCAAGATTAATCTGTCCTTCAGCCAAAGTGGCCACCTATGATCTGAAGCCTGAGATGAGCGCTTACGACATCAAAGACAAAATCATTCCTGAGTTGGAGAAACGTTCGGCCGACTTCATCTGTTTGAATTTTGCCAACCCCGACATGGTGGGTCACACAGGAGTGTTTGAAGCTGCCGTGAGAGCCTGTGAAACGGTTGACAAGTGCAATGAAGCGGTAACTGAAACAGCTCGTAAAAACGGATATGCCATCATTATCATTGCCGACCATGGCAATGCTGAAATGATGGTGAACGAAGATGGTAGTCCTAACACCGCGCACACAACGAATCTGGTACCATGCATTTTGGTGGATGACGATTATCATGGAAAACTGAAAGATGGTAAGCTGGGTGACCTGGCTCCAACCATTCTCATGTTGATGGGTGTACCCATTCCGAAGGAGATGAGCGGAAACATTTTGCTGGACAAATAATGAGCAGAGTCTTTTTTCTAATTTGCTCTTGCGCCTTTTTTATTTCAGCATGCAATCGCACCAATCAACAATATGATAAGGCGTATTTTGATTTTGATAGTTTGATCAATGTGCAGGTGGCCGGGTTGCTAAAGGCTCAATCAACCATTAGCAAGAAATCCAGGATCAATGGAAAAGAAGATGACTCTTCATTTGTTCTGGATAGCCTGAAACTCGCTAATGAGTTGGATGTGTTTCGTCAATTGGATTTGATCAACAAGCCACTCTACAGAAACACCTATCAAATTGAAGATGGAGAGAAGGACACTAAAAGTAATTTGCTCATTCGCAGCTATACGGCAAAGTCACCGTCACCTGTTCCCTTTGTGAAGTTTTATTATCGGTCGTCACCCCGTGAGCTAAAAAAGATTGAATCTGTTTTTTACGAAGAGAATTCGCTGTATGACACCAGGCGTAATTTGCTTTTGGAGTTTGACGATAGCACCGGATCACTCTTGCTGAGTGGCTATCAGCTAAGCGGCACACAAAAAATGATTTTGAATGACACCGTGAATTTTTCTGTAAATGTTTCCTTTTCATCCGGCAAACAATAATCAAATTTTATTTTCGTCTGTTAATTAAGTATGGCCAAGCGCAGATCATTGGAGGAGGGAGAAAAACGACCCCTGAATAAATCAGGGTTTAAAAAACTCATTGGCATTTTTCGCTTTGTGCTCCCCTATCGCTGGACGTTCATCGTGGGGCTCATTGCACTGGGTCTATCCAGTGGCACACTCCTTTCGTTCCCCTACTTTGCGGGCAAGCTCCTGGATGTGGCGCAGGGCAAATCTGACTTTGTGCTCACCACAATCAACCAGATTGGAATGGCATTGATTGCTATTTTATTGGTTCAAGGTGTTTTTTCGTTTTTGCGTGTGTACACATTTACCACGGTGAGCGAGCGCACACTGGCTGATTTGCGACAGCACATTTATTCTAAAATCATATGGTTGCCCATATCATTTTTTGATAAACGAAGGGTGGGCGAACTGATCAGTCGCATCACTTCCGATGTAAGCACACTGCAAGACACCTTTACCTTCACGCTGGCCGAATTATTAAGACAAGTGCTGGTGTTGATCATTGGCGTGCCGATGATTTTTATCCTTTTTCCACGTCTTACCATTTTTATGTTGCTCACCTTTCCCGTGTTGATACTGGCGGCTTTATTTTTTGGTAAGTTCATTCGCAAACTTTCAAAGAAGACCCAGGACCAGCTGGCCACCTCCAATGTGATTGTAGAAGAAACGCTTCATTCTATTGCCGTTGTGAAATCATTTACCAACGAACTCTTTGAAGTATTGCGATACAAGAAGTCATTAAACGAAGTGGTGAACACGGCCATCCACGCATCAAAATACAGAGGTGTTTTTATATCGTTCACCATTGTTGCTTTGTTTGGAGGCATTGTGGCAGTGAGTTGGTATGGCGCTTATCTGGTGCAGTCGGGAGAAGTTTCTGTAGGAGATCTTTTCTCATTTGTTCTGTACACCACGTTTATTGGAGGCTCTATTGCCGGCTTGGGAGACATCTACTCGCAGTTGCAGCGATCCGTAGGGGCTTCGGAAAGAATTTTGGAAATTCTGGATCAGCAGGATGAGCAATCACTGGCCTCACATAATCTAAAACTATCGGGTAAAATTGAATTTGATAATGTTCAGTTTTCATATCCAACCCGAAGTGATGTTACGGTGCTGAAGGGTATTTCTTTTTCTATCAAGCCGGGAGAGAAAATTGCCTTGGTAGGACCAAGTGGTTCAGGAAAATCCACCATCATCAATATGCTGATGAGATTTTATTCACCCTCCGGGGGTGAAATAAAAGTGGACGACATCAACGCAATAGACTACAATCTTTCGGACTATCGAAGCAACATTGGTGTTGTTCCTCAAGAGGTGATCTTGTTTGGTGGCACAATCCGCGAAAACATTGCATACGGTAAAACCAATGCTACGGAAGAAGAGATTATTGATGCTGCCCGAAAAGCCAATGCGTGGGAGTTCATCGAAACATTCCCGGAGAAATTAGACACTATGGTAGGTGACCGTGGAGTAAAACTCTCGGGCGGACAGCGACAACGCGTAGCCATTGCCAGGGCCATTCTAAAAGATCCTGCCATCTTGGTGCTGGACGAAGCAACCAGTTCGCTGGACGCAAAATCAGAACAGCTGGTGCAGGAAGCGCTTGAAAAATTAATGGAGAATCGCACCACGGTAGTGATTGCACACCGCCTGAGCACGATCCGCAAAGTGGATATGATTTTTGTAATCAAAGATGGCTCCATTGCCGAGGCGGGGTCACACACGCAACTTGCCTCCATGGATAATGGGATTTATAGTAACTTGCTAAAGCTACAGTTAGAACTACACTGATCATGCAGAAACCCGAGGGCCAGATTCTTAAGGACTATGATTTGAGAACGACCACCAGCAGGTCGGCTATCCTACGACTTTTCCTTAAAAATTCATTCGCACTTTCTTACTCTGACATTGAGAGAGAAATAGCCGCTACCTTCGATCGTGTTACTGTATATCGAACGCTTAAAACTTTTCTGGATAAAGGGGTTATTCATAAAGTGCTTGATGATGAAGGAAGTTTAAAGTATGCACTTTGCAGTGAGCCATGCTCCACCCATGAGCACCATCACGAACATGTTCATTTTAAATGCACAAAGTGTGGACACACCAGTTGCCTGGAAGATGTGACTATCCCGGTGGTGAGATTGCCGCATGGCTATGTGGCAGGAGAAGTAAACCTGTTGATCCAAGGCACTTGTGATAAGTGCAAATAGCCTTTTAGTGCGAAGGAATATTTTAAATGATTCAATTTTTGATCGAAATTAATTGTAGCTTTGCCCCTTGGTAAAAGGTGATTAAGTGACATTTTAGTCAATAGTCACCTCTTTTTTGATTAAACCCCTGAGAGAGAGAATAATGCTTTTATTCACCTTGTTTAATTTTGAGCTAGATGATGAAACCTTTCTATATTCCATATTTGGGACGGTAATATCAATTTTCCTTCTCCTCGACCTTGGGTTCTTCAATAAATCAGCCCATAAGATTTCAACAAAGTCAGCTCTTTATCAATCGATTTTCTGGGTAATAATCAGTACTCTTTTTGGGTTTCTGGTTTATAAAATGGGCCCTTTTGAAATTGAGGAGGACGGTAAGCTGATCAGTGTTTCAGGCTTGGATGCTTCAGTCGAATATTTCTCGGCATACCTTACCGAATATGCTCTTTCAGTAGATAATATTTTTGTTATTCTTCTAATCCTAAAATTCTTTAAAGTGAAAGAACAGTACTTTCATAAAGTATTGTTTTGGGGAATTTTAGGCGCTGTTTTTTTCAGAGGCATTTTCATTTTCATTGGCGCTATTTTAATCCATCATTTTCATTGGCTTCTTTATGTGTTCGGAGTATTTCTGATTTATTCCGGTATCAAGATTTACTTCGATGACGGTGAGGAAAAGATTGACCCGGAGAAGAACCCCATATTAAAGTTTTGCCGCAAGTACCTGCCGATCACCAAAGATGACATGGGCGGTCAGTTTATTGCTAAGGTGGGCGGAAAGCTCATGTTTACGCCTTTGTTTCTCGTCATTGTTTTGATTGAAACCACCGACCTTATTTTTGCTGTAGACTCCATACCGGCAGCCTTTGCGATCACCACGAATGAATTTATTATTTACACGTCCAATATTTTTGCGGTAATGGGGCTTCGGGCCATGTTCTTCCTTCTATCTGGCGTGATCGATAAATTCTACCTGTTGCAAAAAGGGCTTTCAGTAATCTTGTTCTTTATTGGCGCAAAAATGCTGCTTGAAATAGGAAAAGGTTCTGATCTCCTTCCGGAAGTATTAACGGATATGCCGCCTACACTTTCGTTCGCCATCATTATTGTTACCTTAACCTTGTCGATTGTTTTTTCAATTCTGATACCCCGAAAAGATAAGGAATCGGACGAGCTTTCTTAGCAATCATTTGCTTACATCAGCAAAGAAATTATTCGGCAGAATTTTTAACAGCATGGGCAGCGTGAGAAATCGCTGGGGCAATGAAATAATCACAAACGTGGGTATTGATTTTAATACTAGCATCAACAACTCCTGCACATGTGCCTTTTCCTGATCCGTCAATTCATTTGATTTTGCTTTATTGAGAAGACTCATAAGTTCTTTGCTTTCCTGAACTTCTTTAAGCAGGCGATTTTTATGGGTGCTTGTAATTTTGCTCATGCGTGATACAAAACGGTCACTCACCTGCTGGTAGTCCTGCTTGTTTTGCAAAGCGGTGAGATGATCCCAATGTTCCAGCACAAATCCTTCAATGGCCATCAGGCTGTTCTCAAGATCATCGTCACTAAATCCAAGATGATGACTAAGTTTTTTCAGGAAATCCATTTCTGAATCTTCAACACGTTTATCAGCCCAGATGGTAAGAATGGCAATTTCAACAAAGTATTTTTTTAGGATCCAGGAGTTGTTGGTTGGGAGATTGATTTCTTCTAGGGTGATCCCCTCATCGAATATTTTTTTTGCCTCTTTCTTTTTCTCTGGCGAGAGATCAGCACTTTGTAAAAAGAATTCAAGTAGTCTCCGCTCTTCATACTCTACATTGGCATTGGCATGAGCGGCACAGGCAATTACTTTCACTACAGAGAAACGAAGTTCCTCACTTTCAAATTTGAAGAAGTCAGAAACGATGCGGTCCGCATTGGTATGAATCCATTGGCCGAAAATAAAAACATCAAGAAAGAAAAGGCTGTTGTGAAAAAATTGTGTCCAGAAATTTTTGTCAAACTCGCTCGTGCGGTCGATACGTTTATCGAGAATTTTCTCGGCCAATTCAAGGGGTGTCTTCTTTCTTCCGAACAACGTCTTGGTGGGCGTGGCCAACTCGGGGAAGATGGTGTTGTAAAAATTTCCAATTTTCTCCAGGCTCTTGAAAATCACCTTGCTGAGTTCATCAGGATTCTTGATCGGCTTATCATGAAATAGCAGGGAGCAGCTGATAAGGCTCTCGGCCAATAGTATTTTCATCCGATCTTTTTCATCCCACTGTTCAGATTCAGGATGATCGATGGTGCCCACCGGCTGACCATACATGAGTCCGGTAGGTTGTATGATACGGTAAAGCGAATGGTCAGGGTGTGCTGATCTCTTTGCGTCTTCGCTAAGATCTTTTAAAATATCTTTTCGAAAATTGAGATACTCTTTGAGCCAACCCTTTTCGCCTGGATTCATAATGAATTAATTATCCAAATGAAATTACATCATTTATAATGGATAATAAAAGATTATTGGATATGCTGCCATCCCTTTCTTTCAATGGCCTTAAAGGAATCTTCAACTTTTTTGCGAAGACTGACTTTAAAAGCATCCAATTTTTTTGCGATTGATTTATTCTCTGAGCCCAATATCTGTGCGGCCAAAATCCCTGCATTTTTAGCTCCGTTCAAAGCCACGGTGGCCACGGGAACTCCGCTAGGCATTTGAAGAATGGAGAGCACCGAATCCCAACCATCGATAGAGTTGGAAGATTTAATGGGAACGCCAATTACCGGTAGCGATGTAAGCGAAGCAATCATGCCCGGCAAATGAGCTGCACCACCTGCCCCGGCAACAATTACTTTCAACCCGCGCAAGCGTGCTGATGAAGCATATTCAACCATGCGCTGGGGTGTGCGGTGTGCCGACACTACCGTGAGTTCAAAGGGTATCTTTAGTTCTTCTAAAAACTCGGCTGCCTCTCTCATCACTTTAAGATCAGACTGGCTTCCCATGATAATGCCTACAACGGGTTTGCTCATGCTTTTACTTTCAAAATTTGTTTTACAAATTTGGCTTTCTTTTTTAAACTTTCCAGATCAGGATCAACCAAGGTAACATGACCCATTTTACGAAAGGGTTTGGTTTGCTTCTTACCATAAAGATGAACGTACACCCCTGATAAAGAGAGCACTTCGTTTAGGCCTTCATAGCGGGCCAACCCAGTAAAACCCTCTTCACCTAATATATTTACCATGGCACTGGATGCCGTGCAGCTTGTATCACCCGGAGGCAATCCTAAAATAGCGCGCAGGTGCTGTTCATATTGTGAGGTTACATTTGCCTCAATGGTTTGATGACCGCTGTTGTGCGGTCGGGGCGCCACTTCATTTACGAGCACATGCCCGTCTTTGGTAACAAACATTTCAACCGCCAGAAGGCCCACTAATCCAAGGGATTGAATTACGTGTTCTGCAATTTCTTTCGCATGTATTGCAACTCCTTCGTTAAGTTTAGCGGGAGAAAAAAGATATTCAACCAGGTTAGCTTCCGGATGGAAAACCATTTCCACGGCAGGGAAGGTGGCAATCTCTCCGGCCTCATTGCGTGACACAATCACCGAAATTTCTTTTTCAAAATCGATCAGTTTTTCCAACAGGCCGGGAGCATCAAATGCTTTCGTAAGGTCTTCTTTGCTTCGCAATAGCTGCACACCGCGTCCGTCATAGCCTTCACGCGCCAGCTTATTCACTGCAGGCAGATAAGATTGATGAAGAAGAATTTCTTCTTTGTTCTCAACAAGTAAAAAATCAGCGGTGGGAATCTGATGATCTTTAAAAAACTGTTTTTGCTTTCTCTTATCTTGTATAAGCTCGATGATAGCTGGTTGAGGAAAAACTTTCTTACCGGCTTTTTCAAGATCAGCCAGTGCTCGGGTGTTCACATTTTCAATCTCGATCGTTATCAAATCACAATCCTGACCAAAGTTCCACACGGTCTGATAGTCGGTAAGCTTGCCGCAGGTAAAGGGTGCTAACAGATGGCATGGCGCCTGTGGGTCTGGATCGAGTACTGAAAAAGTAATATTCAAATCAATACCGGATTGAATGAGCATTCGGCCCAATTGACCACCTCCGATAATTCCAATTTTAAAGTTCTGATAGAATGCCTGCGTCATGGTCACGCAAAGTAATTAATTATCGAGCAGAACAACGCGAAGAATTTTATCTCCTACTTCAATTTTATGCACCGCATCCATACCTGATTCTACGGTGGCAAATAACGTATAGCGACCGTCCAGGTGGGGGGTTGGCGAATGGGTAATGAACCATTGTGTGCCTTCGGTATCTTTTCCGGCTGATGCCATTCCTACGGATCCTTCCTCATATCTGTGCAGTGAAAATTCAGATCGGATCGAATACGCTTCACTGCCGTAACCATCGCCCCGGTTGCACCCGGTTTGAATCACAAAGTTGGGAACAACCCTATGAAAAATCTTGCCATCGAAATATTTTTGATTCACCAGGTTAACAAAGTTTGCCACAGAGCCGGGAGACCCCTCTACCAGCAAGGTAAGCGTG